>Ga0302140_10011881_pt1 | contig 10698 bp, 10 predicted proteins | sample I_Bog_E1_1_FD_202095 | JGI IMG/M metagenome (GOLD analysis project Ga0302140, IMG submission 202095) | Peat permafrost microbial communities from Stordalen Mire near Abisko, Sweden - I_Bog_E1_1 | ecosystem: Environmental > Terrestrial > Soil > Wetlands > Peat | place: Sweden: Abisko, Stordalen...
AGTCTTCAACGGACATCAACAGGAGGTACCACATGTCTGGCAACGATCGCTGTCTTCGTACAGTGTCGAGCTTGGTCGCCTTCCTATCTCTGGCCAAGACAAGAATCAAACAAAACCTCGCCTTCACCACCATTCTGTTCGTTACGTTGTCTTCGTCTTCTGTTGCGCAGTTGCAGACTGCCTCGCAATGGGATTCGCAAACCACTCCGCCCGACGCGCTCGCATCCGCAAAACCGGCGTCTGGAGCCACCTCCATCACCGTTCCCGCCGGGACGAGCATTGCTCTGGTGCTGACTCATCCGATCCAGAGCCGATACATTCATCGCGGAGACGACATCTATGCCCAAGTCATTTCTCCCATCGCTTCGGGCAACCGAGTCGTCATCCCCGAGGGCATACTCGTTCAAGGCAAAGTGGATAAGCTCGGCCGCAATGGCGGCCGCGGCGAACTCTATCTTCAATCGATGTCGATCACCTACCCCGACGGCTACGTCGCTACCGTCTCTGGACCCATCATTCTCGAGAGCGATGACGGCTACGCCCTCAAAGATCCCGGCAGCGGCCGCATCTTCGGGGCCGTCGCGATGCCCTTAGCGGGGGCGGGTTTGGGAGCATTGATCGGCCACTCCGCCGCCAGTTCGCAACCGAACACCATCACCAGCACTCTGCCGCCCGGCTGCACCGGACCGCCGCCGGGTTGTTTGACGTCGAGCGTAACGGGGCCGCCTGACAAGGGAAAAGACACGGTGATTGGCGCGGCGATTGGCGGGGGCATCGGCTTCGTGGCCTTCTTACTGCTTGCCACCAGTTCCCACCATTTTTTCCTCGACGTTGGTTCTCCCGTCGAGATGGTCTTGCAGCATCCCCTAATCCTGGAGGAGGAACAGACTGCCGACGCCGTCCGTGACTCCGAACAGCGCCCAGTTCCGCAACAACCCATCGCTCAGCGTCCTCAACCGCCGCCACCGCCGCCTTACACCGACCCCGGCATCTGCTACACACCCGGCACACCGGGGACGCCCGACATAGACATTCCGGGAACGCCGGCCACCGACGGCTCGCCGGGAACTCCAGCTACACACATCCCCGGCATCCCCGCAACTCCGCCCACGCCACACCCATGCCCGTGATTCGCAATCGGAGCGCGGGTTGTAGGATCGCAAGGGCGCGGCGCAATCCGCGCCTTGGTGCTCTGTAGCGCTCCCGCACTTCTTCCGCGGCAGCCTAAGTCTTTGTGGGTGGATTGTCTTTCGGAGCATCGGCATCCCGTTGCTCTTCTTCCGAGTCAGCAGGGTCAGTGGGCAACTCCACCAGGTGAGCCCGTTCCAGGGCGCGGAAGTACGCCGGGCGGGAATGGCGGTAATGATCGGCCGGGACTTTGCCGTTGAGCCAGGCCGTATCCATGGGATAGACCAGAGGATCAAAGATCACCATGTAGAAATGCCACAGCAGGATCGAGAACGTCGCGAGTAGCGCCTCATAGTAGTGCACTGCGGTCGCCGCATCCGATACCCACTTGGGGAAATGGCGCAGAGTGAAATTGTTAAACCACAGCAGACAGCCGGAGACCGTCATCACTACCGTGCCCCACATGAAGGCCCAGTACTCCACCTTCTCCGCGTAGTTGAATTTCGCGAACTGCGGCTCTACTTTCGAGAGTCCCAGATTGTGGGCAAACACCTGCACCAGATCGATTACATCTTTCGGTTCGGGCAGCATCGCCTTCAGGAATAACCGGTCTCGCCGGTTTATCGAGAGGTGAATCACGTGGTAGAGAGTGGAAACGACCAATACAACCGCTGCTCCCCGATGGACCGCTCCGCGAAACGCGAAGTGTCCTTCAAGCAGCAACAGCGGACGCGCCCACCAAGCCTCAGGAAACTTGAGTGCAAAGCCCGTGACAACTAACGTGGGGAAGCTGAGGACCACGCCGGCGTGGGCAATGCGGAAGTTTAGATTCATCCGCGACACTTGCGCGCCGGTTTCGTGCCGCGGTTGCCGCCGGATGAGCTTCATCAGAAAGTCCAGCAGGTTGTGCACGATCATGAAACCGAGGGTCAGCGGGATCAGCGCCAGGTAAGTCCAACGGATCCACTTTACGATGGGAGACGCAGGACCGGTGGAAGTGCTCACATGCACAGGTCCGATGACGAAGTGCTCGCCGGCGCCGGCGTGGCAATTGCCGCAGGTTTTCGAGAGATTCGCCGTATTCACGGTAGATCGCGGATCGTTCGAGCGGAAGATATTATGCACTCCATGGCAGGAAGCACAGTTAGCGACGCTCTGTGAGCCGCCACGCGAGGCCAGGCCGTGGTAGCTGTCGGCGTAGGAAGGAACCCGGTCGGCGGGCAGATTGTAACGCAACTCCAGGCGTTCATCGCTGTGGCATCGCCCGCAGGTGGCCATCGACACCCGGGATGCATTCACCAGCGAGCCTTGCTCTTTCGGCCCCAGAATCAAGTGCTCGCCGTGGCAGTCACTGCACACCGGAGCGCCCTGCTCGCCGGCCTTCATGGCTTGTCCGTGCACGCTCTCCAGGTAGGTCTTGGCAATGTCGGTATGGCACTGTCCACACGTTGCCGGGATGTTGAAGTGGTTGACCTTGGAGCGCGCATCTTGCGAGGGCAGGATGCCGTGGCTCCCGTGACAATCCGAGCAGGTTGCGGCAGCTTCGTCTCCATTCACCACCGCTCGTCCATGAACGCTCTGCCGATAGAGTTCCACGGGGTGAGCGAATGGAATCTTGTGCCGCGAGAGAAACTGCTGGTTACTGTGACAGGAAGCGCAGGTGTCCGGAAGACTTCTCTTGGCCACCGTGGAGGTGGCATCGCTGGCGGTTTGGATCTGGTGGACGGGTCCATGGCAGGACATGCATTTGGGCGCATCCGGATCGCCTGCCGCAGCCGCTTGGCCGTGAATGCTTTGCCGGAATTCCTTCACTTCATCGGCATGACACTGCGCGCACTTTGCGGGCGCTATTTTGGCCGCCTCAGCCACCTCATGGTGATTGCCGTGGCAGGATTGGCAAGCGTCGTCGCCGAGCGCACTGTGCACGCTGTTCGGCACGTGGGAAGCCTCGTCGGCGTGGCAAGTCGCGCATTTCACCTGCGCCACTTTGGCGGGATGTGGATAGTCCTTGATGGTCGAGTGGCAGTCGGTGCAGCCCAAAACGCCATGAACGCTGGCCGCGTGCTTGCCGGGATCGATCGAGATACTCTTGCCGCTGCCTGAGGTCATTCCGGGCTGGCCGTGGCAGGCGAGGCAGCTTTCGTCCTGCTTGAGCGGCTGGGGTAACTTCGCTTGTGCCCGAGCCCGGGCAGACATGGGGAGACAAGCTGAAAGAATACCGGCCGAAAGAAGTGAGACCCGAAAGAGGAACCGCAATCGTCTGACAATCACCGCTCGGCGTTGCGTCGTTTTGGGCAAGTTCGATCTCACGCTGGTCAAACTTTATTTCATTCCCAGGTCGGTCAAGACTTTGGGATTTTCTTCCCCCGCGGCCAGAACCTCATGGCATGCGGAACAATCGTTGGTGATGGTCTGGCCGTCGGCGCTGGTGTGGCTGCCGTCGTGACAGCGGAAGCAGCCCGGTGAATCGTTGTGCCCGAGGTTGTTGGGATGCACGCCCCAGGTCACCCGCATCTCCGGAAAGATGTTGCGCAGGTAGATCGCCGCGACCTCATCGCCCGCTTGCTGCACCAGAGCCTGCCGCGCCTGGTAAATCGCAGGGAAATTGGTTTGATAGAAACTGTTGATTTCCGCAGTAATGCGCTGCTTCGCCACATCGCGGCTGGGATAATTCACCTTCAGAACCTCGACCGCTTTCTTCTTGATGAAGGGGAGCTCTGGGCTGATGCGCTTGAGCGACATTTGCTCGTCCACCGCGTTTTCGGGCAGTTCGAAAACGTGCGTGGGCCGGTTGTGGCAATCCACGCAATCCATCGTCCGATGTTCTCCCTTGTCCAATTGTTGTTGGGTGGGCTTGGCGTCTGTGGAGACGAATTCGGTGGTCTTTCCGCTGGCGTCGGTGTAATCCACGACCGGAATGGTCTGCCGCTCGGGGTCCGTCGAAATGTAACGGATGTGGATCGAATTGGCGAGGTGGTGCCCGTGGATACCGACCGAACCCTGCCACGCGAGTCCACCGACTTTCAGTAGTAAGACGTCGGTCTGGGGCGTGTTTTTTTCGTCGTCCTTGTAGCTGGTGTTCACCAGGAACTTGTCGCCGGTAAAGCGCTGCGGCCAATGACACTGCTCACAGGTCTCGCGCGCCGGACGGAGATACTTTACCGGCGAAGGAATCGGCCGTGAATAGGTGTGGAACGTGACCGCGAAGACCTGCCGCAAACCGGAAAGCTTCGAGCGCACAAACCACCCCGCTCCGGGCCCGATATGGCACTCGACACACTCCACGCGCGAGTGTGGTGAATTCTGATAGGTCGCATACTCGGGGGCCATCACGGTGTGACAGGTCGTCCCGCAGAAACTCGTCGTATCCATGTATTGCACGCCGCGGTACGATGCGGTCCCAATGATCAGAAGATTGAGTCCGGTCGCCAGGGCCACGTATTCCAAGGTGCGCCGCACCACCGGCAGGCCAAGGTCGATGGCTGGATAAGTTCCCGGGAGCGTCCCGCTGCCGCGCAGGCTTCGCCGCCGGATCCAGATACCAAGTGGAATCAGCAGCAGGCCAAGTACAAAAATGCCCGGAAGAATCAGGAAGACCAGCAGGCCAATATAAGGGTGTGGCGGCCCCGGCAGAAAGATTTCATAGAACCAGAAGGCAATGGTGGTGAGCGCCGTGCTCGTCGTAATTACGGCGCCCGTCAGCGTAACCGCGTTTTGTCCTAGAAAATAGATCGGCTGCGACCACTCTCGGATGCGTTCTCGCAGATTCATTGGAAACCGCCACTCTCTACTATTTGCTTCTAGCCTGTGTGTGCCATTGCGCAGACACACTTCACGTTGCGCCGCGGATCATTCGCCGCGTTCAGCAATCCCCTGGAATCTTGATGGCAAAACTGGCCGGGACTACTTCTTCAGAGTGCGGATGTAAGCCACCAGTCCCTTAATTTCTTCCGGCTTCAGAGAGCCATACTTGGGCATTTTGTTCTTGCCGTTCGTGATGGTATCGGTGAGCTCCGCGTCCGACATCTTCTGCACCTCAGCAGACGTGAAATCGTGCGCGCCCATTTTCTTTCCCATCGCCGAACCAGTTCCGTCCGCACCGTGACAGCCAGCACACTTTGATTTGAAGGTTGCCGACGCATCTTGTGCATGCGCAGACAATGGAATGCTGAAAACAACAGCAAGTACTGTTGCGATTGTAAACACCTTCACGTCCATTTTCTTCATCATCTTCAAGCTCCAGTCAATTTGTCCTTGGCCCAACACCAGAATCAAGATAAGTCTACTGCAAACTGCAATATTCACCTTTTTGACAGAGGAGGTTCTGTGATCCCCGTCACACTTGCGTGTTAATAGTAGTCTTCCCGAAGCCTGTAAGGATAGAATCGGGAAGTAGGCCAATTTCATCCAGGTTGATGGCAGGCCTCTCGGCACGCAAGAATCAGCGGCGTGATAGCCTTCACGGCACGCTGTGATACTGGTCACGGCGTCACCTTGGAACGTGGGACCAAACTAGCGGATGAGGTGAGGTTATGCCAAGGGACAATCGCGACCTCCTGGAAGTCCTGAAGTTCGAATTGGAATTTCTTGAGCAAGGCGGTTACGGTCGATTGCCGCGCGAAGCCTGGCGGGCGCGGTTTGTATTCGAGGATTCCCCCACCTGCATGAACTTCAGTTCCAAAGACCGGGAACCGTGCAGCGAATGCCTGCTGATGCAATTCGTCCCAGAGCATGCGCGCAAGGAACAAACTCCTTGCATTCACATTCCGTTGTCGATGAGCGGAGAGACTCTCGAGTCCTTGTACCGCACCGGGACACAGCTGGAGATTGAGGAAGCGCTCGGCGACTGGCTCCGGGCGACGATCCGCCGACTCGAAGCGGAAAAAACCAAGCCAGCGGCATCCGCGAAGTTACCTCACTAGCGATCTTCCACTACTCGATTCCTAAACTAAACGTGGGATCTATTGCTGATCTCGACTCGCGTTTCGAAAATTTGGGGTATTGCCAGCGCGCGCGAGATCAGGCACAACTCCTTGGCCTTTTGCAACAGACTCAACGCCTGCTCCCGTCTGTCATCATTAGGAATCGTCAGGCTGGGACGAATAACGATCTCGCTGAAGCTGAAGCCAGTGCCCGTCTTGCTTACGGTCGCCTCCGCTTCGACCTCCAAGTCTGTGTATTCGAATTTCGCGTTCCCCGCGATTGCGTGGAACGTGGTGGTAAAGCAACTCGCGAGCGCAGTTACCAATAGGTCTTCCGGTGTCCACCTACCTTCGAGACCGCCGAATTGTGGCGGAGCGGCAAAATGAATCGCATTCGGCGCCGAATCGGACTTTGCGATGCCGGTTTGGCCGGAACTCCACCAAGCTACGACCCGGTGCTTATATTCATTTCCCATTCAGCACTCCAAATCCCGTTCGTATTCAAAAGTCGTCGCCTTCCAGCAACTCGTCTGTGGATGGAAGGATCACAGCCGAACATGGTTTCCAGTCAGCGGCTCGGAGTTTCTGCCAGGAAACAGTTGGGTTCTCAAGATTTTGTCGCAGCACAGTTATCAAATCCGTGGCGGAAATCACGACTCTTCGTGATACCAATCACAGGTCCGGATTCTCTGCCCAACGGGAAGCGAGGATGCACGCCCGCACCGCATAAGCCGCCTGGAGGCGGGATTGGGGCGGACATGGTGGCCGGGTGAGCGGGTTTTGACTTAGACTCACTCTTCAGCGATTTTCCTGGAGGCTTCCTTGGCTGGTGTGCCCAAAATCTCTCCCGCGCTCAAGAAACGCGCGGCGCAAATCAAACTGCTGCTGATGGATGTGGACGGCACGATGACGGACGGCAGCGTCACCTTGCTCTCGCAATCCGACGGCACCGCCGTAGAAATCAAAACCTTCGATGCGCACGACGGCCAGGGCCTAACCCTGGCGCACACCGCCGGCCTGCGTACGGGCTGCATTACCGGCCGCGAAAGCTCTGCACTCCTTCGCCGCGCCCATGAAATGAAGATGGACTTCGTCTACATGAAACAACCGGTGAAGATGCCGGCCTATGAGGAGATCCTTCAAAAAGCGGGCGTTTCCGATTCGGCAGTCGCCTACATCGGGGACGATCTCCCGGATATTCCCTTGATGCGCCGCGCCGGCCTCGCCGTTGCCGTAGGCGACGCCGTCCCCGAAGTAAAACAGGCCGCGCACTACACTACGAAAGCCCTCGCCGGACACGGCGCAATCCGCGAAGCCGTTGAACTCGTTCTTAAATCCAAAGGCATGTGGGCAGCGATGATCGACAAAGCACGCGCGTGACAGCAGAGGATTGTACCGGGACGGGACCTGCCATCTAAGTAGCCGAAGGAGCGCGGCACAGCGCCGCACCTCCGGCAATGCCCGCATCGGCGCCATAGTGAGCGCTCACTAGAGGGATTTCCTGGCAATGCGAATTCACACACCAACTGGGCAGTTGGTTCTCGATTTCCTTGAAGAAGGGCCGCAGCATGGAAGCTGCGCCTCCGCCAATGATCATGACGTCAGGTTCGAGCAGATCCACTATGTTTCCCAGCCAAGCGGTCAGAACCAGGGCGGTTTCCTGTAGGACTTCTTTGGCCAGCAAGTCGCCTGCGGCATAGGCCCGGCCCACCATCTCGCTGGTGATCCGGTCGATGCGGCCTCCAGCCAGTTCAAGGATGGCAGAAGGGCGTCCGGCAGCAATTTTTTCGGAAGCTCTGCGGGCGATCGCGGGGCCGGACGCCAGAACCTCGATGCAACCGAGTTTGCCGCATCCGCAGCGCGGGCCGCGATAGTCGATGGTCATGTGCCCCCCCTCCGCTGCGGAACCGGTGCGGCCATGATAGATGTGGCGATCGAACACAATCCCGGATCCGATTCCGGTGCCGATGGTGGCGCAGAAAACGTTTCGATAGTCACGCCCGGCGCCCCACAGCGCTTCGGCCAAGGCGGCCGCGTTGCCGTCATTGTCGAGGTGAACCGGCAGTCGATAGGTCTTCGAGATCTCGGCCACCAGCGGAAAATTGCGCCAGCCTGGGAGATTCGGAGGGTTGATGACAACGCCCGCGCGCGGATCGAGCGGCCCGGGCGCGCAGATCCCGATGCCGGAAATCGGAAGGTCGGACTCGGAATCAAGCTTCACCGCGGCCCGAACCGAGTCGATCGATGCGATCACGGCAGCCAAACCTGCGACCGCATCATTTGCCACCATCGGCGTTCGCGTTTGATGAGTGATTTCGCCGGTGGCGTTCACCAGGCCGGCGGCCACTTTTGTCCCGCCGATATCCACGCCGATGACGTGCCCGTCTCCTGAGACTTGCGTCATGCTATGTGCACCGAGCTTCGGCAACGGCTGCTTCGCTGGCCTGGTTGGCGTCCTGTCTTTAGGTTTGATTTGCGATGGATTTCATTCCGTCTGGTCATGGAGGCGAAATCTGACGTAACGGCAATGGTAAACTATTTGGACGAGGGATGGGCGCGTAGCTCAGTTGGTAGAGCAATGCCCTTTTAAGGCATGGGTCGCAGGTTCGAATCCTGCCGCGCTCACCAAGATTTCAAAGTACTTTGCTGATTTGGGCAGGGTTGATCTCAGGCACTCTCGGACACCCTGAAGGGCTTCTACCCAGTTGGGGCAGCGCTCCGCGCTTTCAATTTCTCGGAGAATTTCGCCGGCAGCACCATCTGGACGACCTTCCTGTGTGCCTTCTGCTGGTCGGCGGAAACCGCTTGTGCGTAGAGTTCCAAGGTTATCTTGGGAGTGGTGTGACGAAGTTGCGATTGTGCGACCTTCACATTCTCGCCGTTCGAGATCAGCAATGTCGCGAGTGAGCGGCGCAGCGTGTGCCACCCAATCGGCGCTTGCTTGCTGCTCTTGAGCCCCGAGACTCGCTCTATTACAGGGCGAATGTGACGTCGGAAAAGGATTTGATACGTATACGGGGTCTTGCCATGGTAGTGCGGACTGGCAAAGATCCAGTCTTCGTCCCCGCGATAAGGTGTGTGCTCGCGCCAGAGACGAAGCACATTCAGAACAGGTCGAGCGAGGGGCAGAGCGTTGCTTCTGCTCTTGGTATCCTTCAACTCGCCTTGCACGAACGCAAATTCGGATCGAAGGATGCCGGTGTGCCAACCGACATTTCTCCACTTCAACGCGACTAATTCTGAGGCCCTCAACGCCGTGACCGCATCGATGAGCGCCATCGTTGCTTCGCGCAGGGGCAACTGTTCGAGAGTTTGACGCACGACATCGGGCGGCAGAATCACGCGAGTGATGGAGATTCTGTTGCTTTGCCGCACGCCAGTTGAGGCCCCGCGGTGGCCAGGCGTCCCGCCTTGACCGCAAACGGGATTGCGTTCCACGAACTCCCACCGAACCCCGTGCGAGAAGATCGCGGACAGGATGTTCTTGATCTTCAGCTTGGTCCCGTCTGGGCGCTCGATTTTGTCCAGCCAATCTTGAACTTGCATGGTTTTCATGTTGTCGGCAACATGACCGCGCCACGCAGGCTCGATCCAGTTCTTGATATACGATTGGTTTCCCTTGCGGGCGGATTTCGACAAGCGCGGGAGTTCGTGATTCAGGTAATGGTTGATTAGTTCCCCAAACGTAAAAGATCTGAGGCTCAGGGATTGCTTTTGTTCGTTGAGGCGACAACGTAGCCGCTCGGCCTCTCTGTTGGCCGTCGCTTCCGTAGGGAATTTCTTCGTTGTGCCGATTACTTCCTTGTGTTGGCGCCGCTGGCCGTGTATCTCTTCGCTCCAGCGGAATACCCACACCATACCAATTGCTCTTTTCTCCTTGCAAAGCATACCCGCGTTGTAGCGGATAGGCGTGCGGCGATCGTGACTCAAATGGCCCTCCTTTGCGCCTTGTCACGACCAGCTTCTCCATGACCGGAATTTACCTGAGCGCGAAGGTGCTCCGCAAGCTCTGAAATGAGGAAGTACCATCTCTTGCGGGAACCAGTGCCGAATGGGTGAGCCGGAATTCGGCCCTCTCTCGCCATCTGCTTTATGCTGCGAGCCGAATAGTGCAAGAATTCAGCAGCAGCGTTGGCTTCGACGAACGGCTCCAGTATCTCCTGTAGGGCGTGGCGTTGCGGAATTGAGCGTCTAGGAGGCTTGGGGTTATTTGTATTCCATCCTGCAGACGACGGTGAACGATCAATGATCTCAGTGGTTCTGTTGGAGTTTGCGGTCTGGGATGTCGCTGGTTGCTTCCTTGCCATCGGCTGGGGCATGGTTCATCTACTCCTGGCTGGTATTTCACTTGACACTAGCGCAGGTGTACCAATACAGTCAATGCGTAACGTTACTATATTTAGTGAGGCTGACCCTTTGGCAGACAAGACCCCAATCCTGCAGCAGCCGGTGATCTCCATTCGGATTTCCGACGAGCTGCGTCAAAGACTCGACACTTTGAAGGAAATCATGGCCTCCAACAGTGGCGAACCCGTCTCAACATCGGAGGCGGCAAAGCAGCTCCTTGAGTCCTCTAAAGAGGAGCGATTAGAGTTCGTAAATCTACTCTCAGAGCCAACCGATTCCCTGGTGAAGATTCGCGGGAAGG
>Ga0302140_10011884_pt1 | contig 10697 bp, 7 predicted proteins | sample I_Bog_E1_1_FD_202095 | JGI IMG/M metagenome (GOLD analysis project Ga0302140, IMG submission 202095) | Peat permafrost microbial communities from Stordalen Mire near Abisko, Sweden - I_Bog_E1_1 | ecosystem: Environmental > Terrestrial > Soil > Wetlands > Peat | place: Sweden: Abisko, Stordalen...
AAAATAGTTAGAGCAGCCATTACGTAAATGTGCTGCCCTAATGAGGCTGGCTTAAAGCCGCCTTGATTAAAACAAAGGTAAAAAACATTTGGTAGTTAACACAGAATCTCTACAGCCAAAATCGTATTGATAAATAAAATTCAAAAGCATTTTTAAGTAGTTTCTGAAAGCTCATGAACCCTTCCGCCCGAAAGACATTCAACCAAAATTTCACTGAAGAAAAGTATCAGCAATTCCTGACGGGGTTAAACGCCGGGCTTGATCAACCAATCGCCTTCCGCGTGGCCGAAACGCCGGTTTTTTTAACAGCAGACTTCCGGGATAAGCTGCTGGCAGCCGGTAAAGACATCATCGATGTTATCCTTCAACCCGATTTTAAACAATTAACCGAAAGGGCCATACCCCATAAATGGCGGGTGCCGAATGAGAACGGCCATCCTCATTTTATTGCCCTTGATTTTGGCGTTTGCAGCGATGAACAAGGTAATATCGTGCCAAAATTGATCGAATTGCAGGGTTTCCCGTCGCTTTATGGTTTCCAGGTAAAGCTGGCGGAGCGTTTTAATGATGTGTTCGATATTTCAGATGAGTGGACGCCATATTTTAGTGGTATGAACAGTAAGAATTATCTCGATCTGCTAAAGAAAACCATTATTGGTGACAACAAACCGGAGGAGGTAGTTTTAATGGACGTAAATGCCCATCAGCAAAAAACTTATGTCGACTTTTACTATACGCGGCAATATATCGGCACACCAATAGTGGCGCTTGAGGAATTGGAGCAGGAAGGTGATCAGCTTTATTATCGGGCGAACGGAGAGAAAATGCCAATTAAACGAATCTATAACCGGCTCATTTTTGATGAGATAGAAAACAACGCGGAATTACTCAACCAGGTCGTTGACGTCAGGCAATCTTTAAATGTAGAATGGATAACGCACCCCAACTGGTTCTATCGTGTGAGCAAATTCACCATGCCATTTTTGAAAGGTGATTATGTGCCGAAAACACGATTTTTGCACGAGGTGAAAGAAACACCTGTTGATTTGGAAAATTATGTACTAAAGCCGCTGTTTTCCTTTGCCGGGCAGGGGGTGATTATTGACGTCACCAAAAATGACCTATCAAATATAAAGGACCCGGAGAACTGGATATTGCAGCAAAAGGTTAATTATGAGCCCGTAGTAAAGTCGCCGGAGGGGGATGTGAAAGTGGAAATCAGGTTGTTGTATTTATGGCCTGATGGTGATGCAAAGCCAACGTTGGCTATTGATCTGGCGCGTTTAAGCCGCGGCAAAATGATAGGGGTGAGGTATAACAAGGATTTTACCTGGGTTGGCGGGACTGTGGCGCTAATGAAATAAATTAACACGAATTTTCACGAATTGGAACGAATTTCACAAATTCAAAGTAGCTGCACACAGTTATTTGTGTCCATTCGTTTTAATTCGTGCAATTCGTGTTGATTCTAAACCAAATACTAATTCAATTGTCTATACGTATATATATAAATTGTATTAATTTTGTGACGTGAGTATCCAGATAATTATAATAGCCATACTATTTGTAGCTGCCCTGTTTTATGTTGGCAGGATGGTTTACCGGAATTTGTTTGCGAAAAAGAGCTGCGGCGAAAATTGCAAATGCGGTGTCGATTTTTCGAAGATCGAGCCAATTAAAGATCATAAATAAAACACGATCCCTAATTTGACCTTTATACCCTTGATATAATACTTTAGTATTTAAATGGCTGATAAACAGGTATTTCAAACCGATACCCCGGGTAGATGGATGCGTTTTAAATGGATCAGCAGGGTGCTGATCGTCGCATTGGCATGCAGCATACTGGCTGCCATTATTACCGTAACTTCAAAACAATATCCCAATTTACCGAACTTAAACCCCGCGCCCAAAAAGCTAACTAAAGAGGAGCTGGATCAGCTAAAGCGATCAAAAAAATACAAGGATTTCAAAATTGACAAGGCCGAGATCCAAAAGATAGCTAAGGCCCGACACCTGCACCAGTTAAAACGCCCAAACAATAAGGACCGAATAAATGCGGGGTTTTACCGTGCCTGGGAACCCCAGGCTTATACATCTCTTGCTGCCAACTATGCCAGGCTGGACATGATTGTGAGCGAAGGCTTTTTTATAGCACCCGGTCGCGATACCATGGTGGCCAATATTGATACCGGGCTAATTAACCTGAATAGAAAATATCGCAAGCCTGTACTGATCTCGCTTTCAAATTACGTCGACTATGATAAATCGAACGGCGGATTTGATACGAAGGATGTTGAGCGCATTATCAAAAACAAAAAACTACGCACCCAATTTATCAATAACCTGGCGGTGCAGCTTAACCGGTTTAAGTTTAAAGGAATCAACCTCGATTTTGACGAGATAAAGGACATCAACAGCAAGGAGTATATCGCGTTTGAGAATGACCTTTACTCTATCTTCCACCCGCAAGGTTTGCTGGTTACGATGAACGTTATCCCTGATGATGAGGCTTACAAACTGGAACGCCTGCAGCATGTAAACGACTTTTTGTTCATCATGGCCATCGATGAGCATAACGAAAGCAGCAATGCCGGTGATATCTCTAACCAGCACTGGGTAGAAGAAATACTGGATAACGTTTGCACCCGGATACCCAGCGAGAAAATAATACTAACCGTTGCCGGGGGCGCGTATGACTGGCCTGAAAGCAGCGTGGGTAAACCTATCGGCTATTCGGCGGCGATAAGTATAGCGCAAGCCAATGACAGCAAGATCATTTTTGATCCAACATCAGCTAATCTTCACTACACTTATTACGACCTCGACAGCCTGGAGCACACCGTATACTTTACGGATGCCGCTACCAATTTTAACGTGATCCGCATGGCGGACGACTGGGATACCGGCGGGGTTGCTTTGTGGAGGATGGGCGCCGAAGATCCGCGCATGTGGTCGTTCTTCCAGAAGAACCTGTCGATCGACTCATTACGGAAGACCGGCGTGGATATCAGGCGGCTCGATTCGGTAGGTTTGAATAATAAGATCGACTATGACGGTGATGGTGAAGTCCTCGACCTGGTGACCGTTCCGAAGCCGGGCAAGATCAATGTGCAAATGGATACCACCAATTATGTGATCACCGATCAGCATTATATCCAATTGCCTACCAAGTACGTGATCAAAAAATACGGATATGCGCCGGGTAAAATCGTGTTGACTTTTGACGATGGCCCGGACCCGGACTATACCCCTCGTATCCTCGATATATTAAAGCGGGAACATGTTCCGGCAGCTTTTTTTGTGGTTGGTTCGATGGCTGAAAAGAATGTACCCATACTCAGAAGAGAATTTGATGAAGGGTACGAAATAGGGAACCATACTTTTTTTCACCCGGATATCTCAACGATCAGCCTCAATCGTGTAAACCTTGAACTGAACGCAACCCGCAAGCTGATCGAATCGATTACCGGGAGGAGCACCATCTTATTCAGGCCTCCGTTCAATGCTGATGCCGAGCCTCAAACACTGGCCGAGGTTATCCCGGTTGCAGAAAGCCGGAAGCAAAGCTATATTACGATAGGGGAATCTATCGACCCGTGGGACTGGCAGCCCGGCGTTACCGCCGATAGTATCATTGCGCGCACCATTAAACAGAAGGATGCGGGGTCGATGCTGTTGCTGCACGACGCCGGCGGCGATACACGCGAGGAAACCGTAAAAGCCCTTCCCGCAATCATTCATTATTTTAAGAGCCACGGCTACAAGTTCACCACGATTGCCGATGTGCTGCATACCAATAAAGCCGAATTGATGCCGCCCATCAGGGATGACGCCGATTCCGGCGTATTGGGCTCTTTTTATAATTTTTTTGTCGAGTTTTACTTTTATGGCAACTGGTTCCTGATCTATTTGTTCCTGTCCGCCATCTTCCTTGCGGTTGGAAGAGTTATTTTAATTGCTGTTCTGGCCATCAGGCAATATAGCGACAACAAAAAAGAAGAGAAGGCGGCTGAAGCGGTTGACCAAGCAACATTGCCGGCAGTAAGCATTATTGTGCCGGGTTATAATGAGGAGGTTACCGCAATAAAGACCATCCAGAGCCTGCTTCAAACAGAATACCATTCATTTGAAATAATTTTTGTCGATGATGGCTCGAAAGATAAAACTTACGAGCTGGTAAATAACGCTTATGGCAATCATCCGCTGGTGCAGGTACTCACTAAGCCTAATGGCGGCAAGGCATCGGCGCTCAACTTCGGGATCAACCACGCGAAAAATGATTTTGTGGTTTGTATCGATGCGGATACCCAGCTAAAAAAAGATGCTATTTATCACCTGATGACCTTTTTTACTGATAAGGAGATCGGGGCTGTTGCCGGCACAGTTAAGGTAGGCAATGAAAATAACCTGATCACCCTATGGCAATCTATCGAGTACATTACGGCGCAAAATATGGACCGCCGCGCGTTTGACCTGATCAACAGTATAACGGTTGTTCCTGGCGCAATAGGTGCTTTCCGCAAATCCGCTATTTACCAGGCCGGCGGTTTTACCCTGGATACTTTGGCCGAAGATTGTGACCTGACGATGCGCATTTTGAAACAAGGCTACATCGTAAGAAATAGTGACGATGCCATAGCTTACACTGAGGCGCCCGAGACCGTAAACGGCTTGCTGAAACAGCGTTTCCGCTGGAGTTTCGGCGTAATGCAAAGCTTCTGGAAAAATAAAGACGCCCTGTTCAACAAAAAATATAAATTCTTTGGTATGGTGGGTATGCCCAATATCCTCATTTTTCAGATCGTACTTCCTTTATTTTCGCCGCTAGCCGATCTTTTTATGATCATCGGCCTGTTCAGCGAACACCCCTGGAAAATCGTGGCTTATTATGTCGGTTTTGTACTGATCGACTGTATTGTGGCGACAGTTGCTTTCTGGATGCAGAAGGAAGACTACAAAAAGCTCATCTACATCATCCCTCAGCGTTTTTTATGGCGGCAGCTGATGTATTATGTGTTGTTTAAATCTATCCGCAGGGCGCTAAAAGGCGAACTAAGCGGCTGGGGGGCGTTGAAACGGACTGGGAATGTTACCATAAAGAAAGACGTAGCAACAGTCTGATTCTCAAAATTGCTCTTATGCTCATAAGCCATTATCCCCACATCAAATCCTCATGCGCATAAAGATCATAATAATTCTTTTTCTGGTATTTAAACTTGGTCTCCTTTCTGCACAGCAGTCTGCCGACAGTATAGAGTCAAAAGCAAAAAAACTAAAGCAGTATTATCTCCTGTCCAAAAGCAAAACTGCCGAGGTAGCGGACATGTATGAGCAAAAATTCTTCGAGGAATTTCCCGATAACTTTAACGAGTTAAATGAACTTTACGGGGATAACGAACAACGTAAAAAAGCTGCAATTTTAAATGATGAAGTAGAAAATCACATTTATAAGCTCTTCAATAACTTAAAGAGCATAAATGACACCGCGTACTACAAAAAGATCATTCGTATCGCCATTGGTGGCAAATGGGATGCAGATGCAGTTAACATATTTCAAAATGGCTTAATGAACAGGGTGGTTAATAAACCTGAATTGACGGTTTTTATTCTTAGAAAAATGAGCCAAGATAGTATTAAAAGTTTTTGGTATTTTTATTTTGACGGGCCTCTCCCTAAAAAACATTTTGATCCATCGCTCAAAAAAATCAAGGTCATCGATAAAAAAATATACGGCCTGATGATGGAATCTTATGATGAAGTCTTAAAGGCCTGGGAAAAGGAATAAGTAAGAAGTTAAGGCGCCTGGCCCAACTTTGACTACGACTATGGGATTTAAAAGCGATGAAGCTACACCTTCTCAATCAAACAAACCGCATAAGCTACCACGCCTTCTTCACGCCCGATAAACCCTAATTGTTCATTAGTAGTTGCTTTGATGGAGATGTCTTCTTCGGAAATACCGGCGGCTTTGGCAATATTGGCTTTCATTTCAGGGATGTGCGGGTTAATCTTTGGCGCTTCCAGGCATACCATAGCATCGATGTTGCCGACCTGCCAGTCTTTTTCCTTCAGTAATTGTAACACATGCTGCAGCAATACCAAACTGCTGATGCCTTTCCAGCGTTCGTCCTTATTGGAAAAATGAAAGCCGATGTCGCGGAGGTTAGCTGCGCCCAGTAATGCGTCGCAAATGGCGTGGAGCAAAACATCCGCGTCGGAGTGCCCGAATGCGCCTGAATGGTGTTCGAGGTTTACGCCTCCTAAAACAAACGGGTGATTTTCCTTTAGCTGGTGAACGTCAAACCCAAATCCAACCCTGATCTTCATCATTGCTGCTTGTGAACATTTTTGTCGCCGCCAAAACTGGCAATAAGCGAAAAACGCAGGGTATTGGCCAGGGGACTATTTTGCTGGCTGGCGGCGAGGTACGAAAAATCAAAATCAAAAATATCATACTTAAAGCCTACCCCTAAAGTTACATAATGCGAACCGCCATTATTAGGGTTTTCATAAAAATAACCAGCCCGAAGCGCAAACCGCTGTGCGTACCAGTACTCGAATCCAGCCGAGATGGTAACTTCCTGCAACTCCTGGCTAAAGCCGTTCGGCGCATCGGTGAATGACGAAAATATGCCCGATGGTACCGAAACATTGGTGCTCGACCCTTTAACGATGTTGCCTGCCGAATCAACTATAGGTGGAGTAGGAACTAGTAATTTATTAAAATCAACGGTAAGGGTTATTTGGTTATAGTCGTCGAGGTTTACCGTATTGGCAACGCCCAGCTTTAAGTTGGCCGGCAGGAAATAATTAGGCCCATCATTACTATAGCTGATCTTTGAGCCGATATTAGAAATGTTTACGCCGAAGGCCAGCGTAGCGTCTGATCCGCCAAATTCCTGCAATTTACTTTCCGAGTACAAGGATACGCCGGCCGCCAATGAGTTACCGGCTTTTGTTTGTGCACCGGTACCTGTGGAAAAAAAAGCGTTTGATAAATTGGAATGGATATACCCAGCGGTGAGCGCGAGGGAAAAACCTTCGCCAAACTTGCGCGCAAATGAGCCGTTTAACTGGAATTCATTGGGCGAGTAGGTCCCGAGATCGTTTTGATTGGCGTCCCTGAACTGGATGGTGCCGTAATTAAAATACCGTAAGGAGGCCCCTATCGCATCCCGCTCATCGAGCTTATGTGCATAACTTAAATAGGACAAACTGATATCAGGCACCAATTGGCGGAGCCAGGGGCTGTATGACAATGAAGCATCGTCATCACTTTCAAGGAAAGCTAGTTTGGATGGATTCCAAAAATTCGCATTTACATCCGGAGATATGGCCACACCAGCATCACCTAAAGCCCCGGAGCGGGAATCGGGTGTAATATTCAAAAAGGGCACTGCAGCAACCGAGGCAGGATCATAAGTGCTACCATTGGCACTTACACCATTACCCTGGGCCATAATCAGTCCGGGGCAAAGCAGAATTATTAGAACAATAGCACTTTTAACAAAAAATTTCATCATCAAATCAATTTTTCTTACTTTCAAATAATAAATATAAAATAAATGACCGCTATTACGTTAAAGTAGGCAAAGAAGTTTTCCACCGAAAAAAGTAATTTATTTGAAACATGAAAGCCATCAATAACGTAAAAAAAAACCGATAACGTTAATATCTTTAAAACTTTTAGGTCAAATAAATTAGCATTTTAGGCAAAATGTGTTAAATTTACCTTCCAAAATTTAGAGTAAGAATATGAGAGTACTTTTTACGCGATTTGTGATTGCGGCTTTAGCCCTGGGGGCTTTAATGAGTGGTTGTAGCAAGAAACCGCAGTCTACCAAAACCGGTATTACTTACAATGATAAAAAAACCGGGGGATATGAACGTTTCAGGAAAACGCATCCTACACCCGGCCCCGGTTTAGTGCCAATTGAAGGCGGTACCTTTGTGATGGGCGGCAGTGCCGACCAGGACGTTACGTATGATTACAACAACGTGCGGCGCAGGGTAACCGTTGCATCCTTTTATATGGATGAAACCGAAGTGGCCAACCAGGACTGGCTGGACTATCTGCACTGGATTAGCGTTACTTACCCTGATGACCATGAATTGTATTACAATGCGCTGCCTGATACACTGGTTTGGCGCAATCCATTGGCATATAATGAGCCCTATGTTGATAACTATTTAAGGCACCCGGCATTCCAGGACTACCCGGTAGTGGGTGTTAGCTGGGACCAGGTGCAGGATTATTGCGTTTGGCGTACCGACCGTGTTAACGAAAATATCCTTCGAGAAACCGGACGCATGGTGGCCTGGAATGACCTGAACGGAAACAATAAAGGAAAGAAAGCAACTCCGGCTCCATCAAATAAGGACCCTTTCAATACGGATATTTATCTTAATGGGCAGTACACAGGGCCGGGTATCGATGGTAAAAAAATGGTCCCCGACCTTAGCCCTAATGCAAAGGTGACTACCGGAGCGAACGGCAAAGCTGGTAAGGAACCAGTTAGGCACGTGCGTATGGAAGATGGTATTTTAAAACAGGCATATCGTTTGCCTTCAGAAGCCGAATGGGAATATGCTGCTTTAGGTTTGATAGGCAATACTCAATTTGAAAATATTGACGATAACAAGATATATCCATGGAACGGCCTTGGTGTACGTTCATCAAAACGTGCAACACGTGGCCTCATCCTGGCGAACTTTAAACGCGGTTTGGGCGATAACATGGGTGTTGGCGGATACTTGAATGATAAGGCCGATATTACTGCACCGGTAAGGTCGAACCCGCCAAACGATTTCGGCTTGTATAATATGGCCGGAAACGTAAACGAATGGGTTCAGGATACTTACCGCCAAACATCGTTTGAAGAGTTTAATGACTTTAACCCTTTCCGTGGTAACGAGTTCGCAAATAAGCGTCTGGCTGATGCTTCTAAAGGCCTTTATGCAAAAGACAAGTATGGCCGCCCAATACAGGATAAGTCTGTAGGCAACAAAAAACAAAAATACGCCGACTATCTGGCCCAGCAGGCTGCCAATAACGCTAACGCTAACCAGCCCAATACGGCAACTTCAGGCGCTGCTGTTGCTGCCAACGCTCAAGCTGCTCCGGCAACCCCGGCTACCAAAGATCCGCTGGAAGGTAAAAAGTTTAACCCCGATGCCAGGGGTTATGGCGATACAGTTAACACCACCTTGTATGGTACAACCACTTTAGTTAACGACCATTCAAAGGTTTACAAAGGAGGGTCCTGGAACGACCTGGCATTTTGGCTAAATCCTGCTACCCGCCGCTTTATGGACGAGGATGTATCAAGCGCCGAAGTAGGCTTCCGTTGCGCAATGACCCTGGTAGGTGAACCGGAAGTTCATCCTGAAGGCAAACCCCACTACAGTATTAAGAAGTCGAAGGATTTTAACGCAAAAGGACAATAAGTCGATTTTGTCGAATAAAAGAGCCCGCTTGAATTTCAAGCGGGTTCTTTTTATTTATAGCTTGGGCGGCCGACAGCCGGTGGCTGATCGAAACTGGTTAAAACAGCATCAGTATCTGGTTTTTCTCCACTTTATCGCCGGGCTTTATTTTTATTGATTTTACCACTACGTCAGCTGGGGCCTTAATGATATTTTCCATTTTCATCGCCTCCAGGACCAAAAGATTGTCACCTTTTTTAACTACAGTTCCTTCATAAACAAAAACTTTCAACACCATGCCCGGCATAGGGGCTTTCATTTCGCGCACTTTTGTGCCATTCAATGTATTTAGCCCCAGTTGATCAAGCAGGAGATCAAACTGGTCTTTCGCAGTTACCTTGTAAAGATTATTATTTACTTTGATCAGCGCGATTTTGTCAGTCGAATTAAAGTCCACCACTTCAGTATTGTATGATCGAAGGTTGTGGATAATATGCCAGGTGGAAGCATTAATTTGCTTCATGTCAGCTATTACCTTTTCGCTATTAATAACAAGTTCGTCTGCTTTTTTATCTGTTTCGAAATGGTATAGATCGTTTACTTTAAGCCTGTACATAGCTGTGATATGAAAAGAAAATCTTATTGCTGGGTTAATACATACTGTAACAAATTGGCGCCCATTTTTAGTGCTTTTAAGCGGGTTTCCTGCGTGTCGCCGGCATAGGTACCAAAATCTTCCCAACCGTTGCCCAGGTCACATTCATAGGTATAAAAGCATAGCAGTCTTCCCTTGTAAATCAACCCGAAGCCTTGTGCCCGTTTGCCGTCATGCTCATGTATTTTTGGCAATCCCATCGGGAAATCAAATTTCTGGTGGTAGATGGGATGGTTTATGGGCAGCTCAACAAAATCCAGTTCGGGAAATACTTTTTTCATTTGCGGGCGCACATACGGATCAAGTCCATAATTATCGTCGATGTGCAAAAAGCCCCCGCCGGTTAGGTATTTGCGCAGGTTGAGCGCCTCCTGGTCGGAAAATATCACATTCCCGTGGCCTGTCATAAAAATAAAAGGATAATTAAATATCTCAGCGCTTCCCACGTCCACCACATCGTCCTCTGGCTGAAAGTTAGTCTTTAAATTATCGTTGCAAAACTTGATCAGGTTGGGAAGTGCCGTTCTGTCGCCATACCAATCACCGCCGCCGTTGTACTTTAGCTTGGCCATCTTATAGGTAGGAACATTAAAGCTGCCTGTTATAAGCAAAA
>Ga0302140_10011885_pt1 | contig 10697 bp, 13 predicted proteins | sample I_Bog_E1_1_FD_202095 | JGI IMG/M metagenome (GOLD analysis project Ga0302140, IMG submission 202095) | Peat permafrost microbial communities from Stordalen Mire near Abisko, Sweden - I_Bog_E1_1 | ecosystem: Environmental > Terrestrial > Soil > Wetlands > Peat | place: Sweden: Abisko, Stordalen...
ACGTGGAAATAAGGTTAAAACTATTCATAGATTATCCCGATGAGCTGCCTCCACTTCATCTTCAGACTTTACCCGGTCCTACCCTCCTTGCGCAGCTTGCGATTATATATATGAGATCCCGTTGCGAATTTTTTTTTGGAAATGACTCCACCCATCTCACTTGGGGCTCAAGATGATCCTCACACTCCTCACAACTCTCCTCGCAGCCGTGAGTGCATCACCAAGCGTACCCGTAAAAGCGTTCTATTGCCCCATCGGCCCAGTTGGCGCGTGCTGTAAAGAATGCTCCCAATACTCTGGTGACTGGAAATCATGTACTCCTCTTCTCGCCGCATTCTCAATCCTTCTGACGGAAAGCAGGCATAAACGCCCTCCAACTTCATAGCCTCGAGACCCCGACCACGACGCAGTGGGTTTGTCAGAGTGATAATGTGGATGAGGTGTTTGTGCAGCTTTGCTGTGATGATGTTGTGAGTTCTCGTTCGCTTTTGATTTGTGGAAGGTGGAAGGGATATTGATGAGGTGTAGGGGGATAGATATCAGAACTGCGTGGCTGGAAGTCAGAGGCCAGTTACTACGTCTTGAGTGTGGATCAAGGTTTGAGGTGGAGAGGAGGGTGAGGTACCGAAAAGATGTGTAGGTAGAATGCTGCGTTGAGGAAGTGATTGTTGGTCGCGAAGAAACCATTTCTCGATGCACTACCGGAAAATACTAGCTGCAAGAGAACGTATTTCATCCCAAGCCTTTCTTTTTAAGACGTCGGCCATTCCGCATCACAAAGTGGTTGAAGACACCCCACCCATGTCGAAAAATCCCTTGCCGGAGACCACTGCTTCGCAAAACAACCTATCCGCAACTTCCCCCAAGTTTCCGTCATTTCCGGATGCTGTCGTCGATGGAAAGCCAGCATTCTCTTAACTCTAAAATCGATCTTCGCAAACGCCTTATAAACCCTCAAGAACCACTCATCATAATCGATAAACTCATCGTTAATATCTGAAGTCTTGACTCCAAAAATCTTAGGCCAACGATGTCCGTGTAGCCAATGGTACCTAAAGATCTTCCGGAAAGCGCCCATCGCCAACGGCTGCGAGATGGGGATATATCCCGGGCGTCGGTCGCGAAGAGGTACTGATCGTCATCGGAAGGGAAGTATATCAGCTGCCCATGCAACGTCTGTGTGGAGAAGATGTGCTCCCGTGTTCTACCCAACAGAGTCAAGCACTCTGCGCCTGTCGGCAGTCCACCGCCAAATAGCCAGCCATCCCATCTGTCCCATTCAGTTGTCCGATACAGTGGCTCCTGGTACCCAGCAATGTAGGTGCCAATCATAAGCCTCTCGAGACCCATCATCAGGAAACCTAGTTGTAGGAAGAGCTTGGGGGTGTTCCAGATACTGAACGCATATTCATTGATAGCCAGGGGTCTCAACGATTTCGGGTCTTCCTCTCCAGCGTCGACCAGGAATTTCGCCAGGTCGAAAGGGTCTTCGGAGCTGAAGAACAAGGTATCGATGTCAGGGTCCAGGACTATCTTCACCCTCTCTTTTTCGTGAAATTTGTACCGCTTGAGCGCAAGTGCTCTCGACTCTCGGTTGATTCTCAATATGATTGGGGTGGGGCGTCTTGATACCCATCGGCACTGTGGCTGTATCGCGTTCTGATTACTTCAACGACTCTTGGTGGTTGCGTGAAGTCCTAGATTAGACAGCGGAGCTCGTATGGTAGTTCCGAGAACTTTTCGAAGTCTCCTCGGCGTTTGGATTTCTTTGACAGCTTCCTGTTTTGACTCCCAGATTGAACTTGGCCCATTGTGTTGGTTCAGTGCGGGGTAAATGCGGGGTCCGTGAAAGTCTTGAATTCGAGGATATTGATAGAAGCGAGAGCACCACGAATTATGAAGAACCTACAAGTTCCTAGGAAAGGGAGTCGACCTTATGTCGTTGAGTGGATGATGGAGAAGACCTCCGGACGAAATGGGTTGCGTCAGAGACCTGTCAGAATAGGGGCTAGAATTTTAGCGAGTGTTTAGCGAGCCAATGCGCTGAAAAGATCCCGAGCCCCTATTCTCTACTTGGACATCGGCGGTGATGTGTTCCATGGGAGGTGAGTTTACGGTTGATGCCGTCACCTGTACCACAATTGAATTGTTCTTGTATCGCCTCTTCATCTCAATTGTTTTCAACATCAATGAATTAGGCTTAAGTTGCAGCGTTGAAATCGTCGCCATTTATATACTTTGAAGAATAAAACGTGTAAACACAAAGTCGAACATAGGTCTATTCCATTCAGGGACACAGTTTTCATTAAGATACAAGCGGGAAAGCGGAGGAGAAAGAAATTTGCCGTTGTTATCAAATCAATTTGTGCCTCACTCAGCCCAAACCCAAGGGTCTGACAAGAAAATCATGATTGAAAAGCAGCTATTCAGTACAAATGAGCTGAGAAGCCTTTCGCGCGTTCCACCTTCCCCGTATCAGCATGCAACCCATCTCATCGTCACAACTACCTTTACAGGTTTCAGTCACATCGATCATACAATTGTGACAAAGCCTCATTCGGACCCGTACAGTTGCCATATCCAAGTCTAATCAAAGAAGCCTTCCCCGGCTCCCATCGTGGCCATCCCAATGTGTCCAAGCCCCGTTCAGGATCTTTCGCAAATGCCGCCCAGGCACCTCTCATATAATTACCCCATTGAATCTCGACATCGGTCGGTGGCGGGATGCCCTGAAAGCCTGGAGGCGGCAGGTTATCAAACAGCAAAGATAATTCAGAGGAGTGATATGCTCCGCTGTCAGGATCAGTCTGGATTTGAAGATCCGCAAAGCTGCCGAAATAGCGGTAGCGCCATGTTGGCTGATGGGCCGCGATGCTGAAGTTTGCGCGCAAAGCTGAAGGACAGACGAACGTCCCAAAATTGAACTCGTCCCAGAAGCTTTCAGATTCGTGGATACCGAAGATAGTGCCGATTGCTTTGAAGAAGCCCGCTTCGTTGTCTGTGTTCCCAATCAGGAGAGGTACTTTGATGGATTTTCCTTCTGCAGCCAAGGTTGGATAGTCGGAGAAAACGACGCTTTCGTCAACGGTGGGCCAGAATGCCGCTGCACCACCAGCTACAAGCTCTAATGGAATGGCTTTTTGGATAGCTTCGGTCGTCTGGCGTCTCATACATTCGAGTACCAGATTTGAGTTTGAAGTTGAATCTCCGCAACCGAGAGTGGACGTCACGTTATACCAGGACATCGCCGAGTATTCTTTTGGATATGCTCCAAGACTCGTGGTACCAGATTGCATGATCAGTCCTTTGACGATAGGGTCTGAAGTCCAGGCATATGAGTAGAGGTCTACTGCTTCCGCACCAGCACTTTGTCCAAATAGAATGATGCGGGATGGGTCGCCTCCGAAACCCTCGATATTGTCACGTACCCACTCAACTGCCAGTCTTTGATCGAGCAGAGCGAGGTTGTTTGGCAGATCTGGGTTGCCGGGAAAGCCAAAGATGTTTAGACGATAACTGCAAATAGTAAGCCCGGCACGTAATTAAGGGGTTATGGAAATGTACTTCATGGAGACAACAATGACATCTTCCTGATCAACGATGTACTCTCCATCATTTCCATACACATTATTAGTCGCGCCGGTAGTCCATCCTCCACCGACGATCCAGACCATAACAGCTTTCTTCTTCTCTCCGACTTGCGGCTTGGTCCAGACATTGAGCGTTAAGCAATCCTCACTGAAAGTATCGCCCTCTTGCTCCAAGATCGGAACAAGAAACATGCCTACTGTTGTGATATTTGCATCGGTGTAGTTTGGCTGCTTCAGACCAATGCCGAAGTCGCTGCTGATTGGACAATCAGCACCCTGATACCTGGTTAGCTGGTGTCAGATCAGTATTGGTGGTACCTACGAAGCTTGTTGCATTGAGCTTGTCATTCCCTTCGAACTTCTCTGGTGGAGCAAACCGAAGAGCGCCGACGGGTGGCTTTGCGTAAGGAATTCCAAAGTAGCCTGATACTTGTGAACCGTTGCTGGCAGGGCCGCCGATGACAAGACCACTGGTGGTGTTGACTGGTTGTCCGATATTCCAACGAGATGTCAATCTCGATCCCAGCGCTCCCCCAATCAAGAGGAGTGTGAATTGATAGAGCTTCATGTTGGTTGAGACAACAAGGAGTCTGGCGTATAGTGGGTAGTTTCGACTCTGTGGTGGAGGAACTTGTTAATGGTAGATGGAAATTATGTTGGAGGGCAAGGTTTCAAAGGACGAAAATGAACAAAGTTGAGGAATAAAGTGAAATTTATACCCGAAATTACTTTCAATTATCAGGCGGTGCTACTCACGCGACGAAGATCGCCTGTGTAGTACAATGACGAGGCTCGTGGAAGGCTGCGCCATGAGTTTGCCCGCATAGCTATCCCCATCCAACCAGAAGCCTCAAGACCTTTGGTTAGGTTTTTTACTAATTGTTGAATTACTCCGAATCAAACATGAGTATAGCATCGCGTTTCGTATTCACCATCTCTGAATCCGAACATGCTTGTCTTCAGAATGTGAAAGTTGATTGGTTGAATTGTAAGACGGCGACAAACTAGCCCGAAATCTTAACCGTGTACCATGACGCGTAACAGATCAGCATGCACTGCCTTCGATCGTCCTCATGACCTAAGACGAGGGGGGTGAATATGTATCAGTCGTTCCGTTAGGTAGTAGGTACTCTTCTGACGAGCACTATAAGCCCCAGCTCGCCGACAAAAACATAACTCTCTCATCCATTCACTTTCGCATTTCCTAGCACTTCAAAACTAAAAAACATCAAGATAAAAGCTTTCAAATGGCGAGACACAAATATCGTAGACTTGTGTTCATAACTAAGAGATTTCCTTCGAAGTGTTGAAAATGATATTTCTTGAAGGTCACGTGATACATATGGGACAAGACGTGCTCTAACTTATATGCTATCTCACTTGACGGGGGATCTCGAAATAGTAGAGAATGATTAAACACAAAGTAACGAAAGGGAATATAAAGACTGGTAGAGAGCGAAGAGCACATATCGTCGTCTCTGTCACCCCTCCGTCCTCGTCCGCACTGAAACATCTTTCGGAATTTCGGAATTTATGAGTTTGTGAGTTTATGAATAGAGTGCCTTCCGCATAATATGTTGTAAGCTCGAAAAGTATTAAAACATTACAAAGATTTTTATAATCATATAAACGATGTCTGATCATTTAAGGTGGAGGTTGTGTGGTGATGCAGGCCGTGATCCAAGCAGTGAGGTGGTTAATGATCGTGGAGATCCATGATATCAGCATAATGTACTCCTATCTGTGCTTAGATCTCTATTTGGAATTATTTGGTCCTGCTGTTACATTTAGCACATACCAGGTCGTCTATTTCTAAGCAAAAGTCAAAGTTTGGTTGTGCTGTCAAGTCGTAGGATTAGAGTTTGACATGAAACCCGGGCTGCCAATGGGGCTGAGTGAACAAAAGTGGAGTGGGAGATTCTTTTTACGTGCCCCAAGCCTCAATGGTATTGGACTCTATCGGCTTTTGGAGTAGAGTTAGAGTTTCCCCAGAAGCAGAGGAAACGACGCCGACCACTCAAAGCTGAACGGGTGCAGCCGTTCGGACTTTTGGGACATTCTTCCTATTTGAGAAAGCCCGAAGGAGTGTTTGTGTCTAAGCCTCTGAAATGCGAATCGGTAAATTGCAGGCCATGGGGTAATGCAAATCCGTCTGGCCTCTGATTCTCTCATCGTTGGTTGGCTACGGGATCAGGACCCATTGATCGAGACAGTTTCGTTCAGAAGATTCTGGCAACTGAAAATAGGAGTTCAAGATCACGTCGCTCTTGGCGACATGAATGAAAAGAATCATTATGACTGAACTCAAATGTATATGTAGTACCGGAAGCTTTCATCTCATTAAGATTCTCAACACCATCACTTCGACGAGAATTTACATTCAACACATTTTCTGCCCGTCCAATATTTTATATTATTTTCCTCACCAAATTTCAATTATTCAACATGTTCACCAAAAACTTTCTCACTGTTCTCTCTCTTGCTTTTGAAACTCTAGGCTCGGCCTCTCCTTTGGAAAGGGTACGTTCTCCTGACTTTTGTGATGCGCTCAGCTCTGACAGAACATTTTAGGGAGCAGTCACTATATTCACGGATGGAGAGTCAGCCAGCATCACGCCGACAATCGCAACCGAACAAGTGGTGTAAGTTTGCCCTTACACATTTTAACCACTCTTGAAATTGACATAATCAGTTCTCCAGACGCAGCCGACGGCGATGTTGAGGGAAGAGCAGACGCCGCCGGTGCCGTCGTTGAAGTTATTGGCAAAGTCATCGATCTGATTCAAGGACTTATCGATGGCGACACAAAAGTAAGTGGTGTCCTAAAGTGCCAGGAAAATCCATGAATCTTCATGCTGATGCTGATGTGAACCTACAGCGTCGTCAATGCTTCACGCAGGAGACAGTGTCCGCAGTCTCGATTCAGTTCCCAGGCCGCAGTGTTGTGAAGAGTAATGTGGGGTACTCTTTGACTTGCATGTCCAAGGTCATCCAGCATACGAGCTACAAGGAGGTTGGGTCGAACGTTAGGTATGTTGCGGCCTGAACTGGTTGGTGTCTTGTCTGACAGGTTGACAGTTACGATGTCTTGATCTTTGGCAGCGGTTGTACTTTCACTTTGAAGGGGGGGAGGTTTCTAAAGCTGCCTTAAATTATGCATACCATCCGTCCATGGCCAAGGCCTCCAGCTCTACCAATCTCACAGCATCTATCTTTTACCTGTCACTATAGCAATGCCCCAACTCCTTCTTGAAGCAAGTCTAAAGTGTCTGATGGCCCCCATGGCCATGTTCGATCCAATAGTTCCGAGAGCTCTTCTTGACTCATCTCTGGCAGCGGAGTGTTGATGGCCTGCCAGTTCACTCCTTCGGGAATGACGAAGCCATCTTCCATTATTCTTCTCTCAGTGAACGGCCCCGAAAAGATGACTTTCTCTGGCTTGATTTCTGTTGCCGAAATCCAATCCACGACTTGTTTTGTAAAAGGGTTGTCTGTATTTTCTCGCTCGAGAGGTCCCGTTCCTCGAATGATGAGGCTTTCCACCTTCGTCTCCCTAGCAAAAATAGAGTCAGCATCATGGTCGCCATATGCTCTCGTTTTCTAATTTTGACTAGGGATCAATTCTAAAGTTGATTACCTGCCTACCTTGTTAGGTTCGCCCTGTGGTGTCGCTCCCTGCAATCGTCTGTGGCCTTTCTTATGGAGTCGAGCATATCCTTGTCTTCTTCATCGAGGGTCAAGGTTAAGGTCCTTAGATTTAGGCGACAGGTTGCCAAAGCTGACAACAGAAAGAGTGTATACTCTGTCCCCATCAAAAACCAGTTGTTGATAACTCTAGAGACACCTTTACTTGCAAGGGCGTCGTCATCGATTTCAGAGGGTTGAATTTGGAGATGTTTGATGAGTTCTTTCCTCGATACCTGGCTCCTCGTATCTAGAAAATGCCCTTTACCTGAATCGAGTTTGAGGTGTATGTAGCCCAAGAATCTGAGCAGGTCGAGCACGAAATGCATATAGTTGTATGTGCTGTCGCGGATTCGGGGGGCCGGGTGTAGGAGACGGAAAGTGTTGTAGCCATGGAGCATGGGAGTCCCCAGTTTGTAGAATGTTCGACAAGTGGCCAGAATGGAAGGTCGTAGCCACTTCCTCCATGTATGAGCATTGGTGTGCCTTGGGTAATCTTTCTCAAGTTCGCCGCGGTTCATCCATGGATTGACGATACCTTCTGGTGCGACCAGCATGAACTTGAGCATATACACGGCGATGTCTCTTGGAAGGTCTCCGAATCGAAAGTAGGTCTGGTCAGATTGTTGCGAGGAGCGTTCAGTCAATGCTGGGCTGGTTTCCACTGCTGAATTCGGAATTGACGATGAGCTATCACCGTCGGGGGAAGAACTTCTGGTTGGTGTTGAGGCTACTATGATTATTAGCTATACTTGAACACAAAGTAGATAGATATTAGGAAGCGGCAAAGGGTTTTTTTTCTCGAAGCGTGTGTAGGAAGGCTTCACCTACCAGTATTGCCATCTCGCGTAACCCAAGGGTTAGTCCATCGCGATGCTTTCACTGCGCGTTTATGTCTGAGTTTGGAACCCATAGTTGGAGCTGTGTATCTAAGTGGGTGTGTGTGAAAAGTGAGGTTGAAGAAAGTGTTAATTTTGGCAAGTTAGGTTGTCCGAAATACTCATTATATAGAGATTGCGCTGAATCTGAACTGACCGAATCAATCTGAACTGAGTACGCGGGAGCTAAATAGGACTGGAAAATAAGTATTCTCTTTGGATGAACCAGACAACGAACTAGTCCTCAGGAGGAATAATTGTCATTATAGCATACGGGGCCGGCCCCCGGAGCTAGTCGACCCTTCTTCTCAAAGTCACCTGACTACACTTGAAAATGTACGTGGAAGGGTTTGAATTAAGAGCGTAGCAGAAAATGATATTTGAATATATTTCTCATTCAGGTATATTAATACTTAGCCGTATAATAATCTAACAACTGTTCAACCAAGCGTTAACCGCACTAGTATCTGGATTCACATCGAGGTATTCAGCCCTAGAGTCACCATTCAAATCCGCCAACAAGATACCCCTTCCACCAGTCCCAACACCGGTTGCGATAACACCTTGAGGATACCAGACAACTTTTGCAGCATCTGACTGGTTAGCAGGCCCACCACCATTTATCCAGGCACTTAATGCCCCAGTCGCGAAGTCGATAGTTAAATAGTCAGCTCGACCGTCCCCGTTGATATCAGCGAAGATGACATTGTCATGACTAACTCCAACCCCTGTGGCGATGACCCCTTGTGGAAGCCAAGAAACTTTGGCGGCATTTGGCCCATCGTCAGGGGCTCCAAGGTTGAGATAGGCAGTAACTGCTCCGGTACTGTTGTCCACCCACAGATATTCCGCTCTCCCATCTCCATTCAGATCAGCAAAGCGAACACCGTCACCATCCTTTCCAATACCGTCTGCAATTTGGCCCTGAGCCAACCAAGAGACTTTAGCAGCATTTTGGCCATCGTCAGGACCGCCCAGGTTCAGCCAAGCTCCTGCAGAACTGTCGTCATGAACGTAAATGTACTCCGCTCGTCCATCGCCATTCAGGTCTGCGAAACGTACTTGCCTTCTTTTTGCACCAACACTAGGAGCAATCGTACCTTGAGGCAACCACGAAATTTCTGCTGCATCGGAGCCGTTTCCTGGGCCTCCTAGATTAAGCAAGCCCGTCACTGACCCGTTGGCGGCAAGCCATAAGTATTCTGCCCTTCCGTCTCCATTCAAATCTGCAAAGTGAACAGCGGTGCTATCGTCATTGAGGTCGGCACATTTCCCACTCGCAGGCTTCATATCAATTACTGTTTTGCCGTCCACGGTTAGACAAGTACATCGAGTTGGATCTTCCTCACTTAGATTCTTGTCAGCATGTGAACGCTCTTAGAGCTGCGTGGACTGACTAGTTTTGGCATTCCGTCTCGTCCCCATTTGTGCCAAGGCCGGCTCCGTCCGTGCTCTGACCTTGTGATATCCATGTTATATTATGGTCACATAAGACTGGAGTCGCGGTCCCGGCCACCGGCGGTATAATCCAGCCGAAGGAGTTTACTTGCCGGATCGCATAGTACCAAGATTGCGCCATCATAGAGTAACCATAGTCGTTTGGATGTAGCCCATCAGACAGATCCCCCATGTCGATGCCCATTGCGACCGGCCAGACGTGAGTCCCATTGGCATAGTGCTCCATAGCAACCCTTATAACCTCTTGATTAAAGGTCTGGGTTCGGTTTTCGGCAGTTGCGTTCGCGTTCGTAGGAATCTGAGCCACTAGAACCGTAGCATCTGGGCACGCGGCTACTATTTCGTCAATCAAGCTGCTAAGGCGATCTGGTGCGTTATCGACAGTGTCGTTGTTATTGATGTCATTCGTTCCAGCCTATTATCTGATTAGTATATGATTTTTCTGACTGGAGGAGAAGCTGAGAAGCTGAGAAGCCAAGGTCCTAAGATATAACAATAACGAGTGCACTTTGGGGTTTCCAGTTCTCTTATATAAAGTTTGGATGTCCATCAGGCAACAGCTTACCATGAGGAGGATAACCTAGATCATTTAATCAAAACCATTCCTGAACGTTTTGAGGAATCGGACTTACGTTGGGCCGCTCTTTCAGACTACCTGTGGCAAAGCTGGCAATATTGCTTATCTCTGCTCCACCATGGCCTTCATTGTTATTGTCTGTCATATTTCCTGAATTTTCAGAACCGATGAAGTCGACGGTGTTGCCCGACAAAAGCTCGTCTAGATAATTCCGATAGCCATTGCCATCACTGCTTTTAAAATCGTAGGTAATCGAGTCTCCCAAGGGAAGAATCCTCAGCGAAACACCCTGTGAGCTGTTCTCGTCTAAAGAGAGCCTGCATCGCTGATAGTCGCGATACGGTAAACGTTTGTCGTTCTCAAGGGTAACATAGTCCGGATACTTCTGCACGTGGAAATAGGCTGTTTGGAATGATCCAGATATCCACTCGTAATCTTCAATGAACGAATGCATATAGGCTTGGCCGGCAGTATCAATATCTGGGTCAGCAGGTACAAAGCCGCCCGGGA
>Ga0302140_10011890_pt1 | contig 10693 bp, 4 predicted proteins | sample I_Bog_E1_1_FD_202095 | JGI IMG/M metagenome (GOLD analysis project Ga0302140, IMG submission 202095) | Peat permafrost microbial communities from Stordalen Mire near Abisko, Sweden - I_Bog_E1_1 | ecosystem: Environmental > Terrestrial > Soil > Wetlands > Peat | place: Sweden: Abisko, Stordalen...
CCGGTGCGCCAGGTCCCCAGACGAGTCCCGCGCTCGCTACTCGAACCGAGACGAATGTCAATCTTTCCGGAGGCAATCTACCAGCCAAAGCGACCGGGAAAAAGACTATCTCCGTCCATTGGACCGGTTCCATCACCGTCGCTGAAACCGGTGATTACCTCGTTGGCCTGCGTGGCAGAGGCTTCGGAAGACTCTCCATTGACAGCGAGCAGGTTGCCACGCTAGTGGCCTACGACGACGTCGAAGCAGCCACTGGCCGCGTTCACCTCGTTAAAGGGCAGAAAGCCGCGTTAAGCCTCAGTTACAGCAGCCTCCCCGGTTCTCCGCATGCACAACTCATCTGGGCAAGAGTGGATGATGCAACCTCGCCCGATGCTATCGCAGCGGCAAAGAGTGCTGACCTCATCATTGCTGTCGTCGGCATCACCAGCAGGCTTGAAGGAGAAGAGATGCCAGTGACCGTACCTGGATTCCTGGGCGGAGACCGTACCAGCCTGGATCTCCCTGAACCGGAAGAACAACTCGTCGAGGCTGTCGCCGCTAGCGGTAAGCCGCTGGCCGTCGTTCTCCTCAATGGCAGTGCCCTGGCTGTCAACTGGATAGACAAACATGCCAACGCCGTCCTTGAAGCGTGGTACCCCGGCGAGGAAGGCGGTGCGGCAGTGGCTGAAACTTTGAGTGGCAAGAACAATCCCGCGGGAAGGCTACCTGTGACCTTCTACACCGGCGTGAACCAGTTGCCAAATTTCGAAGACTACGCCATGGTCAATCGAACCTATCGATACTTCAAAGAGAAGCCCCTCTATCCGTTCGGCTATGGATTGAGTTACACGAACTTCAAATACAGCGAACTCAGTGTTCCGGCGCAGGCCGTGGCCGCAGGTCAGCCGATTGCCGCCGACGTCACGGTAACAAATGCCGGCAAGCTTGCAGGCGATGAAGTCGTACAGGTTTATCTCAAGTTCCCTGCCGTGCCGGGTGCGCCGCTAATCGCTCTTCGCGGATTTCGAAGGGTTCATCTTGACGCAGGTGCCAGCGAGAAGGTTCATTTCGAATTGAAAGACCGCGACCTCGGCATCGTCACTGAAGATGGAAACCCAATCGTCGCCCAGGGTGATTACACCATCAGCATCGGCGGCGGCCAGCCAGACAAAGGAGCTCCGGTCGTCACCGGCAAGTTCCATGTTGCAGGCCAGGTTGACCTGCCTGAATGACAACATCGGCTGACGGTCGCATTAGATCGCAGGGCATTAAACAACACGGCCTACCTCTTGCATATGAAGGCTGCAGGAGGTGGGCCATGTTTTCGGAGACTTTGACAAGACTGCGTCGTTAATGGATCTGTCCGAGTTCAGACTACGCGAGCGTTATCCTGAGTGCTGCGCCATAATCCACGGCAGGGCGGTACTGCTTAGGGAGCTCGACGCGCAGTCCTTCACTGGTTTGCTTCCAGACAACTGGTGCGTCGGTACCAATCAGTTGGACGCGACCTATCTTTCCCGGACTCGTCGCAGCATTCGCGCCAAGCGCTTTAATCGTCATTACTTCTGACGGCCAACCCAACGCGATCGCATAGATGGTGGTATTCGCCTTGTTGCGTGTGAAACGAATATCGTCTGCTCCGAGAGCTGCCACACTAGTGCCTTGGAATGCGCCACTCTTCATCGAATGTGGGCCTTCACCAAAAACTTTCCACGGACGTGTTTCGTAGATCGCCTCACCGTTCACATTCATCCAGGCAGCGATCTTATCGAGTACCGCGATCTCTTTCGAATCGATGGTTCCGTCCGGTTTCCCAGGGATATTGAGTACGAATGTGCCATTCTTGCTCACAGTATCGATGAGCCAGTGAACAGCGTCGCGTGGATGAAGATAACCTCCAAACTCACCAGGCTTCTCATAGAGGCTGCGATCGTAGTGCCACCCTCCGATGCAGGTTTCTGACTGCCACGCGTAAGGCATGATAGCGTCGGTAACGCCTCGCTCGAAGTCAGCAACGACCCCCTTAACAAGCCGGTCCGGAACATTTTTGATATTGAGCGCGACCTCGACTCTCCCGTTGTGTGCCTGCACACTGCGGTTGTAATAATAAGCCGCAATATTCATTCCAGCCCAGCCCAGCGGCAGCATTGAGTTGTCAAAGTAAAGCAGGTCTGGATCATGCTGATCGATCAGATCACGAGTCCGATCGTAGAAATTTTTCACATACGAAAGATCAGGTAGAGCATCTGCCGGATGCTTTACACCGTAGAGACGCTGCGGATCGAAGTCTTTCCACCACGCATCGGCTCCAGAGCCGACTCTGAGCTTGCCATCATAAAGAGCACCCGCCTTCGGTCCCTGACTGTCAGATCCGTGCGATGGTTCAAACCACCACCAGTTTCTGGCCTGGTGGACAGTAACACCAAGCTTTAGACCGCCCTGTCTCGCTGCTCTTGCCCAAGTCCCAATGACGTCTTGATGCGGACCGATATTTACTGTGTTCCACGGATGATGCTTCGAATTCCAGCAGTCAAATCCGTCATGATGATTGGCGAGCGCAAAGAAGAAGCGTGCGCCAGCCTTCTTATATCTATCTATTAATTCTTCTGGTTCCCAATTCAGAAGCGTCCACTGCGGACACAAATCTTTATAACCAAACTGCGACGGATGTCCGTAGTGCTCAAGGTGATATTTGTATTGCTCTGATCCTTCCTCATACATGTTTCTTGCGTACCAGTCCCCCTTTTCTGGAACACACTGAGGACTCCAGTGCGCCCAGATCCCGAATTTTGCGTCCTGATACCATTCAGGCGCCTCATATTGAAGAAGAGATTCCCAATCGGGCTTGTAGGGACCTTTCCCACTTAAACCCGCAACCGGGGATTGCATTGGCACACCATCCCAGGAGTCAGAAATTCCCGGCAGCTTTGCTGGGGCGTCATACGTGTTCTTCTGCCACTTTTCAACATCGAGTTTAGTTTTTACGATCTGATCGCCCGCAACCACTGAGAACTCGCGATCGAGCTCTGGTTGAGCACAAAATCTAGCGTAATCGTCAGCTTCGATCTGCGCCTTACAGTCTTCGGCAGACATCGACCATGCTTCCGGCGTCGCGATTGCGAGCGCGGTGCCTGAAATGGCTTTGCAAAAATCTCTACGGTCCATCGTGTAGAAAATCTCCTTGAAAGGGTTATCGAGCAAAGGTCTAGTCATGAGAAACAGCCGCCGATTCATCATGATCGAATCAAACGACCCGAAGAAATCTACGTTTGAACGTCTATGGCTTAGGCGGAGGTGCAGTAGATTGCCGGATGCGCAACTCTGCACCCAGGCGAATGATGCCTTCGTTGCTGGAATCGTGATCCGGGTGCTTTGTCATTTTTCTCAACAGCACCTCAGCCGCATGCCGGCCCAACTCATAGCTAGCCTGGGCCACACAGGTCAACTTGGGAGAGAAGAGCGTAGCCCAACTGAAACCGTCCATGCCCACCACGAAATCATCAAAGCCGAGAACACTGACCTGCTCCGGGCAGTCCACACCCGACTCTCCGAGCGCACGCATCAGTCCAAGGGTCATCTCATAATTGTGAGAAAAGATTGCCGTCGGGGGCGAAGTAAGCTGCAATAACTCGAGGCCACACTTCCAGCCGCCTTCCATCAGGAAGTTTCCCCGCTTCACATAATCAGAGGGGACTATCAGACTTGCCCTGCTCATCGCATTCCGAAATCCTTCAACTCGTTCATCTGCGGTGAGAATCCCTGGAGTCCCTGCAATGACTGCGATCCGCTGATGCCCTAGTCGAATCAAGTGCTCCGTTGCGTCGAAACTAGCCTGAGAATTATCCGTTACAACTGCGGTACCAGCGAACCCAGGTGGAAAGCGGTCAAAAAGAACAACTGGGAAGTTTTGCGGAAAGATGCGCTGATACACATAGTGATCAAATGCAGTAGCGAGTAGAACTCCGTCGACGCGTCGGGATAACAGCATCGATACTTGATCCCGTTCCTGATCGACATTACCTCTTGAATTAGAAATCAGGATCGAATACCCCTGCTGCGTAGCAATGTCTTCTACGCCACGCAGAACTTCAGCGTAAAAGGGACTTGCAAACTGCGGCACCACAATGCCAAGGACGTGGGACCGCTGCATGCGCAGGCTGCGAGCCAGGATATCCGGCTGATAGTCGAGTGCCGCAATAGCGCGCCTGACCTGCTGCGTGAGTTTCTCGCTGACTCCAGATCTGTTGTTGATCACCGCAGAAACCGTCGCAACAGAAACCCCAGCAAGCCTGCTCACATCTTTAATTGTTGGACGCGCTGGCGTGTTGGAATCTCTCATTATCTAATCGTTTCAGAAGGGCGCAGCTTACTGCATTCACGTTACAATTCACACCTATAGTCTCATAATTTCCCAATGAATCAACATGGAAGGAGTAGATATTTCGTACGGACATAAAAGGTCCAAAATGGGGGCTACGCTGTCACTTAAAATCGATACAGAGTAGCAACTTCAGACAAAGTGCCTGCCTACCAGATGGCATACGCAACCACCTGAGGGCGAGAGGCTGCAGCGTCGATCACATCTGTTTCTAAAACCATTTCGAGATTCTTGTTCTTCCAGTCATGAGGAAGCTTTTGAAGAGCTTTATCTAAATCTCCAGGTTGAGAGATGAATGAACCGGCTCCTTGAGTTCCCACCATACCGACGCCGCCAACGATAACCAGGAATTGGCCGGTCTTGGAATTCAGCACGCGCGCCACGATGGCATAATCCTTCGGTCCACGATTTTTTTCTGCATCCATACGCCAGACTCTGCCATTCCCACCCCGTTCGACGATCGCGCCATCCTGTTCTCGAAAGAAAAATGGGAGTTCTGCTCCAACACGAATCGTCCAGACATTGTTGAACGCCCCGACTAATACCGCAGGAGAGTGACGCAGATCCTCGTAGGAGAAGTCATGGCCCATCCGAACCTGACTTCCTTTACCTAATCGACCGAAGAGCGCTGACAGGTCGGCCGCGACGTATGCGTCATCTTTATTGACGAAGTAGTCGACCAGAGGCGTCAGGTTTTTCCACTTCAGATCCGTCTCGGGATCGAGTTGAAGCGGAGTATTCTCACGCTCCGTCTGCGTGTTGTAGCTCCCAGGATGCTGATCACGGCCTTTTTGATAAAGCTCCGAACTCACGGCGTAGCCTACAGGGGCGGGAATGCAGATAAGAACTTGTTGACCGGTCGTAGACACAGGCGCCCAGAACGCTTGGAACATCGACCTGGGCGCTATAAACACGTACTTCGCAACTGCCGCAAAGACACAGACGATCACCAGCGCAGCGGCCAAAATCCATTTTCTCTTGGAGAATTTAGATACCTTGGAAACTGGATGCGTGGCGTGTTCTTCCGTTCCTGCTGGGATTGAAATGATCGTGGGATCCGCCACAGACCGATTCCAATGAAATTTAGGAACATAAGAACCCACCGGGATTTCGATCCGAACTCCGGGATTCAGTTCTTCCTGGGCATAATACTGCGTAAGGCGCCGGCGAACCTCTGCCGCTTTGACCCGGACGATTGGATCCTCACTCGTCACATAGGCTGGAGTCCGGTTAAACAGATGAATGCCAATCGAGCGTTCTTTCAGCAGTTCAGTGTCACCTTCCAGGCCATGTTGCACGACATAGTCGAGAAACTCTTTGGCGCGTGCGCTATTGCCGAAAGCATGACTGGTCTGGATACGTCGCAACTCCTCTAGGACTTCGGCATTCGCAGCGGTATCAACATTAGGTTGAGATTCAAGAAGTTCCCCATCTGGAATTTTCATAGAGCGGCCTCTTCTTGGACGCTATATCCTCGCCGCGACCTCTGAGTAGATACAAAGCAAGCGGTCGATTGAATGGAACAGATTATATGGAGGCTCAACACTCACATCCCTCAAGGCGGAAGAATACCACAGCACATCTTAGTTAGACTCCGAACTAAATCGATTTTCAGTTGCGAGAATAAAAAGGTAATAACGCCATTACCTAATACTCCAGTATGGTCAAATAACTTATTTATTATCAATATTATAAAAGAAAATAAGCGCCGTATTACAAGGCCTCATACCGTTACATACCTATCCCAATCTAATCGATTCAAATTAGAAAGCTTATCCCAGAGATCCGGTAGCGGTATTCCCTCGACGAAAATTTCACCCCGATGACATCTCTTCATCAAATCGATGTCGCGAGGGGGAACTCGAGACCGCTCCGGTACTTTTAAGGAGGCCAAGAAGTGCCAAAACTACAACAAGATCGAACATTGCCCGCAAACCGTGCTCACGATGACCGAAAAGTGGCGGGCTACCTCAATGGATGCACTGAGCAAAGCGGTAGACGGGAGGCTAGGGATGTTCTGACCTCTATGGTTGGCATCCTGGTATTGTCTTTCCTTCTCATCATTGCACCTGCCCAAACCTGGGCTCAGACCACGCAACAATTCACCGGCCATGTGTTCGATTCCTCAGGCGCAAGCATTCCTGGCGCGCAGGTGGTGGTCCATAACGAAGCGACCGGCACAGATGCAAAGGCCCTGACAACCCGCGACGGCGTTTACACCGTCTCCTACCTCATTCCGGGCGCCTATGACATCACGGTGACTAAGGACGGATTCCATACCGAGCAAAAGACCAGCATCACACTCAACGTTGACCAGACCTCCACGATAGATTTCACCCTGTCAGTCGGTTCTGCGAATGAGGTGGTGACAGTAAACGCGAGTTCCGTCCAGGTTGAGCTCTCGAAAGCCGATCGCGGTGAAGTGATCGAAGGCGAGCGCGTTCGGGAGATGCCGCTGGATGGGCGTAACCCTTTCGGCCTGGTTGGTTTGAGCCCAGGCACCCATGACTTCTCAAGTTCCCAGTACCCTCGCCCGTTCGACAACGTCACTGGCAATCAGTACGCCAATGGCTCTCCGCAGGTGAGCCAGACAAATCTCGACGGAATTAGCAATGACGCAGGAGATCTTGGCCGCACTGCGTTCACTCCATCAGTGGACGTCGTACAGGCATTCAAGGTCGTTCTTAACCCCTATGACGCCTCGTACGGACACTCCGGCGGATCCTCGATCGACGTTTCGCTGAAATCGGGCGGAAATACCCTGCACGGGTCTGTCTATGAATACATGCGCCGGACTTGGCTGGACAGCTTCGATTGGCAGACCAAATACAATTCCACCGATCCCGCCAAGGTTCCCCACAAGCGCGATCAGTATGGGTTCGAACTCGATGGACCAATTTTCATACCGCATCTGTATGACGGGAAGGACAAGCTGTTTTTCCTGGCAAGCTACGAACAACTGAACGATACGCTCCCCAATCCCTCCTACAACGTATATTCATTGCCGAACCCGGCATGGCTTACTGGAGATTTCAGCGGGGCCACGTACTGGAACAGCACAACCAACAGCCTGCAGCCACTCATCATCTACGATCCACTCACCCCGCTTCATACAGTGGTCGATCCCAACGACGGCAAGACAAAGCTTGCGCACGACCCCTTTCCCGGCAACATCATCCCGGCCAGCCGAATGGATCCGGTCGCGTCCAATGTCGCCTCCTATTATGGCGCTGTTAAGCCAAACGTTGACCCCGGGCCGGGCTACGCGCCGTGGACGAACAATTACGAAAACCTGCAGGTGGAACACGATCTCTGGCGGAATGCGATTTTCAAGGTGGACTACAACCTGAGCGACGCGGACAAGTTCTCCATTCGCTGGGGAGGCCAGGGCCGCTGGATTAATGCTAACTGGAATGAGGGCTATCCGGCCGATGATCCTGCCCAGTCGGATGGACATGGCGCCTCGAATCAGGCTCAGACCGGATCCGTACAGTGGACCCACATCTTCAGTCCCAACCTCCTGTTTAACGTCGCGGGAGCTTTGGCGAGCTATAACAACGACCAGCTCGAAGGCCTTACGCTCCCATATAACGTGCAACAGAAATTGGGATTCTCACAAGCGTTCTACGACCAAATCCAAAATACCAATAACTTCCTTAACTTCTCACAAAACGGCCTGCCTAACGCAGCGAACTATGCCGACCTTGGCCCCAGCTGGCTAGGATATTCCGGCGATCGCCGGAGCCTCGATTTTTTGCCTACCATCACATATGTCAAAGGCGCACACACAATTCGCGCAGGTATGAACATCAAGTTCAGCCAGTGGTTGAATCCAGTTGGCGGCAATGCCGATAATCTCGGCTTCACCAACAACTTCAGCAACGAGTTTTACAATTCGCCTGAGGCTCCGGGTTATACCAGCGGAATCGGTATCGCATCGCTCTTGCTCGGCTATCCGAACAGTGGATCAGTCAACTACAACATTCACCAGTTCTTCTCTCAGCACTATTTCGCTCCCTGGGTCCAGGACGACTGGAAGGTCAGCAAAAAACTGACCCTGAATCTTGGAATACGTTGGGACTTCCTCACTCCTCAGGTGGAACGTCATAACAAGGTGGACGGGCCTTTCGATCCCACGATGGTGAATCCTGTCTCCGCACAGATTCCGGCCGGCACCACAGCCCTCGGAACCAGCACTCAACTTCTTGGAGGCCTGACGTTTGCGGGAACGAACGGTGTTCCCCGAGGGGCATATTCGATGAACATGCTCAATGTTCAACCGAGGATTGGATTCGCCTACGCGATCTCGGACCGGATGTCGCTTCGCGGTGGAATTGGCGAGAATTACCTCACCGATACATCGCTGGCCTTTTCAGCCTATAACAACGCGGATGGGTTCAGCAGCTACACGCCCTACACCAGTTCGCTGGATAACGGCATCACTCCCTACACAGCAACAACTGGGCAGGGCCTCAGCAATCCCTATTCGGCGATAGCGAAGCCTCTTGGACCTTCCAATGGCGCCCTGCAGGACCTTGGATCCAACGTCACCTTCCTCAACCCCAAATTCCATGTACCGTCTATCTGGTCGTATAGCCTAACCTACGAAGCCGCTCTAAGCCGCCGCGACGTAGTGAACATCTCCTATGTGGGCAATCGCGTACCGAATAATCCCGTAAGTGACAATATCAATCACATCTCTCCTGAGTGGAATGCGCAGTGCGACGTAGAGCGTGGAGGCAATCGCCATATCTGCGACGACACCGCAACCGGGCAAATCCAAAATCCATTCGTAGGCATCCATGGATTCGAGGCAAGTTCCTACTACACGTCACCTATCATCTCCAAGTCCAACTTCACCCGCCCCTCTCCCTTGTTCGGAGACGTCACCGAAAATGGCATCACCAATGACGGTAAAATCTGGTACAACTCGTTCCAGGCAGTAGCCTCACACCAGGTTTCCAACAATCTCACGCTGCACGCTACTTACACGCATGCACGGGCTGAAACTTCCGGCGGTTGGGTCGATGTGGTCAACCGGGTCAGGGACCGCGAAGTCAGCACGACGAATGACGTTAACCATTCCATCACGTTTTCCGGTGTGGGATATCTTCCCTTTGGCCGTAACCGCCTGCTGTTCTCCAATGCAAACCGGTTTGTAAACGAACTGGTCAACGGATGGGAAATCAGCCCGCTCTTCACCTACTACAGCGGCTTTGCATGGCGTCCAAAAGATTCCGGAAATTCTGGCGGTCTCTACGACTACTCAGATAACTGGGAGATGGCAGACGGCAGCCCAATCAACAAGCCGATGGGTGTAAAGCACACGACTCTCGCTCCCGACAGCGAACACAAGGACTCCAGAATCCGTGGCGTAACCCCCTGCGTTGGCTGGAGAGACCCCGATACAGGCAGTATCATCCCTAGCCCAGCTGCAACAGCAGCCGGTTGCACGGCCATCGAATTCGTAAGAGCTCCACAGGACCCAAGCACCGGAAACACGTATTCGGTCGGAAGACAGAATATCGACTTCGGTGTCCGTCAGCCTGGCGCATACCGGTTCGATATGGCAATCTCAAAGAACTTCGCAATCCCCGAAGCATCTAGAGTTTTCCTGGGGAACGCCGCAAACCTTCAGATTCGTGCGGATCTGCTGAACGCCTTCAACCACGCCGATTGGGATGAAGGCTACAATACCGACCCAACCAGTCTGGACTTTGGAACCATCGGCAAAGGTCCAAGCGGTCCAACAAACAACCCCAGATACGTGCAATTATCAGCGCGGTTCAGCTGGTAATGGAAAGCCTGGCGCCTCCTTCGACGCGCCAGGCATTCTTCACTCATACAACAGTATTCCCGTAGTGTTCTCGTTAGTGTCCAGGATGAGTGGATTGTGTCTGGAAGAAGACTATCTGCTCATGCCTGATCCAAATCGAGTTATCTACTATCGTTCTCAAGGAAAAGTTAACACTATGCTCCGAAAGGTGTCCCGACGACTTTTGCTGAATGTTTATGCACTGTTTGCAGTCATTATCGCCACGAGTCTTCAGGTCCAGGCACAGCAATCACAGCCTAGAACCATCGTTCTAAACCTTCAAAACACGAAGGGACCAGTCGACCACTTCTTCGACCTGTCAGTTGGCTCTGACTATCCTGGAACTCTCATTCGTGATGATAGCCAGGCGCAATTGCGACTCGTCTCAGAAGAGCTTGGCTTTCGATACCTTCGCTTCCATGCCATATTTCATGACGTTCTCAAGACAGTGAAGATAGAGCAGGGAAAGACCATATACGACTGGTCGGGCATAGACCGCCTGTATGACGATCTGCTCT
>Ga0302140_10011893_pt1 | contig 10692 bp, 6 predicted proteins | sample I_Bog_E1_1_FD_202095 | JGI IMG/M metagenome (GOLD analysis project Ga0302140, IMG submission 202095) | Peat permafrost microbial communities from Stordalen Mire near Abisko, Sweden - I_Bog_E1_1 | ecosystem: Environmental > Terrestrial > Soil > Wetlands > Peat | place: Sweden: Abisko, Stordalen...
GCTTTTGGAAAGAGGGTTCCGACGTGATGAAGTCGGCGGCTGCGGCAGTTGCGTCGGAATCACTTCCCGTCAGGAGCAAGACGTCTCCGGTATTGCCCGGGTTACGTATGTAGGCGAGGACGGCGATCCCGTGAGTCAGGTTTGAGCCGACAAATGGTTGAAAGGTCGTCTGCTCGCCGGGCAGAGGATGATGATTGAAAACGAAGTTCTGAGATGTCTTTGTGTCGTACTCCAAGGTGAAGTCGAGCTGACCGTCAAAGAACCCCGCCCAAGGATTCGATTTCTTACCGCCGACGATCACGAGATTATTCCGCTTCATCATATCGGGTGGGTAATTTCTTGGAATCGTGACATGAAAGTGCTGAGCCAAGCCAGGCAGCATGAGCATCTGTCTTGCAGCCATAACGCTGCCAAATGTCACCAGATTGTGCTGCAGGATCTCCCGGACGTCAGCCTTGCGATCAGGACTGGCCAATGAAGTGTCGACCTCGTTTTTATAGCTGCTGTCCATATAATCAGGCAGGGAGACGGGACGTCGAAGCATGTCCTCCATGAGACTGACGCTCTCGTCGGGGAGAACGAGGTCCGTCTGCGCGTTAGGGTCACGGTCGTGCGTAAAGCCACGCCAAAACTGCATCACGAGCGGACGGTCGCCCGATTCCACTGCCGAGGTCCGAGCTCGGTAAAGCGCTCCGGTGATTACCAGGCACAAACAAGAAAGCGTCACCGAGAGCCACATCCAACCGCGACCGGATTTTGAAGGAGCTACTGACATCGGGGTTTGGGGCTCCCGGTCGATATCCACGGCTTGCTCTTCCGCCGCCGTGTCCACGATCCGACGCGTGAAAATAGGAGTGTAGCCGCCGCGCGGTATTTGGAAAATGATGGACTCCTCAACCCCCTCGTCTGCGAAGTAGAGGTCGATGCGTTTGCGCAGCTCGGTCGCGTTTACGCGAACGATACCGTCAGCTCCTCGATCGTAGTCGGGTGAACGGCCAAAGACGTTTACCCCAATATCCTGCTCGTGGACCTCCGGCGAGCCTTCGATCAGGGAAGTCTGCCCAACGAACAACAAGAACTCTCTCAACCGGGGCGCCCGGCGAAACTGCGCCGACGCAACGACGCGCCCAATGAGTTCGTGCTTCTGCGCATATGTGAGCTCGCCGAGTCCTTCGGTGAGTGCGTCAAGCTTCATCTAAAAACCCTCCGAGTTTGGCACCCTCTGCGAACAAGTTGCCAAGTTTATCGTGGCGAACTGGGGGCTGCATTCTCCCAAAACATCGCCACGTCCCATTTCCTGCAGCGGCAAGTACCTGCGCTGCAATGGTTTGCAACTTCTAACTGTTAAGAGACTCCTTTTTCCAGTGAATTAACTATGCATTTCTCTCTTCTGGCGTTGATTATTCATCCTAATGTGCCGCAATGTCCAGTACCGCACACAGCGGAGGGGAGAGACTTGTCTCGCGCCTATCGCAAATGCCTACAGATTCGTACGTTTGGCGCAACTCCAGGAAAGGCAAATTTGATTGCTTAAGTACGCCAATGACGTTGTGATGTTCGTTGCTGCGGCCGAGGCCGGCACTTTGAGTGGTGCCGCGAAGGAACTCGGAGTTCCCACTTCCACTGTCAGCCGCTCCCTCACTCGTCTTGAACAAAGTCTTCAAATGCTTCTGATCAATCGGAGTTGCAAGGGCTTCGCCTTGACAGACGCTGGGACGGATTACCTTGGATCCTGCAGATACGCTTTGCGGGCGCTCAACGACGGTAACGAACAGCTGGACAGGCATCGTCTCAATCCCACAGGGGTAATCAGAATTGCTTGTCCCGGAACGATGATTCGGCATCTGTTAACACCGGTGATAGGAAAGCTGGTTAGCAAATTCCCCAACCTGAAGATCGATCTTCAGGAATACGTTCCGACGCATGTTCCCTTGCCGCGTCTAGACGTCGACATTATCTTTATGGCTTCGCCGCCTAACGACTCCTCACAAATGATCCGCTCTTACCCGAGCGCGAAGGGAGGGCTGTTTGCAAGCGAAGAATATCTGCGCGAGTGCGGGAATCCGAAAAGCCCGCTTGAATTAGTGAATCATCGCTGCATGGGAAGCGGCAGATGGGAACTGACGAACGATCAAACTACGATGATTCCTCCTGTGGTTTTTCACGTCACAACGTGTGATCCCGTTGTTTCTAGACAATTAGCCATTGATGGTATCGGGATCGCGGTCCTACCGTTCTGGATGGCGAAAGCTCCAGCGTTGTGTGATGTTCTCGTCCAAGTTCTACCAGGTTGGGCTCCTTCTCCTACACCCCTCGTCGCTTTGTACTGCAGCCCAAATGCTTTGACGCCGAAGGTCAAGAAGGTATTGGATTTCTTGAATGAGTACATCGGAACGGACAAGGATCCGAGGCTGGAGCGCACAAAGGCCTCCGAATGTTTTACCAGCTCAAGATTGCAAGACCATGGTTCATATAGATTCCGTTCCGGAGCAGCTTAAAGTTTCTAATTTCATGTTTTTCCGTTTCCGCTCCACTCCGGCTTGTTTCTTCTTGCCTTGAGTGTTGGGGTTAGTTTGGCGAGAAACCAGCGCAGTCCAAAACGCCCTTCCGAGCTGCGACAAAGCGGCGCCCAACCGGAAGAGGTGCAATGAAAAGATAGCGTAGTTTACCGTTTGAACTACTCGCTTCTCTGTCACGGTAAAATTCTGAATTTGGCAAGCTGTCCTTCATCTATCTACGAACGCTCCAGTGAATGTAGACGGGCCTTCTCTAAACAGAAATAGATGAGGCGATTTTTATCTGGCCTCGACAGGATTTGTCTTGTTCTTGATGCTCTACTCGTAACCCTGCTCGTTGAGGCTCCTATCACCAGGCAAGTCAAGGTGTGAACGGTTTACGCGTTACAACGAAATTGGCTTTCCCTCGCCCCATCTTCAGAGTCTGCCCTCCCAGCGTAACAAATAAATTGAAGATGTCACGCAGGTCCTTCGTCCAACGTCGAGTGCTGTCTGCGGCTCATTGCTGGCGTTGCGCATGCGCAAAGCACGTTTGCGTCCCTGAACAGGCGAGAGTGGTCTGTTTTGCTCAGTCAGGCATCTGCTCCTCCCATATGGTGCAGGCCCCCTTCCATGGTCATGAATTCCGATGTCAGACATCGAAAGGAATTTTCAACTGAGAACACTCTGGGTGGTGACTTTGTGCTCCCAGCGGCCCGACGATAGCTTTGCTCAGACGCGGCGGTCGGCCAACTATGCGCTGCGACGCCACTGGTTGCCCTCTTCGGGGCGAAACGCTACTGGCTGCGCTTTTCGAGGCCAGTTCGCCAATTCGTGAGGGTCAAAGCGGATTGCCCCAGCCGGCTGCCGCCATCTTGTAGACCCCTCTAAATTGGTAACTTTCGTTGCGTTTTCCCCAAAAATCATGCCCGTTTGACGGAAATTCAGTCTGCATTTATAGAACATCCCCAGAAGCAGCCAAATCAGCTCGATTCGGGCGATTTTGGCTCAGGAGTTCATGATGTCCGCATCCCAGCCTTCGAGGTTCGCTCCTTCTCCAAGCCAGTCTCGGCCTAGGACCGAATTCGTCTTTGAGCCGCTCTTAGACAGCGACGAAGCAGCACAGTTGCTCCGCATCCACCCAAAAACGCTACAGCGAATGGCCCGCAACCGTCAGATTCACGGAATTCAAGTTGGAAAACTATGGCGGTTCCGAGCTTCTGATCTCGAAGGTGGTTGAAAGCGAAAAGAGCAGGCTGATTCGCAGATTTTTCAACAGACGTTTTGTCGACTCGCCACTCAACTAGCGCTAGGCTGAGGCAGCCATCCGTGTCGCCTCAACCGAAATGGAGAAAATAAATGAGGCGCACGAGTTATCAAAAAGGCAGTCTGAGACTGGCGGACCGCAAGAAGGGAAAAGTTTGGGAATTCCTATGGAGAGAGGTTCCGCTGGATGGCACGATCCGGCGAAAACACATCGTCATTGGAACGCAGGAAGACTTGCCGACCGAGTCTTCCGCCCAGGCTGTTGTAGATGCAATCCGCTTAGACATCAACCAACAAACTCCTCAAAGGCTCATCAAGAGCATCAGTTTCGAGACGCTTGTGAATCACTATCGCCAACACGAGTTGCCGGACACTTTCAACAAAACGAAACCGGGACTCGATGCGGCAGACGAAGATCGCAAATCGTACTCGACGCAGGTAACCTACGAGGGCTATCTGAAGAAGTGGATTCTTCCGCGTTGGCGTGCATGCAGGCTGACGGACGTCAAGGCAACCGAAGTGAAAAATGGCTCAAGAGTCTCTGTTTTCCGAAGACCGGCGTTCCGCTAGCGCGGGGCAGCAGGGCCAAGATCAGAAACATCATGAGCGCGATCTATTCTCACGCGATCAGATGGGAATGGACGGAGAAGAATCCAATCACGAGCGTTCGCCAGAGCGCGAAGCGACAGAAAGCACCCGATGTTCTGACGCCGGAAGAGATCATGGCATTTCTCAAGGAACTGCCCGATCCACTCCGCACGATGATCGAGTTGGACGCTTTCACCGGGTTGCGCCGAGGAGAACTGATCGGGCTTCGGTGGCAGGATGTGGATTTCGAAGACCTCGTCTTGCACATACGTCGATCGGTAGTGGCGATGGTAGAAGGTGCACCGAAAACGGAAGCTTCTCTGAAAGACGTTCCGCTGGATGCACAAACGGCCGAGTCGCTGTGGGCATGGAGACATCTTTCTCCGTTTGCCAGTCCAAGCGATTGGGTATTCGCCTCGCCGCATATGAAAGGCCGGCAGCCGTATTGGCCCGGGACGTTGTGGCGATATTACGGCAAGCCGGCTCTACAGCGTGCCAAGATTACGAAGCAAGTTTCGTATCACACTTTTCGGCACACTTTTGGGACGCTGTTGAACGCGAACGGCGAGAATCCCAAGGTTGTGCAGGAACTGCTGCGCCATGCGAGTCTGAAAGCCACCACCGACGTTTACATGCAGGCAGTCGGTCCACAGAAGCGCGAGGCACAGAGCAATTTGGTCAAACTGGTGAGGCGGGGCGCGGTTTTGGAGATCAAACCCGCCTAACTGGATCAAATTGGATCATGAAGAAAAACGGTGGGTTTGTGGAAGTCTTTTAGTTTGTTGGCGTCCCCGACGGGATTTGAACCCGTGTTACCGCCGTGAAAGGGCGATGTCCTAGGCCAGGCTAGACGACGGGGACGGCTGTGCAGGTGGGTGCTTGTGGCAACAGTTGATCGTAACAACCCTTCGCAGCCCTGTCAAAAGACCGCCGGAAAAAGCCGCCGACTGGGAGCAAAAATTGCTTCCGGAGGTGTTCGATCTGAATCCAATTATTCTAAATTTAATCTACAGATTCGACGTCGTACTTCGATACCGCGCAATTTTCCAACGAGGCGATCTTGTCCGACCCAGTTTATCTCAGTCTTTGGTTTCCTGATTTCTCCGCGCCAGAAATGCTGCCGCATGCTTTCGCGGTGCTGCAGCAATTCCCTTTTTCCGAGCAGCGTCCGGGCATCAGTTATTTTGCGGTGCATCCCATCTCATGGGATGAAGCCACGGTGCTGGAGCGCCGGTTTCCGGGCGGAATCGATCCCGGACAAGCCACGCTGATTGCCGCCGAACTCGTACACGACGATTATGCTTATGTCTTTGAAGCGCATTGGGATTTGTGGACCCCCGATGAAACAAAAGATAACTGGGTGCTGGAGCCGGCCTTGGTCAAATTTATTATTCAGGGCGAAGAGTTCGACGATGGCTCCTGCCAGCAAACCGGACACATTGAAGTGGACTTCGGTCTCGACTCATACTTTTTGCAGCCTGAAACTTCGCTGAGCGAACAGACTCGCGCCAAGATTCGCGATAACGTGGCGAAGCTGGTGGATTTTTCCGTGAAGGTCAAAACAAACAGCGGAACCAGCGCCCGCCATCTCTGGTCGGAGTCGGAGGAAAGCCTGGCGCAGAAACTAATGGCACGGCTGCAGGAAGTTCAGTAGCTCGACTCTATGCTGGCCTCCGTTACGCGTCTTCGTGTGGGCTCACTTCTGAAGCTACCAGCATTTCTGTGGATGACGATTTTTACTCAGCGCCAAATCGTGCGCGCGCCCGGCCTTATTGGCGGAGTGCTGCTGTTGGATCGCCGCCGCGCGTTCTGGACTTTGACGGTATGGGAAAATGAAAAAGCGATGAGGGCGTTTCGCGGCTCCGGTGCACACGCCCGTGCCATGCCGAAACTCGCGCAGTGGTGCGATGAGGCGGCTTATGCGCACTGGGAATCGACGGGCGATTCCATCCCGCCGTGGACGGAGGCGTACGAGCGACTGGCGAGCGAGGGAAAATTATCGCGGGTTGCGCATCCATCCGAGGATCATCTGGCCCGCCGCTTTCCCGAGCCGCGCCTAAAGCCGTTGATTGGACAAGCACTGAAACCGGTCGCGGGGCGAACGCAGCCCGCAGCATAAATTTAGAGGCAGCTCGATAAAAAAATCCCCGTCGAGTAATCGATGGGGATTTTTTTACGAGCCCGAGCGCAGGTAATGCTACTTCGTTCTTCCGCCTTCAATCTTCAAAGCGTCGGACGCTCCCGCCTGAGCCGCTGCCAGTCGCGCGGTCAACACGCGGAACGGCGAACAGGAAACGTAATCCATTCCAACCTGATGACAGAACTCCACGGATGACGGCTCGCCGCCATGTTCGCCGCAGATTCCGACCTCCAGGTTGGGGCGAGTCTTTCGCCCGCGCTCGATGCCCATACGAACCAATTGGCCAACGCCATCGCGATCGATTGCGGCAAAGGGGTCCTGCTTCAGAATGCCTTCCGCAAGGTACGTCGGTAAAACCTTGTTGACGTCATCGCGCGAAAAACCGAAGGTGGTTTGCGTCAGGTCGTTGGTACCGAAGGAGAAGAATTCGGCTTCCTTGGCGATTTCGTCGGCGACCAGGCAGGCGCGCGGCAACTCGATCATAGTGCCGACCAGATAATGAACTTGCTTGCCTTTTTCTTTGAACACTTCGTCGGCCACGCGCCGCACGATCGCCCCCTGATTCGCCATTTCTTTTACGGTGGCAATCAGCGGAATCATCACTTCGGCGTGCGTCTTGATGCCCTCTTTTTCGACGGCTACCGCCGCTTCAAAAATTGCACGCGCCTGCATCTCGGTAATTTCCGGATAGGTAATTCCGAGACGACATCCGCGATGGCCCAGCATCGGATTGAACTCATGCAAGTCTTCCACGCGGGCCAGCAGCACCGAGAGGACTTTCTTCAGGTCCCCTGCGCCTTTCGTTCCGTACTCGCGGTATTCCTCGACCAGACCTTTCTTATGCTTCGCATCGGCGCTGGGAAGGCTGGCTAGATCGACCATGAGCTTCTCGCGCTTGGGTAAGAATTCATGCAGCGGCGGATCGAGGAGGCGGATCGTCACCGGCAACCCATCCATCGCTTTCAGCAGTCCGATAAAATCGGCGCGCTGCATGGGCAGCAATTTCTTTAGAGCGCTGCGGCGATCTTTCTCGTTATCCGCAAGGATCATGGCGCGCATGTGCGGGATGCGATCCGCGGCGAAGAACATGTGCTCGGTGCGGCAAAGGCCGATGCCTTCGGCGCCGAACGCCCTGGCTTGAACCGCATCGCGCGGAATATCCGCGTTGGCGCGCACGCCGATTTTCTTGTAGGGCTCGGCCCAGCTCAGCAACTTCTGCAGGTCAGCGTCGTCGGTCGAGGGGTCGAGAGTATTGAGCTTGCCTTTGATCACGCGGCCGCTGGTGCCGTCGAGCGAGAGCCAGTCTCCTTCTTTGAATACCTGGCCCTTCACGCGCATTTGCCCGGCACGCTCATCGACTTGAATGTCGCCGGCACCGGCGACGCAGCATTTGCCCATGCCACGAGTAACGACTGCGGCGTGGCTGGTCATGCCGCCGCGCGAAGTCAGAATACCGGCGGCGACTTCCATGCCCTGAATATCTTCCGGAGTGGTTTCGGCCCGCACCAGAATTACGGGATTTTTCTTCGCGCCGTGGCCTGCCTTCTTCACCGCCTCTTCGGCCGTGAAAACAATTTGTCCGACGGCTGCGCCCGGGGATGCGGGCAGTCCGGTCGCGAGCACTTCGATCTTGGTGCTCTTCTCATCCAAACGGGGAACGAGAAAATCGTAAAGCTGGTTGGGTTCGACGCGGAAAATTGCGTCCTCTTTAGTGATCAAACCCTCTTCGACCATCTGGATCGCAACGCGAACCGCGGCCCATCCGGTGCGCTTGCCGTTGCGGGTCTGCAGCATGTAAAGCTTGCCGTCCTGGATGGTGAACTCGAAATCCTGCATGTCTTTGTAGTGTTTCTCGAGGCGCGTAGTGATGTCGCGGAGTTGGTCATAAACTTCCGGCATGATCTTGTGCAGTTCTGAAATGTGAACCGGAGTGCGAACGCCGGAGACCACATCTTCGCCCTGCGCGTTCATCAGAAACTCGCCGTAAAACTCTTTTGCGCCCGTGGCCGGATTTCGCGTGAAACCTACTCCCGTTCCGCTGGTGTCGCCGAGGTTGCCGTACACCATGGCCTGCACGTTGACTGCGGTACCGAGCATGTCATCGATGTTGTTAATGCGGCGATAGTGCTTGGCGCGATCGTTTTGCCAGGAGCGAAATACGGCGTCCCTCGCCATGACCAGTTGCTCGTGGGGATTTTGCGGAAACTCGCGCTTGGCGTGCTTCCTGACGACCTTCTTATATTCTTCGATCACTTCTTTAAGGGCCTTAGCGTCGAGTTCGGTGTCGAGCTTCGCTTTCTTCGCTTTCTTTTTTGCGTCGAACACTTCGTCAAACGCCGACTTCGGAATCTCGAGAACGACGTTGCCGAACATCTGGATGAGGCGGCGATAGGAATCCGCGGCGAAGCGGGGATTATTGCTGCGCTTGGCCAGCGATTCGACGCTCTTGTCGTTCAATCCAAGATTTAGAATCGTGTCCATCATTCCGGGCATGGAAAACTTTGCGCCGGAGCGGACGCTCACCAGCAGCGGGTTCTCGCCTGCGCCCAGCTTCTGGCCTTGCAGTGATTCCAGTTTGTCGAGGGCCTCTTCCATCTGGCGATCAACTTCTTTCGAGACCCCGCCATTGCGCATGTACTCGCGGCAAGCCTCGGTCTGAATGGTGAAGCCGGGCGGGACGGGCAGTCCGGCATTGGTCATCTCGGCGAGGCCAGCGCCCTTGCCGCCGAGATCGTCTTTCATCTTGCCGTGGCCATCGGCCTTGCCGCCGCCGAAAGAGTAAATGTACTTGGTGGTTTTCTTTTTTTTCTCTTGAACTTCAACATCGGGGAGAGTAATTGTCGCCATGATGATTATTCCTTTTGTACTCGATTTCGTAGCGCCGGCGTCCGGCCGGCAGTTGCAAATCTAAGTGAAAGATTAGAGTGAGGGCAGCGCCCTCCCTTCAGTCACAATCTCCGAGAAATCGGCGATCGTGGAGAATTCTTTTAACAGGGTCCGCAACAGCGCCAGCCGGTTCGCTCGAACCTTTTCATCGTCGACCATAACCATTACTTTGTCGAAGAACTTGTCGACTGGTTCGCGGGCGGTGGAGAGCAGAAGCAACGCGTCTAAATATTCTTTCTTTTGCCGATGAGCCTCAGCTTTCGACCCGATTCGTTCCATATAATCCATCAGCGTCTTTTCTTCTTCAGCGCTTTCGGGCAGGTATTCGAAGTGCGCGGCGGACTGAATACTCTTCTCCTCCGCCTGCCGCAGAATATTTCTCATGCGCTTGCAAGCTGCGCCGATGGCCTGGAATTCCGGCATGTGCATGACCTGCTTCACCGCCTCGGCCCGCGCCAGAACATCGACTACGTCGTCCGAACCCGCGGCCAGCACAGACTTCACCACGTCATAGGCATAGCCGCGAACATCTTTTAAATAAAACTCCAGGCGCTCGCGGAAGAAGGTGCGCACGTCCTCGGAATATTTGGCGTCGTCGATAAACTTCTTTTCCGCTTCCGAGGCTTGATAGCCAGCGCGCGCATCCCGCATCATTTCGCTTAGCCGAAATGGCAGTTTGTACTTGTCGATGACCTTCACGATCGCGTTGGCCTGCCGGCGCAGGGCAAATGGATCTTTCGATCCGCTGGGAATCAGGTCTAAGGAAAACATTCCGGCAATCGTATCGGCCTTGTCGCCGATGGAAAGCACCGCGCCCTCGATCGAGCGTGGAACTTCATCTTCCGTTGACTCTGGCTTGTAGTGATCGTAAATTGCATCGGAGATGGCAAGGCGCGTGGACTCCGGCAAAGTGGGATCGAGTTCTTGCGCACGCGCATACAGGCCACCAACGATGCCTTGCAGTTCGGTGAATTCTTTTACCAGTTCGGTCGTTAGATCAGTCTTCGCCAGGCAGGCCGCTTTGTGAATCACACCCGGACGGATCGCCAATCCGTTCTGCTTGACGATTTCGCTCAGCCAACTGCACAAGCGCTGCACGCGCTGGGTTTTCTGATAGTAGCTGCCCAGGTCTTTCTGGAAAGTAACGTGGCGCAACAGTTCGGAACGTTGCAGTAAAGACTGTTTCTGGTCCGTCTGCCAGAAAAATTGCGCGTCGCTGAAGCGCGCGCGCAGAACGCGCTCATTGCCGTGGCGGATCAATCCCGCGCCGTCGCCATCGGTGTTGAGCACGGCGAGAAAATGCGGAAGGAGTTTATG
>Ga0302140_10011899_pt1 | contig 10688 bp, 8 predicted proteins | sample I_Bog_E1_1_FD_202095 | JGI IMG/M metagenome (GOLD analysis project Ga0302140, IMG submission 202095) | Peat permafrost microbial communities from Stordalen Mire near Abisko, Sweden - I_Bog_E1_1 | ecosystem: Environmental > Terrestrial > Soil > Wetlands > Peat | place: Sweden: Abisko, Stordalen...
GGCGTTGATCGGCTCGAGGACACCCCCGATTTGAGCCGCTGCGCTGAGGTGGACGCGCTTGCCGATCTGGGCGCAGGAACCGACGAGGGCATGTGAGTCGACCATAGTGCCTTCGTCGACCCATGCGCCGGCGTTGATGTACATGGGCGGCATGCAGACGACGGTGCGGGCGACGTAAGCGCCGGCGCGGATGGACGAGCCGCCGGGGACGATGCGAACTGCATCTGTGGCGGCGAAGTGGCGAACGGGATAGGTGTCCTTGTCAATGAAGGAGAGCTCGCCGGCGGGATAGTCACGCAGGACGCCGAGACGGAAACCGAGCAGGATGCCCTGCTTCACCCAGGGGTTGACGCGCCAGCCGGTGGGGGCGGTTGGGTCGGGCGAGGCGGAACGGATTTCGCCGGACTCGAGGGCGGTGCGGAGGGAGAGGAAGGCGGTCATGGCGTCTGCGTCGCCTATGGCGGCAGGGCCGGCAGCGAAATGGCGCTCGATGGAGTGTTGGAGTTCGATCAGGGACATAAGGACAGCTTACAGCGAACAGCTAACAGCAGACAGTGAGCAGATCCGGCCCACTTATCGCATGAAGCCGCGATGAATTGAATGGGCACAGGTCGTTTCCAATTCTGGCGAACGACCTCAGCGAACGTACAGAAATGTCCCACAGAGATTTGGCGAGTGGGCAATGGCGTCGAAAGTGAACACCGGAGCCTCTTCGCCGGAGAAGAACGCAACATTGAGAGTCTTGCCTGACGCAAAGGCTGCCACCCACTGCGTATCCTGCGTTCCGCAGAGTGTGTTTTTGCGGACGAAGCGCTGCTCTGCCGGTATCTTCAGACGGTAAAGCGTGCCACCGGTTGCGGAATTCACGTCTGCAGTCAAAGACTGCGCTTACCTCCTCAGGTTTGAGGTCGCGGATGGACGCGAGCGGAAATCCCTTCAGGTTGATGGAGATCTTCGCGTCAGAGATGGAGATGTCGCCGGTAATGGAGGCAGCGTTACTGCTTGCCGCCTGCCAGTAGCCGTGATCCTGTTTCTGCGCTGCGCCAGGCAGCGCGAACGCGAGTATCGAAATCGCCACTGCTGCAGTCAACAAGCGTCGCATCGTAACTACTCCACTGCAATCGGTCCGCCGCAATCGGCCAAAAGGCCGAGGATATCCTCGGCCTTTCGGTTCTAACTCCGCCTGGACTACAGCTGGTTCATGTTCGCGAGGAACTCGGCGTTGTTGCGGACCTTCTCGAGACGGCTGATGAGCAGCTCCATGGCTTCAACGGGCGAGAGCGGGTTGAGGACCTTGCGCAGGATCCAGATGCGCTGCAGATCTTCCTTGGGAATGAGCAGCTCTTCCTTACGCGTGCCGGATCGCTGAATATCGATAGCCGGGAAAACGCGCTTGTCGACGAGCTTGCGGTCCAGGATGATTTCCATGTTGCCGGTGCCCTTGAACTCTTCGAAAATGACTTCGTCCATGCGGGAGCCGGTATCGACGAGGGCCGTGGAGATGATGGTGAGCGAGCCGCCTTCTTCAATGTTGCGGGCCGCGCCGAAGAAGCGCTTGGGGCGCTGCAGGGCGTTGGAATCGACGCCGCCGGAAAGTACCTTTCCCGAAGGAGGCACGATGGTGTTGTAAGCGCGCGCGAGGCGGGTGATGGAGTCGAGCAGGATGACGACGTCGCGCTTGTGCTCGACGAGGCGCTTCGCTTTCTCGATGACCATTTCAGCAACCTGCACGTGGCGTGCGGCGGGCTCATCGAAGGTCGAACTGATGACTTCGCCTTTGACGGAGCGCTGCATGTCGGTGACTTCCTCAGGGCGCTCGTCGATGAGCAGGACAATGAGGACGACTTCAGGATGGTTGGTGGAAACGGAGTTGGCAATGGACTGCAGCAGCATGGTTTTGCCGGTGCGGGGCGGAGCGACGATGAGACCGCGCTGGCCTTTACCTACGGGCGTCAACAGATCCATGACACGTCCGCTGACGGCCTCGCGCACGGTCTCCATCTTGATGCGTTCCTGGGGATAGAGCGGGGTCAGGTTGTCAAAGAGGATCTTGTTGCGGGTCTCTTCCGGCGACTCGAAGTTGATGGCTTCGATCTTGACCAGGGCGAAATACTTCTCGCCTTCATGGGGCGGGCGGACGTTGCCGCTGATGGAGTCGCCGGTCTTGAGATCGAACTTGCGAATCTGCGAGGGCGAGACATAAATGTCGTCGGGGCCCGGCAGGTAGTTGTAGTCGGGGGAGCGAAGGAAGCCGTAGCCGTCGGGGAGGATTTCGAGTACACCCTCGGCGAAGATGTGGCCTTCTTTTTCGCTTTGCGCCTGGAGAATCTTGAAGATCAGATCCTGTTTGCGAAGGCCGCTGGCGCCTGGGATTTCCAGGGTACGCGCGATGCGGCTAAGTTCAGTGATGTTCTTTTCTTTTAGTTCTGCGATGGTCATGTTCACCTGCAATAAGGCGGGATGGGTTGTGAGGAGGTAGAAGAGGGGGAAGTACTCCAAGAGGAGATATTGCGGGAGTTACCGGAAAGTGACGGAGGCACCCGGGCTTCAGGAATCCCCCGGGATCACGGATCGTCTCAAAAGAGCCAGAGACGCACAATGATTTTCAAAAGCAAATTGCCTTGAAACCTTTGTTTAACTCAACTATACCCTGCGGGAGACGACATCAAGCGGCGCGGCGGCGCTCAATCTGCGGGACCTCGGCTTCCGGTTTGGAAGCCAGAGTCCCGGGGTTGGTGGTTTGAAAGCGGCACAGAACTTCATTTGTGGTGTCTTGCAGCCGTGTGTTCGGCTTGTGCAGCTTACGGGTAGCCTTGCTGGCCAGTTGACACAGCTGGTAGCGGTTGGACACGTGAGAGAGTGCCCCGAAAACCAAATCAGAACGCATTACAGTATCTCCTTCAAAAATTGCCTGCCCGGACGGAACTACCTGGCGCCGCCGGTGCAGCCGGGGCGACCAATGTGCTTCTGGGGCCCCTGATTTTTATTCCCAACTCTTAGACGCACGAACCACGCCTGTAGTTCAAAATCTTGACGCACTATTGCACGATGTGGAATAGGACTTACCACCCACCCTTAACGCAATGTACCGTCTTGGGAATCCATTTGCCCGCTTCCCAATCCCGGCGGGCAAAAAACGCACCGAGGCATCAAAGGGTGAGCCTCAGCTCAATATGATGCGGGATAACACAGATGGGCTGTGCAATTTTGCTCACTGCAGCATGCCCTTTTGGATGGTACTCATGACTTTAAATCGATTTTGGCTCTGGGTCAACAGTTTTTTTGGGGAATTAACGTTGATGAAAGGTAGCCCCAAAGTTGGTGCTAGATATCCTTCTAACTATTTATTATTCAGCTAGATACGGCGGAAACGTCCCGCGTCGAATCTTGCTGATATTGAACGCGGGGGAATTCGCGAATCGATGAAGTCCCGTCTGGGGAGACTTCGAGACACTATCTAACGAAAAAATGTGGAATTGAGCTTGCGAAGCGCTTGCCCGAAGGTTTTTCCATAGAAGAACGGGAGGCAAAATCTTAGCGTTTCGCTGAAGGATGGGCTTTGTCTGCAGGTGGGGGTAAGGCTGCTGTGACGCTTTGCCGCATACTTACGCCCAATAGCTGCGGTCGAGGGTGCGGTACTGGATGGCTTCGGCGAGGTGAGAGACGGTGAGGCCTTCCACGCCTTCGAGATCGGCAATGGTGCGGGCCACTTTAAGGATGCGGTCGTGGGCGCGGGCGGTGAGTCCCTGTTGCTGCATGGCGCGCTCAAGGAGCTTCTCGGCGTCGGCGCCCAATTCGCAGTGAGCGCGAATCTGGCGCGTGGTCATTTGGGCGTTCGCGAAGATTTTGTCGCCGGCTTTGCGGAAGCGATTGCGCTGGCGGTCGCGAGCAGCCATGACACGGTTGCGGATTTCGGCTGAGCCCTCGGCGGCTGCGCCTCCGCGAAGCTCCTTGTACTGGACTGCGGGCACTTCGATGTGGATGTCGATGCGGTCGAGCAGAGGGCCGGAGACTTTGGAGACGTAGCGCTGAATCATGGGCGGAGTGCAGCGGCACTCGCGAGACCGATCGTTGAAGTAGCCGCAGGGGCAGGGATTCATGGCGGCGGCGAGCATGAAGCGCGCGGGAAAGGTGAGCGACATGGAAGCGCGGGCGATAGTGACCGTGTGATCTTCAAGCGGCTGACGCATCACCTCGAGCACGTTGCGGGGAAACTCCGGAAGCTCATCGAGAAAGAGGAGGCCATTGTGTGCGAGGGAGACTTCGCCAGGGCGCGGAATGATGCCGCCACCAATGAGGCCCGCGTCGGATATGGTGTGGTGCGGAGCGCGGAAGGGGCGCTGGGTAACGAGGCCAGCCGCGGCGTCGAGGACTCCTGCAACGGAATGAATCTTGGTCGTCTCAAGCGCTTCTTCAAACGTGAGCGGCGCGAGGATGGAGGGCAGCCGCTTGGCGAGCATGGTTTTTCCAGAGCCGGGCGGTCCGATCATAAGAATGTTGTGGCTTCCCGCAGCGGCTACTTCAAGAGCGCGCTTGGCGGTCTGCTGGCCGCGCACATCTTTGAAGTCGACGGCGAAATGCTGCAGCTCGCCGAGCAAGGCGGCGGTGGCAACGCGTACCGGCTCGCGCTGAATGGTGCCGACCACACTTGAGTTGAGAAGGTCGAGCACATCGAGAAGCGAGGAGACGGGGTAGACGTTGACGCCTTCGACGACAGCAGCCTCCTGCGCGTTTGCGGCAGGAAGGATGAGGTTGGGAATGTTTTTCTCACGCGCGAGGATGGCGATGGGCAACATGCCGGGCACGGAACGGACACTGCCGTCGAGGCCGAGCTCGCCGACAAGAAGGAACTGGCTGAGATCGCTAACGCGGAGTGCGCCGTATGCGCCGAGAATACCGACAGCGATAGGCAGGTCAAAGCCCGCGCCTTCCTTTTTTATGTCGGCGGGCGCGAGGTTGATGGTGATGAATGTAGGCGGGATGAGATAGCCGGAGTTCTTGATGGCGGCGCGGACGCGGTCACGGCTTTCGCGCACGGCGGCGTCGGGAAGGCCGACGGTGTGGAAGGTGTCCTTCTCGGCGACCACGCCGCTATAGTCCACCTCGACGTCAATGAGGTTGGCGTCGATGCCGTAGACCGCCGCGCTGAGGGCTTTGAATAGCATGTTGAAAGTTGGACGGAGTCTAGCATTTGCGAATGGACTCAAAATGTGACGCACCGCACCTGATAATCAAGCTGCCCGGAATGCTTTGCATTGAGGTTGACGAAAGCCGATCGAGCGCGGAGCGGAGTCGCCATTCGGTGCGTCGTGTATCAGGTTGATCTCAGGCGCGGATGCATCCGCGCTACAATCTCTGCGTGACTACGAGTTTTTTCGATCTTTATAAAATCGGCGTTGGTCCTTCGAGCTCGCACACCATGGGACCAATGCGCGCGGCTTGCCGGTTTGCGCGAGAGCTTGAGCCGCGTGGATTTCTGGATCGAGTTGCGCGCGTGCAGGCGGAGTTGTATGGGTCGCTGGCACTGACCGGAGTAGGACACGCGACGGACCGTGCCGTTCTGCTAGGACTTGCGGGTAACGAGCCAGCGAAGATTGATCCCGCCGTCATTGAGTCGACGGTGGAAGGAATTCGCGCGACGCACCGGCTTGAGCTGGCGGGCGCGCGGCAGATCGATTTTGACGAATCAACGGATCTTCTGTTTGAGCGCACTGTAATGTTTCCACCGGGAGCATTTACGCATCATCCGAATGGAGTGAGGTTCAAGGCTTTTGACGAGGCGGGCGCGTTGCTGGACGAGCGTACCTTCTTTTCGATTGGTGGCGGGTTTATTACGGAGGATGGCATCGATCCTTCGACGCAGGCGAACCAGGCGGCGATTCCATTTCCGTTTCACAGCGCGGCGGAGCTGCTGGCCTTGGCACATGCCAACGAACTCTCGATAAGCCAACTGATGCTTGAGAACGAATGCGCACTGGTATCGCGGGACGAGGCGCGAGCGCCGGTGGAAGTTGTGCGCGAAGGCATTGATGAAATTTGGAAGGCGATGAAGAGTTGTGTGGAACGTGGCATGGCGGCCGAGGGGATATTGCCCGGAGGGTTGCAGGTGAGAAGGCGTGCGCATCGGCTGGCTGCAAGGTTGCGCGAGAAGGAAGCCAATGGAATGCGGAGCGATCCGCTGGCGCCATTGGATTGGGTTACGGCGTACGCGATGGCGGTGAATGAAGAGAACGCCGCAGGCGGGCGCGTGGTGACCGCGCCAACCAATGGCGCCGCGGGCGTGGTGCCGGCCGTGGCTCACTATTACCACCACTTCATTCCCGAGGCGGATCACGAAGGACTGATGCGGTTCTTTCTGACCTCGGCGGCGATTGGCATCCTATATAAGGAGAACGCGTCGATCAGCGGGGCAGAGGTGGGTTGCCAGGGCGAGGTGGGCGTTGCCTGCTCGATGGCGGCGGGCGGACTGACTGCTGCGCTGGGCGGGACGAACGGACAAGTGGAGCATGCCGCGGAGATTGCGATGGAGCATAACCTGGGCATGACGTGCGATCCGATTGGCGGGCTGGTGCAGATTCCATGTATCGAGCGCAACGCGATGGGAGCGGCCAAGGCCGTGCAGGCATCGCGCATCGCCATGAACGAGTCTGAGTTGCACAAGGTATCGCTGGACCAGGTGATCCGCACCATGTACCTTACGGGCCTCGATATGCAATCGCGCTACAAGGAGACGAGCCTTGCGGGGCTTGCGTTGAACATCATTGAGTGCTGACGAACTGCGCAGGTCAACGTCCTATGGGAAGGCAGCAGCCAAGCATTTCCATTTTGTGATTGCGTGATGGCTTCAAGGTTTTGATGGAAGTGTTGGGGTAGATTGAAGAGGAAGATTCAGATCGACGATTGATCCGCTGATGCGATTAAGAGCGGTATCTATGCGCGTTCGATGAGGACCGAATAGGATCTTCGATGCAACGCGAAAAAATTGTTGCCTCTTTTTCCACGTATTGCACTTTTTTTCCTTGACACTGATCACGCATGAATCTATACATTCATCAACTGCAATAGTTATATTGCAGGATCGATGCAAACCATCGAAAAGGGAGAATAGGAAAAATGGCAACGAAGAAAGCAGCTAAGAAGGCACCCGCGAAGAAGGCCGCCAAGAAAAAGTAGTAGCGGACCATTCAACAGCAAGGCAATTCCAGCAACAGGCAACATGAGGGGGACGCATCAAGCGTCCCCCTCATTGTTTGTGCGCATGGAATAGACTCGAGTACCAGATGAGGGTTGTGGAGAGGGCTATGACGAGACGCCGCTGGATTGCCGAACAATGGGACGAGGCCACCGCAACCATTGGCGGCGCGCAGGCAGAGCACATGGCGCGCGTGTTGCGGGCAACTGCGGGAATGGAAGCGGATGTGGTGGCGGGCGGCCACGTGTTTCATGCCGAGGTCGCTGCTGTGACCGCCGATGAGATTCGCTTTAACCTGATTGCCGAAGTGCAGGCCGATCCCGCTCTGCCGGTGACGCTGGTGATGGCGGTGTATAAATTCGACCGCATGGAATGGGCGATTGAGAAGGCAACAGAACTTGGAGTGGCGGCGATAGCCCCGGTGATTGCGCGGCGGACAGAGAAGCATCTGGCACAGGCTGCGGGAAAACGCGTGGAGCGGTGGCGGCGGCTTGCAGTGGAGGCGGCGCAGCAGTCGCGCAGATCGGATGTGCCGCAGATCTATGATCCGGTTTCATTGAGTGAGCGAGTAAAGGCCGCATCCGCAGCGACAGGCGATGCTGCGCGGTCTGCAACGATTGTGCTGGCGGAGCAGGAGCGCACCACCACGCTGCGGATTGCGGTGGAGGACGCGTTGCGGCAGGCGGGATCGGAGATGCCCGCGCTGGAGATTGCGATTGGACCCGAGGGCGGATGGGCTGCGGAGGAAGAAGCGCTGTTTGATGCGAACGGGTGGCGCGCTGCATCGCTGGGGCCGCGGATATTGCGTGCGGAGACTGCGGCACTTGCCGCGCTGGCGGTGGTGGCTTCGCTGCTCGAGTGAGTCAGTCGATCTTCCATCTCATTGAAGCTTAGAGATGCGCATAATGAAGCAGCAGGCCTGCAAGCGCTGCTCCGGCAAGATCGCCGATGATGGGGATGGGCGCATAGCGCCAATTCGATCCACCTTTGCCGGGGATGGGCAGAAGCCAGTGAACCAGGCGAGGGCCGAGATCGCGCGCGGGGTTGATGGCGTAGCCAGTGGTGCCGCCGAGCGAGAGACCGATGCCCCAGACGAGACTGCCCACAAGCCACGGGGCAACGCCGGGTGCCGGACCATTGGCTGCAACGCCCTTTGAGCTGATGGCTGCGGCCACGATGACCAGCACTGCAGTGCCGATGGCTTCACTGAGAATGTTGAATAGAGGGCTACGGACCGCGGCGTTGGTGCAGAAGATGCCGAGCTTATCGACCGGACCTGGCGTGAGCTTCCAGTGCGGGGCATAGTGCAGAGTCACAAGCGATGCGCCGGCCATGGCGCCGAGCAACTGCGCCGACCAGAGGCTGAGGAGCTGCGACCAATCGCCAGTGTTGACTGCAACGGCAAGGGTGATGGCTGGGTTAAGGTTGGCGCCGGGGCTACCGAAGGCCTGCGCGACCAGTACGCCGCAAAGCACAGCGAGCGCCCAGCCGGTGGCGATGACCATCCAGCCTGCGTCGGCGGCATAGGACTTGCGAAGCGTTACGCCGGCATTGACGCCATTACCCAATAACACCAGAACCAGCGTGCCCAGAAACTCGCCTAACCAGACTGAATGCATTGCGACTTCCTTTATCTCGCGGTGCTTGATGTGGCCGGGCACTGATGCAGAGGCGTGGAGCACGCGCGAAACGATGATTTGAGGAACCCAAGCATTCTGCACTGTCAGACCCTAATCCGCCAAGGTGCTGCGCGCACGGCGAACGTCGAAGTCAGATTTGCTTAAGGTTTGGGCGACGTTGCGAGACCGGCGCCTGGGACAGCCGCCTCGTATCGCGGCCAATGCGTGAGCAACTCATTCACCACCGTGTGGCCTACGGTGTACGCGGCTTCAAGCGAGGGAAGGTAGCCGCTGTAGGCGCCGATGCGCTGGCTGGCCAGGCTTTCAGCGGCAGACATGCCTTTGGGCTGGCGGTCGAAGTTGCTGACGGTGCGCAGAACCATGACACGATTCAGGTCCACGCGTTTGGCAGTTGCGAGGAACTGGAGAGACTGGAGGGTGCCGGTGTCTTCCATGGCGGTGGTGGCGAAGACGCCCTTGCCGCCGGTGAAGTAGGGAACCCATTGCGCGGCCCAAGCGTCGAGGATCTTGCCGTGCCAATAGGTGGATGAGGAGATTTCGTCGCCCATAGTGACGAAGGGCGGACGCTGCGCAGCTTCGCCATCGAAGTGGGTGCGGACTTCCTTGAGATGATCGGAGTCGGCAAGCGGGACAGTACGCGTTAGATTAAAGGCCCACTCGGCGAGGCTCGCATTGAGTGCATAGACCTGACCATCGAGCGGAGCGGCCGGCTGCTCGTAGGGCTTGGCTTTGCGCAGAGGCAGGTAGCCGGTGGTCCAGTCGGAAGGAATCTCGCGAGGGTCGATTTCATAGCCGAGGTCGCCATCGACAACCCAGCGCGCCCATGCGGCCGAGCCAAGCGAGATGCGGTCGGGGCTTCCGCCTGCGATGCCGGCAATGATCCAGTAGGCATGGGTGAGGTCGAAGCGCGGATCGAGGCCAAGCGCCATGATGGTGGACGCAGCGTGGGCTGTGCCCTGGCCGGTGAGGATCGCCATTTCGCCGCTCGCGTTCATGCGCGCGGCGTGATAAGCGGCAGGAAGGGGAAAGACCTGGTCGAGATGATCGCGCTCAACCCAGTATTGAAGCTCGCCGGGCTTGTCGCCTGTGTCTTCGCCGACTTCAAACATAGCCACGACGACGACCTTTACGGGAATGGGTTTAGGCTCCGCGATGGAGAAGGCGGAGGAAGCGATGAGACCGAGGAAGGCTAGAAGAACTCGCACGTGGGACATCATTGATTGCGATGGTAACTGAGAAATGGAGAAAAGGTTCAGGGAAGGGCCAGTTCCGATCGTGAACTGAATGTTTTTCTCGCAGGGGGCAACGGATGGGGCGGGTATACTGGCTCGTGGAACGCCTAAAAATCGTTTTCGTGTGTGTGTTGGCTTCGGTGCTTTACGGCATCGTCCATGACCAATTCACAGCACGAATCTGTATCGAGTATTTTACCGTGTTTCATCCCCCTGTTTTCGCAACCCAGTCTCCAACATTGTTGGGGATCGGATGGGGCATTATCGCCACATGGTGGGCAGGTGCGATCATCGGAGTCCTTCTTAGCACTGTCGCGCAATCCGGTCCTCGAAATAAGCTGAGGGCTGCGCAACTGATTCCGTTAGTCACTCGGCTAATGGTTTTTATGGCCCTTTGCGCTACTCTCTTTGGGGTTATCGGATACTTCTGGGGTTCGCTGCCAGCTGAGTTCTCTGGCGTTCTGCCTCGGAATGAAGAAAGAAGATTTCTTGCGGACTGGTGGGCGCATAACGCTTCCTACGCGAGTGGATTCGTCGGCGGATTGAGCCTGTGCGTCGTCGTGTGGATCAAGCGACGCCGCAACTCTTCGGTTAAGACGCTGGTAGTTCAATCTGTACCATTGG
>Ga0302140_10011900_pt1 | contig 10688 bp, 6 predicted proteins | sample I_Bog_E1_1_FD_202095 | JGI IMG/M metagenome (GOLD analysis project Ga0302140, IMG submission 202095) | Peat permafrost microbial communities from Stordalen Mire near Abisko, Sweden - I_Bog_E1_1 | ecosystem: Environmental > Terrestrial > Soil > Wetlands > Peat | place: Sweden: Abisko, Stordalen...
AAATGTGATGCAAACGAGAAGACTTCTTGATTACACTCTGTCATGTGAAAGGCCGCCCTTTCCGCAGCCAGAACCACGCTTCGACAACGTAGTTATGACACAGAAATGACGGCCTTTCCAGCTATTTTCCTCGCTCAGACTCATCCGAATCGGCAATCGGACTGTGAGATATGCGGGCTAGATGTATGGCACAGCAGAAGTCAAATCCAGTTATTGGGAAATATCCATAGAAACCTTCGGGAATAGCCCTTAGAAATTGAAGGCCAGCCCGCCGCTGATGCCGCGCTGGTCCTGCGCAAAGACCAACATAGAACCATCGGTCAGGATATAGGGCCGATAACCTTGGGCAAGCAGATTGCGCAGGCTGAGCAGCGCTTCAATCCCGCCTTCGCCGTCGCGGGCCATATGGATGGGCCTGCGAAACTGCAGGTTCAGATATGGATCGGCGCCATCCCGAGAGAAAGATGCAACCGAAGTAACGGTGCCTTCTGGCTGCCAGCGGTATGTGGCTCGCCAACGGGTGCCACTTCCATCAAGGGTGCCGGACAGCGAGATGGAGCAAGTCTGTGCGCGTCGTGCATGGGCTGTCGCGAGAAGTTGCGACAGCCCAACTGGCTGCACCGTGGCCGGCAGCACCACTGCTCCGCCATTCGCATAGCTAACTCGAACCTGGTTTCCTCTGGGCAGTTTGTGTTCCACGTTTGCAGCCATTCCGGTTGTTGAGAACCGTGGCCCCGCAGCCCGGACTATGCCGCTTGCAGGATCAAAAAGCAGCTGGGCGCCAAATGAAGTCGGAGCGGAGTTGTGGGCTGAGTTCCGTTCCATGGCCTCCATCACCGGATTGTCAATGCTGTCGGCGAAGACCAGTACGGCCACGCTGGAGTTATCCGTGCGTCGCTCCCAGCCTATCTCCTGGTGCAGTCCATGTTCAAGCTGCAATTGCCCATCGCGCATCGAAAGCCGTGGAAGCAAGCTATGCGCTTCCCTGTCGTCTGCATCCTGCGAAGATGGTACGGCCGTTGCCGTCCGATACCGAAACGTATTGTCGCCATTGCGCCAGCCCAACGTCGCGAACGGCAGCGCCGCAAAAATCGTATTGGGCGAATCCTGAGCAAAACGCGCAAGTATTTGCGTGGAACCGGCTTGAGCCTCCCATTCGTCCCCCAGATTGATCGTCTCCGAGGAACGGATAGCCGCCTCGTCAAGCCCTTCACTCCCAGCAGTGTCAATCTCAGGATGAAGGGACATCGCAGCCACGGACTCTACCGATCCGGCAAAGCCAAGATCCTGCCGGAATCCCAGCGTCGATTCCATCCCTGCATTCGAGCCTGGATCGAAATCGACCTGTGCCAGCAGTTCCCTGCTGTTGGATGGCGTCTCTTCAATTCCGGCAGAGACACGCTCCCCGCTCTCGCCAAAGGCTCCCTGTTGCCCCGTTGCGACAAGGCGCGCCTTCAGCTTCGGCGATCCGCCCGCGCCATCTGAGACCACTACCAGCGGCCCGTCTTCCAACCACCGCAGCAGAGGACGGTTGGCCGCGGAGCGCAGCGTCCACTTCCAATCGTCCGGACGTTCATTGCCCGACCGGGGCTCCGACGGCAGCCATTGGACCACTTCGTAGAGAGTATTCAGAGTCAGATTGACGACGGTGCTGGTGCGGACACGAACATCCTCACGCAGCGAGGGAAGGAAGGAAGACCCAAGAGCCTTAATCGCGTATCGGCCCGGCTGTACGGAGGAAATCACGAAGCGGCCTGCAGTGTTGGTGTAGACGCTGGCAATCACCGTCAGATCGGGGCGTAGCAATTCGACTTCTGCGCCTATTTGCGGTACGCCGGAGGAGTCGCGTACCACTCCGCTTACAGTTCCAGGCGCACTCGCGTACACTGGAACGCTGCCGAGAGCGATCAGCACTGCAAAAACAACGAGTTGGGGCCTGCGCATGATCACATTTGGTGACTTGGAGGCGACTCTGGCTGAACTCGCGGGAGTAGAACTGCAGCAATTTGCGCCCGCACGGGCTTCCAGATCTGCTGTCCGGTAGCCCAGTTGCGTTCGATACATACTATTCCACGACAAAAGGTGCCGATTGCGCAATCTCTTGCTTCGAGATTGTGTCGTTTATTTTGATCGTCACCTTGTATTTTCCTGGCTGAAGGCCGGCCATCGGAAGAGTTTTCTCCACCGTCAACTGATCGCTGTGTGCCCCCAGGTCCTTTGACTCAAGCTGTTTTTCAAAAACCACGGTGTTCGTCGCGGTGTCAATGATTTGGTAGATCACAGTGGCTTCGTTGCTTTTGGTCGTGTCGCTGATACCCAGATTGTAGACTTGCATCCAGAAGTTAAGTTGCTGGCTGCGCTTGAAACTCACCGGAGTGGCCCGGTTGGGGCTCACCCGCGGACAAATATGAGTGTTCCCGATAACACAGCTGCCTTCGCCGATCTCCCGAGAAGAAACTGTGTTCATCTCGTCCGCCAGAATCAGCGACGAAGTGGCCAGCTTTTCATCGTGGAAAGTGGGCACCTCAAGGCTCGATCCGTAGAGGCCCACATGATCCTTGTTGTTCACATCTTTGATGGCGATATCCAGGCGATAGAGTCCTGGAAGTAAAGGCAATGCTTTCCAATAGACTGACTTGCGCTCTTGTGCCTTCTCCAGAAGCTCGGCGGGTTCTTCCACCTGCACCGTAGTCTCATCGCTCTGTACGGTCTTATGCGTGAGCGTGGTGACCTTGATGAGAATGTCTACGAATCCCTTCGATACCCCATCCTTTGTCACAAACGTGATGTCCCGGTTCTTCAACTGAACCGTGACAGGAACGAGCACCGTGCTATCTGTCACCTTCACATAGTCCGTGCGAACGTCAAAGGGAAATATCTGCCCTTCGATGATCTTGTGCTCTGAGATGAAGTTGTCCAGATCAGTGAACTTGATCGGCGGTGGAGCGAAGATTTTTGCCGCGAGTTCGATACGGTCAAACTCTTTTGACGCTTGCGAGGAGCTCAGGGGGCCGGTGCCAAGGTTTTCAAAGCCTCCCTTGAAGCGATCGGCCTTCTTAGCCATGCCCATTGATTCCCACTGCGTCAAACCGGCCCCGGGAACCTTCGAAAGCGCATCTTTTTCGCCGCGATCGACTGTGAAGTGATAGTCCCCGCACTGGCAGGTATCCACAAATTCCAAATCGATGTTGTCGCCGATCCCTTCCAGGTAACGGTAGTGCCATGTCTCGAAAGGGAAGGTCGACGTCTCGCCGCCGCCTTCATCCATGGGCCGCTGATAGCTGCCGCCCGAAGGGTGCGACTCAATTGAGTCCGGCTTCCCGAATGAGATGTAGACGTGGCCGCGGTCCGTCTTCCAGCCGGGCTTGCCGGCCGCAAAATGCTCATTGGCATAGGCGATGCGGCGATAGTGCTCTTCGCGGAACTCGTTTTCCGGCGAATCTGGAGTGGGGTTGCGCCGCAGCCAGAACTGCTCGATGAAAGCATCGCGCTCTTCATCGTTGCTCAACTGCTTGAAAGCTCTGGCTTCTTCGTCCGTGATAATCCAGACCACGTCCTGGTTGAGCCAAGTCCGATAGGCGCCCTTCAATTCCTGCTTGACCGCCTTTTGAGCGGCAAACTTCTCTTTGTCCGAGCGCTCCCGCTTCAAAGGGTCCGATTCCTGAGCCTGAGTTGCTGCCGGCTGCTGTTGAGCCGGTGCCGTCGTCCCGGTTTGAGCCCGGAGGCCAATTGAGGGAGGTATCACCAGGCCGCAACCCAGCGCGATAAACAGATACGAACGACTGTTAAGCGTCATTGCCTTCAAAACTCCTGCGATTCTTTATTCTACGGGTCCCGGCAAGGCAGGGCAAGATTCCCTTCGGAGTTGGCTGCCGGTTGGACGGCCCGGGAGGCGGAAAGTCATCCGTTTTGGAATCTATCCACGGAAAAAACCGTTGCCTTGGCCAAGATTTGAGACCTCTTGGGCGACTCAGCCGTCCAAAAGGCATGCGCAATCATTTTTGAAGCTAACTTCCGGATCGGAGCCGGGCATCACGCACAACTCCCACGGGCCATGCAATCCGGATTCTCCTTGCGAACAGTCCAATCAGAGTTTAATGGTCAGCCCTAAGGCGATTTGGACATTCGTGGTGCAGATTTCGGCTTTGCAGGGAACCATACCGGCAACAATTGCGTAAACTGAAATTGGAGAGACCTGGAGTACGAACTTCCCATGAAAAAGATCCTCTTGATTGTTCTAGGTGTAGTGGTGGCCGCCGGGCTTGTGGCCTTGTTCGTTTACAGGCAGCAAGCCGGTTACACCAAGGTGCTGACCGCAAAAATCGAGAAGCAGGACTTGGCGACGGTCGTCAGCGGGACCGGCCAGATCAAGGCCAAGTACTACGTCAACCTTGGCGCAACGGCCATGGGCCGCATCACCCACCTTTATGTGAAGGAGGGTGAGACCGTGAAAAAGGGCGAGACGGTCGCTACCATCGAGCACGTTCAGCAGGAAGCAAGCGTCGAAGGCCAGCAGGCTGCCATCGCCGCTGCAAAAACCGACATCGCCTCCTACATTGCCGCCGAAAAGACCGCGGAAGCCAACGTCGAGCATGCCAAGGCCGACCTCGAACAGAAGAAGCTCGACTGGGACCGCGCCCAGGCCCTCTTTAAAGACGGCATCATGGCAAAGCAGGACTACGACGCCAAGAAGGCCGCCTATGACCTCGACGTGGCGTCCGTATCACAGGCCGTTGCCGGGCTTAACCAGGCCAAGGCACAGACCGACTCAGCCCGCGGACATCTGCAGACCGCCGTGGCTACACTGCGCGGCCAGCAAAACATGCTCGACCTCACCAGCGCCATCGCGCCTTTTGACGGAATCGTGACCAACGAGCCGCTTCGTGAGGGCGAAACCGTCGTCGAAGGCATTCAGAACACCGAAGGCTCGACGATCATGACCATTGCCGACATGAGCGTGGTCACGGCCGAAGTTAAAGTGGACGAGACCGACATCGTCAACATCAAGATGGATCAGCCAGCCGAGGTCACTGTTGACGCAATACCCGGCAAGGTATTCAAGGGGCACGTAACCCTCGTCGGCGATCAGGCATTGCTGCGCTCCACCGGCGTTGCCACGTCGCAATCGACCACCGGCACTGAAGAGGCCAAAGATTTCAAAGTTGTCGTCACGCTCGACAACCCGTCGAACGAACTGCGCCCGGGACTCTCCACGACCGCCAAAATCACGACTGCCTCGAAGCCGAGCGTGCTCTCGCTGCCGATTCAGGCACTGACCATGCACAATCCGGATGACGATAAGCCCAAGGGGGGCGTACAGGCCGCAACCACTACGCCGACCGTCAAAAGCACGCCGATTCAAGGCGTCTACGTGATTGACAAGGACAAGAGCGGCAAACTTCGCGTCAAGTTCGTTCCCGTAACCACCGGGATCACCGGCGCCACCGACATCGAGGTCTTGACCGGGTTGACCGAAGGCCAGGAGATTGTGACCGGGCCGTTCAAAACTCTCCGCACCTTGAAGAGCGGGTCTCTGGTCAAGCGGGACACCGCGCCGTTGACGCCGCCGCCCTCGGGATCGTCCTCGTAGCCGCTAAGTTCTATCGGGCTCCTTCAATCACGAAGTTCAGGTGCCCCGGGTCTCGCTTTTGAAGCTTGGGAGACCAGTACTCCACAAGTTTTCAGTGCTGGTTCGGACGTACTTTCGGGTTCAAGCACATCAACCGAGCCCTTTGGTCGCGGGTTTGATCAATCAGTCGGGCATCCAGTCGCCGCGTAGCCGGAATTGGATGGGTAAAGGATAGGATTCGGATGGCTCTGGAAAGCATCGGCAGCGCAGAACTCACGCAATCGGCCGCCAGCAAGCAAGGCGACGTTATCGTCGTCGAAGACCTCTGGCGAACCTACGATATGGGCATGGAGCAGCAGGTCCAGGCCTTGCGCGGCATCTCCATGCGTATCAGGCACAACGAGTATGTTGCCATCATGGGTCCCTCTGGCTCCGGGAAGTCGACCTTGATGAACCTCATCGGCTGCCTGGATACTCCCTCCAAGGGGAAATATTGGCTCAGCGGCCAGTTGGTCAGCGAACTCGACGACGACCAATTGGCTCGTATCCGCAACAAGGAGATAGGCTTCGTCTTTCAGACATTTAACCTGCTTGCCAGAGCCACTTCGCTCCATAATGTGGAGCTGCCCCTGATTTACAACGGGACCCCAGCCGCCGAACGCATCATCCGAGCCAAGCAGGCGCTCGCCAATGTGGGCCTGGAGGCGCGCATGAATCATAAGCCCAATGAGCTCTCCGGCGGCCAGCGCCAGCGTGTTGCCATTGCCCGCGCCCTGGTCAACAGCCCTTCCATCATTCTTGCCGACGAGCCCACCGGCAACCTCGACTCCAAAACGGGTGTTGAAATCATGTCTCTTTTTGACACACTTCATGCCAAGGGAAACACCATCGTACTCGTAACCCACGAGCCAGATATTGCGGAGTACGCTCATCGCGTCATCCATATTCGCGACGGTCAGATCTTCTCCGACGAGCCTTCAAAGCGCTTTCGCTGAGGCGGCCACTTGTTGCCGTACCAAACTAGTCAACTGCATACCACTGAAGCGGAGAGATTTTCCCATCTCTCCGCTTCATGTTTTCCTCCCCAGTGCCGATAAGACTTCTGTTGGCCCAGTACCATAAATCCGGGCCAAGGAGGCGAGGCACGTTGAGAACCATGCAGAGCGGCGCTCAGTACCACTCACAGCTCTCCGGTCCCGGGCCCACCCTTGTGGAGACAGCATCTTTCCCGGCGCTGCAGATCGCAGGTGTCAGTGCTGCATGGCGAAAATTGATCACGCAAGCAGACATGGCCGCTCCTCATGTGCAGGTGGCCGCCATAGAAGGCGAGCATGGCTCCGGCAAACAGACCCTTGCACGGTATCTTTTCAGCCGTTCCCTTTTGGCCGGGTCCAGTTTTCAGCGCCGCGATGCCCGCGAGTGGCTGGTCACCGACGCCGACCCTGCCACTCTCGCCGGCTTTACCTATCTTGACCGTGTAGACCTGTTAGCCCCTCCAGGCCAAGGGCTCCTGCTCGGCGTTCTCAAGGCAATGCAAGACCGTCCGCCTGGCCGCGCCGTAGTACTTGCCTCATCGCAGACCCCTCTGCGCCAGATGGCCGGCCAGGGACTGCTACTGCCAGATCTCGCCTTCCGCCTCAGCGCCGTCCGTTTCGGGATTCCTCCTCTGCGCCAGCGTCGCGAAGATATCGCGCCCCTGGCGCAGTGCCTGCTCGACAGAATCTGTGCTCGCTATCAGCAGCGTCCCGTTTCTCTCGGACCTGGCGCGCTTGCTCGCCTGCTCCAGCACACCTGGCCCGGGAATGTCCGAGAACTTGCCTCTGTTCTCGAAACCGCCCTGCTCGAAGCCGTTAACGGCGTCATCCGTCCGGAAGACCTATCACTTCCAAACGCCCAGGAAATCTCTGCGCAACTCGTCGTACCCCAAACCCCTGCCGATAACCTGTCACTCGACGCCATCATTCGTAATCACGTCGATTATGTTGTCGAACTCAATCGTGGCAACAAGCTTCGCGCTGCGCGACAGCTCCAAATCAGCCGCTCCACTCTCTATCGCATCCTCAGCCACGAAGCAGTCATGGCTCATTAATTCGGTGTAGAGAAGCCAAGATCCCTCTGCGAGCCGAACTCGCACCCAGAAGCCAAACCGAAACCGGTCAGGCCAATTGTTTTGTTTTCAAATTGTTAACCATTCACTTCTAACGCCTGCGCATTTGCTCTAAACTCGACTTGAAAGCAACAATCCATTTCGAGGTCCAACCCCGTTGAGAACTCCGCGTCTCTCCATCCTGTCGCTCTCTGCATTGCTGCTGTTCCTGTTTCCTGCAATCGCGCGCGGACAATCCCCCGCAGCCGCCGTTGAAGGCAACCGCAAAGCCCTCAATCAGATCTTTCAGGACTACTGGGAAGACAACCTAGCCCATTACCCGGAATTTGCTTCGACGCTTGGTGACAAGCGCTATAACGACCGGATCACCGACTACTCTGTGAAGGCCTTGAACGAGAGCCTCGCCCGCGAACAGGCTTTCCTCATGCGCCTCGCGGCGATAGACACCGCCGGACTCACTGAGCAGGAGAAGATAAGCCGGGATTTGCTTCTGCGCGACATTGCCGATGACCAGGAGGGGGCGCAGTTCAAGGAGTGGGAAATGCCGGTGAACCAGATGGGTGGTATCCACACCACCTATCCTCAAATCGTCGCCCAGCTCAGCTTCACCACCGTCAAGGACTACGACGACTGGATCGCCCGCCTGCATGCGATTCCCCACGCCTTCGACCAGGTCACGACCAACATGTCCATCGGCATGGAAGACCATCGCCTGCCGCCGCAGTACTTGTTGCAAAAAGCTCTGGATCAGGTGAAGCAGCTAGCCAATCAAAAGCCGGAAGAATCTCCCCTGGCGATGCCGCTCAAGAGCTTTCCCGCCGGCATCAAACCGGCCGAGCAGGAGCGCATCAAGACGGAGATGCTGGATGCGATTTCCAAAGAGGTGCTGCCCGCCTATGTTCGATTCGCACGCTTCCTTGAAGTCAGCTACATCCCCGCCTGCCGCATCGATCCGGGCATCTCTTCCCTTTCCGATGGCGCGAAGTACTACCAGTTCCTGATTCGGCGCACTACGACCACCAACCTCACCGCCGACCAGATTCACCAGATCGGTCTGGACGAGGTGAAGCGTGACGAAGCCGAGATTTTCGCCATCGCGCAAAAACTCGGCTCTCCCGACTTGGTCAGCTTTCGCGCCAGCCTACTAGCTAATCCGAAGCTGAAAGCTGCCTCGCGCGAAGCATTGCTCGATGCATATCGTAGTTACCTCACGCCGATGCAGGCTCGCCTGCCGCAGCTCTTTGGGCGCCTTCCCAAGGCGAAATTTGAGGTCGCCGCTGTTCCAGATTACCTTGAAAAAACTTCGTCGGCAGCGTATTACGAGCAAGGCGCGCCCGACGGCAGCCGACCAGGACGTATTCGCGTCGACACCTATAACGCCACCGATCGCAATCTCTACGACGTCGAGGCAATTGCCTACCACGAAGGCCTCCCCGGCCATCACCTACAAATATCCATCGCGGAAGAACTCGATACCGTCCCCACATTCCGCAAATTTGAGTCCTACACCGCATATGCCGAAGGCTGGGGGCTCTACTCAGAGCGTCTGGGCAAAGATATCGGCCTCTATCAGGATCCATACTCCGACTACGGAAGACTCGAAGGCGACATCTGGCGCGCCATCCGTTTGGTCGTAGATACCGGGGTCCACTCCCAACACTGGACCCGCGAACAAATGATCCAATATTTCCACGATCACTCCAACGTCGACGAGACGAATGTCCAAGCTGAAGTTGATCGCTACATCGCTTGGCCCAGCCAGGCTCTCGCTTACAAAGTTGGCCAGTTGAAGATCCTTGAACTCCGCGACCGCGCCAAGAAAGCTCTCGGTGACAAATTCAACCTCCGCGACTTCCACGACCAGGTTCTCGACGCAGGTGCCCTTCCGCTCGACGTACTGGATGACCGCATCGACACCTGGATTAGTTCCCAAAAAACAGCCACTCGACGCTAACCATTGTCCGACGTCGGGTAAGATCCGGGTTCCCTCTTCCTTAAAGCAGTTCGGGCGCGCCGAGGATCGAAGGCCTCAAATCTCAACAGTGACACGATTCGTCGCGGTCCCGTACAACAACAGAATCAGGCTTGCTCGCCTGCAAGCTCATCGCACGCAACGCAGCCCGATTCCACGAATATCACTCCGAAGAACTCTGAAGTTCATCAACCACAAAGCACGCACAATACTCTTATGACCACTTTGCATCAACCCGGTTGCCACTTAGGCGCCTCCCAGTCAGCGCTCGTAAATCCCTGTCCAGAGCTGAAAACAAGCCGACCCGCTCCTCTCCGTTCCCCTATTTCGAACCTTTTGGTTAATTCAATAGGTATTATCGATGCGGTTCTCCGAGTGCCGCCAATCGAGAGACACCACAGGCCACCCGTCCTCAACCCGTGACTTGCGAGTATCCTTGAGAGTTGTACTTCATTCATCGAAGAAAAGAAAAGGAAAAACATGGCGGAAATAGCCGTTGAGGCCACTGTACTACCCGCGCAATTACCACAAGTTCGCGTGGCCGTTCTGGGAGCGGGCAAAATGGGCGGCATTCTGTTGCAGGCATTTCTGAAGCAGAACCTGTTTGCACCCGATCAGATTCACGCGACCGTCGGCCATGCCGAGAAGGCAGTCGCACTTAGCGTCCAGTGGGGCGTCGACGTGAGCACCGACAATCTTGAAGTCGCGCGCCAGTCCGACCTGATTCTCATTGGCGTCAAGCCATTCCAGGTCCCTGATCTGATTGCAGAGATTCGTCCCGCGCTTACGCCGGCCAAGACGATCGTCTCCTTTGCTGCCTCCGTGAAGACGCGGGCAATCGAAGAGGCATCCGGCCTGGAAATTGCCGTGATTCGTGCCATGCCCAACACGCCTTCAGCCCTGGGAGCGGGCGCTGCCGGCCTCTGCCGAGGGCGATTTGTCTCACCCGAGCAGATGGAACTGGCCCAGCGCATCTTTGAGACCGTAGGCCGCACCGTGGTTGTCGACGAGAAGCATATGGACGCCGTAACAGGTCTTTC
>Ga0302140_10011907_pt1 | contig 10684 bp, 8 predicted proteins | sample I_Bog_E1_1_FD_202095 | JGI IMG/M metagenome (GOLD analysis project Ga0302140, IMG submission 202095) | Peat permafrost microbial communities from Stordalen Mire near Abisko, Sweden - I_Bog_E1_1 | ecosystem: Environmental > Terrestrial > Soil > Wetlands > Peat | place: Sweden: Abisko, Stordalen...
CTGTACTAACGTCGGTGGGCTGTACCATTTCAAAAGTTGGAATATCGGGGATCAGGCCAGCCTGATGTAAAAGGACTTCCCTTACAGGTATGTCGTTCTTATTGGTTTTACGCGCCAGGGCCAGGTAATCGCCTATCGTAGCGTCAAGGTTTAGTTTACCCTGGTCATATAACAGCATGGTCTCCATGGTAGTGGCAGATATTTTTGTCATCGATGCCAGGTCGAAAATATCCGTAATCTTCTCGGGCACTGTTTTATCGTACGTATGGTATCCGTATGCTTTATTGAATATCACTTTACCATCCTTAACAACTAAAACCACGCAACCGGGAGTGGCCTGGTTTAGAATGGCTTCAGCGGCAATGTTGTCAATTTTTGAAAGGTTATCAGTGTTAACGCCCGCGTCTTCGGGAACTGTATATTGCAAACGTATTTTGCTTGTTACAAATCCCATTCCCCTTTTATACACCGGTGAAAATGTGCCGCTCAATTTCTGGGTAAGGGCCACACCGCCGAATATTGCCTGCGCGCTGTAAAATACGGCAACGGAGCTTAAGCGCGGTGACCATATAACCGGTGACGTAACGTTGTTTAATTTGATTAATACGTTGCTGCCGCCAAAAAAAACCACAACTACATTTTTAATTCTTTGATTGTTGTTGATAAAGTTGATGATCAGCTGGTTGTTTACATCAGAATCGGTTAATTGAACGATTACCGTATTGTACCACTTCAAGTCAGTTTCCAGGTCATCAAGCGTTTTTATACCGGCGTATTCGCTTCCGTTAAATGACGCAACTTTGCTGTATTTATTTAACAAACTGTCAAACCCGGCAGCATTGGGGTTTGTAAAATGAATGCTTGCGATTTTTAACTGATCAAGGTTTTGCAGCGGAATAAAATAGGAAGCATTATTTAATAAAACGGTGGATTGTTCAGCCAATCTTTCTTCGTTCACATAAGCTTGTCCGGTATAGGGGGGCTGTGCGCAAGCTGAATTAAATAAAATGAACCCAAATAAAACTAAAGTGCCTAAATGCCACTTATTTTTTCTCATAAACCTTTTCTCCGTTTATATAAGTTTTTAACACTTTAACTTTTGGCAATCCGGCCCCATTTATTTTCATAATGTCGCTATCAAGTATTACAAAGTCAGCATACTTGCCTGGTTCTAAACTTCCTTTTTCTTTTTCTTCAAAATTTGCTTTGGCTGCCCAAATTGTAATACCCCTTAGCGTTTGTTTCCTGGTTAAAGCGTTTTCGGGCTGAAATCCGCCGGCCGGGAAGCCTTTCAAATCTTTACGTTCAACAGCAGCGTAAAAAGTATACAGCGGGTTTATGTTTTCTACAGGGAAATCGGTCCCCAGGGGGATCCATCCGTTTTGCTCCAGTAATTGTTTATAAGCATAGGCAGATTTAAGGCGTTGCTTCCCCAAACGTGTTGCTGCCCAGTACATATCCGAAGTAGCATGGGTTGGCTGTACTGAAGGAATGATATTGTAATCACCAAAATATTTTATATCGTCAGGTGATACAATCTGGGCATGCTCAATCCTCCAGCGGCGATCGTTTTTTCCTTTTAATACGCTGGCGTATATTTTTAACATCACCCTGTTTGCCGAATCGCCGATGGCATGGGTACTCATTTGAAAACCTTTTGCAGCTAATTTTTGCGCAACGTCCATAAAATGCTGCTGACTGCTTAATAAAAACCCGTGCCAGTTTTTTTGGTCAGCATATGGCTTTAACAGACATGCGCCCCTTGACCCCAGGGCACCGTCGGCATAAACTTTAAATCCGCAAATATGAAGGCCGGGAGTTTTATAAACTCCTCTTTTGAACAGGTAGGCATAATTGTCTGGACTATCAGAAAGCATTACATACAACCTCATTTTTAATGCGCCTTTATGCTGCAGCTCAGCAATTGTGCTTACCATAGTGTATGGCAAGCCGCAATCGGCAACCGTAGTTAAACCTACCTGGAAACAATTATTTTGGGCCGCCAACAATGCAGATTGGATCAGCGTGTCGGTTGGAAGCGGTATTTTACGCCGGACTATTCCCTCTGCATTATCGACAAGTATACCGGTAAGTTTCCCGTTTATTGTCTCAATTTTACCACCTGCAATAGTTTGCCCGGGTTTAATGCCGGCTATATTTAATGCAGCCTGGTTAACAATTACCGCATGACCGTCAATCCTGCTTAATACTACTGGCCGTACCGGGAACATGGAATCCAATTTAGCTTTATTCGGAAATTGTTTTACCTTCCATTTATTCTGGTCCCAGCCGTTTCCTATTACCCAACCATCAGCATTTTTCCTTGCATAGGCGTTCACAGAGTCTATAACTTCCTGCCAGCTCCTGGTTTTGTCAAGTTTTACTTCCTGCAATCCCATTCCATATTCATAAAAATGACTATGCGCATCAATAAAACCGGGATACACCGGCTTTCCGCCCGCATCGATAATTTGTTTGGCGTTGTATTTTTTTTCTAAAGTATCCGAGTCGCCAACCGCTACGATTTTTCCACCACTTACAATAAAGGAATTTGCAATAGTAAAGTTGCTGTCGACTGTATAAACCACCGCGTTTTTTACGAGGAGGTCGGCATTATAATCCTTTTGTTTGCAGGCAACGGCAAATAAGAGCAGGATTGGGAAAAGTTTCTTCATGAGATGCTGATATTAACAGTGTAAGCTACAAAACTATAAACAAAATCAAATGCATAAAGTTATGCCCCTAAATATTTAATTTAGCGCCGAAATCGGTCCGCCAAAGGCGGAGGAGGGAATTGTTACGAGATGCCAGATATAATTCAGCTTTTACCTGATGCTGTTGCCAACCAGATTGCTGCCGGCGAAGTAGTGCAGCGGCCCGCTTCGGCCGTAAAAGAACTGGTTGAAAACGCAATTGACGCCGGGGCAGATAAGATTCAGCTGATACTGAGGGACGCCGGAAAATCATTGATACAGGTTATTGACAATGGCGGCGGTATGAGCTTAACTGACGCCCGCATGAGTTTTGAACGGCACGCCACGTCCAAAATAAGAAAAGCAGATGACCTTTTTGCGATAAGGACGATGGGGTTCAGGGGTGAAGCACTTGCTTCGATTGCGGCGATTGCACAGGTTGAACTTAAAACCCGGAGACATGAAGATGAATTAGGGACCCGTATTTTTATTGAAGGTTCGGAAGTTTTAAAACAGGAAGCCTGTTCTGCAGATACAGGCACTTCTATATGCGTTAAAAATTTATTTTATAACACGCCAGCCCGCCGCAATTTTTTAAAAAGCAATCCCGTTGAAATGCGCCATATTTTAGACGAGTTTCAACGAATTGCTTTGGCTAACCCGAAAGTGTTTTTTTCGCTGTACCACGACGGACAGGAGGTTTATCATTTACCTGCGGCAATTCTAAAACAACGCATTATTCATTTGTTTGGAAACAATTATAACCAGCGCTTAGTGCCGGTTGAGGAGGACACTACTATAATTAAACTCCACGGATTTGTTGGAAAGCCAGAGTTTGCCCGAAAAACGAGGGGGGAGCAATTCTTTTTTGTAAACAACCGTTTTATTCGCGACGCTTATTTAAACCATGCGGTCTTGTCGGCTTTTGAGGAGCTGCTGCCAGATGAAACATATCCCCTATATGTCCTTTTTATTGATATAGACCCCTCAAAAATTGACATTAATGTTCATCCTACTAAAACAGAGATAAAATACCAGGACGAAAAGGCTATTTATGCTATTATACGTTCAGCGGTTAAGCGCTCTTTGGGAAGGTACAACATTACGCCGAGCCTTGATTTTGACCAGGAAAACAGTATTGAACACCTCGTGACCACAAAACCTTTTGAAGAAATAGTTGCGCCGACCATTTCATTTAATCCTGATTTCAACCCCTTTAATTCCGAATCAAAAATAGAAAGGGAAATCCCATTTCTGCGGAATACAGGCGAATACCGGAAATCCCCGATACCTGCCAACTGGGATACTTTATATGAGATCAGTAAAAAAGAGACGACCTTGCAGCAGCAGGTATATGAAGAAAAAACAATTGTCGCCGATGAGCAGGAAGTAAGCAGACCGGCCGAACGGCAGCTTTTCCAGGTACACAGCAGGTTTATTCTTTCTCCCATTAAGTCTGGCTTCATGCTCATCAACCAGCAGGCAGCCCATGAACGTATTTTATATGAGCGCTTTTTGCAACAATTACAAAATCATTCAGGTGTTAGCCAGCAAAGTCTTTTTCCGCAATCGGTAACATTAAATAGCAGTGATTTTGAGTTATTAAAAGAACTTTTACCTGATATTCGCGCCCTGGGTTTTGATATCAGAGAATTTGGGAAAAATACCGTTGTGGTGGAGGGTATACCTGCCGACCTGAGCAATGTTGATGAAAATAAATTGCTGGAAACTTTATTGGAAGGCTATAAAAATAACCAGTCGATTTTAAAACTGGATAAACGCGATAGTTTAGCAAGGTCACTTGCAAGAAATGCTGCAACGAAATCAGGTACAAAGATGTCATTGGAAGAAATGAATTTGTTGGTCGATCAGCTTTTTGCATGCCAGATGCCAAACCTTGCCCTAAACGGCAAATTGGTAATCACTACCTTTACGCTGAACGAACTTTTAGAAAGATTTGAAAAATAAACTCAAGGACTAATACATAATTATGAACGCATACAGGCAATCACCTTTCGCCAATCTTACACCGGTTGTAAAAAACCTTTTAATAGTAAATTTTATATTTTTTCTTGCCTTTAAGCTTTTTGACCCTTCGGATACTTTAGGGCCTGTTACTAAATTGTTTGGATCGTTTTATTTTGATTCACCACTTTTTAAACCATGGCAGCTTGTTACTTATATGTTTATGCACGGAGGTTTTGAACATATTTTATTTAATATGTTCGCGCTGTTTTCTTTCGGCCCCATTCTGGAATACAATATGGGACCGAAAAAGTTTCTTAATTTTTATTTTATCTGCGGCATTGGAGCGGTTATTTGCCAAATGGCGGTTCAGGCTATTGAAGTTCATAATTTAATCGGAACCTTTACTATTCCATCACCTAACCTTGACCAATCATATTTTCAGGCCGCCGGTCCGCAATATCAAAAACTATATGATATGTACCATGGCCCGCTGGTAGGGGCTTCCGGGGCTATATTTGGTCTGTTAGTAGCTTTCGGTATGCTATATCCCAATTTGGAACTAATGATCCTTTTTATCCCGGTACCGGTAAAAGCAAAATACATTATCCCGGTATACATATTAATTGAAATATCTTTAGGATTTGGACAGTTTGCTGGCGACAATGTAGCCCATTTTGCCCATTTAGGCGGAGCGCTTTTTGGGTTCATACTGGTGAAGGCCTGGAAATTAAAGAGCCCCGGAAATTTTTATTAAGTAATATCTTCGTGCCAAACGGCTTTGTATTTTATTAATTCACTAAATATGTTAAATTTGTTATATAAAAGAATAACAGCTTGTTGTTATTAAATAATAATTGATTTGGCAATTTTATAAATGTGCACCCTGGCCTTATAATTAAAAATAAGCCATCGTTATTAAATTGTAAAATCAGAATATTCAAACAACTTTTTATTAAAAATTAAGTTATCAGGTTTAGTTGGAATTGTTTTTATGAGTACCATTTGGCAAAACATACAATATAAAATGCTTCGGTCGGGCAGTAAGTTAAACCTGCTGATCGGTATAAATATTATTGTCTACCTGGCAATCAATATTCCCGCTACTATAGAAAGCCTTTTTTCTCCTATTAATCATATATCCAACTTAACCGACGAGTACCTTTTATTGCCTGCTTACCTGCCAAAACTAATTAACCGCTTTTGGACACCGTTTACTTATATGTTTATGCATGCCGGTGTATTTCATATCCTTTTCAATATGCTTTGGTTTTACTGGTTCGGGCAAATATTTGAAGAGTACCTGGGCAATAAGCGGACACTGGGCCTATATATAATGGGTGGTTTAGCAGGGGCTTTGTTTTTTGTTTTCGGTTTTAACACAATACCAGCCTTCAGCCACGGAAATATCGCCTTATACCCGCCACTGGTTGGCGCTTCGGCTGCAGTTATGGCTATTATAATTGCGACAGCCACTTTGCTCCCTGATTTTACCTTATCCCTGATTTTGATTGGACCGGTAAAATTAAAATGGCTCGCCCTGTTTTTTGTGATCACAGACTTTTTAGGCATATCCGGACTTAACGCCGGCGGTGAAATATCCCATCTCGGAGGCGCCTTAATGGGTTTTGTTTATATAAAACAGTTACAAAGCGGTAATGACTGGATTAGTAATATTAATAAACTGTTTAAACCAAAATCTAAATTGAAGGTAGTTGCAAATAATCCATCCAGACCATCTTCAGGGCTTCCACGGCAGGAGGAAATTGATTTTATCCTCGACAAAATATCAAAATCTGGTTATGACAGTTTGAGCAAGCAGGAAAAGGAAATATTATTTCGGGCCAGCAATAATGAAGGCTAAAAGAAAACTCTTTATTATTGACAGAATTATATTATGGATAAACTTTCTTTTGTGCTTCTCCATATTAATTAGTTACCTCGCCCCAATTATTGATCCGCAAAAAATATGGCTTTTCGCTTTTTTTGGCCTTGCTTATCCATTTTTGTTAATGGCCAATTTAATCATGATTATTTATTGGCTTCTACGGAAAATGCGGTATACGGTTTTCTCCATAATTTGCATTGTCTGTGGCTGGAAAGTACTGAACAATAATGTTGGCTTTCATAGGGCAGGCAACGATGATGCGGTTAAACGGGGAGATGCTATAAGAATGATGACCTATAACGTGCACAATTTTAAGCGTTATGGCGCAAAGAACGATACTTCGACTAAACAACAGATTCTACAGATCATAAAAGAACAGCAACCCGATATTATCGGGATACAGGAATTTTATACCCGGAACCGTGGCCAGTATGATATGCGCGATTCTATTCTTTCCATTATGGGGTCCGATAATTATTATTTTGAACCAATTATTTTTAATGCGAGAGAAGCAATAGGTATTGCTATTTTTTCTAAATTTCCAATAGTAGACCATGGATTTATATCAATTTCAGACCGGACAAGCGAAAATGCGTGTATATATATTGATATAAAAAAGGGAAACTGCGAATTGAGGATTTACAGTGTGCATTTACAATCTATCGGTTTTGATCCGGAAGATTATAAGTATATAAACAGGATAACTCAACTCGGAAAAACGGACATGTCGTCGACCCGCCGCCTGGGTAATAAAATAAAAAGTGCTTTTCTAAAAAGGAGTTTACAGGTAATAAAGATAAAACAGCATGCTGCTCTTTGTCCTTATCCCTATATCATAACCGGTGATTTTAATGATACCCCGACGTCCTATGCCGTTAATGAAATGGCAAAAGGGCTAAAAAACGCGTTTCGTGAAAAAGGTTATGGACTTGGCCGAACCTATAATGGTAATTTTCCGAATTACCAGATAGACTATATAATGGCTGGTCCGCAGTTTGATGTTTTGAATTATACAATAATTGAAAAAAAGTTATCAGATCATTATTCCGTAAGGAGTGATTTGTTGTTGAAATAGTACTGCGGGTTTTTCGGGATTTTGGTGATTCCGCAGATTTTAATTTTCAAAAGAGTGTTGTTTGCCTTCCATCTTTTGGAACAAACAAATCAAAATTAAAAGCAGGCATATCCCTGCCGTCCAGAAAACGGTTACAAGCCATATTAAATAACTGATGGATAGACTCGGCTACCTTGCCTTCGCCGTTAATTCTTCGTCCAAACTCACTGTCGTTCAAGTTTCCGTCATGGCATGAACGGATCATATTTAAGACTTTATCTGCTTTGTTTGGAAAAGTTTTGATGATCCAATCGGTAAAAAGTTCGGCTACGCTCCCATTTAAGCGTACAATAGTAAAACCGGCCGATAGCGCGCCCCGTTCAGCCGCGGCTTGAATAATTCCGGGTATTTCGTTGCTGTTAAGCCCTGGTATAATGGGAGCCGCCATTACCCTTACCGGGATGCCTTTTTCAGAAAGCTTTTGAATTACCGCTAACCTTCCCGATGCGGTTACGGTACGCGGTTCTAACTTTTGTCTTAGCTGTTCGTTTAGGGATGTAACTGATAGATTTACGTGCACTAATTGCATCGCGGCTAATTCTGTCAAAATATCAAGATCGCGAAGGATCAGGTTGTTTTTTGTTATAATACTTACCGGGTTCCTGTATTTTAAAAATAACTGCAGCAGCGACCTCGTTATTTTTAAATCACGTTCAACAGGCTGGTAACAATCAGTGTTGCCCGAAAGCAGGATACAAACAGGCTGATATTTTTTTTTATTGAAGTATTGCTCCAATAAAACAGGGGCATTTCTTTTAACAATAATTTTTCGCTCAAAGTCTAAGCCAGCGCTAAAGCCATAATATTCGTGCGTGTTTCTGGCATAACAATAAACACAGCCATGTTCACACCCCTGGTATGGGTTTATGGAATACATATGGCTCAGGTCCGGACTATTGGACTCACTAACTATTTTTTTGGGATTTTCCTCAAAAAACTGGGTAACAGTATTTTGAGCCATAGATTCATCGAGCCCTTCAATATGTTCAAGCACATACCTGTTTTTCAGGAATTTATTATGTGTATTTACCTGTGCACCCCTTCCCTTAAAAAACTCGGGGTTTCCCTCATTTGACATGGAGCAAATTTGCTAAAAAAATTAGCAAATCACAAATCTATCAATTTATTTTTTAATGCGTATAACACAAGTCCTACGCGGCTCTTTATCTGTAGTTTTTCAAAAAGCTGGTCGCGATAACCGTCAACTGTACGTACACTTATACACATTTGTTCGGCAATTTCTTTATAGGTAAGCTCAGTGCCGGCTAATTTTAAAAATTCAAGTTCTCTCGAATTAAGCCTGTTCGGGTCAAGGTTTTGATTAAAATTATTTATTAAGAGGCGGGTAACAAATTCAGGATAGTACAAATCGCCTTGAGAAACTTTCTGCAAAGCTTGTTCAAACTCATAAGGCTCAGCATCTTTAAGCAAATAGCCTTTTACGCCCATCTTAATCATGCCCAATACTCTTTCGGCGTCGTCAAACATGGATAAAACAATTATTCTTACTTCGGGATAAGTGCTCAATAACCATTGAGCAGTAGTTTTACCATCCATAACGGGCATGTGCATATCCAGGAGTATAATATCTGGCAATAGTTTTGGTGAAATTTTATGCATCAAATCTTCACCGTTTGCTGCTTCGAAAATTACTTTGTAACCAATAAAATTATTGATCAATGAAGCGATACCGCTTCTGAAAAGGCGGTGATCATCAACCAAAGCTATCCGAATGGTTTCGGTCATCGTATAATCGTTTAAAGGGATTTAGGGTAATAATAACACAGCAACCCTTACCTGGCGAGCTTTCAATAACTGCGGCTGCGCCAATTAAGGCAGCCCTGGTTCTAATATTATTCAATCCTAAACCGCTGTATTTTGCAGCGGAGTCGGCTGAAAAACCAAGGCCATCATCCTGAACGGTTAAATTAAACAATTCAGGATGATATTGCAAGTTGATTTTCAAATGTTTGGCGCCTGAATGTTTTAGGGTGTTATTCAGCACTTCCTGGAATATCCTGAACAGCACTAAGTCCCGTTGTTCACCTAAAGTATAGTATTCTCCCTGAATTAACAGGTTCGTTTGGATAAGACCGCTGTTATTTATGCGCTCTACTTCAATTTCCAGCGTTTTTACTAAACCAAGTTTGGTAATATGCTCAAAACTTAAGCTTTTTGATAAGTTCCGCAAGTCATTGATTGCTTGTGATATAAGTTCCCTGCTTTCTTCAATTTTTTTCTTTACTACTTCATTTCCATAATCTGCAACTTTAAGATTTAGTTTAACAAACGAAAGGACCTGGGTAATGTTGTCATGAATTTCACCGCTAATGTAGTTGAGGGTTTGTTCCTGCATTTCGATCTGCGCTTTGAGAAGCTCCTGACGGAATTCAGCCTGAAGTTGTTCTTGTTCCTGTTTGTTTTTTAATTGTCTGTTTCGATATAAAACAACAAAGTAAATAATAAAACCGGTAATGCCTGCAAAAAATGCCGTTGTTAATAATGCTAATACCCTTATACTTTCATCGTGCATTTTTATCAGCAATATTTTTGTCGTCTGTTAATAGACTAACCCCTATCAGTATGTGAAATACGAAGAGGATAAAGTACCAAAAATAATATATAATTAGGTCATGAAAGTTATGATCGCCAAAATAATTTGAAAGGCCAAAGTAAAAAAACATTGTAGTTGCATAAAAAAGCATTGCGGTGTTATACCAAAAAGTACTTTGTTTAATGATGTTTATTTTTAAAGGGTACATCAGCATTTCTTTGAATAATAATAACGAAAAAATAGCGAATAGTACTTGCGTGGGGAAATACACATATGTAGGAAATTTTGTAAGAAAAGGCTGAAAAAAAACAGCATTAATACAAAAGAAAACGAATGCTATAACTAAGGAGGTTACAATTGTTTTCTTAATTAGCTTATTCTTAAAAAGAAAATAATAAGCTGTTAAATAAAATGTGAAATCGGTTATGCATTCTAATTGAAGAATAGGTGCATTAGTTTTGTATCTGGCA
>Ga0302140_10011908_pt1 | contig 10683 bp, 12 predicted proteins | sample I_Bog_E1_1_FD_202095 | JGI IMG/M metagenome (GOLD analysis project Ga0302140, IMG submission 202095) | Peat permafrost microbial communities from Stordalen Mire near Abisko, Sweden - I_Bog_E1_1 | ecosystem: Environmental > Terrestrial > Soil > Wetlands > Peat | place: Sweden: Abisko, Stordalen...
AGTTCCATCCGTTCGAGCTACTTGCACTTGCAGGTGAAAGCTGGCTGAGGAAGCCAGTGGAGGAGCGCATTGAAGGTGCGAAGGAAGTGTGCCTCCAGTGTGGGGTGCCCTACAAGTTCGACATTCCCTCCATGGAGAAGTTCATCACCACCCACCTCAAGCCCATCTTCACACCTCGCAACACCTCACCCTACTGGGAGGGACTGGTTGCCAAGAAGAAGGGGAGCAAGTACAACATCCTCGGCTCCATTCAGGACGACCCTCTTTGGACCAAGCTAAAATGGAGTTACGCACAATGAACGACGACATTGAACGCGAGGCGTACAGGTCCAGTGAAGAGGCGGTTCAACTTCTCATGAAAATTCAATCCGCAGCTATTCGTGTCCTAGGCAAGACGTTCGCAGGCTGGTCTCATGACAGCGCCTGCGACCATGCCCATGATGAACTGGGTCTGGACTTCTCCCGGGCGTACACCAGTGGGAAGGTGGAGAAAGGCTTTCTCACGGACACCGGGGAACTTGTGGACCGGCAGCAAGCCATGACCATTGCCCTCGCTGCCGATCAGGTTACTGACAAGTACCTGGACTGCCACGCACTCCAGAGCTACATGTTGAAGTTCTGAGAGGCTCACGCAACCCAGGAAACACTATGAGCACCGAACCATCAGAAATGAGCACCCGTCAATTACGTTGGCTGGAATTGTGTGTTTACACCTTCGTTGGTTTAACCCTCGGGTGTGCCTGCGTGAGCCTTTTCCTGTGGGTGAGTCTTTTCCTATGAAAGCCATCCTCACAGATGTCTAAAGCTATATTGACGTGCGACTTAGGTTTTGGTGATTCAGGCAAAGGCACCGTCGTGGACGCCCTTGCCCAGCATACTCGGGCTGACCTCGTGGTGCGCTACTGTGGAGGTGCGCAGGCTGCTCACAATGTTGTGCGCGACGATGGCACCCACCACACCTTCAGCCAGTGGGGAAGCGGGTCTCTGGCCGGGTGCGACACCCTGCTCTCCCGTCACGTGCTCGTGAACCCCCGCTATGCGTTGAAGGAGCGGAAAATTTTGTCCACGCTCATCAAACCCACGGAGTGGCCGCGGCTGTGTATAGACGAGGAAGCCCTTGTCACCACCCCCTGGCACATGTCGGTGAACCGCTGCCGGGACACCGCCCTCAGCCATGGCAGTTGCGGGATGGGCATTGGGGAAACCGTGCGGTACAGCCTCAAACATGAGCCTGTGCGGGTGAAGCACCTGAAGCTGCCCTACAACGACCTGTGCGATGTACTGGAGCCTGTGCGCGATAGGCTGAAAGCAGAGGCAGACGCACTTCTGGGGCGGGATTCCTCTGAAGAGTGTGAGGTGTTCCGCCTCCGCTGCTTCAACCATGTTGTACAGGAGATGTGGTCTCTCCGCTCATCACAGATAGACATATTAAGCCATGGGGATGCCGTTGATATGGTGTTCCAAAACAACACGATATTCGAGGGTTCACAGGGCGTGATGCTGGATGAGGACTATGGGTTCCATCCCCATACCACTTGGGCTCACACCACCCTCCGCAATGCCGAGGAACTGGTAGCCGAAGCTGGTGTAGAGGTTGCCCAGCGCCTTGGCATCATCCGCACCTATGTCACCCGGCACGGGGCTGGTCCTCTCGTGGGTGAGTACTTCCAGCGAAAGAAGGTGGAGACCCACAATGCCACCAACCCTTGGCAGCAACACTGGCGCGAGGCTCCAGCAGACCCCTCGCTGTGGAAGTATGCGTTGAAGCACGCCGGAGCAGTCGATTCTTTAGCGGTTACCCACACTGATGTCATTTCAGACCCTTGGGTGTTTCAGAACCCCTACCCACTTGACCACTTCGACTACGCCCACCATCTCTCTCTTGATGAGAGGGAGGCTCTGACCAAGAAACTGCCCGCTGATGTAGGCACCTACCAGGTCCCCGCACAACTAGTCCTAGCTGAAATTTCCGAAAGACTTAACTGCCCAATCACCCTCACTTCCCATGGTCCTCGAACAGGTGACAAGAAAATCTGCGCATTCCCCGAAACCTAGTTGCGAGTACATTACACTGGAGGGGTTGCTGTTAGACAACGGAGACACTGTCCTTAGCAAGGCTACCACCGTTACGAACATGACAGCCCTAGTGGAGTGGTTCTACTCCGCATACTGGGACAGCCTCAATACCAATCAACTTGGGCGCGTCAGGGGATACTTTTCCGCTGACAGTGAGATTCTTGGTGCATTGGGCACGAAACCCGTCACGGTGGAAGAGGAATGAAAACCTACTACATTTCCCCCGGCGCACTCTGTGAACACCTGGAGGGACCCGACTTGGACCGTCTCCTGAACAAGAATTTCTCGGGCTACATCATCCTGCCCACCTCCATGAACAACTGTCCCATGCGCATCGACAAGATAGCCAAAGGTCATCCTTATGGAACGGGCTTCAAGATAAGCTACGCTGCGACAGTGGAGGAGTTGAAGGATGGCGATCGGCTCGGGGATAATCCTGAGGACCACGCCGTCGTGTGACTATGGTAGCACTCCGCAAGAAAACACTCTCAGAGTTGGTGGTAGGTGACCGCGTGATCCGTATCTTGGGCGGCGAGGTTGCCATGCCTCTGCCGGTGACCGCCGTTACCGAGAGCTTCATCATCTGCGGCCCCTACACCTTTTCCCGGCGCAACGGCGCGGAGATAGATGAAGACCTGGGCTGGAACGAGACTCAAAGCGGTAGCGTCATCACGCCGTAGTATGAGCGACCCCCACATTGTATCAGCGGCAATGCTTATGGATGATGAACTTATCGTCCCCGGCGTTCGCCACTACTCTCCAGACATGCGGGCGGTTTTGCTCCGCATTTACGGAAAAGACTACAAGTATCGGGTAAAAGAGCAGGGGTTCATTGATACCAAGGGGGTGTTTTTGGACAGGAAATCCGCTTGGGTTCGGGCGCAAGCTACTGCACAAATACGAGAGGTAGTCAGCACGGCAGGTACCCTGTTCTCCGAAAATCTCTACTGAGGGATTAGGTGGTTCAATTTCTCTCGGCGCTTGGCACACCCGGGGCAGTACCGTATGTGGGTGCCTAGCAGTTCATCGGCCACTCTGGCTATGGGCTGTGCCACAGCAGCTATTGCATCTCCCAAGGGCACGAACCCTCCAAACTTGCCCAGGGGACACGCCGCCGACCCTGCTAGATTGTGCCCCAACTTGCAACTTCCATTCCACTGCGAACAGTTCCGGCAGATGTTATGCCGAAAGGCGGTGACCGGGGTAATGTTCAATATATTGCGCCTTAAGGTACCTTAATGGATAATAGGGTATCCCTTAAGGCACATTAACGAGGATAAGAGACAATAGGACATCCATTATCGTGGCCACTGAGCCCGCACTCGATAGAGCCTCTGGAGCTCCACTAGGATGTCATGGGTGAGGCTCAGGTCCTGCCCGACGCTCTCCAGCCAAACCCTTATCAGGCGCTCATGCTCCTCATTGGTCTTCTTCTCCCAGTGCTCCTGAAAGTACCTGCGCCCTAGAGCCTGCTCCACGTAGTCCAGAGCCAGACACTCCACATCAAGGTCCCGAACATCGTCCAGGAGGTCCTGGATGAAGGCGTGGGGGGACGGGATGGGAGGAGGCGTCACCTACTAACTAGACAAGCCCGGATTCTCTGCACCACGTCGCGATCCCACTCCTCAGTCCAGACTAGCTTTGTGGTTTTACCGGTCGAAGCAACCGTTGGCAGCCAGTTCGCAAAGGTCTTGCTGCTCCCTCCGACGCCTAGCTTCCTTGTCCTTCACAGGATCGAACACCTTCCTCTTCTTCCTGTCAGGGTGCACATTGTTGCCCTTGCCCCTATGCTTGTCCATGGTGATGTCGCTGCGGCCGGGTTTGCCCTTGGTCACTTTGAAATGCATGAGCGATAGAACTACCACTCCCTGCTCTCGATCGCGTAAACCCACCCGCCTACCACAAGGCAGGGTACTGCTCCTAGAAATGCACACTTTAGGATGAACCTAGCCACATCTAGGATCACAACCACACACACCTCAAAATCGTATACCTGGAGAGAGAGGTCGTGCACCATAGCACCATACCACTGGCAAACCAGATAGGATGTAAACATAGTCCACAGAGTGAGGAAGGTGAAAATGCCTGCCCCGTGAAGCAGATAGCGGGGAGATTTATCTTCTTTCATCAGGTTAAAGAACAGGCAGTAGTTAGGTGCGTTCTTAAGTGATATGACACCTGATGTACACCTCGTAGGCAGTGAAAAGATTGTCGTGACCGAAAACGATCGCGTCGTGGGTGGCTCCTTCACCACGGTGGAGGCTGCCGAGGCCAAGGCGCATGAGCGCAAGAAGATTGCGGAAGCCTCTGGTCAGCCTGCCCCTCGGGTGGAAGTGAAACAGACCCTGTACGGTTGAGGCTATTGGGGCCGCCTAGTTAGGCATGCCTCATAAGAAGCCACCTACGTTCAGCAACCACTTTCTGGGCACAATCAAGTGGGGTGCCCTGTTTACAGGTGCTGGAACCCTCATTGGCATTGTCTGGGGTGCCGCAGTGTACTGGACGAACCTTCAGACGCGCCTATCAAACATCGAGGACGCCCAGAAATGGCAGACCCAAGCCATACGGGCATTGGTGTCGAACACCTCCAGTCCCCGGTCCTTTGCAGAGTCCTACCGTGGCTACACTCCCGCAAATTACAGTCAGCCTGCCTCGGACATCTACCCCAGGAGGACTATGGTTCCATTATCAGCAGCGTCCCCATCAAAATAAGGCTATACAGAGCAAAATGCTCCTGTGAAAACCCGCCAGCACATAGATAGGATTTTCGAGTCCCCCCACTACTTCGGCGGTGAGTTCACTGGGGGCAAGCGCAGGCTCCCCATCTTCACCACCTCGGATAAGAGCGGAGCCAACTGGTATGCCCACGAACGTTCTGATGCGGGCAAGATTTACCAGGGGGAGATAAAGGCAGAGCACCCTTTCGAGATAGGTGATGAGAAGTCCATCACAACCGGTTTGCTGCCTCTCCTGGACAAGCTGGGCATCAAGTACAGGTATGTGCCCTCGAAGACTCACATGGGCTGGTGGCTTGAGGTGCCCGAGATTAGCAACCACTCCCCCAATGAGGGGAGCAACCCCTTGGATGTCGTCTACATCCCCGCGGTGAGGGAGGAACTCATCCGGCAGGGGTATGACAGCGTCACGGGGTGGGACAACTTGGAAACCACAGACATCCCCGTCACCATCCTCATCAAGGACCCGGAGCACTTCCAAGTTACCCATGAACTGGACAAAGTACCGTTCGGGGAGGCTGTTGCGCCTACCGCTTTGTTTGCCCGTACATGGGGTGGGAGGAGGAATGGGAAGCAATCGCACCGGGCCACGGGTGCGGGGTGCCATATCCATCCCGTCCCCGCTGAGAATGTGAGGGGGATTAAGAGGGTGGTTAGTCCAGATGTCCTCTTCAAAGGTGTGGAGAGTTACATCACCTTCGGGTTTTACGGGGGTGATCCCAAGCGAGGCATAGCTGCAATGGCCCCCTATGGAGGGGATTCCATCTCGCACGGGGAACTTGAGGGCTTAATCGACATGAAGCAGGTAACCTGGTCTGGGGAGCCCCAAGAGCCGGGGTTGCTGGATTACGTTGAGTGTGAGGGGAGGGCTGCTCTAATGGCAGACGTTTTAGAGCTCAAAGGTTACGGTCCCAGAAAGTTCCACAGGGCTAGAGACTATGACTATATCATCACCTTCTGGGATGAACTTGAGACGGTGAAAAACGTGCTCCTCCCCGCAGTGAACCTGTGCGTCAAAGCATCCCATGAAAGAGGAAATGGAGGCTACACTGCCAACACCTCGAAATGGTTCCTAGTTGCGGCTGACTGGGCAGGACCCCTTGATGGTGCCGGGGACGCCCGAGCCGACCATGAACAGGCAGCCAAGATGGCGTTACAGCGCCAGGTACACCTCGCTCGACCTGAGGTGAAGAGGGCGATGGGCATCAAGCCTCAGTACACGAAGGCTGGTCCTGACCTAGCCACACGTCAGCAGTCGTTCACCAGTGAGGCAGTAAAGGCTGTCATTGGGGCTCCTGAGTTGGAAGAGATGCGCCACCCCGGTGACAGGCTATGGTTTGAGTATCACTGCTGGGAGTCACCCGAATCTTCTGACGCCCAACTCTGGTACAGGTCGCATCAGAAGGTAACCATATTGAACCTTGCAGACTGTGAAGGAGCAAACATGCCCTCTGCCAAGGAGAGAAGGGAGGAGGCGTGCCCCTTGGTGTACCGGGTGAAGTTTGATGACGGCTTTGTGGGGGACGCAATGGAGGATGAACTCATGGACAGTCGTAAACAGTTCAATCGTCCAAACCCTCCAAAGATGCCGCTAGGGGATTTGGGTAGGTCCTGATGGAGATGTAGATAGGTGGCTAGAGAAGTTCGATTAGTTTCCAAGTTCTTACCCTTGGTTGACCACTCCCAATACCACGCCTTCCCCCGACAACGAGGAAGATGTTTACAATGATCCTTCCAGTGTTCTCCTGAGGTCGCTCTCAGGCTCAGCTAAGATTATTGTAGATGTCTGGGCTCGGGCACATCGACCGCCCCCGCCCGACGCCAACCTCGTCACCGACCTCCTGAATGTCATCGTCCATGGCATTCAGACAGGCGAGGACTTCTCGGGCACCTACCCCACGATCGCGAGGCTGGTTAACAACCAGGAGCACCGGGCAAAGCTGGTGGACCAACTCACGCTGGTGGATGACTACCGGCGTGCGGCAGCCTTCATCGAACTCCGAAATGAATTGGAGACCGAGCTCATCAGTGCGGCACGCAACAATCTTCTCCATCCTTCCGAGAGATTGGTGCTCCTGAAGATGACCGATGACCGCTTAAAGGACATCCAAAACCGCATCTCAGGCAGTGCCGTGGACATTCAGGATGTGCTCAGCCTGCTCCAGAAGGCCAACTATGCCGTGGAGATGAAGGGAGACGCCCTGAAGAAGAAGTTCATCACCACCAGCCCGCAGGGGCGCGAGATTATCAGGAAGCTGGTAACCACGATGGGGAGACGGCTCAAGAGCGACGAGAAGAAGGGGGACGGACTACCATGAAGATTAAGTATGGCATCGTAGCTTACTCCAGAATTGATGATGAGTTCATCAACATAGAGCACCAGTGCTTTTACGAGCACCCGCCCACGAACAATAACTTCCTAAAACTTGGAACTGATGAGGTGTGATGACCCGGACCGAACAGATTGACCGAATACTGCGACAGGTAATCGAGGGCGAGAACCTGGATGTGATGTTGCAGGCACTAAGCCCTGCCGACCAGAATCTCTTCTACGACCTGGTGGCTGAGCTCCGCGCCGGGGGAGACCTGGAGTTGGAGGACCTGTGGAAGGTGGACTACACCCGACGACCTCCAACCATGGAGGAGTTCGTAGAGGACCCCTACTGGCTGGGGGACATTGCCAAGCACACAGAGGACAACGAAGGCATATTCCCCGAGTGGAAACGCATCGTGTGCCAGGACTTTAACCTGGACAGTCGGTTGCATAACGTCGTTATCACTGGGTCACTTGGGTGCGGAAAATGTTCCCCACGAGGTACTTACGTAATTATGTACGATGGATCAACCAAAGCGGTTGAGAACATAGTACCAGGTGACAAATTGATGGGGGATAATTCCCAGGTAAGGACCGTGCTCAACACCTTCACCGGGCACGGTAAGATTTACGAGATTTACCCTGCCAAGGGGGAGCCGTTCAAGGTGTCAGAAAACCACATTCTGTGCCTTAAGAGCACCACCTCTGATGAGGTGCGGGAGGTAAGTGTGGCAGACTTCCTCAAGTGGCCCCGCCAACACAAACATACCGCCTGCATCTATCACACAGGTGTTGATTGGCCAGAACAAGAAGTACCCCTTGACCCCTACTGGCTTGGCCTGTGGCTCGGTGACGGAACTACAGTGAGACCAGAGTTAACCTCTGCCGACGAAGTGCTAGCCACCTATTTCACAGAATACGGCATTGGACTTGGGTGCACATCTGGAGTTTATACTGTGGGTAGAGGAGCAAAGGCGAAATTGTACACTCTCCAGAGTGGCAGGGCTGTTCAGCACAAAACCACCAACCCTGTCATTCAGCGTCTTAATAAACTCGGCTTGTGCTTCCCCAAGTACTCCGACAAGTTCACCGAGAAGTTCATCCCTCGCAGTTACCTCACCAACTCACGCAAGGTACGCCTAGAGTTGCTTGCCGGTTTGATCGACACCGATGGGTCCCTAAAAAGCATGGGTACTGGTTGCTACGAGATAACTCTCAAGATAAAGCAACTCGCGGAGGACGTAACATTCCTAGCTCGTTCGCTGGGGTACTACGTCTCTACAACCATAAAGATAGTCAATGCCACAGCCTATTACAGGATGGGTATATCTGGAGCGTATGACATCCCTGTAAAATTGGATCGGAAGAGGTCTGCTCCTCGAATAGCTGGCTCAATGGGGCAGTATGACAAGCGCATAGTGCCCGATTCCACAAAGTCTAGGTTTGCGGTTATTCCTCTAGAAGATGACACCTATTATGGGTTCGAGTTGGACGGCAACCATCGCTACCTCTTCAGGGATTTCACCGTCACCCACAACTCCTGGAACAGTGCCCTCATCATCCTCTACCGCATCGTCCTGTCCCGGCTCTTGAGGAACCCCTTCGGCTTCCTGGGCTTGTCCAAGGGCTCCCCGGTTGTGTTCGCCCTGCTCTCTGTCACCCGTACCGCGGTGCAGGAAACCATCTTCGGTGATGTGCTTAACTTCATGGCACACAGCGCCTTCTTCACGGAGGAGTGCAAGTTCAACATCGAGAAGAAGTATGCCAGCCTGCGCATTCCCCTGGGGAACAACATGATGCTGGTGGCTGGTTCCCAGGGCCAGCACGTCCTGGGAAGAAACACCCTGGCAGTCGCCATGGACGAGGGCAACTGGCGCAGGGAAGCCAATCCTGACGAGAAGGCGTACAAGCTCTACGACGAGATTAGACATCGTATTACCAACCGCTTCCAAAAGGTGGCGGGGTTCATGCCTGGTATCTGTCTCCTGGCGTCGTCAGCCCGGGATGAGTCCAGCTTCACCGAGCAGGTTATCACCGACATCAACAACGTGAATGACGAACGGACGCAGCGTGTCTATCGTTTAGCCGCGTTCAGGGTGAAGAGGGCTCAACTCACCCTTAAGCCCACCTGGTTTAGGGTCGCCTTTGGGCTTAAAACCAGTGCCCCGCGCATTTTGAAGGGCTGGTACAGGGAAGATGGCACCCTCATCCCGGGAGTCGAGCCTGACGAGGTTCCACCGGGTGCACGCACCACGCTGGTGCCCGAGGACTATCTTCCCGACTTCAAGCGCAATGTCACTACCAGCTTACAGTCCATCTGTGGTGAGAGCACTGGAGGTGCCTTCAAGCTCTTCAGCGACTTCTCCACAGTGGAAATGGCAGTATCCTTCGGGGAACAGGCAGGATTGGTTAACCCTTGCACGGTTACCCAGGTGCCGCTTAGCAACGACGACAGCAAGGAGATGTGGGATTTTCTTGATCATAAGACTTTTGTACAACGTCAGTTAGGTAGGTTCTTGCCCAAGAGAGACCCAGGTCAGCCCCGGTTCGCCCACTACGACTTAGCCACGGTGAACCAAGCTGGCTTAAGCATATGCCATGTAGCTGGCAGGAAGCTAGTTGATGGACTCTACGACGCCAGCAGCGGCAAGGTATTTTCCCAGTACCGGCCTATCATCGAATACGACTTCATCCTGGCAATCGTACCTGGTGAGCAGAAGGAGATAAGCCTCATCAAGATACAAAACTTCCTATTTTGGCTCAGAGACAGGTGCGGGTACCCATTCGGGATAGTGACAGCCGACTCATTTCAGTCCTCCATGCCTCTGGAACTTCTGGAAGTACAAGGATTTAAGACGGAACTCCTTTCCATAGACAAGACGAAGGACCCCTACTACTCTTGGAGAGCCGGGTTCTCCGAACACCTGGTGAGGATGTTCCGACACCCCATCCTCATGGCTGAGACCGAAAGCCTCCAGGACTTGCCGAAGAAGATCGACCATCCCAACCCGGGTTGCTTTTCTGGTGATACCCGAATAGCTCTACTTGACGGAAGAAACGCCACCTTGCGTGAACTAGCAGCCCACCCCGAAGAAGTTTGGGTATATGCGTGGAACGGTCAAAAAATAGTCCCTGCCCGTGCAGAGAAACCTCGGTGTACCTCAGTGTGCGCCCCTACAGTGATAGTCACACTAGACTCTGGAGAGGAGATCACCTGCACCCCCGACCATCGGTTCATGCTTAGGGACGGGAGTTATGGAGAGGCCAAAGACCTGCTGCCCGGCACATCGTTAATGCCACTTCGCAGAAAAGTGACAGACGCCTCGGCCACGTACGACAAGATGGTGGGGTATGAGATGTATTATTGCCCGGGTGATTTTAAGTGGCATTACACGCACCGCATGGTGGGTAGGATGATCAATCCATCCTATAGCAAAACAAAGTACCGGTCTCAGGTGATTGAAGCCCTCAGTTCAAAAGAATCGGTCAAGGAAATAGCTGGCCGTGTGGGTTGCTCATTAGGTCTAGTTTACTTCTATAAACGCACCTTAAACCATA
>Ga0302140_10011910_pt1 | contig 10682 bp, 10 predicted proteins | sample I_Bog_E1_1_FD_202095 | JGI IMG/M metagenome (GOLD analysis project Ga0302140, IMG submission 202095) | Peat permafrost microbial communities from Stordalen Mire near Abisko, Sweden - I_Bog_E1_1 | ecosystem: Environmental > Terrestrial > Soil > Wetlands > Peat | place: Sweden: Abisko, Stordalen...
CGGATTGTTGTTCCACGTCAATATTTTTACTCATTTCTATATTTCGAAAAACCCCGAAATGTTCAACCGGAACTCCTAATTTTCCTGCCAAAAATCGGTTCAAATTTTTTAGTTTAGCGCTCCCACCGCATAAGATAACGCGCTCTACTGTTTTTTTACGAGACTGGGTTTCATAATAATCAAAAGATCTACGAATTTCTCCCAATAGTTTATTCAGAATTGGGGTCATCACATCTGACATTCTTAAAACTCTGTCGTCTTTTTGAGAAACGGATGACAGAGTAAACTCCTCTTCTTCGATTGATATGGCTCCGTGAACTTTCTTTAATTCTTCCGCTTCGGAAAACTTTAAGTTAAATTCTTTTTGAATTTCTTTAGTAAAATCATTTCCCGCAACCGGAATATCTCGAGTAAACCGAGTAAATATACCTTCCAAAATATTGATCGTCGTCCACGTCGCGCCCACATTAATTAGCGCCACTGTTTCTTCGTTAGACTCCAATCGATTGATTTCATAAATATTTTGGAGCGCAAAGGCATCCACATCAATTATAGTCGGAGTTAATCCTGCCGCTTTTAAAGTAGAGATGTGCTGATCTACCAAATCGTTTTTGGAGGCCACCAACAAAACATCAATTTTTCTTTGGCCGTCCTCTTGGCCCTCGCCTAAAATTTGAAAATCTAAAACAACTTGATCCATGCTCAACGGGATATGTTGTTCAGCTTCTTTGGATATTGTCTTTCGAAGTTCCTCTTCTGTCATGAACGGCATTTTGACATATCTAATAATAATAGATTCGCCTAATAAAGCCGTGGCAACTTTTTTAATTTTAATTCCACTTTTTTCATATGTCTTCTTAATCGTATCCGCAACAACAAGCCGCTGTTGATCGGGGTTTTTCGTATCTAACGATTCTCGTGGAATATCTGTTACGCCCATCGCCATCAGCTTCCAGCGGTCGTTTACTTTTTTCAATTCAACCAATTTGACGCTGGATGTTCCAATATCCAAACCAACGATAGTTTTAGAAAATAAATTCATAATGTCATCCTTAAATAACCAACCATTCTCGGCCAAAACCACATTACATAAGCACCCAAAGCCAGAAAAGGACCAAACGGCATGGTAGATTTACGATTTACTTTTTTAAGTGCTAATAAAACCAACGCCACAAACGCCCCCGTCCCAAAAGCCAGTAGCAAAACATAAGCAGATTTAACAACACCCATCCATACCGATAATGCTAACATCATTTTAATATCTCCACCCCCTAAGACTTCGTGAAAAATTTGGGTTAACGTAAAAATTATAGCCCCCACCACCACAAATCCGCTGGCCACTATATAAAAACTTGTCAAATTCAGACTTTTGTCGATAGCCTGAAATATAAAACCCACAAGGGCAAACAAGTTTGTAAAAGGGTGAGGTAATAATTTCCATTTTAAATCAGATACAGTCAATAAAATTAAGAAGCTGACAAAAACAAAACTCGAAATCTGTATAAACCCAGTTTCAGGAATCGTTATGGCTGCAAGAAAAAAAAATAAACCTGTCGTAATTTCAATCAAAGGATATTGCCAAGAAATTGCTTTCCCGCAAAAGCGGCAATGACCTTTTAAAAACAGAAAACTTAAACCGGGAATATTATCGAACCAACGAATTTCATTCTTACAATTGGGACAAAAAGAAGGGGGGGAAAAAACTTGACCACCGCTTTTCCAGCGGAAAAGACATACATTTAAAAAACTACCAACACACAAACCCCAAAAAATAGAAAAAAAAGGCGTCGTTAAGTATTGAATAAGCGTTCCTCGACAATTTTGAATTGATAAAACAATGGGTGGCCTAAGCCACCCATTGTTTAAATCAAATACAACAAAACTTTAGATCATTGAAACCCATAAAAAGAATAAGCCATGTTTTGTGAATCATGAACCGTGCTATTCACAAAAACATAACCGCCAGTACTGTCATACAACCACCCAGAAAGCTGACTTGTCGGCGTACCTAATTGAGCTGTATAGGTAATAATATTGCCTGATGGGTTAATTGAAGTGGCGACAAAAGCACCAGTCACCTTAACCAAAGGAATGTTATCCAAATTTTGGCTAAAGGAGAAAGATCCGGACGACCACAAAGTTGTGGGCCAGACACCTTGCCAGTTACCATAATAAATTTCCGAAGCGGACTTCATCGCTCCGATATTACCCTTAGTCGCGCCTTCTTTGGATTTCTCCAACATTTGAGCGAAACGCGGGATGGCGATAGCAGCCAAGATACCAATGATCGCGACAACGATCATCAATTCAATCAAAGTAAACCCCTTTGTTTTTAGGCGAAGCATACAACCCCCAATGATTAACTTAATAATTAACTGTGAATAAGCCCCGACCAAGGGCAACGGCTAAAGAAGCAGTTTCTATTTTAAACATTCGAGCTATCTATACAATTCATTTTTTGAAATAGGAGAACTGATAATTCTATTAAAATGTAGATTTAGCATTTAAAACCAAGTAAATAGGATGAAAGGGTTACTTGAAAAATGACCAGAATTAGTAATCTCATTTGAGCAAATGGGTTTAATTGCCGCCGCCACAATAAAACCGAACAAATTATCACTAAAAGTCATTCTAAGGCGCTACCAGAGAAGAAAGGTATTGAGGTTCCCAATAAGAAATAGGACTGTGTAAGACATATTGGCTAAAGGGCAAAAATTGCTTGTGAGCGATTTGGGTATGAATAAGCAAGCCTTCTAAATCATGAAGCGTCATGCCGATAAAGACCCCCCAGTTTTAAATTGAAAGAGTAGGAACAATAAAATTCCAAGAAGAACTAATGGAATGAAATCGATTGGACAATTTTGAAAAAAGAGTAATTGAGCAGTTTGCCAGCTCCCAAGGTGTAATAAAGAAGCGAGAAAATGATTAGAAATGAAGGAATGTGTGGAAATATGGCATCTAAACTATAGGCCAGCTACACTCGGGGTATTTGAGGGAGCCAAGGATTGTTGTGTTTAGAATAATGTGAGTGGTAGTGATCATGTAAATCTTTATTAAAATAAAAAAGGCCGTTGGTTTTGACCAACGGCCTTAGGCATCAACATCTGATTTTAAGCTTTAAGACTTTCTTTTGCCGCAGCAACAACATTTTCCGCCGTGAAGCCTAGATTTTTCAAAGCCACGTTGCCGGGAGCGCTAGCGCCAAAGCGGTCCAGCGTCACAAATTTACCTTTATCGCCAGCCCAGCGATGCCAGCCAAAAGAAGCCGCGGCTTCAACTACCACCCGAGCTTTTATTGAAGAAGGAAGAACCTCTTCTTGATAGGCATGGTTTTGAGCGGCAAAAAGCTCTAGAGAGGGAGCGCTAACCACGCGGGCCGCGATACCTTCTTTCTCCAAAAGTTCTTGAGCTTTCACGGCTAATTGAACTTCTGAACCTGTACCAATCAAAATAACCTGGGGTTTGCCGCCTTTAGATTCGGAAAGTATATAAGCTCCGTTTAATGTTCCTGAAGCAGGAGCCATCTTACTACGGTCAAAAGTCGGAACCGCTTGTCGGCTCAAAACTAAGGCCGTCGGCGCGTTTTTACGCTGAACCGCGATTAACCAAGCATAAGCCGTTTCATTGGCGTCTGCAGGTCGAAGCACGCATCCGTTAGGGGTGGAGCGCATAGCGGCCAAAGTTTCCACCGGTTGGTGTGTGGGACCGTCTTCTCCCTGACCGATTGAGTCGTGGGTGTAAACAAAAATTGATTGGATTCCCATCAAATGGGCTAAACGGTAGGCGGGTTTCATATAGTCGTTAAACATAAGAAAAGTGGCACCAAAGGCGATTGTGCCGCCGTGAAGGGCCATGCCGTTTAAGGCCGCGGCCATGCCGTGCTCGCGGATACCAAAGTGGAAAATTCTTCCGGTGTAATTAGCCGCCTCGAAGTCGCCGCCCTTGTCAATCAGGGTGTCATTGGAACCAGCCAGATCCGCTGATCCACCCAGAAAGAAAGGAACTTCTTTGGCGATGACGTTAAGAACTTTACCCGAAGCCTGGCGGGTCGCCAAACCTTTTTCGTCCGCTGGGAAAACCGGCAACTTTTTTTCTAAATCAGTGGGTAGTTCTTTGGCCAGTGCCTGGGTAAAAAGCTTGAATTTATCCGGGTTAGCCTTGGCGTAGGTATCTCGCTTGGCGTTCCATTCGGCTTCGGCCTTTTTGCCTTTTTCTACTGATTCTAAACAGCGGTTTTTAGCATCTTCGGGAATATAAAAAGTAGGTTCTTGGGGCCACTTGAAAAACTCTTTGGTTTTTTGGACATTTTCAGGAGACAAAGCGGAGCCGTGGACTTTTGCGTTGTCCTGTAAGGGGCTTCCGTAACCGATATGCGAGCGAACCGCTATAATCGTCGGCCTGCTGGTTTCAGCGTTAGCTTCGGTAAAGGCCTTGTCCAAAGAGTCCAGATCATTGGCATCCGTAACCCGCAGAGTATGCCAGCCATAGGCCTCAAATCGCTTTAAAACATCTTCACTGAAGGCCAAATTGGTATCGCCTTCAATGGAGATGTGGTTGTCGTCATAAATGACTTTAAGGTTAGCCAGCTTTAAGTGGCCAGCCATGGAAGCGGCTTCATGAGATACTCCTTCTTCCAGATCGCCATCAGAAGCAATGACCCAGGTTTTATGGTCGATCAGTTCATTTCCAAAGTTCGAGGCTAAAATCCGCTCGCCAATGGCAAAACCCACCGATGTGGCAATCCCCTGACCGAGAGGGCCGGTTGTAGTTTCTACTCCGACCGTATGGCCATATTCGGGATGACCCGGAGTTTTGCTGCCCCATTGACGGAAGTTTTTGATTTCATCAAGTGATAAACCATAGCCATGCAGATGCAGAAGCGCATAAATGAGCATGGAACCATGGCCTGCCGAAAGGATAAAGCGGTCGCGGTCAGTCCAATGAGGATTGGAGGGAGAGTGTTTTAAATGACGGCTCCAAAGCACGTGAGCGGCTGGTGCCATACCCATGGGCATTCCCGGATGGCCTGAATTGGCTTTGCTAGTGGCGTCTACGGCCAAAAGGCGGATGGTATTAATCGCAGATTGGTCAGCAGCATCAAAAGGTTTCGACATAGATGGCTCCTTGGTTGTATGTGAAATTGGTTATAAATCTAATCCAACGAACGGCGGTTTTGAAAGCCCCCTTCGATGGTATGCCAATGCCGAATTTCTGATTCATCTTCAATCCAGCACAAAAAGATCACTTCTTCATTCCGAAGACTATAAAAATCGATTAATCCCCGGTTTAAATCCTTTAAATGAGCGCCTAATTGAAAGAGATCTTCCAGTAAGTTTTCAAAGTGAGCGGTATGAGTCTGAAATTCATCCATTTGAAGGGTAATCACGTTTTGGGTTTTCGGCGTTAACCGGCCATCCGCGCCCAAGCCAGTCATTTCCTCAATTTCGATTTGCGCTTGAATTCTCAAAACGCGGTCCCGCAAATCTCTTAGGGATTTTAAAATGATTTTCACCTTAGGCAAAGCCGCGTTGGCTTCTACCAACGTTAACATTTTAATTTCAGCCTTTTCGTCTGACACGATGATTTATCCTCGAAAATTTTCAGTCATTGTAGCAGGTTAAAAAGACATGAATAACCACTTTTTCTGTTAGTAGGTGGCTTTAAATACTTTTTAACAGGAAGATCGTGAGTTTGAAATGGGTCAACTAATTTTAGAATGGATATTTTAAGGTTGCCCGCCGATTATTTTTTCTTATTTCAAAAGTTGACAATTATTTGCGTTTGCAATAAATTACCATCTATGAAATATGATTATTCCGTAACAGATAAAATGAAAAACTTTGAAAAACTCTGCAGGGAACAGGGAGTACCCCTGACCGTGCAACGCAGAGCGGTTTTGGAAACCCTAGCTGGTCGATTTGACCATCCTACGGCTGATCAAATCTTTGAAGATGTAACCCAACGTTTACCTGATCTCTCCCGAACAACCGTTTATCGTGTATTGGAAACTTTGGTTTTGTTGGGTGTCATCCATAAGGCCCAGCACTTGGGTTCAGCGGCTCGGTATGACCCTAATACGGAACGGCATCATCATTTAACCTGTTTGAACTGCCACAAAGTGGTGGATATGGAAGATGAAATTTTGGATCAAATTCGAATTCCTAAAACATCTTCAAAGGAATTTGAAATTACCGACTATTCAGTTCACTTTAAAGGGTATTGCGCCGATTGTGCTTCGAAGAAAAAGAAGTTAAAGACGGCTCAGAAGTAAGGTTTTGAATGTCGAATTTCCCGCTGATGTTGAATCGGCGGAGAGAATTTGAAAACACTATTCTTATCGGAGTAGTGGGTCGATGCAGTTTAAATTTAAAGGAGGCAGTTATGTCAGTTCAAGTTGGACAAAAAGCCCCTGATTTCCAGGGACAAGCGTTGATGCCGAACGGCGAGTTTAAAGAGGTGAAGTTGTCGGATTACAAAGGGAAGTGGGTCGTATTGTTTTTTTATCCACTCGACTTTACTTTTGTCTGTCCGACTGAAATTAAAGCATTTAACGAAAAGTTCGACGAATTCAAAAAATCGGGCGCTGAAATCATTACTGCGTCGACGGATAGCGTTTACAGCCACAAGGCTTGGCAGGAAAGCAGCTTGGGCAAATTGAAGTTTCCGCACTTGGCGGATACCAATCATCAAACTTCGCGCGCTTATGGAGTTTTGATTGAAGAGAAGGGCATCGCTCTTCGTGGAACCTTTATCATTGATCCGGAAGGCAATTTGAAGCATGCTACCGTAAATGACACGGCTGTGGGTAGGAACGTTGAAGAAACACTCCGTACTTTGTCTGCCTTTGAAACGGGGAAGCTAACGGGATGTGGATGGACGCCAGGCGAAAAAACAATTAACTAAGTTCGCTAAGCTATTTAAGGGACCTTCCGAGTGGGAGGTCCCTTTTTTTATAAAGCTGATCGATCGGTAAAAACATCACCACCTGGCTGATTAATGGACCCAATGGGCAATTTGTCAGGTCGCGTGTAAACCGTCGTCCGAGCTTTCAACATAGGGAAAAAGAACCGGCTGGAAAGTCTTGGAGTATAGAGATAATGGGAGATGCCAAAACCTTTTAGAAATTCTTCTGATGATTTCAACTCTATTTGATCCCGAAATACCAAAGACACAGGCCCATCGCTCAAAATATCAGCATGATTTATTTTCAGTGAATGAGAATCGTTTAATACTAATCTTTTTTCGTACGGCAGCCAGAAAAAATTATGACGACCATTGTGAATCAAAGCTTGAGTTGTGCGGCTGATGGTTTCAACTTTTTCTTTTTTCAGTACCAATAAAATGCTTTCTGTTTTCTCGTTTTTATTAATAGGGGTTCGAACCGAATAGATTAGGGTTTTGTCATCGATAAAAGCTCTGCCCCAATGCCAGGATTTGATAAAACGATCCAGCGGTACCGAACCCCAATGGTGATCATGAAAGCCTTTTCCAATAAAACCTTCTTCTTTCTCCACCTCTCCTAGCGGATTACACCACTGCAAGGTTCCTTCCACATGGCAGAGGGGAGCGGCTAAAACCCAAGTATGAGTTGAAGGTATTTCGGGCGGCGGCAGAGAGGGAATTTCTTTTAACAAAGGGGTGAAAAATAAGCGGGCTCGTAGATAACCCTTTCTCCCTTGAAGAGGGGATTGAACCGTAATGACATAAGAAGCTGGGTCGCCGTTCTCATCCCAATTAAACCGACTTGGACCCAGTTTGACCGCACCGCGATGATCGGAAGCTTTTAAAAATTGAGAAGAAAATTCTTGTAAGGATTCTCCCACAAGGTTGTCATTTCGAAAGATACGAAAGGCGACTCCGCAATAGTCCAATGGATTAGGGGCTAGGGACTCTGTGGTTACAGGGCTGTGGGCGACCAGAGGGGATTTCGTTTTTTGCCAATAGGTTTTTAAGTTATCCTGATAATAAGCTGAAAAAAGATTTCCAGCATGAAACTGAAGACTAAAGGAAAGACCGGATTGATCGTCGGTGCCATCAAAGTGCCACCATTCATAAGAGCCGGGCGATTTTTGAGGCCTATGAAAATCTTGCGTAACACCTGAAAGTAGGTTCATGAGTGATTATTCTCGCTTGCTTTTGGTGGTTTCTATCAATCTATCTTATTTATTGCGCCGTTGAAAATACTTGCTTGTTTGTTAAACCGCCGAAAGCTGACCTGAAACGAAAAAAATGGCCATCTGTTTCCATTTTAATTCCAGCTCGTAATGAAGCCCAGCGAATTGAGATCTGTCTCAAAAGTTTACTGACTCAGGATTATCCTAACTACGAAATCTTGGTTTTAGATGACCAATCAACGGATGAAACGCTCAATTTAGTGCGGGCATATACTCGGCGCAAGCCTTCGACAAAACGAGGCCAAATACATCAATTGAAGATTTTGAAGGGAAAGGAAATGCCCAAAGGTTGGTTAGGGAAACCATGGGCCTGTTATCAACTATCCTTAAAATCCAAAGGAGAATGGCTATTTTTTATTGACGCGGACACATGGCATTTACCCGAAGCGCTTAAGCGAACGGTTCAAATGGCAGAAGAGCGAAAAGCAGATGTTGTTTCACTTTTAACCCGTCAAATTACTCAAACCTGGATGGAAGCTTTAATCATTCCGGTGATGGCTTTCCATCTTTTGGCCTTTTTTCCGGCTCGGTTGGCTTTGAACACTAAAAGCTGGTTAAGTCGATTTGCTGGTGTCAGTGGGCAATTCATTTTCATCCGTCGCTCAGTTTATCGTTCCTTCGGAGGCCATCAAACGGTTAAAAATGAAGTGGTTGAAGATCTGAATTTGGGAAAACGGTTAGTCCAGAAAGGTTATCGAGTTGTTTTAGGAGATGGGAGTGATTTTTCTTTTTGCCGCATGTACAGCAACGCTAAAGAAGTATGGGAAGGTTTTTCTAAAAATTTTTTCCCCGCAGTTGGATATTCATTGCCGTTTATGGGGCTAACTATCGGGATCTTAATTTTTGTTGGAATTCTTCCTTTTTTAGTTTTGATTTGGGGTTTTAAGACGTCTTTGTTTTGGCCTGCTCTAGTGCTCAGTTTGGTCTTGTGGGCGGTCAGATTACTACAATCGGTTTGTTATCGAATGAACAAGTGGTCAGTTATATTTCACTCGCTGGGATGTTTATTATTTGCCTTAATCGGGCTTAATTCATTTCGCTGGTATTTCTGGAGAGGGCACGGCTATTGGAAAGGCAGACGTTTGTTAATGCCTCGTGTTTAAGCTTTTGGTGGAGGATTTTGCTTCTTTTTAGCGATTTCGTCCTGAACTATTCGAATCCATTCTTTCACGTCGGTCTTCGGTAAATTGGTTCCAGGTGGAGTGGGAACCAAAGGTCTGGAAGGGGTTTGGGGGGCCGGAGAGTTTTTGGCTTTATCACGGGTTTTTTCCACATAGGTTTTTTGCAGATCTTCCAAAACTTCGCGCATAACCTTTTTTTCTTCAATGTTTAAATTTCCTGAGGTTTTTTTAATGAGAGAGGTGATCATGTTGATCGTAATACGGGCTCGAGCAAGGTTAATATCTTTGTCTTTGTAGTAGGGGTGGGGCAATTCGCCTAAATCAATCTTGGCGGACGAGGCAAGCATAACAATAAGGTCGATAAAATAAAAATCAGTAACGCCGGATTCTTTATTGTCTTTATAGTTTTGAAGTTCAGTCATGGCGGTTGCTATTTATTCCTTTTGCCGCGGACGTGTTCAACGGCATGAATCCAAAAATCTAGCTTAGATGTGATCATAAACTTCTTCAGTTTAGAATTCATTTAAATCTTTTGATAATTTTTAAAAGAAGAAGTAGTTGGGAGTTTAAAAAATCACGCTATTTAAAGGCGAAAGGAGAGGGCATAAATTTAAACCTGTAAATGGCCAATGAAGAAGAATTTACAGGTTTAAACCGGTCAGAGTATTTTTTTTGTCCAAATCGATTGTTTTTTGGTTTCGGCACGGATTTTGTTCCGCATTGCGTTGAAACCCCCAACAGGGGAAAGGCCTCCCATGGGAGGCAACGGATAGTTGTTTTGAGGCGGAGCTTTTTTAGTCCAAAAATAATATCCAAGGGCCGCGACTAAAACGAGACCGGATAAAATTAAAAACCAATGAGAACCAGACTTTTTTTTGGGTGTTTCGTTATCTGTGGCAAAATTGATTGGAGTTGTTACGGGAGTTGATTTAGGTAAAACCAAAGGAGTAGCCGCGGCCATGATAGGTTCTTTAACTGCGTGAGAATGGGAGTGGTGTTTAGCTAGTTTTGTGTGTTTGGTATAAGCATTAACCCATACAGAAGCAACGACAGTTGGGGTGGATGTTTCCGTCATTAAAGTCATAGGCGGGGCGATGGTATCGGTATTAGATTTTAAAACCGTTTCGGGAACTTTTTCACTTTTGACTTCTTTACTACCACAAGCCGGAAGAATTAAAGTGGCAGATAATAATAAAAGCAAAACCAAATTTTTGGTTGTGGAGTTCAAAGGTGTGCTCCAAAAAAATTTATGGACTTCTTTAAGACAATTATTTTACCCAACTTCTGTCATCTCGTGAAGAAAAACGGCAGTTTGGTTATGTAGAGTGATAAAAACCCTAATTATTTGAGAAAACAATTGGGTATAAATGGCGGAGAGGGAGGGATT
>Ga0302140_10011916_pt1 | contig 10679 bp, 8 predicted proteins | sample I_Bog_E1_1_FD_202095 | JGI IMG/M metagenome (GOLD analysis project Ga0302140, IMG submission 202095) | Peat permafrost microbial communities from Stordalen Mire near Abisko, Sweden - I_Bog_E1_1 | ecosystem: Environmental > Terrestrial > Soil > Wetlands > Peat | place: Sweden: Abisko, Stordalen...
GTCTTGCCAATTGGCCGCCGGCGTCTCTGGCATACCATAAGCACCAGGTGTTGGTGCTGCGTAATAGCCTTGTTGGGCCCCAGGAGTCGGTGCATCCATTGCCTGAGGAGTCGGAGCCCATTGAGCTCCCCAGGAAGGAGCCGGAGTTGGAGCTGCTGCAGGCGTAGGCGCGTTATAAGGCGCAGGAGTCGGTGCTGAATAGGCGCCTGGTGTCGGGGCATTCATAGCAGCAGGTGTAGGCGCCGACATATGCGCTCCAGGAGTTGGCGCATCGTAAGGATTTCCACCCCATCCGCCAGGCGCTGGCTGGTTCGAGCCCCAATTGTCGTTGCTGGGTGTAGGATGCTGATGCGCTGGTGTCTTCGATCCCCACGTGTCGCCACCACCCCCATATCCTGGAGTCTTGGATCCCGCAGAAAATCCGTCCTGCTGGAGACCGTAAGCCGGCGTCTTTGCCCCCGAAGACCACGCAGGCGTCCGATTTCCACCGCCATAAGACGTTCTACTGCCATCGTACGGGTTCACAGTACGGGAGCCATCCACCCAAGCAGGGGTTCGACCGCCATTTGCGTCGCCCGAGGATTTCCAGGCTGGGGTACGCCCGCCGTTGGCTCCTCCAGCAGGTGCTGTGAAAGTCAGCATTGAGAACGAATTGTCTGAGAATAGGTAGAACTTACTTCTGGCAGTATTCCAGGCTGGGGTCCGCTCAACACCTGCAGCTGGAGTACGACCACCATCCCATGCCCCAGGAGTAGCGCCTCCCATGCCTCCCCTGCCACCCCGAGGAGTGAACCCGCCTCTCCCTCCACCGTGACCACCTCTCGAGTTCGGATCAATACTCTGTCCGCTGATACGATCCTTGAATCCCAATGAATCCTTTGGAACATTGACAGTCTTGTTCTTGGTGTGCAACTCCACTCGAGCATTGGTGTCAGTGGTTTCCTTCACAATTCCAAGCAGCCCTTTGTAGGGACCTCGGCGAATAGTGACAGTCTGGCCAATGGAGCGATCTCTGCCAAATGTCTTCGGGGGTGCCATGGCGCCATTGTTTGTGGGATTGCGTTGCATGGCGGGATTCATGGCGTTCAGATCTGGAGCCGGTGCTGCTGTAGTCACCCTTCCGCCCTTCGCAGACACAGTGGCAACACTTGTGGTGCGAGCAACGAAAATACCAGCATTCTCGCTCTGGGCAGAGTCCCGCAAGAAAAGGTACGCTCGATGAATGTGGACAATCTTGCCTGATCTGGCTTCTCCACCAAATTCCTTGACAACATCATCAACTCGAATCTCGGAGCCATTCCTGTCCGTAGCAACAGCGTGTTTGCGTCTCTCAAGCTTATTTGAAATTTGTGATGGCATGACCATTCGGGTCTGGCTGTTCTGATCAAGAACAAGCAGCGACTCTCGATCAACCTTGACCACACATGCCACAGTGGAAGGGTCAAGCTGGACCAGATCCCAAAGCTCGAATTGGCCCAGAGATCCGCCACCGCCTGAATCACTCGCTTCCCGAAGATCTTTGCTGAAGACCGTGATCTCGGTATTGCCTTGATCACTCAAAAGAGTGACACGATCTTCCACGATCTTTACGACCATGCCCACTTCGTCTCGGAAACGACTTCCACCGATAACCTTGACATGGTCTCCTTCCTTGAATCTCTTTCGGAGACCTTTGACTGGGACCTCAATGGTTTGGCCCTTGAGGTCGCCCTCAGAAACTGCCATCGTGACGATATCGCCTTGTACCGAAACAGCCTTGCCCACGACTCCTTTCTGCTCGCCCTCGTAAACTTCAATCACATCGCCAGGTAGATAAGACGCGTTTGCCGTGCTTGCTTTCAGACTTGCAGCAAGTGCGTTCAGATCCAGATTTTCTGTCCCATCCTCGGCGCCAGAGGCAAATCTTGTGACTTCTTCCAGAGTTGGGTTCACATCCTTCGTTATTAAAGTCTGTATCTTTACCTCCTTCTCGCAGTATCCATTGATATATTCGTCACCAAGATAGCTCCACGTCTTCGTGTTAGGGTTACCCTGCAAGTACTTTGCATGTCGCTTCTTGGCTTCCACTTCACTGAATAATCTTTGAGGGGGTCGGGGGCCAGCAGCAACCCGTTTTCGCTTTGCGCCAAATGCATCCGAGGGGGCGTTGGCATCATCGTGTAAACCATAATCCAGACGAGGAACATATCGAACTCGCATTTCAAGACCAGTGTCTGTAACATCTATAACCTGAGCAAGATCGCCAGCATACTTAGGGGGTCGTCTCAACCGCACATAGGCTCCAGGCTCCAAGGAGGGTGTCTTTGAGACTCTGAGAAGATCTGGCATTTCTTTGATCTCGACCAGCATCATCTTAGTCCTCGGATAGACGTTCATTAATCCATCGAGAGCAACCATGATATCGGCCTGCCGCTGAGCCTCAACATAGATAAAGCCCTTCATTGTCGATTGTGTCCCTCCTCGCTCAAAGGCACAGGTGATGGCGAGCTCATCCTTGGTGCCAATTCTCTCTTCAATACGCTTCATGATAGAGAAGACGGCCTCTCGTTCCTTGCCTTCCTTGCACCGGACGGCCCAAATGCTTGGATCATCGACACTAGGAAGTAACAGGCGCTTTGGTACTACAGCAGAATCTCCGATGGCTCGTCCGGATCTGTTCTTGTTGGCGTATCGTTGCCGTAAGATTTCTGCCTGTTTCTCCGCATCCAAACTTGCTTCCATTTCACGTCTTCGGTCCAACTCTCTGTGCCGCCTATCGTCTGTCTCACCACCAGCTGGAAGATCTGCCAAGTCATCGGGATGTGTGTCAGCAATGAAATTGTCCTTAATCTCATTGAGCTCGTCTTCGTCATCGTCATTCTCGTCTTCATCTTCATCGACTTCTGCTTCAACATCGAGGAACTGGTTGCGACGTTCTCGTCGACGCTTTCTGCGGTGGCCCTGTAGGAACGTCAGACACTGTAGCCTGGCAAACGCAACAACCTGAAAGTCCCTAATATTTGGTAGAGACAATTCCGAGTACTCACTGTGATTTCTTCCTCGTCATCATCATCCTCGTCTTCTTCATCCTCATCCTCATTTGCGCCAGGCGCTGTCTCTTCTCCTTCACCTTCAGCATCCTCTTCGTCTTCATCCTCGTCACCGCCACGGTCACCTGCAGAAGAGCGCCTAGCCTTCATCTGTTCCTCGCCCTGGATCTGGGCTCCAGCTTCATCGTCGTGATCTGAGCCTCCAGCATCCTCAGCGTCTGAAATGTCGGCTGGCGCGGGATTGAAATCTTCTTCATCTTCGCTATCCTCGAATTGCGTGTTGGCCAAATTTGAGTTCGACATCGTGTGTGATGGAGGTTGTAGGATGAAGGACAGAAGCTCCCTTGCTGTCGTTTTTTAAGGGAAACAGAAATGGCGCTAAAGCTTGACCCTTGTAGTTCAGCCTGGTCGCCTTCGTAGTAGATGGTGATAGGCTCGTGGTTGGATACTAAAGCAGCACTGAATTCTTAGTGTCCGAGGTTGATGGGACTACCTCAAAAGGCAGCACTCGAAAGCTGAGATATATTCAATGCCTGCTTCATCCTTCCCCTTGACGTTCTGGAATGGTTCTTCGGAATGACTTTCTTTAGACTCTAGAGGCAGTGGAAATTCAGTGTCGCTTTGCTCTTCACTCTTCAGGCCGTGGTTCTTCACTGTTGTTCTTACATTAGACCCTGATCCCCTTACTTTCAAATTCACTTCATTTCTGCTCTACCGTGTATTAAAATAGCAATGATGAAGGCAGTCCAGATAGTTGAATTTGTTAGAGTAAGCCAACTTGTTATACCTGCATCGAACGTCACTCACTCCTATCTAGGACCTTGATGATATCAAGGTTTCCGAGGTCCCGCAACCACAACCCAAGGATGGTGAAGTACTTGTTCAAATTGTTGCGGCTGGTGTAAACTTTGTAGACATATTATATGTAAGCTTCGTTCCGACTTTGTGTCAGCTTTGTAGTCTTGCCTCCGATATCATACCTCCCAAGCTATTCTGATCGTCCTTGTTCTGTTGTGCCTCATGGTGGGACCAAGAAGTGGATTTATTCTACCAAATCCGCTGGGATATTTCTACTGCTTCTAGCCTGGCAATCCTTCCTACCTATCACACATCTCATTGCATTTTCTCATTTCTCTTCAGGCTCGAGGCAAACACCAAAACAATCGGTCCTTAGTCAGGCCTCCTTTCATTCTCGGTCTCGAGTTCGCCGGGATCGTCATATCTGCCCCTTTCAGCCATATATACTCACCTGGCGATCGAGTATTTGGTGGTAGTCTTGGCTCGTATGCCGAACGGATCGCCGTCAAGGAAACGTCCCTCCATCACATACCCAAGAATTGGGATTTTAGAGATGCCGCGGGTTTCGCAGCAACTGCCCCCGTCAGCTACGGCGCCTTGATTATTCGCGGAAGACTGCAGAGAGGCGAGACAGTTTTGATTCATGCGTCAGCCGGGGGATTGGGCAGCATGGCTGTCCAGATCGCGAAGGCTATTGGGGCAAGAGTAATAGCAACAGCAGGGTCTCAAGAGAAGCTCGACGTTGCTAGAGGATATGGTGCAGATGAATGTATTAATTACTTAAATAATTCTAACTGGTGGAAAGATGTGCTAGGATTCACAGATGGAGTTGGTGTTGACGTTGTTTACGACCCAGTAGGGCTTGTGGACAAGAGCCTGAAATGCACGAAGCAGAAAGGACGAATCCTTGTTGTTGGGTTTGCAGGAACGGAAGGGAACATTGAGCAGATTCCAACGAATAGAATATTGTTGAGGCAGGCTCAAATAATTGGCTATGTAAGTCGAATCGAAATTCAAAAGCCCTCTCTTACTTGTACTAGCGTTTCGGTATGACAGATCGAATTGATCCCGGAGAGACTGCTGAAATCTGGCGAGGGCTCAAAACCATATGGGAAAGCGGCCTACTCAGACCAACAGTGTTTGATTGCGTTTATCGAGGTCTGGAAAGCGTAGTGAGCGCGATGAAGGACCTTCAAGCTCGAAAGGCGTGGGGTAAAACAGTTGTGCTCTTAGAGTCCAGCTACCAAGCTTCACGACTTCGAGAGCAAAAGCTGGCTCGTATATGACAAAGTCTATTTGGTTCTTCGCTACCTCATCAAGAGGCTATGCTTTTCCATCTATAGTACAGTGAGCGCTATAATCGCCGTCATTCTCAACCCAATGCCCAGATATTTGATGCCGCCTGAGAATTTGACCCGAACGCCCGGCTTGACAATGCGGATATCATTCGTCTATGATGTTTTTGAACATAACAACGTTTATCAAAGTTTAACGCCCCAGATTCCCCGTCCACCACTGACTCCAACCCAATCCCCTCCATCGTTGTTCAAAGCGCTGTGCGGTGCCCAGCTGATATTGCCGACTTCGTAATCGCATTGCCAGCTGGCTGCTGGTCCTCGAGTATTCTCTGATGCCGGTGCGCCATTGATGGACGAACCTTGTGGAGTAAGTGCGGTACTCTGGCTTAACAAGTCCCAAATTAGCACCAGTGAATCGTCCGCTCCAGAAGCCAAGGTGCCTCGTCGTGAAGGTGACCACTCTATGCAGTTTATCGAAGCCGAGTGCCCACGAAGCTCTAGCAAGGCCTGCCCCGGCTGCCGCACGTCCAAAATTCGAATAAGATTGGAGTCTTGTGAAAAAGTTGCTAGCAGGTGAGTATCATGGGGTGAGGCAGCGAGCCTCAACAGTGGTGGAGCGTAGGACATTGTCTGCTGCGCTAATGTAGGGCTGATTCTTCCACCAGGACTGGCATCTGGGAGCTGATTAGTATAGAGTAAAATAAAATGGGATCGGCCTTAACGTACCTTTGTCATCCTTCGCGGTGGGCTCGTATATGATGGTACTATGCTCCAAGCTTCGGAGGTCAAACATTCGGACACTGCCATCTGCTCCACAGCTGACGAATACGTCAACGCTATTTGCACAGAATCTCACATCAAAGACCTCCTTATCGTGGGCAATCAATTGTGTCTTTGCCGTCAACGTTGGTATGTCCCATATTGTACAAGTAGTATCGATGCTTGATGTTATGATCAGACTGGGCGAAACAGTGTTCCAGTCCAGCGAAGTCAATGGAGCTGTGTGCTCTGGGGTCTTCGAATTTGAAAGAAGTGCTAATGGTGTAAGCTTGCTCGCAGGCAGATCTCGTCCATGATTCGCAGACCGAGTGATAGAATTTCCAGAAGACGCCATTGGTGTTTCTGAAGGCAAGGACCAGAGTCTAAGATGGTCTCCAGAGGTGGCAAGAAGATCCGTTGACTGCTTCTGCGATGATGGAGGTTCCCACAGCAGGCGTGTGACGGGATATGAGTGGGTAGCCTCAGCAATCTTGATGAACTCTAGCCCGTATTTCGCAGCTCCTGGGGTATATGACTCCGGCGGGGTAGGAGTGATTTGTGAATCCAGGATCTGAATCTGAAGTTGATGTTAGTGTTTGGTTCCATAGAGTGTATCGATCGTAACAAGTAAAAGCACTCACAAAATTGTGGCCGTCTTCCAAATAGCTCCCAACAGCCACTTTCCCAGCATCATGATTTTGCGCCGGCCATTTACACCAGTCAAAAGCATATATAGCCCATGGCGCAAGATAATTGCTGTTGGTGGGCACTGAATTGGCACCGTCATATGAATAAGGATTTGCTCCTGGCAATCCATCAGAGACGCCAGAATCGGCGCGAGGTCGAATGTCCGCTAGGCCAAGTGGAGTGTTCGAAACTGCCCGCTGCGTATTCTGGGGAGTGTATTTCTGTGTTGTGGGCGATGTAAAGTGGCCCTGGTCAGTTCCTCCTGGTGTTGACGGTGTAAAAGGAGTGTACCCTTGGCCGTCGAAACCAGCAGCTGGACTGGAACGTGTATAATTGTGCGAGAGGCCAAGTGCTGAGGATCTCGAAGGAGACGAATACTGGTCTTGTGCCAACGTTGGCACACTGGGTGCTGTGTTGGCTGTAATTGGACCTGGCCTCCCAGGCTGCAGAGAGCCTGGGAGTTGTCCCGCGCTTGTGTATTGAGGTGCTTCAGGAGCGGCTTGCTCGAGGCTGATGCGAGGGCCTGCTGGAGTGTAATCTCTCGGAGAGAGAGCGCCGCGTTGAGAAGCCATGTTGGTTGCGCCGCTCAGGTGAAGCTCGTCTGGATGTCGACTGCGTCTCTGGTTCTCGAACTGCTGTGACTGGCTCATATCTCCGCTGGAGGAGTGGTTTGATGAATTCGCGTACGGTTGATCAAACACAGCTGACGGCGCAGTTCGTTGTCCTCCCGAATTCGAGTTCGAGTTCAACGACGTTGCACCGGAGGGGTAGAGCCTATCTGTGCCAGCTTCCGTCCTCGCGGGCACGAGGTTCTTGAGGTAGCCAGCCGGGGCTCCGATAGATCCTAGGCTGTGAGCTGCTTGCAGGATACCAGAAGCAGCTCCAGGAGCGTGTTGCGCATGTTGCGACGAGGAGGAAGTGCGCGAGTGCAAACCAAAGGGCATATTTGACCAGGCGCTCGTTTACATCTCGTTGGTCGAAAATTAGCCCAGCGAGGTGAGCTCGCTACGGCCAACCCCTAGTACCATGACCAAGAGCCAATGCCAATTATGAGTATCTATTTGCACTTACTTCTTTCACAGCATATTTTAGTCTCAGGCAATTTGGAGGAAAATCCCAGAAGCTTTGTTTTATGTAGATTTGCTTGCCAAAAGATAACCAACAATCTAGTCTCTAGCAAATAGAAAAAGAGGCCAAAGACAAAGGATCTCAAAAAAGGGGCTCGGGGAAAATGCCCCCTATCAAACGATTTAGAGAAGTGCAGCAAAAGTTTACTAATTTTTAGAGCGGCAAAAACTAGCAATCTTATGACCACCGCAAGGATCGAACTTGCGACCTGCTGCGATATGGGCATATTGCTATGCTGTGTAAAGCAGACGTGATAACCACTACACCAGGCGGCCGTGAGCATTGACCAGATTTTGCTTTATTTAAACATATACAGTTCTTACTATAATCGCTCACTCGGGCGGAATTTCCTCCGCCGTGCGGCTCCTTTTCTACCTTTAGAGCCTATTAGTGGATCACTAAACGAGCAATTTCCCCTCTAAAAAGGAGTGAGCTTTGAGGTCTTTTCATTGAAAGTGTACAACAGCCAAAGGATGTCTATATGATGTTTTTGTTATTTTACTGGCTTTCCTTTGTTGAAGAACCCCCCCTGAGCAGAATAACAGAGGAATCTGCAGGGCTCTTGACAAGAGTACTTATATCATGCAAAGTTAATCGATATGTAAAATGACTGAGAGCATTGAATATAGCTTCTAGCTTCCAGTGGAATAATCAGCGCTCTTAGGGAAAATTGTACCATACACGCGACGAATAGTACACGCTCTAGATCTATTACTTTACATTTCTAAGCTTTTACCCTTTTTTCTTACATCTCATCCCCACTCGCTTCATCTTGGAAGACTTTTTTCACGAGTTGTTTCTTATTGACTATTCAAATCAGCATGGATTCGGCGAACGGGAAATGGAGAAAACGGGAACGTTAACTTACTTTTACCCATTGCGTTCCTTGGGATATGATCCACAACTTTCATCACTTGCGGGATTTTGTACGCCGCTAACCTCTCTTTCAATGCCCTTCGCATGTCCATTGCGCTCCACCTTCCCTTTTTCCCTCCTTCCTCACCATCCTTCAAGATAATTACGGCGCCCACTTTCTGGCCCCATTTCCCCGAAGGGACTGCAACCACAGCTGCTTCTGCTATCTGTGGAAGAGAAAGAAGTTCGCGTTCAACTTCCAGGGCAGAGACTTTTTCTCCGCCCGACTTGATGATATCCGCCGACAAACGGCCGCGGATGAAATACATAGGACCCTGATCCCACTTCTCCGAATAGCCATTGACGTTCCCGTTCTGCTCAGGAAGAGGAACATTCCGCCGTACAGCGACGTCTCCAGTTTTGAACCACCGCCCTTTCCCGTCTTCTCCCTCAACGTGCTCCTTTTTCGTCGCCTCTGGGTTTTTCCAATACTCTTTGAAGATAGTTGGGCCCCTTAATTGAATCTCACCGTCTCTTTCTCGGCCATTTGAATCGAGCTCCTCTCCTTCTTCGATCACCGCACCGGTTTCCGTATCAACGAGGCGGACCTCGACTCCCGGCAAGGGCCAACCGACAGAGCCATCGACACGCGAGGAGAAAGGTAGACCGCAAGAGAGCGCCATGCCAACTTCAGTCATGCCATATCGTTCCAGAAGCACGTTGCCAGAGGACAGCGTATTCCAGGCCTTTTTTGTTGGTGTAGGTAATGCAGCAGAACCCGAAATGTTGAGCCTAAGGTTCTGTGGTGAGATTGCGATTTTGGCGGCGGTTTGATAGTCTGAGGCGAGGTCCGAAAATGTTGTAAGCAGCCGATTATACACTGTTGGTACGACTGTGAAGAACGTTATTGGTGAAGGAGGGGGTTTAGATGAGTTTGGGAGAAAGGGAGCTGCGAAGCGACGCCAGACTGATTGGGCATTGAAAGGAAAGAGAAATTCTATCGTAGAGCCTGCAAAAAGGGGCGCGAGTACGGCGTTTATGGTGCCGTGGATGTGATGGAGAGGAAGTACGTGAAGCAGATGATCCGACGGTGTGTATTTCCAGGCTTTGATGAGAGACTGAGCTTGTGCAGTCATAACAGATTGCGGAAGGAGAACGCCTTTCTGACCTTTTGTTAGTTGGCCAGGAATAACTATACAGGGAAGTAAAACTTGCCGGCCGATTCGTAGTCCCCGAGGTGTAGAGCATTATTCCGCCCTCTCTCTCTGGACGTCCTTCCAAAGTTACCCTCCCCGGAGTCGTGTTACCCATCTTCTTCTCTAATATAACATGCTTCGGGCTCCTCTCTAAACCCTGCTTCACAACCTCTGATGCCTTTTTCTCAAATTTCTTCGAGGACAATAGCATTGAGGATTGACTATGATCCATGATGTATTTTAATTCGTGTGCGGGAAAAGCTGGAGAAAGAGGCAATGCAATCGAATGCGTTCCGAGAATAGAAAGCAAGGTCACTAGACTCCGTCAAATATAATCCCAACAGTTGTATCGAGGTAATGATTTCTGCGCACCTACATAGTCGTAGCTATTTTCGACAAGAAATGCTATCCTCTCCCCGTCTATCCTGCTTCCGGCCTCCATTAACAACCTCTCCCTCTCGTCGGCAACATCGCTCAACAGTTCCCCGTAGGTGAACTTTCGTCCGGAAGCAGAATGAACCACGACAGTGGATCTTGGATCATGTCCTGCCAGGGCCTCGAAGATGGGTAGCCGGGGTAGACTCGACGCCATGCTGAAAGATAAAGACTGGATGGCAAACGGTCGTTGCCTTCTACGGCGTAATTGAGGGGAAAAGGTCGATGCTCGAGAGAGGTAGGAGGAGCTCCTTCGTGCGGACAACTGCATTGTAGAAGGAAGATCTCCGACGAGGATCAAGTCTTTTATGGGATGCCCACCAATGTATGACAGGGGTGGCTCTTTACCCACCACCTGGTGCATGGTCCGTTGTCCGGCATATCTTAATTAGAGGAAGAAGACGTTAAGGGGCTGTTCGGCCATTAAAAAATTGCCTGATCGCATTTGCCGAGCACGATCTTATCGAGCTGCAGGAACGGCCCGGAGTCAACGT
>Ga0302140_10011918_pt1 | contig 10677 bp, 7 predicted proteins | sample I_Bog_E1_1_FD_202095 | JGI IMG/M metagenome (GOLD analysis project Ga0302140, IMG submission 202095) | Peat permafrost microbial communities from Stordalen Mire near Abisko, Sweden - I_Bog_E1_1 | ecosystem: Environmental > Terrestrial > Soil > Wetlands > Peat | place: Sweden: Abisko, Stordalen...
CATGTCCGCAACACGTTCCAGCCGTTCGGCGACGTCAAAAACCTGCTGATGGACGGCGTGACGGCGCGCAAACGTAAGCAGCTGTCCGGTAAGCTTTGCGGCGCGGTCGGCGGTATCGGAGATCGCATCGACATATCGCCGCATCTGGTCCGGCGGCAGGCTTCGTCGCCGCAGTAAATCGGCCGACGATCGAATGACCGTCAAGAGATTGTTGAAGTCGTGGGCGACGCCTCCGGTGAGTTGGCCGATCGCTTCCATCTTCTGCGCCTGGCGGAAAGCCTCCTCGGCCCGGCGGCGCTCGGTGAGTTCGACGGCTTCCGGCACGATCGCCACCACCTTGCCAAGCTCGTCACGGACCGGGCGCATCTGGAAATCGAACCAGCGCCATCCGCCGACCGGAAGCTTGACGTAAATCTCCTGACGCACGGCCTCGCCGGCGGCAACCGCCGCGACGGCCGTCCGCACGGCCTCGGACATGGCCGACGTGCCCGTGAACCAGGGTGTTTCCCAGAACGGCTTGCCGACAACCTGCTCCAGCGTCGCATCGATCCCCGAAAGCGAGGTGGCGTTGGCGTCCAGCAGCGTGCCGTCGACGGCCAGCAAGCCCTGATAGGTGTAGCTGGTTGCAAAGATGGTGCGCAGCCGCGCTTCCTTGGCCTGTAATTCCGCCGTTCGCTCGAAAACCTGAGCTTCCAGCCTTTCGTTGAGACCGTGCAACGCCTGTTCGGCCTGCTTCCGTTCGCTGATATCCTGAAGGTAGACCGACACGCCCTCGTCCCTCGCGGGATAGACGCGGATATCGAACCAGCGACGCGATGACGGATAGAAATATTCGAAGGTCGCCCTCACCCGCTCGACCATGGCGCTGCGAAAATTCGCTTCCAGCCCGGAACCTGTCATCTCGGGATATTCGTCCCAATAGCACCTGCCGATCAGCCGCTCCGCCGATTTTGACAGCATGCGCTCCGCGGCGGAGTTGACATAGGTGAAGCGCCAGTCACGATCGAGCGCAAAGAAGCCATCGCTGATGCTGGACAAAATCCCTTCGGCGCGTTCCTGCGCGATCTGCGCTTCGCGCCGCAGCTCATTTTCGATACGCACGGCCTCGCGCCGCACCATGGACATGTCGATGTTGGCGCGCACGCGGGCCAACAGCTCACGCGCACTGAAGGGCTTGCTGAGATAGTCATCGGCGCCGGCGTCCAGGCCCTCCACCTTTGCTTCCTCGCCGGCGCGTGCCGACAGGAAAATGACCGGGACGTCCCTCAGATGGCTGTCGTTGCGCAGCGCCTCGAGAAGACTGAAACCGTCGAGCCGTGGCATCATCACATCGCTGAGCACGAGATCCGGGCGCTGCCGCCATGCCGCCTCCAGCGCCATTTGGCCGTCGGCGACAGCTTCCACCTCGTAGTGCTCCGCGAGCAGGCGGCGCACATAGTCGCGCATGTCCGGATTATCGTCGGCCAGCAGAACCCGGTGCTTGCCTGCCGCCGGGCCGGAAATGACAAGGCCGAGATCACCTGCGGACGATGCGTCAGGCAGCTCGACGGCCGCGCCGCCTTCGAGCCATCCCATGGCTTCATCGAGATAGGCCTGCGCGCGGACATTGGTCGAAACCTGCGCGGGTGACGCCCCCAACCGGCCGGCCGGCAGGTGCGCCCTTCCGAACGGGATGCTGACGGTGAACGTGCTGCCGCGCCTCTCTTCGCTTTCGACTGCGATCTCGCCGCCGTGCAGTTTCACCAGTTCCTGCACCAGCGCGAGCCCGATCCCGCTGCCTTCGAACGACCGCCCGCGCGCACCGGCTACCCGTCGGAAGCGCTCGAACACGTGCGGCAATTCGGCCGTGGGAATACCCGTTCCGGTATCGCTAACCCTGATTTCCGCGCGATCTCCGCCGGCCGCGACCCTGACCGCGACGCCGATCTCGCCCTCGAAGGTGAATTTGAAGGCGTTCGAAAGCAGATTGAGAACGATCTTTTCCCACATGTCGCGATCGACATGGACCTGATGCGGCAGCGGCGGTGCATCGATCACCAACCGTAGGCCCGCCCGGTCGATCGCCGAGCGGAAGTTCGAGGCAAGCTCCGCCGTAAACGAGGCGAGGTCGACCGGTTCGTAGCTGACGCTGACGCGGCCGGCTTCGATCCGCGAAAAATCAAGCAGCGTGTTGACGAGTTTCAACAGGCGCATGCCGTTGCGGTGGACGGTGCTCAACAACGCGCGATCATCGGGCCGCATTTTCGTTTCGGATTGGTTGAGCGCCTCCTCCAGCGGGCCGAGCATCAGCGTCAAAGGGGTACGAAACTCGTGGCTGACATTGGAAAAGAATGTGGTCTTGGCCCGATCGATCTCCGCCAGCGCCTCGGCGCGACGCCGTTCTTCCTCATAGGCAGCACCATTGTTCACCGCCGCCGTGATTTGACCGGCAACCAGATCGAGAAAGCCGGCATAGCGTTCATCGTAGACGCGGAAAGGATTGAGGCCCGCGATGACGAAACCCGAGCGGCCGGCCTCGCCGCTCGACAGGATCGGGAAAACGACGGCCTTGTCGGGAGGCTGGCGCCAGCCGCCGCTCGGAAAGTCGAAGCCGAAGACCTCCGACAGGTTGCTGACGAAGACCGGGGCGTGGTGTTGAAGCATATCCGCGACCGGCCAGATGGCGTCCGCTCCCGGCCGCAGCACGGGCACAACGGCAGGATGCTCCGGCCCGATGCCCGACAATGCCGCCAGCCGCGCGACCTCGCTGCCCGGTTCGAGCATATAGATCATTGCAAACGGAAGGTCCTGCGGGTCGGTCAGAAGCGCCCTGGCGCTGCGCTCGCAGGCCTGCTGGACGGTGCGCGATTCAGCCGCGCCGCTCGCCAGTTCGCGCAGCAACGAAAGCTGGCGTTCGCTGATTACGCGCTGGGTATCGTCGCTGTTGGCGCAGAAGATGCCCCCGGGCAAACCCTCGTCCGTCGGAATCGGGCTGTAGGAGAAGGTGTAGTAGGTCTCCTCCGGAAAACCGTTACGCTCCATGATCAGGAGTTGGGCTTCCACATAGGTCCCCTCGTCGCCGCTCATGGCCTTGGCGAGCAGCGGTCCTATGTCGCTCCAGATCTCGCTCCAGACCACCGATGTCGGACGTCCGAGCGCCCAGGGATGCTTGCCGCCGATGATCGATTTATACGGGTCGTTGTAGAGGTAGATCAGTTCCTCACCCCAGCCGATCCAGATCGGCTGCTGCGAGGTGAGCATGATGCGCACCGCCGTTTTCAGACTTTGCGGCCAAAGCTCCGGCGGGCCAATCGGCGTGCTGGCCCAGTCGAAACCCTTCATCAGGCCGGCAAGCTCGCCGCGCCCCAGAAAAAGCCGCTGCTTTTCCGCCGACCCGCGGTTGCCGTCGGATTCCGGAATTTGCACCTCAGACACGCGTGACCTCAGCCCTTGCCACGAATCCCGGCACAGGATGCCGAAAGCAGAAAACGCCCATTTTCGCCATTGGTTCCCTTGCGGGAACCCAATTTTTGACAGGCCGCCGACCTATCCCTTCCCGTTGCCAGGAAGGGCCGCGCGGCATCGACGGCCCAATCGCGAAGAAGCGCCAGCAGATGCAGGCTTCGGGCGTTGGGGGCATGGACGAAGTAGTAGCCCGTCTGCAGCTGCAGCGGACGCTCGGCCAAAGTCCTGAGCCTGCCGTCGGCGACATGGGTCGGGATGTAGGCCATGTCCATCAGCGCAACGCCTGCGCCGGCCAGCGCAGCGTCAAGCGCCTGCGCCCGCGTTTCGACGGTCAGCCATTTGGCGGCCCGCGGGGAAACCGTGCGATCATGGCTCTGCCATTTTGACCAATCCATGAACCGCGACCGGGCCCGGATGAGAGGCACGCCGCGCCAATCCGACATGGCCTTCGATCGGAGCCGGTGGGCGACCTCGGGCGAAGCAATCGGCATCAGGGTTTCGCGGAACAGCAGCGTCGAGGCGAGGCCTTTCCAAAGCCCGCGGCCATGACGAATGGCGCAATCCATGTCCTCCTTCCCGAGATCAACGGCTCTCGTGGTCGTGAAGATCGCCACTTCGATCCGGGGATGGCGGGCCTGAAATTCCGCAACGCGCGGGATCAGCCAATGCGACGCGAAGGTTGAAACCGTGCTCAGCCGGATCTGTCCGCGGTCGCGCTGGAACGGCTGCACGGCCGCTTCGATGCGCTCGCGCGCATCGCCCATGCCCGCGAGCAGCCGCTCGCCATCCTCGGTCAAGGCCAGCCGGCGGCCGACCTTACGCACCAGCGCAACGCCGAAGCGGGCTTCCAGTTCGGCGATCCGGTGCGACAGCGCCGATCGGGTAACGCCCAACCGGGCGGCAGCTTCGGTCAGGGTCCCTTCCGTCGCCAGAAGCGAGAGGGCGGTCAGCGCGCGCGCCGAGGGCTGGGCCGGCCTTGCCATAGCGAATTCTCCGGGATCGATTGGTGAGATATTCTCACCAATTGAAACCCAGGATCAAGCTATCATCCGGCCTCGGTGTGAAGAGGATTGTACCATGGAAATCGAAAATTTTCGCCAGCTCGCGGCCTATAATCACTGGGCCAATCTTCGCCTCTATGGGGCCGCGCTGGAAATGCCGGAGGCAACCTACCGTCATCCGACCGGCGTCTTCTTCGGCAGCCTGCATGGAACGCTGAATCACCTGCTGGTGACCGATCGCATCTGGCTGAAGCGACTGACCGGGATCGGCAAGCCGCCCAATCGTCTCGATGCCATCCTGTACGAGAATCGCCGGGAGCTTCTCGCCGCGCGATCGGCGGAGGATGCCCGTCTGATCGATCTGGTCCGAAGCTATGCGGACGGCGATCTGGACCAGGCGATCGTGTATCAGACGAGTTCAGGCAAGCCGTACAGCCAGCCGCGGCGGGACATTCTGCTCCACCTCTTCAATCATCAGACCCATCATCGCGGCCAGGCGCACGCCTGCTGTTCGATCCTCACCAGGGCTGAACCGCCATCGCTCGACCTGCTGGCATTTCAGCGCGGCGTGCCCGCGCCGAATGCACTCGCCTAATCGTGCGCCTGAGAAGCCAACTCCATTCCCGGCGGCGCCTTGACCCATGAGTAGGTGCGGCTCGCCAGATCGTAGCCCCGGTCGAACAACGCGATCATGTATTTCTGGTCGAACGGCTCATCGCTGGTTTCGCTGAAGTCGGCAGGTATGCTCGCAAGGTTGAAGTCTATGCCGTCGCGCCTGGTGACGGAATAGATGCGATAGAGATCCCCGATCCCCTGGTTCTTGATCAGCGTGGATATCGAGCGCTGCGTGATCGACACGACATTCTCGTGGACCGATTGCCATTCCGGATCGATCTTGCCATTGCGGATCACGAACAGTCGCGGTTTCGCGGCGCCTTTTCCGGATTTTTGATCGCGGGAAACCGACGAAATGATCGATGGAGCGATAAAGACCTGTCGGGTGACGCCGCCATCCACATGCAGCTCGTCATAATTCTGTCCACCGACCCGAACCTGAATGCGGACCGGCGGGAACACCCCGGGCAACGTTGCCGACGCCAGCAATATCTTGCGGAACAGGACGATCGCGTCGCGGTCGTTGCTCATCGCGATCCGGCCCATGTCCCACATGACAGGCCGTTGCGTATCGAGGTTGGTGGTGCCAATCAGCAGGATGCGGCCCTTGGCCCGCTCCCTGGCTATTTCCTGCAAAAACGTGGCGTCGACATATTTCTCGATCAATCGCGCCAGTGGCGCATCGTCGGCCAGCGCCGAACCTTCGATCACGCCGGATACGTTGTAGGTGAAGATGTCCTTTCTTCCGTATTTGGTGAAGATCTCGCGCAGTTGACCGTCGTGCTCATGGCCGAGGAAGGCAAAGGGAGCGATCAGCGCGCCGGAGCTGACACCCGTGACCAGGTCGAACATCGGCCGCGTGCCGGCATCGCTCCAGCCGACCAGCAAGCCTGCGCCGAACGCACCGTCCTCGGCGCCGCCGGAAATGGCAAGAAGGTTTGCGACCGGAGGATGCTTTTCGGCCGCGAAGGCCAACCGCGCCTCTTTCGGCTCACCCGCCATCATGATCGCCTGGATGTCCCGAGCCGGCGCGTCACCCCAGAAACGAATGTTATGGAAACCCGCAAGTTCGATCTGGCTGGCCTCAGCCTGTGGCAGCACATTGCGCGGGGAAATCGTTGCACATCCGGCCGTCAGCGCCATCGACACACTGATCAGCCCAAGCCGCAACGCCGGCCGCAGCAGCCAATAGAGGCGCCGGACCTGCGTCACTTTCCGTGCAAGCGACGTCCACCAATTCAGCCGGCCACCCGACCGGTTCAGGTATCGAAAGGCATTATTCAACGCAGCGACCGCAGCGGCATTCGGATATCCAGGCATTCCCGTTCGAGGCCATCCCTCCCCCGGCGCAAACACTTCAGGGATGGAGCAGCGGCGGATAAATGTTCACTTTGGGGCATTATCGCGGCGGCTCATCCGGCCGCGAGATGTTCGGGCACGGAGAAATCACCAGCACTGGCCCGGACGCGATTCTTGAGTTCAAAGCTGAAGGATGCGTTACCGCGCGGCCACATCGCAGGCCTGAATGGCGCCCGCATCATGCCAATTCCGCCAAATGCGCGTTTCGGTCGACCCCCCACAGGCCGCCGGCGCGCGCGGCGCCTGGTCACCGGGGCCGAGGCAGCCTACCTGACGTAGCTGAGATATGACGCAAGCGCCTCGATTTCGCTTGGACCCAGCGTGCTGGCGACCATGGGCATCGGAGAGCCTGGTGCCGAATGGTATCCCTGGCCCCATTCTTCAAGCCGCCGCTTCAGGTAGAAATAGGACATTCCCCCAAGACGCGGAATCTCTCTCACGCCCTGGCCACCCGGGCCGTGGCAGGCCAGACACGCCACGACATTGGCCTCTGGAATCCCCTGGACGTAAATTGCCTGCCCTTTTTCCGCCAGCAGCCGACGTCCGTCCTGGGCGGCTTTCGGCGGCAGCGATTCAAAATAGGCCGCGAGATCACGCACCGTGTCGGGGCGCAGGTTCGCCGCTGCTCCCCACATGTATTGCTTCGAAAACGGATTGTCGCGGATGTGCGCGGCATAGTCGCGAAGCTGCGCTGCGATGTACGCGGCCCGCTGTCCGGCCAGCCGCGGCGCGGCCGCATAACCCTGCGCCCCGGTTCCGTGGCACCAGGTGCAATTGCGGGGGCTGGTCTCGCTCGCCCAGGAGGGAGCGGACAAGAAGAGAACCGCAAGGGTCGCCAGTTTGAGCCAGATCCGCTTCATGAAATAAGCTTCCGCACTTTCTGCATTCCTTGCATCCGGCGACCCGCCCACCGGTGAACTACCTCAGACCACTGACATAGGCAGCGACGGCTCCGATTTGGGATTTAGTTAGGTTGTGCGAAGTCGGCCCCATGACGGCTGACGAATCCGGCATCGATGTATTCTGGCCGCGCTCCGCGGTCCAGTTCACCAGTTTGTTGTAGAAGTAGTCAGGCAGCTGCCCGGCCAGGCGCGGGATCTGGTCCTGCCCCTTGGCGTCCTGACCATGGCAGGCGGAACAGGCGGGGACGTTGGATTCGGGAAGTCCCTCCTCGAAAATCCGCTTGCCCGTGGCTGTGTCGCCCCTGGATCCGCCACCAAGCGGCGGTGGATTGAGATCCCTGAAATGACGAGCCAGCGCCGACAGCATTGATGGCGACAGCGCATGCGCCACATTGGCCATGATCTCGTTCTTCCGCCTGTGCTCGATGAAGGCCCTCAGCTGGTTCTCGATATATTTTGGCTGCTGGCCCGCGAGGCGCGGCATGGTGTAGTAGCCGTAGTAACCCTGGCCCGACAGACCGTGGCAGGTTTTGCAGTAGGCGAGCTTGGCCTGAAGTTCATCCGCGTGGCCGGGCGACGTCAGCGCGACGCCCAGCACGGCCGCCAGGAGCACCGTTCGCAGCATCACGTGGTAACCAAGGATCGTCATCGTTCTGCTTTCCCGCTGACGGGTAGGTTCATTGCGCCGCGCCGGTATGAATCGTCTTTATGGCGTGCCCCAGACGTGGAAGTTCACTCCGAGTTTGACTGTCTGGGTCGACTGTCGATAGGCCACCGGACCCGCGAAGCCGTTGCCGGTGTCGATCATGTTCACGACCGGCGTGCCGAAATCGTAGTAGTCGTATTCGAGCCGCACCGACCAGTCATCGGCGAAGGCCCATTCGACCCCCGCGCCCGCGGTCCAGCCGGTGCGCCAGGCGCCCAGGCCCTCCGCGTCGAAGGGAGTGCCGAGATATGTGCCGGTGATGCTGTACTTGTCGTTGGTCCAGGCCACGCCGCCCTTGCCATAGAACATCCACCGGTCCACGGCATAGCCGAGCCGGCCGGTGATGGCTGTCATCAGGTCGCTGCTCACGGTGACGAGCGCGCTGTCGCCCGGATTGCCTGCCGGCAATCCCACCGACTTGTGGCCATCGACGATGCCGGCGGATGCCGCCCCTTCGATGCCGACGACCCAGCTTGGAGAAAACTGATAGTCGCAGCCGAGCTGGCCGCCGAGGGTCACGTCAGTCGTACTGACTTTTGCAGTGGTGGTGCCCACCGTGGTGCCGGGGGCGCCGAAAACCGGGTTGTCCTGGATCAGCAGTACCGGATCGGTGGCGTCGTGGCGCTCGAGCGCGGCGCCGACATGGCCGCCGCCATAACAGCCGGTCCACGTGAAGCGCGTTGCGAACGGAGCGGGCGATTTCACCGCCATCGGCAAGTCGGCGGCAGAAGCCGGAGCCGCAACGATCCAGGCCAGCCCCGCGACACCGAGAAACGACAGTTTGTTCATCACATGTCTCCGTGCGTTTGCATTCCGCCTACATCGCCATCCAGGCGTGCAGGAAGAGCGTATTGTTGTTCTGGGCGCCCACCGAGGTGCCGTTAGCCTTGTTGAAATAGGTGTATTGCAGGCCGATGCGTGCGTTGAACCACGGCCAGCCGGGCGACTTGCTGGTGCCGAACGGGATGTAGGCGAGTTCAGCGGTCCAGCCGTCGCTATTCGGTGCCAGCGGCGTAATGCCGTTGGTGTCAAGGCCGTAAAGGCCGGCGTCGGCGCTACCCCACGATTTGAAGTACTGGCCCGTCAGTACGATACGATTGTCGGCGCCCAGGGCCAGCGAGGAATAGAGGCGGAGGCTGTTGACCGTATCGATCGGATTGGACGACGTCATCGCCGGATTGAAGCCGTTGAAGGTGGCATTGAGCGTCTGGGTTTCGTGGATGTAACTGCCGCGCAACGTCAGCCAATAGTTGCTGCCCTGGTACTGGTACTGCGCGTCGAAACCGACATCGTTGTAGGTGTCGGACTGCGGGATGACCGCCTGCGACACCAGCCCGGTCGGATCGGTCCAGGGATGAACATCCATGTACATGCCGAAGGCGCCGACCATGAGCGTATGGGGACCCCAGTGCGGCTCGAGCGCGATGCGCCAGTAAGGCGCGTAGTTGAACCGGCCGGGCGAGCCGACCGGATCGGTGCCAAGGGAATTCTGCTGGCTGAAGCTCAGCGTGCGATAGACGCTCGCTTCCAGATAGAGCGCGTCGTTGAGCATGGTATAGCCACCGACGCTGCCTACGCGTGCGGCGAACGCGCCTTCGATCATCGTGGCTGCCGTTGGACCTGCGGAGCCGCCGGGTCCAGGCGTCGCATAGGGAAAGGCCCAGGCCGGCGTCGTATTCCACAGATCCTGCACGGTCGGATTGTTGTTGGCGGTAATGCCGTAGACTACGTCGAGCCCGCCGATCATCGTGGTCCCAGCGAACCGGACATCGGTGTTGTCCCAGGTCCAGGTATGGGAGAACGGATCATTGTTGACGACAAGGTCCGGCGCGTTACGCGTCACCTGGGCGAAGGCGCCGATGTTGCTGGTGATGGCGCCTCCCCAGAAGAAGCTGAGCGGCGAGGCGACGATATTGTCATTGGGCTTGTAGGGATCGGTCGGCCCCGGCATCGGCGCCGCGAGATGGGTGTCGCCGACGACCAACATCGCCGAAATCGGCGGGACCCAGCCCTTCTCGCCGCCAGCGGGCGGAGGAGGCGCCACCTCATTCGCATAACCGAGCAGCTTGTTGTACTCCGCACGCGCGTCGACGGCGGCACGCGATGAGAACGGCGTCGTCTTATAGGCCCCGCCCCCCGTCGTATAGCCGAGCAGCTTGAACCTTCGTCCGTAGGGGGTCAGTCCCGGAAAGTCGGTGTGGCAGGTGCCGCAGGGTTGTCCGGTCTGACGCGCGAAACTCGGCAGCGCCTGCGCCGGTGGCGCAAAGCTGATTGTCAGAAAGCCCGTCAGAACAGCGATAGCCCCAAGCGCAGCAAACAGCCCAGATCTACCAGGCGGTCGAACGTAACGGTCGCTGTCGCCTTGCATCCCGCGCCACCCTGTTGTCCGCGGCACGTATTTAGAATCTAAGGCCGCTTACGATCGTGACGATAGTTCAAGAGCCGAGTGCTGGGCCAACCTTATGGGACCCGACGGATTCGATTTCACGATTGCGAGACATTTCGGCAACACAGCTGCAAATGCGACGGAGTAGCAACTGCCGAAGCGCTCAGCTCCGTACGTCCGCTACGACGAGCGAGGTCCCATCGTAGGGGATTGAGTAGTTCGGATCCTCATGCGCATCGACCTCGACCAACACGTCAAAAAAAT
>Ga0302140_10011922_pt1 | contig 10676 bp, 13 predicted proteins | sample I_Bog_E1_1_FD_202095 | JGI IMG/M metagenome (GOLD analysis project Ga0302140, IMG submission 202095) | Peat permafrost microbial communities from Stordalen Mire near Abisko, Sweden - I_Bog_E1_1 | ecosystem: Environmental > Terrestrial > Soil > Wetlands > Peat | place: Sweden: Abisko, Stordalen...
TTCATGGGGGGTTGTTCATTTTTTACACATTTTCTTTGAATATTTTTGTTGATTTTTAATTTTCTAAAAAATTTTTCTTTTTCAAGAACAATAAAATTAAATCGCTTTTACAATTAGAGGAAAAACAAATTCTCGACGCTGCCAATCAAATTTTAATTTTAGCCAAAAACTTCGATGAAATTTTCGGGCAAACCAACAACTTAAAAAAATACAGCATCGATCTGTTCACCGAATTGGAACGTTTTCGACAATCGAAGATTGTATGATTGAAAGCAAAATATCACAAAATTATTGTTTTTGATGCTTAAAAATTAACTGCTTCATATGTTTTTTCACCTCCTTAATTTGTTTTTTAGTTTTTAGACCTATGTATTTCTTTTTTCAAAGCTATCTGATTATAGATCGCCCCTCTATAATCTGTATCGAGGTTTATTTCCTCATTAGTCAAACCATATAACTATTTTTTCTTTTAATACAAAAAAACAAATTTTTTCCATACTTTTTTTATCTTCTCAAAATCTATATATTTATCCAAAGTTTGAAGGTCCAGCTTCTGGCCTTTTATGAAACTGGTTTCTCCATGAAAGTTCACCAGGACTATCAGCACAGGGCTTTCATCTATTTTAAAAAGCTAAAAGATAATTAGAAATTCTTCAGAAAGGTGTTGTTTTTTACATTTTTACATTGTGGGGAAAAATAATAACTAAAATATCTTTGCACCATTTTAATGTTAAGGTTCTTTTCGATGTCGAGGGAATGGAAAGCACGGTTTAAAGCTACTAGCACACTCTTTATTGAGATGATCTTTAAATGCATTAATTAAAGAAAAGAAAAGGAAAGGTATGAGTACGTAACTCGGGTCTAGAAAAAGATGGGGGATGTCATTTTCGTGAAATTTTCTAAAGATTTCGTCGACATTTGAAATTTTATCGTAAAGTTCCATTTTTATTTTCAGAAGATGTTTGCCGATTTGAAATTCGAATTCCATTATTTAAAAGGAATTTTTTATTGAGAATGTATAAGTCATTTTATAGATTTTTTTTTAAATTCAATTTTGATTTTTAATGAGCGAAAAAATGTAGAAAAATCATTGTTTTTTTTAAAATTCAATAAAACTTTGATTTTGAATTTAATTAGAACTTTTTTTAATTCAAAAAATACTTTTCTTTGCATAAAATTTATTATTTTCATCGCTAAGCCACCAATCTTTTCTCAATCTCAACAAGCTCACAAATTCTTGCAGTAATCTACAAGTGTCATCGATGGCAATGAGGAATTAAAACATAACTTTTTGGAAAAAACTGCAGATCCAAAAGGAAAAATTAAGGACCTATGGCCTGATTTAATTAAACAATGGATCTCAAATCCGAGAGCCAACTTTTGAAATGCTGATTCTATCCTTACACCCTGAGACATCTAAGGGAAACCACCAACATAAATCAACATTAAATGCCAGATTTGAGTTAGATATACTTCAAACCCAGTCTGAGATGTCAAATCTTCAAAAAAAACAAGGAGCCAAAATAGAATTTCCTAACAAATCATTGCAAATATGCGAAGAACAAAGAAATCCTCATAATCTAGAACAATCTGAGTCACTATCAGTGATGAAGATTGGAGAATCCACAGTTCACGACTACTTTGATGAAAAACTAGTCAAAATCTCTCCATCATTGAAAATTATGACCTCGCCTGAAGAAATCAGATAAACCAGAGATAGACTCAAAGACTTTGAAAGAGAAAAAATCTCTACCTTGCAATGCAACCACAACAACACAAAAAACCCAGTGTTTTCCCATTGAACTCCTGACCACAAAGAAAAAAAGCTTTAAAAGAGATGAAGGCAACAAAACTGCTTATGAAATGACCAAGAAAAAAAACCTAAACCCAACCATTATGGCAAACGAAGAGTTGTGTGATTCAATACAAATTGCACCAAAAAAACTCAACTAACCTGCAAATCTATATCTTGAAAGAAAAAACCCAGACAAACTTCTGAAGAATAATAACTTTGTTGAAGAAGAAAAAAAAGTGTGTCCTAAGAATTTGATCAGAGATTGCCATCCTGGCTCGTTGGCTGAAAAAATAGAGCAGCTCTTAGTTTTTCAAATATGATTGTAAAAGAAAATTCAGAGTTTGCCAAGAAAGAAAAGAAGAAAAAAAAGAGCTGTAGAAGAGATCGATCTGTAATTATCATCACATTATACAGATTAAAATAAATTTAATTTAAAAAAGAAACAGAAAGAAAAAAAAGTTGGAATTTTGTCTTTTTTTCTCATAAAAAATATAAAATTTACAATAAAGGCACTTTGCAAAAGCCCATTTTTATAATTATTTTAAAATTCATCTTCAGAAATAATTATCAAAAATATTTTTTATATTTTTTAAAAGTGTCTTTGAAATCAATAATTTGTTTTTTGTATTCTTTCTCATATTTCTGAATCTCTGCTTTCCCATTTCGGAGTGTGGGGATCGCTTTTTCTAAAGGAGTCTCTGAGTTTAATTCCTTTATGGCTAATCCAATATCTAAAACGTTGAGTCCAATGCCAACAACTCCTAAGGCTTTAGAAAATGTAGACATTTTTGAGACAGTGGAGACTTTGGATAAATTAGAAGCACCTGAAGCCATAGGAGCTTTTTCCAAAACCTTTTCGCTGGCGTAAATCCCAGCTTCTAAATCACTTATTTTTTTGCTGTTTTGCAGAAATTGATTGAGTGCATTGCCATCATTGAGCGTTTCTCAAATAAGTTGTGCCTGCTTCGCTTCTAAAATGGCAATCGCTTTAGTGTTTTGGGCTATCATGTTTCGAGCCAAGCCCAAATCTAAAAGTTTTCCTACTTTTTCAGCCTGCTGGACTTTAGATATGAGAGGCATTAGTTGAATAGCTTTGGCTAGCCCAATGCTTGAAACACATTTGGAGAATCCTACCAGATACTGTTCCACAAGTGAAACATTTTTCGCCAATAAAACAGCCAAAGACTGGAGTGCTTGTTCGCTTAACTTTCCAATCTCAACATTGGTTTTTGCCAAATTTGTGAGCAATATACCAACAAATTTTTTATCGTTTAAATAAGCCTTGGTTTTTGCAGCTATCATATTGTAAAATTCCTCCATAATTTGTTGTAATTCCTGAAGGCGAAAGTATTTCCTTTGAATGCTCTCAACTTCTTTGCTTAAATCACTTTTTTTTCTACCTGTTCCTATGGCAGTCCCTATCCCTCCAGCCGCACCGCCTATTCCCAGAACTAATCCCAATGGAGCTAAAGGGGTAAAGCAAAGTACCCCTCCAACGCCTGCTACCACATTTGTACCTATTCGAAACCCATTGCCAACTTCTTTATCTTCTTGAATGTCAGAACTGAGAGCATCAATTCTTGAATCAAGAGAATTCAGACTGTTGAGAAAGTCCAAATTTTCTTCTATTAGGGTATTGATATTATAATGTTTTTGTTCTAAGCTTTTAACTGAATCTCCAATTATTTCATCTCCCTTTAATTTAAAAAATTCCGACATGACATCGTTTAAGACAAGCTCTGGAGGTAAAGAAGGGTTTGAGGAAGGAGATATTTCATAAACTAAGACTCCGATTATTATCACGTCCTTTTCATTTTTCGTTTTATATTCAAGAACATTTTTATCAAGAAATTTGTCTTGGACTTTCAATTTTTTACTCAATGTCTCACTCTGGGTGATGTAACTTTCAGGTCTTTTAACTTGGACATAAAATTTGTAGACGTTGTCTTTGAATGGATGATCTTTCGCATAGGCTTTTGAAGTGCTATAAGCAAATGAAGCCGAAGTAAAAATAAAATATTCATTAGGTATGTGTCCTGGCAATATTTTGACGTTAACCCCATCAGGAACCTTGAGGCCTGTTTTAAGGATGGGTAGAATGGATTCAGCTTTGGTTCCATGATATGCATTATGCCAATCTTTGAAGACAGTTGAATCTGATTGATTTGAAGTGTTTCTCATTTTTACCCCGAATCGACAAGCTCTCAAAGGCATCTCATAAGTTTGGCCCCCTCGCTTGTAAATAGGATCATCTTTGTAACAATTGAGACAATAGCATTTGTCTCCCCTTGGATCCAATAGATTTTTAGTGATATTGAGGGAATCGAATGCTTCTCGACACCTCGAAAACAAAGAGCATTCCATGTTTGGAATATATTGCAAAAATAAAAGTATGATTATGACAAAAATTAGTAGCTTATAAAATACACGTTATTCTATAGAATAATGTTTTGCACAAATTTTTGGTCTATAGACCAATTTTAATTTTCCTATTAATTAAAGAAAAAATTCTATAGCCAGAAACCTATAAATGATCAGGAAGAAGATGTCTGTGCATCCACGATTTTGGATGATTCCTTATAAGTCATTTTATCTTTTCTTTTTTTTTAAATTCAAGCATTGTTGCTTTTTTATTATGAAAATTTCTATATTTTTGTTTTTTATAAATTAAATAAAATTTTGATTTTTAATGAGCGAAAAAATTTAGAAAAATCATTGTTTTTTTTAAAATTCAATAAAAACTTTGATTTTTATTTTTATTAGAACTTTTTTTAATTCAAAAAATACTTTTCTTTGCATAAAATTTATTATTTTCATCGCTAAGCCTCCAGATCATCTTTTCTCAATCTCAACAACTTCACGAATTCTTGCAGTAATCTACAAGTATCATCGATGGCAATTCTGGCAGGAGCCAATCCCCCAGTATAATCATAATTCATGAATCCATGAGGCAATCCTTTATAAGTCTTCATTGTGATGTCTTTTTTAAGTCTGATCATCCTTTGCAAGAATTTCACAGAATCATCAGATAAGGGGTCTCTCCCTGCTGAAGTAATTCTCACAGGGGGAAATTCCAATAAAATCTTTCATAATAAACTTTTGTTTTTATCTGTTTTTTTTTTATTTGTACCTCATCTGAAGCCATTCTGGGACTTAAATAAGGGTCAATGTCTGGTTTTAATCTAGGATCCGCTACATAAGAATTAAGACATAATTTCAAAAACGTATGCTGAAGAACAACATCAGTAAAGGCCTTCAAATAGCTCGGAGTGAATCCTTTATTGCTCGTATTCAAAGCTGAACAATTTTTATTTTTGTATTATGAAAATAGTGTTTGACCTGGATACATCAACAGCAATCCATCCGGTTTTCTAACGCCTTTCTTAATACAAGCAATTGTTATGGCTGCTGCAAGACCACCTCCTGCAGAATCTCCACAAATTATAACGTTTTTCGGTTTCACACCTTAACATTTAAAATTTTAAAACTGGGAAAAATTTTTGCAAAATAATAAAATACCGAAATAATTAAAAGAATTCTTCAACAACCAGTTGTATGCCTGCCAACAATCATCAAAACCCAAAGGATAAGCCGATTCCGGAGCGAGTCTGTAATCAATGGAAAATACAGGAACACCGGTTCTTTTAGCAAATCTTTAAAAATTTCAAAATTCATCAAATATTTCAAAAAATTATTCAAACAATCTAGTATAACATTGATGACTCTGTGATGACATGGAAATAAATCCTCCCCCATGAATATGAATCAAAAGGGTATCAGATATGTTACCCGAAGGTACAAGACTTATCTGTGATATGAGCCTCACTTTGATGTTATCAATACCTCTTCTATATAAAGTGTTCAATGGCCTTGTAACTGTCTTCTGTTGCATTATTAGTGAGCCCACCTGCATTTTTTTATTAATTGTCCCTGAGTCATATTCATTCAACACACTGTCTAAAGTTATTGATTCGACTGTTCTTTCTAAATATATCCTCTTGGAAATTTTGATGCATGGGTACCCCATTTTCATAAAATGCTTGACAAACGTCTTATCAGGAATGTTCCATATCTTTTGAACAATAAAACAATTAAAATTTTAGTCCGAAATTCGGGGATACCGCAACGGCTGTATTGACATCAGGATTGGAATAGAACAAATGAGCAATGTTTTTGGCATTCTTGGCAGAACAGAAATAATATATTGCATCTTTGGCCATTTTCAACCCATGGCAACATTTCTTCTTTCTGAGAAAATCATCAAAATACACCGCTGAGGTCGTATTTAAAGCATCACCGAATTTCTTCAGGCTTTGCAGCATCACCTCTTCTGGTACAAGTTCCTTATTTAAGTAATAATTTATCAGAATTTTTTCGAATTATTATCAAATTTCTAACCTGTTCCTCATAATAATTCGAAATTTCCTGCCAATCAGGATGACTTCTTTCCTTACAAAGCAAATCCTCATTGGGGTATGCTACGATAAAAGGTAAAAATTCAGCGATGTAATTGAATTTGGTGTCCTAATAATGTCAGATTTAATGACCATGAAATGTTTTTAGTTACATAGATGGAGAGAAAGTTAAAATAGTAGGTTTTCTTGCTCGTTTGCCAACTTCCCAACAATTTCTTCAGCTTTCTTTCGAAATGTTTCAGCATTTCAAGGAAAAAAGGATCGATTTTCAACAGCATTGGAACGCAGAAATCTTCTATGGAATTCAGTTTTATCAAAAATTCTTGCAAAATCGAATATTTTTTCTCTAAAGAATCCAACTCCTGTCTATTCGATTCCAAATTCCCCCGAAGAGCGTACAACTCCTCGATCATTTCATATTGATTCTGCAAGATTTTTAAGGTTTTGATCACTTTCATCACAATTTTGAAATCGGTTTCACCCAAACCTATTTTAAGGATATTATCACAAATCTGCAACAAGACTTTAATTTCAGAAAGGGCTTCAAAAATGTATTAATTCAATAATTTTAGGTATAAAAATCCACTTTTATCGAAATTGGATGTGTTTGGATCTTTAACAGTTGATTGATCAGGGGATGATTGAGTTTTTGAGAGAAGAGGAGACTCGAATTTTTTCTCTTCGATCTCAAAAACTTGACTGACCTTTGTGTTGAGTTCATCTGTGTGAGGATTCATGCAATTACGATTTTTGAGATATTCCCCCTTATTTTTTCAGAAAGATAAATTATCTTTGTGATGAATTTTTAACAACTATTTTAAAAAAATTTTGTCTTGAAATTCAAATGAGAAACTCTTAAAAAATGAAAATTCCTATTTTTTCTTTTTTGTAAAAAGTAAAAAAAAAAACATTTTCTTCAAAAACAAAAAAAAACATTAACAAATCACAGAAACAACTTATTTTCCTAAAAAAAAAACAACAAAATAGTTAAACACAAAGAAATTTAAAAACTCTTATAAACCAAATTTAAAAAACCTCAGTTCCAACTAAACAAACAAACTGCTTTCATGGATCTCGCCTATCCCACGCTCCTCCTTCCCAAATTTTCTCTCAAATGTCCCTCCCATCCCCACAACCCCATATCCAAAATTTGTTCTGACCTAAAATGTTCTAAGTCTCCATTTCTTTGCGCCCTTTGTTTAGATCAGGCAGCTGACCACCCCCAACTCCATTTAAAATCACAAGAAGATACGATAATAATAATTTCCGAGCTCATTGAGAGTCTTTCCAATGATAATAACAAGCTATATGAGGAAATTTTCCAAGGCAAGGAGAATTCTAACTTAAATAAATGGGAACAAGATAACAATGAGCATTTGAAGAAATTGGAGGATCATTTGATTGCGCAGAAGGTGATGATAGCGGAAGAAATCGCGAATTTGATCGCTAGTTTCAGCGAGATATGTCAGGAAGTGAAGAACGACACCTTGAAGAAATTGGATGAATACTTCACTTATTATAAGGAGAAATTCAACGATTTCAAAATATTTGTTGATGATAGCTTCCAAATGATCAGGAAGTACAAATATTATGGCAATCCAAACAATTTGGCTGCTAAAATCCAAAGTGAAATGCCTAAGAATCTAGGGTCCTTCCTGACCAACATCAAGCAGGTCATCAACAAAACCAGAGAAATTAATGAAAATCAGAAGAATTTTATGAAAAAAATCAAGAAGATCACGAATGATCTCAATGAACTGACGAACAATTTGCCATATTTTCAAATGGAGGAGGGTCTCCCAAAGATTCATCAGGACTTAACAGAAAGAGTGACGGGGTTCTTCAATTCGAAGCTCAAAATGCCGAACCTCAAGGATTTGAACATCCAAGAACAACCTGATTCTGGTTTTTTTGATTTCTTCCATAAGAAGAAAGTCTTAGGTAAATTGGATTTGAATGTCAACAAGTTAGATAAAGATAAAGAGATTATGAAGAGTCGTTCAAAGACCGCAGAGAAGATATTTGAATCCCGTGGTCTAGAGCCTCAGAAATTTGATTATTCTGATGACATTCTAAAGAACTTTCAATGTTCTTATTCCGCTGATAACAAGCAAGTGGCTTTGAATTCAGGTGTAAATATGCAGTCTTTTGGTCTTAAGTTTCAGAAATCAGTGCCATTAGAGTTCCCAGTGACCTGCCTGACCGTCCTTTATGATTCTATTGTGGCATTAGGGTCAAAAGATAACCTTTTAAGAGTATATGATATAAAGAATCAGAAGAACATACATACAGTCCAAGCCCACATCGAGCCTATGGTGATGATTAGTAAGATCAATGGCACTAATAGTGAAGAGAAGTATAATAGCAATAAAAACAAATCCTATATGATCACCTCAGCCATGGATAAATCCTTCTATATCTGGATAATTCATGAGAATTTCATGCCCATTCTATATCAAAAATTGACTGGGTTTCTTTCCCCGATCCAAAGCTTCCTTGATTTCGAAGATGGAGTGTCATTAATGACTGGAGATTCGAATGGAGAATTGATAGTTTGGGACTATCATAAATCAAAAATATTGTTGGCATTTCGTAGCCAACATTCTAGCAAAATCGTTTCAATCAATATGCTCAAAAAAAATGAAAGGTTCCTTGTCGCAAGTCAAGACAACACAATTTCTTTATGGAGACTCCGATCCAATGGAAAATTCTTCGAAAATTTCGTCTGCGAAAAAATCATCAATGAGAAATTCTTCCTCATCTCAACTGTAATGATCCCGATTCTCGATCAAGAGCTAATCGTCGTTGGATCGTGTGATGGTTGCTTGCGACTCTATGATTTGAACCAAAATGTGGTGATTGCTGAAATGCCAGGCTTTAGATCCTCAGTTCATGATATTGTCGTTATTCAGGAAAGAGCTAGAAATGATGAAAGAAGCTTTGTAGTTATTGCGTGTTCACTTGATGATAAATGCGTGAGGTCGTTGAATTATACGAAGAAAAACGATGGGAAAAAAGAACATTTCGTTTTAACGGGGAAAAATGAAGATTTTGGAGTGTTTGGAGGTATTTCTAAGTCCAAGATGCAGTTGTTTGGAAATAATATACCAATGGTAATGCTTGTGGACGAAAAAAAGCAAGAGATCGGAATTTTGGATGTTTGCTTTAATAAGTAGGAGAGGAAATTAATATTTAATATTGTTTTTTCCTTGAATATATTAAGATAGGGCCTTTTTAATATATGAATAAAAGGAATATATGCTTTTTAAAAAACTCGAAAATAATCTAAGAAACTAAATTTTTGTTTCAATGTTATGAATTTTTTTAATTTACGGTAAGCAAAAATAAATTTAATATAAAATTGAATGGAATCATTAATAAAAATGGAAAGGCAAACAATTAACAATTTAACAAAAACAGAAAAAATCAAAAAAAAAAAAAAAATTTTTTTTTATAATCAAAATTTTCAAAAAATAAATCTCTAAAAATGGATTAATTTATATGATTTTAAAATTTTCAAAATTTATTTTTAAAAAAAGGTCATAAGCTCCTAATTTATAGAAAAAACAATCCAAAAAATTTAAATATTAATGAGAAAATTTTTTTTTCTTAACTCGTTTTTTGTAAATATATAAACAAATTCCTATTTAAATTTAGTCATAACAGTTTTTTCATTTCCAAATATCGTCCGATCATCCATTTGAAAGCATCATCATCAGGTCTTTTATAAAGCAAAGGAGGGTCCCATAAGTCTGCTTCTTCTTGACTTCGGAAGATGCTACCATTACCGAATTTATTACCTTTATCTGTTGAAAAATGTCTCAATACAAATAATTGTGATTTTGACTATTTTACAATTTAAAGATTTGATTTAAAAAGAAGAAGGGGGTATTTACTATTTTGTTTGATAATATTGATTTCATTTTTTCTCTATAAGTTGCAATATCATTTCTCCATTTTTTCAAATTTTCAAGAATATAATCTTCAATGACTTTATTTTGTGTTTCGCTTTAAAAATTTGGGAAACTTTCATGATTTTTTCTACAATAAAATATAAAAAACTTGTCAAAAACTTCAAAAATGTTTCCTCTCCTTTTTAAAAAATTCAGAAATATATCAATTTAAAATTAAACCTTTTATTTAACAAAAGCGTATTCGCGGATCTTGCGATTGGTGAGAGGGGCTCATTTTCTCTTGTTCTTTTTTCTAGTTTTAATGTTAAATAACATTGTGGAAATTTCTCCTTCCACAAGTTCCTAATCATCATTTTGAAGAATATCTTCTTAGTGGATAAGGATCTCCATTTTCTTTGAATATTTACAACTTTTTCCATTAATTTTTTTTTTGCAAAATAAAATTATAAAAACCTTTGTCTTTCACTGCATCAAGTCTATTAACAAGCCGGAAAACTTTTGTGCATTTTCGCAGAAAATCTATCATTATTGTTTCACTTCTTTCATATAATT
>Ga0302140_10011923_pt1 | contig 10676 bp, 14 predicted proteins | sample I_Bog_E1_1_FD_202095 | JGI IMG/M metagenome (GOLD analysis project Ga0302140, IMG submission 202095) | Peat permafrost microbial communities from Stordalen Mire near Abisko, Sweden - I_Bog_E1_1 | ecosystem: Environmental > Terrestrial > Soil > Wetlands > Peat | place: Sweden: Abisko, Stordalen...
ACTAGGTCTATCGCGTCGCCCTATACATGGCGCGGCGAAAATTTGATTCGCCTTATCAGCGCCCAGAAAGCGAGCAAAGATGAACGGGAAATCTACTATCGTGAGACATTCTCTTAGCGAGATCGGCTCCTTGCGCGAGCGTGGCGGAGACGGAACCAGCGTGGCTGCGCCGGAAGCGGATTCGCTGGGCGCGGAGTTCTGGAAATCAGCGAAGGTGGTTGTACCGCAGGGAAAGACCTCCGTACACCTGCGCCTGGACAACGATGTGGTCGAATGGTTCCGTGCGCACGGCAAAGGACACTTGACGCGCATGAATGCTGTTCTTAGAGCCTATGTCGAAGCACAAAAGCAACACCCGCGATTGGGCTAGCTTTCCACGCAAGTTACCTTGGCGCGGGAACAGGGTCGCAGGATGAAAATGACGATTAATCTACCGGCTGCGGGATGGAAGCTGCAGAGAGTTACGACGCATCCGGGCGAGATGCTGCGCGAGGAGTATCTTCTCCCTCTCGGCATTACGCTGAACGCGCTGGCGATGAAAATACGAGTCTCAGCCACGCGCATTGGCGACATCGTTCACGGACGGCGGGCTATTACGCCGGACTCGGCATTGCGCCTGTCAAAGTTCTTCGGCAACAGCCCGGAGTTCTGGCTCAACCTTCAGCAGATGCACGATCTGTCAAAGGCCCGGCTGGAGCTGAGCAAGACGATTGAGCGGGAGGTTGAGGCTTACGCCGGGGCATGACTCGGTTGCATTGAGTCAGGCGCAAGATCAGGAGGAGTACAGACGGCATGAAGAAAGTTCCTGAGTTCAAGAACGAAGACGAAGAGTTTGAGTTCTGGTCTTCAACGGGTGAAGGGGCGGACTCGACCGAATACGTCGATTGGTCAATGGCCACGCGTGTGAAGCTTGTCAAACTCAAGCCCACACTGCGCACCATCTCCGTGCGGCTGCCGGTAGCCATGGTTGAAGATTTGAAGATTTTGGCGAATCAGCGCGATGTTCCCTACCAATCGCTCCTCAAGGTGTTTTTGGCTGAGCGGCTTCAGAGGGAAAAGGCGCGGCAGGCAGTCTAGGCCGGCTTGCTCCACAGGAGCTTTCTTCCAGCCCAACCCGTGATCGCAATGCTCAGCAAAACACATGCCCAGCCGAACACGTCACCATGCGCTGTGTAGAACGTCACGTCGCTGCGAAAGCCGAACTGCGCCGGCAGTGCGTCTACCTGATGTCGCGGAATGCTCTGCCGCACGCGGCCATCGGGGTCGATGACGGAGGTGACGCCGTTGTTGGTGTCGCGCAGAATCCAGCGGCGGTTTTCGACAGCGCGCATGCGCTCCATCTGCAGGTGCTGCCAGGGTGCGCTGGTGTCTCCGTACCATCCGTCGTCGCTTATATTGACCAGCACTTCCGCGCCGTTCTTCGCAAACTGCCTTACCTCGTCCGCAAACACCGATTCGTAGCAGATGAAAACCCCGTAGCGATGCCCGTTCAGCAGGAAGACTTTGCGATCTTCGCCCGGTGTAAACCGCGAGACCTTGCCGGTAAGCTTGCGCGCGAAAAACAACAGCTTTTGAAAGGGCACGTATTCGCCAAAGGGAACGAGATGGATCTTGTCGTAGCGGCCCACGCGGTTGCCGCTCGCATCGATGACGAGAGCCGAATTGTAGTCGAGCCAGCTCTGCTGATCGGGCGCAAGATCCGTTCCAACGTTGCCTACGACCAAGGGCGCATCTACTTTGATCGCAATCGTCGAGAGTGCTTGCTGGAACCTTTGATCCTGCTCAAAGAAAGGGGCTGGGGATTCAGGCCATACGACAAGATCGGGATGCGTGGGATATGGCGGGCAGATGATTTCGCCATTGGAGGCGCCGGTTTGGGGAATGCCGGCGATGTAAGTTTTGCACTGCTCGCCGGCAAGGCGGGTGAATTCGGCAATTTGCTGGTTCCATTCTGCTCCCGCCCAGCTGTCATCGCCCCCCACATCGAGATTTGGCTGGACGAGGACGGCGGTCGCTGTGGGTGCGGGTTTCAGCGGAGACCAGGCATCTCCAGACTCCAGAAACATGATCAAGAACAATCCTGTGGCGACCCAAACCTCGCGGCCTAGAAGAGCCTTTAGTCTCCATCCTGGCTGCCCCGGCTTGAACGGCTGCGATGAGATCAGATATCCGGCTGCAATTAGCGCATTCGCAGCGACCAGCAGAAAGCTGATGCCGTAAACGCCAGTCCACGGGGCAAGCTGGTTCACCAGCATGTTGTCGACTTGCGAATAACCAAGCTGATCCCATGGGACGGAAGTAATGCGGGAGGCTGCTAACTCCAGGGCCGCCCACAAAATTGGCGCGGCGGCTAGCGCCCAACAAGTGCTGCCGGTGGCCCGCTGCACCAGAGCCACCGCCAGCCCGAACAGGCCAAAATAGAGTCCCAACACCATGCTGAATCCGAGCAACAACAGGGTTGGCGCCAAGGGCGGCATGTCGCCGTACTGCGACATGACGTCGCGCACCCAGTAACAATTGCCGGCGTACCAGAGAATGCCGCAGAGATAGGCCACCAGGAAGCTGAGTCGCAGCGGACGGCGTGCGCTGGTACACGCCGGCGAAAGGATCGCCCACAACAGCGGAACCAGTGCAAACCACGCAAAGACACTCCGCCAGGGAGGCAGCGGCCCGGCGAGCGGAAACGGCAATTCCAACAGGGCGGCGGAAATGCAAGCGGCGACCCACAATTTCCAGGTCCCCAGCATCGTGCGATGGCGCGGCATACAGCCCGAGTCTATCGCATCCCGCTCCATCGATTCCGTTTACACGAAATGAAAGATGCGGACAAATTACTCAGGCAAATCCTGCGAAGCACTTCGGCCAGCCTGGTATGGGATTGTCCACCGCCGACGCGATTCGGTTTCAAAAACGATGATAGGAATTGCGCGAAAACGCGCTACAATCATGGTTATGCAAATCGCCATCTTTGCAATGCGCACGCTGGAACTGATGTTCTTTGTCGGTCTGGCCGGCTCAACCGTTGTCGTCCTCATCAGCTTCATTGAGGACGGAAAAGAACTCTTCGGAAAAGATGAAGATTGAATCGATTTTCCTCATTTTCCAGCTCCCTTTGATTTTGTATTGACTCTGAATTGATTCAGACATAGACTCACCGAAGGGCAGGCGACGTTACAGCCTTTTTCCTGCAAAGCCGGCATTTGAGCCGGCACTTTTACGATGGCATCTACTCGAACGACCGTAGCCCCTCTGTCCAACCGCGTCCGGCTCATCGTGGCATCCTCGGTGATGCTGACGTTCATCTCTTTTTGGCGCGCAGCCGCAATTGTTCTGTGCGACCTTGGCTCCTCCGCTTTTTATGCCGGTGGCATTGCGGAAGAGGCAGTGGGCGCGGCAGCTCCATGGTTCATCCTGGGCATCATGCTGTTCAGCTTCGCCGTGCGCGCGGTTTACGTGGAAAGCTGTTCCATGTTTACCCGCGGCGGCGTTTATCGCGTCGTGAAAGAGGCGCTCGGCGGTACATTTGCCAAGCTCAGCGTCTCTGCTCTCATGTTCGATTACATTCTGACCGGGCCGATTTCCGGTGTATCCGCCGGCCAATACATTACAGGTCTGATGAACGAACTGATGAACGTCGCGGCCAGCAGCCACTGGCTTCCTCCGGCGTTGATGGACGCACAGAACAATGCATTCCAGTTTGATATGAACCACACGTCAGCGGTGTTCGCGGCTGTGGTCACTATCTATTACTGGTGGATGAACATCAAGGGCATCGAAGAGTCGAGCGGCAAGGCTCTCCGGGTTATGCAGATTACCACCGTGATGGTTGTGATTCTGCTGATTTGGGGGGTTTTCTCCGTTTTTGTGGGACCGCAGGGTGTGCACCTTCCGCCTCCGCCCACGCCATCCAATCTCAAGTTCAGCCAGGATGCACTGGGTTTCCTAAGGGGAACTCCCTTTGTACCGATACTTGGTCTCTTCGGCATTCTTATGGCTTTCGGCCACTCCGTGCTCGCCATGAGCGGCGAGGAAAGCCTGGCCCAGGTCAACCGCGAAATTGAGCACCCCAAGCTGAAGAACCTGAAGCGCGCGGCAATCGTGATTGCCATTTACAGCCTGATCTTCACAGGCGGCGCCACGCTGCTGGCGTCGATGCTCATTCCTACTTATGAGCGGACGCATCTCTATCAGGACAACCTGATCGCCGGACTGGCCATGTACATGGTCGGGCCGATGTTCTGGCGTATCGCCTTCCGCATCTTCGTTGTGCTGGTCGGCTTCCTAATTCTCTCCGGAGCCATCAATACTTCCATGATCGGCTCCACGGGCGTGCTGATGCGCGTGGCTGAAGACGGTGTGCTCACCGACTGGTTCCGCAAGCCCCACATCAAATTCGGCACCAGCTATCGCATCGTGAACCTGGTTTTTGTCCTGCAGATGATCACCATCATCGCAACCCGAGGCGATGTCATCATGCTGGGCGAAGCCTACGCGTTTGGAGTCATCTGGTCATTTACCTTCAACAGCCTGGCAATGCTTGTGCTCCGCTGGAAATACCATGGCGAGCGCGGCTGGAAGGTGCCGCCGAACATTCGCATCGGGAAGACCGAGATTCCGCTTGGACTGCTTTCAGTCTTTCTGGTTCTGCTGTCCGTAGCCATTGTTAACCTTTTCACAAAGTCGATTGCCACCGTCAGTGGCATCCTCTTCGCTGCTGTGTTCTTCATCATCTTTACTGTCTCTGAACGTTCGAACATGAAGAAGCACGCAATTACCGCGCGTCAGATGCGGGATCATTTCCAACTGGAGCATCAGGACACGATCAGTCGCGAGTCTGCGGCCCTCCGACCAGGCGGCGTCATGGTTACAATGCGCGACGCTTCGAATCCCTTCGCGCTTAAGTGGACTCTTTCTCGCACCAGCACGGATGATCAGGATGTTGTAGTTATCAGTGTTCGTATGATGGGTGCGGGCGGCCCTGAGTATCTCAATCCTGAAGATCAAAGCTTCAGCGAACACGAGCAAATGGTATTTACCAAAGCTGTTGCAGTCGCTGAAAGCTTCGGCAAAAAAGTATCGCTGCTAGTAGTCCCCGCAGGCGACGTATTCGCCGCACTGGTGCAGGGTGCGAACTCGCTTGAGATGGACTCTGTTGTTTCCGGCCTCTCCACCAAGATGACTGCCGAAGACCAGGCCTTTCACATGGGCCAGGCATGGGAAGCATTGCCGGAGCCGAAGCGCCAGTTCAATTTCTATGTCATCGATCCCGCCGGCGAAGTCAAAGTCTTCTTCATCGGACCGCATGCTCCCACACTGAGCCCGGACGATGTTCAATTGGTTCACAGGTTATGGCTTAACATGCGCCGCGATCCTTCCGTCCCCGACTTGCACCACAGTGACATCATCACTTATGCACTAACTCGCCTGGCCGGCCAGTACGCTCGTGAGAAACAGGAGATCATTCGCGACTTGCGCAACTATCGCGCTGCGGACTCGCCTAACACCATGCGACTCGGAGGGCATAATCTTTCCGGAGCCGCGGCCACCGCGCCATCGATTCCCCCACCTGCACCCAAGATCCCTCAGCGTTGAGTATCTCTTCTTAAATAGTCACGCCTCAGATAGTCACGCATCGCCCTTTTGCATGCTGTGGATCGCGTACGCTCTGCTTGGTGCATGTTAGCCTTGGCCACACCATGCCGTTCGAAAGACGCCAATGCCATTTCCATTTCATTGCGGGCAACGTGATGTTCGATAGTGTTCCCTGCGCTCAAACCTTTCTGCGTTGTCATTCAGTCTCCGACTCTTCCTATTCGATCTTTCTATCTACCCTGACATCACGCATTTTTTGTTTGTAAAAGAGTCTACAGTTGCGTATTGTGGGTGCACAGGACAAGCGGTGATATTGGGCTTAATTGTGGACCTAGTCACATGATTGAGATCGCCGTTCATGAAGGCCTGATGGGAGGGACAATGGGAATATCAGAGATTCTTGCACAGATTGACAAAGAAATTGCTCAACTGCAAAAGGCACGCGTGCTGCTTGAGGATAAGGTTGCCCCAAGAGCCAAGAAGGCCGCGGCAGCTCCGGTTTCAAAGAAAGGTACAAAAAAGAGAAACCTTACTCCCGAAGGTCGAAAGCGCATTGCCGAGGCGGTCAAGCGCCGCTGGGCAGAGCAGAAGAAAACGACATCTGCAAAGTAGATTTTCGAAGTGGACCAGGGCCGGCAGACAGGCATCTCCGGCCCCCATTTCATTCTTATCGGGTGACAGTCCTCGCGATGCCGAACCACACCTTTTGCTTATTGCATCTATAAATGAACGAGCGCTATCTTATACAGACTCCCCAGGATTCCACGACACAACCTTTACCGCATCCCCAACAAGAGCAGCCAGTTCCTCCGGTGTTCCTGTAAGTGGCGGGAAGGTGCCGAAGTGCAGAGGAAGAACCAATTGCGGTTCAAGAAAACGTGTAGCGAGAGCAGCTTCCTTCGGCCCCATTGTGAAGTGTCCTCCAATTGGAAGCATCGCCACCTCGGGCTTGTATAACTCGCGAATCAGCTTCATATCACCAAACACCGCAGTATCTCCGGCATGATAAAGAACGGGGCCGTCCGCAATGGTCAACACATACCCCGCGGCCACTCCAACATAGTGAGTCCCCGATTCGTCTTCCGCTCCCGAAGAGTGTTTTGCCTCGACCATCGTGGCTGCCACGTCGTCGAGCTGCACGGTCCCGCCGAGGTTCATTCCAACCGTGCGAGCCACTCCTTTGCCCGCAACATAAGCTGCCAGTTCATAAATTGCCACCACGGTTGCATCGTGTTCTGAAGCCACTGGAACCGCGTCAGAGATATGATCTCCATGTCCGTGAGTTAGCAGGATGTAATGTATCTTCGCCGGCAGCGTAAAATCCTTTGGGTACTTTGGATTATGCGCAATAAAAGGGTCAATCAGAATCTTTGTTCCTTTGGCGGTCTCGACCAGCACTGTGGCATGTCCCAACCATGTAATACGCGTTCCCTTCAATGAATCCATCCTGCCCTCCATGCAAGAACGTGGTCCTTAACTATTGAGTTATCTATCGCGTCATAATTACTTCGGAAAGGCTATCCTTGGCGAGGAATTGCCTGTGGCCCGACCAACCGGCGAAAGTCCGTTCAATACTGCGATTGGTAAACGCCCGCTGAATGGAAAACTGTTGCGCCAACTGCATCTCGACGTCGTCTCGCGATGTCAGATGAAACCGGATCCGCTGGGTCTCCTCGCCTTGGGTCCTGGTATGAAAGAAAGCCAGCACCTGGCCTCCCGGATTCATTGCCGAGTAGAGGTGCGCCACCACCGGCGCCACCAAAGACTCCGGCAAATAATCGAGCGCGGTCCACAGGAGCACGACATCAAAAGTGCGCCCGGAAAAATTCAAAGACTGCTCAAGAAAGCCATCGACATTCCAAATGGTCTTGCCGTCTTCATCCTTGCCGGTTTGCCAGTCTCCGTTCCATGCGTCACAGTCTAAGTCGGCCAAAAAGACGCTGTGACCCATGTTAGTCAGATAGTTAATATTCGACGGAGAAGTGTATCCGGTATCGATGACCCTCAAACCAGGCTCCGCCTCCAGCCGCTTGCGGATTGCCGACCATCCCCCTGAGTGCCGTGGCACCCTTGGTCCGGATAAGCCCGCTGCGGGAGCGGGCGGACCGCTGTCCTGTTTCTTCTCAAACCAACGGCTCATGAACCGGATATCCTCTTACGGTCAAACAGGCGCTGTTCCGCCGGACCGAAGTGCAGCCTGCTCTTCAAAAAATGCCGCCGGCTTGTGTCGCGCTAGCCACTTCAGGCGGCTTCACCGCACCTTGTGTCAGGTCAACCTTGCCGCGGAATCCAGCATTGTCTTCAATGGCCAGACGCAGAGCCCGAATATCGCCTTCCACATTGCAGCCGGCACGCAACTCCACCCGTCCACTGGCCACCACGTTTCCCTGAACAGCACCCAGGATTAAAACGTCCCTGGCAAAAAGATCCGCTTGAACGCTTGCGTTCGGCCCTATGGTCAACCGGCTCTCGGTAAGGGTTACCGTCCCCTCAATGCGCCCATCGACGATCAAATCCTCGCTACCCTTCACTTCTCCGCAAATTACGACACTCTTGCCAATGCGCGCAGGTGCATTTTCCACTGCCATATTCGATTCCCTTCCAAAAGCCAAAATGAGGCCCTGCCCGAACTATACCCAACCCGGCCCCGATCCTTCAATGCGCAGGCCCAATCCCTGCATCTTCCCGGTCCCGGTACCGTCAAACTACAAGGAGAACCCACACAAAATGCATGGATGCAAAATGCCCATTAAACTGAGCCATGTGTGTAGATTCTCGGTGTGCAGATTCTCGGTGCGCAGACTTTTGGTGTGCGGATTTTCGCTACTCCTCCTTTTGCCGGCTGCGGCTGCTCTTTTTCTGCCCGGCACACCTTGCTCCGCCTGCCAGGCCGGATCGCCTTCCTCGCTACCGCCCCCGCAGGCGCAGGCATTGGTAGCGCGTGCCCTCGCAACGGAATTGCGCACGGCCCAGGACACGAACCACCCCATGCGGTACCAGCTACACAAATCCACTCCGCGACTGACTTCAACTAAGGAAATTGCGGAAACCAAAGACGGCGACGTGGCCCGCCTCGTCTCGCTTTTTGACAAGCCCCTCTCACAAACCGACGAGCAAACAGAAGAGGCGCGACTGAACGCACTTTATAACGATCCCAGCTTGCAGAAGCACCGCAAACGAAGCGAAGAGGGTGATATGTCCATCGTTCTCAGGCTCCTGCGGATGCTGCCTAACGCCTTTCTCTACACCTACGCTGGTTCTGCGGCCGGGCCTGCCGGCGCAATTCAGGAATTCAAATTCCGGCCCAACCCCAACTTCAATCCGCCTGACCTTGAAACGCAGGCGTTGACAGCCATGACCGGCATCCTCTCGATCGATGCGGCACAGGAACGTGTGACGCGCCTGGAGGGGCATCTGGAGCAGGATACGGACTATGGCTGGGGCGTTCTGGGCAAGCTTGATAAAGGCGGCTCAATCGTCATTGAGCAGGGCGATGTCGGCGGAAATCAGTGGCGCATTGCGCGCTTCCAGATGCACATGAACCTGCGCATACTCTTCAAGACAAAGAACATTGACACGACCGAAGAGATGACTCAGTACGCGCCGATCCCTGCGAATCTCGATTATCGCCAGGCGATTGAACTGCTGCGGGCAGGTTCGGGGAACCCCGCGCAAGCGAGCCACTGAGCAATCCCTATTTTCGCCCATCCCTGACTTGATCCGAACAATCGGCTAAAAAACAAAGCGGCCCACCCTTGGGGTGAGCCGCTTTTTCCTGCGGGAAACGTTACTTTGCGTTGGCCACGACGGCGAAGATGATCACCAGGGTGAACAGCGTGAGGGATTCCATGAAGGCGAGGCCCAGAACCAGGAACAGCATGATTCCGGCGCGTGCACCGGGGTTACGTGCCAGCGCTTCAGTTGCAGAAGCGGTTGCCTTGCCCTGACCCAGGCCGCAAAGCCCCGCAGCCAAAGCCATGCCGATCCCGGCGCCGATCGGCACCAGGTTGACGGCAGCCGTGCCGCCATCCGCGAAGGCCGGAACGGCGAAGCAAAGCGCCGCCAGGGCCATGAATACATATTGAAGTTTCCGCATTGTTCTCCTGCTTCCTTTGAATTGACCACCAGTGGGTGGTTGAGGCTCACCGTGCTGGCCCCCTCACACTTGCGGCCTTCCGTTTGCCCGGAGCGGAAGCGCTCTCCGGCAGAATCTGTTTAGTGCTCGTGCGCAACTGCCTGGGACAGATAAATCATCGCCAGCAGCATGAAAACGTAAGCCTGGATCAGCGACACTGCAAAGTGCAGGCCCAGGAAGATGGCTGGGATCGCAATTGGCACCAGCGAAAAGAACACCAGAGTGACCAGGTCGCTGGCCAGCATGTTGGCGTAAAGACGGATGGTGAGTGACATGACTCGCGCACAATGCGAAATGATTTCGATGGGAAACAGCAGCGGCGCAATCCACCACAGAGGCCCGGCAAAATGCTTCAGATAACCGACCGCTCCCTGCTCACGAACTCCATGGAAGTTGTAGTAAAGAAACGTAAGTAGCGCAATTCCAAGCGGCACATAGGGCTGGCTGGTCGGAGTGACAATTCCCGGAATCAGGCCGAGCAGGTTGTTGAGGACGACGAAGAGAAGAATGCAGGTGACAAAGGACTGGAAACGCTCGTGTCCGTGGCCGATGATTTGGTCGCCCTGCGCGCCGGTAAACTCGTGAACCATCTCGGCAATCTGCTGCGCCGGGCCCGGCTTCTCCGCGGAAAGCGTCAGCCGCACGACGGTGAAAAATGCGATAAGTCCAATGGTTACAAGTAGTTCCAGCGCGAATGTGTCATTGATCGGAGCTGATGGATTGGCAGGGTGAATGCCTAGCATCAGCATCACGGCGGACACTGCTCCGCCGAATAACAGATTCAATGAGTGGGTAAAACTTGCTAGCAATTCTGGCATCGCGATCTATATCTTTCCGTTTCCAGCCTGTTTACCGCTCAAACAGCGCCTACTCTCTGAGTAGTCGAAGCGCCTCCCAGGCGGTGGCAAGCAGCGCCAGGCCCAAACCGCTCAGGAGCGCTGCAACCGAT
>Ga0302140_10011929_pt1 | contig 10674 bp, 7 predicted proteins | sample I_Bog_E1_1_FD_202095 | JGI IMG/M metagenome (GOLD analysis project Ga0302140, IMG submission 202095) | Peat permafrost microbial communities from Stordalen Mire near Abisko, Sweden - I_Bog_E1_1 | ecosystem: Environmental > Terrestrial > Soil > Wetlands > Peat | place: Sweden: Abisko, Stordalen...
ACCTGCTCGAGCCTGACGTGATGATCATCGGAGGCGGCGTGGCCACCATGCTGCAACCGTTCTTTGGAGAGATTCGTGAACTACTTCCAAGCTGGAGCGTGAATCCCAAGCCGCAGGAAATTCCGCTAGTGATGGCGCACTACGGAAATGAGGCGGGGATTGCGGGGGGAGCTGCGCTGTGCCGCATACAGGCGTAAAGCGCTAAAGCCGGTGAAACACTGGCGCTGCTATCAACTTGCTTTCCTGGTTTGTTCGGAGCGAATCTTCTGCACCAGCGATTGCGGTTCATCCTGCAGGGAAAGAAATATGTCGGCGTCGATGACCTCATAATCCCCGGATTGCGTCACAAAAGCGACTAACCCGTCGGGACAGCTTTGGCGGAAAAGACCAGACAGGTCGCGGCAAATGGCGAAGGAGGTCACAGAACTGGCGAGAAAAACACCGCATCGTCCCATGGCAATTTCGAAACGAGCGTCCAGCGGAGTAGCGACGGAGATGACCTCGAAGCCGCTCTCGCGAAGGACGGCCTCGTGCGGCGCCAACATTTCGCCATCCGGATTCAACGACAGCACCGTGTTTTCGTAGGCCATGGTTCTGGGCTTGGATGTCTTGCCGCTTGCGAAGGTTGTGGCACAAGCCACGACGTTTAATAACGCGCCCGCTCATACTGCTTGGGCCAGGCAATCGGCTGCTTCAATACATGTGCGGCGCGCAGCGGCCAGTAGGGATCGCGCAGCATTTCACGGGCCAGCAGAACGACGTCAGCCTGACCCGTATTAAGGATGTGCTGTGCCTGCTCGGGGGCGGTGATCATTCCAATCGCACCGGTGAGCACGCTGGCCTCGCGGCGAACGCGTTCGGAAAATATGGATTGATAGCCCGGACCTACGGGAATCCTGGCCCCGGGAACGATGCCGCCGGAGGAGCAGTCGATGAGATCGACGCCGAGAGGCTTCACCTGCCGGGCTAAAGCGACGGAATCTTCGATCGTCCATCCGCCTTCGGTCCAGTCCGAAGCGGAAATGCGAAGCCAGAGCGGCAGGCGTTCGGGCCAGACTTTGCGAACGGACTCGATCACTTCCCGTAACATCCGCGTGCGATTCTCAAAGCTGCCGCCGTATTGGTCGCTGCGTGTGTTCACGATTGGCGAGAGGAACTGATGAATGAGGTAGCCATGAGCAGCATGGATTTCAATTAGTTCGTATCCCGCCTGGAGGCTGCGGCGTGCACCCTCGGCGAAAGATTGCGCGATTGTGGCGATGCCTTCCGGCGTGAGCGCTTCGGGCTGCAGGGAGTCCGGAGTGAAACCCCTGGTCGTCGAAGAAAAAATAGGACGCCAGCCGCCGTCATTCGTCGAAACCGGACCCGGCTGATTCAGCCAGGGAACTGGAGTGGAGGCCTTAAAGCCGGCGTGAGCAAGCTGGGTTCCGGCGATGCCGCCCTGTTGCCGTATGAAACGTACGATGCGCGCAAGATTTTCGATGTGCTCGTCTTTCCATATGCCGAGGTCGGAAGGACTGATGCGGCCGTCGGCGGTTACAGCAATGGCTTCGGTGAGCACGGCTCCAGCTCCGCCAACGGCGCGCGAGCCCAGGTGAACCATATGCCAGTCGTTGGCGAACCCATCTTCACTGGAATATTCACACATCGGAGAAACGGCAACGCGGTTACGAAAAGAAATGCCGCGGATTTTGAAAGGATCAAACAGATTCATAATGCTTGGATGTAGGAAGCAGCGAAGAGAAGCAAAGAAGTAATTTAGCTTGATTAGAATTGCATGGCAAATCCGGACGAGAGCCGTAGATTGCGCCGCTCGAAGTCAGGGTTCCCAGTCTTCAGCGCATCCACTTGGTTGCGCCAGCTCAGCCGCCGCGCAATACGAAAATCAATTCCCAAGCCGAGATCTTCCGCGAACGTAGTGCTAGTGAGTCCGCTTTCGTGGACCCGCACTGCTCCGATCATGGCTTGGCCAAAGGGATGAAATCTTCCAGTCCACGCCCCGCCGCGCAGTCCAAAGAGATAATTATTCTGGCTCGCGCCGCCGTATTGACCGCTGATATCGGCAATCGCTCCGAAATAGCGCAGATACCTTTTCTCCGCACCAATATCCCAGCCGCCAAGGTTCGAACTGCTGGCGGAAAGCGGATCACACAGGGCAGCGGCGCCCGTGGCTATCAACTCACAATGGCTGGAGCCGGCGTGCGAGTACCCGAGAAAAATATTTCCACGATCGGGAGATCGCAGCAACGGTGTGTCTTCCGCGGGAGGCCGATGTTGTTGTGTCGCGAAAGAATTGATGGCATAGCCTCGCCGAGATGCGCGGTACCACGGTCGCTGCCCGTGCAGCATGTAGGCTCCGCTTCGAATAGGATTGAGCGCGACGCGGACGGTGTCGATTACCACGTGGTTCTGGGTCGAATCTTCGAGGCGCCGCACGACTTTCACGTCGAGAAAATCTTCCCCAATCATCCAGCCGGTGCCGCCCAGCGGCGTCATCACAATGTCGATCATGCCCACGCCGTTGTAGCATTTATTCGTGGTACAAGGCCACGATCCATTTTGATTCCATGGCGATCTATCTTTAGAACCGTACTTCTCCACCGTAACTTCGCTCAACGGTCCCAGGTTCCATTGAAAGCTGTACGCCGTCATCCAAGCCGCAGCTTTCAGGCGGCTCTTCCAGTAAGTCTTCGTTCTGGAAAAAACCTGCCGTTCACCGCGGGGATCATTCTGAATCTGGATGAAGCCGCTCAGCGCACCCTGGATGGGATGCCCGATGTAGCCGAACCAATTGGGATCGCCATCGTTCCATCCGGACTGAGTCCATGCGGAAAGGGATTGCGAGTAATCGCGCCAATAGTGGTTGAAGGGAATTCCATTTTCAGAAGTCACCCACCTGAAATCTGTGTGCACAACATACGCCTGCTCGATAAGGAGGAAGGTGAGGGACTCGGTGAAAGCCCTGTGCCAATGAAACCTCTCAGTCTCATAAGAGGGGGAAGTCTCGGAATGAGCATCGCTCGCCGGAGCCGGCGACGCGTCTTGGAACCATCGCGCAGCCGGATCGTCGCGATCAAACATCCGATCCCGGGATGAACTGTTGCGCAGGGCGCAATCCGGTTGGGCTTTTGAATCGGAGGGGCAAATCTGTGTTTGAGCCCCCACGAGAATTGAGAGTGCGACGGTAACGCCAAAAAGATAAGCGGAGGCGGCGATGTGGCGAATCATAGGAACGCGAAGGCCGCCGGATTTTTCGCAGGCTCGATGGCGAACGCGTCAGTAAGCATTCTTGCTGGAGAAAAACCGGACCAATGTCATGGTAATGATTTGCAGGTCAAATGTCAGGCTCCAGTTACGCAGGTAGTAAAGATCGTATTCCACGCGTTTGGCAATCGAGGTATCGCCGCGCCATCCATTCACCTGCGCCCAACCGGTAATTCCGGCCTTGAACATGTGACGGGAGTTGTAGCGATCGACCTCCTCGAGAAAGCGCTCGACGAAGAAAGGACGCTCCGGCCGCGGCCCGACGACGCTCATATCGCCGCGCAACACGTTCACAAACTGGGGCAGTTCGTCCAGATTCGTCCGCCGCAAAAACGCGCCCACGCGGGTGCGGCGCGGGTCTTCGACGGAGGTCCAGCGCGTATCCCCTTCTTCTTTGCTGCCCACATTCATCGTACGGAATTTGTACATCTTGAAGACGCGCCCGTTGAGCCCGACCCTGTCCTGCGAAAAAAAGACCGGGCCCCGGCTGGCCAGCTTTACGGCAAGGGCAATGAGGAAAGTAATAGGCAGAGTAAGCAGCAAAACCAGCACGGAGAGGGCCACATCAAAAATGCGCTTGTAGAAAAGGTAGGAACCGGTTTCGGCGAGACTCGGCCGCAGATCGAGCATGTGAAATCCGCCCAGATCGATGAGCCGGTCGCGCAGAACAATACCTTCGCCCAGATCGATGACGACACGAGTCGGCACGCAAAGCTTTTCCAGGATGGGAGCGATTTTGTGGACATCATTCAGCCGTGCCGCGGGCAGGGCAATAATTACGTCATTGATGGAATTGCCGTTGGAAAAAACCGGCAACTGATCCAGTTCGTAGACTGGACCATCGACGACGACTTCCTGGTCCGGCAGCCGGACAAACCCCACCACCCGGCAAGGCAACATCTCGCCGTGCAGGAGCGAAGTACCGACTCGACGGGCAAAGCGGTCCGTTCCCACCACCAAAATCTTGACTTCGTTTCTGGAATCTTTTCGAAGCAGTTCGTGAACTACCCGAAACGCAACCCGCGTCAGCGTCGCTAGAAAAAACAGGGCGACCGCACTGACCCCGATTACGATTCGAGAATAACTGGCTTGCCGGTACAGGAAACCCGCCGCCATCACCACGGCGTAAGTGAAGGCAAGTGCTTCAATCAGCCGACGGCTTTTCCCGCCAGGAGCGTACAAATTTTCCAGGTTCCACAGGCCCGACTCTTCCGCTGCAATGGCCCAAACGATAGTAGTAAGAAGGACGATGCTCCAATAAGAAGGAAGGCCGGGAAGCGGATGCCGCGAAATTAGGAAATTGAAACCGAAGCGAAGCTTTACGGCGATGAAATAGGCACAGGCAGGCAGCAACAACGTTACTATCTTCAAATATAAACGAGCAAAGCTTAAGCGACTGCGAATCATACAGATTTTACTCTTTCTACGTGCTCAGCCAAGTATGTACGGCAACGCCTAGAGTAAATACCTTATCCACCTGTGGCGGTTTCGTAACCGCTCAGATGCTCTGTGTTTAACATCGATTGGTGGGTGGTAACCCGCAACCGAGGCTAAAGTTTCGCGCCTCGCCGTCCAACTGGCGTTTTTCTTGTTACCTCCCTGGGGTTCCTATGATTTTAAATTAACACGCGCAAAATCGTAGGCCTACATGCTGACGCATAAAGTAAATCCGCCAAAGTAATTAGTTGGATGCCTTCGCCAGCCTTGCCTTGGGCCAGAAGGAAAGTTGAACGGCAGTGGTCACGTTGGATTGCCGAGTCGAGGCGATGACAGGAAAATCCCACTTCTCGTACTGCACGAATGCAGAAGCACTAAAATTTGATCGCGGCCAAAACTCCACGCGCATACTTCCGTCAGCGAGTGTACCACCGCTGGGTATAAATTGTTGGCTGACTTTCTGATGCCGAAAGCCAAATTGCAATTTACTTCGCGGATTGAACCAATACGTCGTCCAAGCTTGAGCGCCCTGTCCCTGCCGGCCCATCCAACTGCCCATCAGGTGTCCGGCGTTTTGAAATCCTGTGATCCAGCCGCCATCCCAATAAAAAGCTCCATAGGCTACATCGCTGCCGCTATAGGGCGGATCGGTGTAGCCGCCCTCCAGGCGCAAATCCAACTTTGAAATCCTGGGCAGCTTTGGAACATAGATGCCTGCCAGCCAAGCCGCAACATCAGGCCCAAGAATCGGGGTGATTTCGTTATGCTCGGCCAGACCCTCGGCATAGAAAGTCATTCCATTTCGCAACCCCGGGATGCGGTAACTAAAATCCATCCCTGATCGTCGTGCGCCGGGCTTGTTCGGATTTCCAGAAAGAGTATTGCCTGTGGAAAAAACGCTGCGCAGAAAACTGTGCAGCGTTAGCGGATAACCGGGGCCACCGTAGTCGGTCGTTCGCGACAGGCCGATTTCCAGGTTCGCTGTCGGCTTGAAAGTGATTCTTTCGCCATGATCGATGGGTTGGTCGCTGAGCGACTGCCCGTAGTTGCCAACCAGTCCCGAAGGACCGTTCACGAATTCGTATCCTGAGTATTGACCAATGAAAGCTTCGATGCGCATGGGGCCGAGCGCTCCCAGGATGCTCGGCAGAGTGAATGGAGTAACCCGGTTCACTCGGAACATGCGCATGGGCTGCGAGTTATCGCTGAGCATTAACGGTCCGCCCTGCGAGGGTCCCCACCACAGGCTCTGGTTTCCATAGGAGAGTTGCCAGTCGGCGAGATTCAGCGCCACGTAGGCGTCCAGGAAGCGCCCTTGGTTGAAAACTGCTGTAGGCGTATCCGGCGGCACGGGGAACGGGGCGGCCAGCCCGCTGCGGCTGAAATCCGCATTCGAGATCGCTTCCCGCGCACTCAGCGGCAGCGCAGGGGCCGACGGAGAATGCTGATACTCCCCGCGAACATAGACCGTTAACGGACCGTACGATCCCCATCCCGACATTCCCGTGACGTTGTTGAACCCCTGCTCCTCGGGACGGCCAAAATCATTGATGATTGTCTGCCCAAAGTGATCGCCGTCGGTCAGCGGTTTGCCGGCAATCTCGGTGCTTCGCGTATAGCCTGACTCGAGGCGGAGCTCGGAATTTTCTCCGCCATCGAGCAAGCGAAGTTCTGGTGCAAATTCCTGGTTCAGATCAACATAAATTCTCTGCGATTCACCACCCTGCCCTTCATCCTCAGCGATGAGATCGGCGGCCTCTTTGATCTGCCGCGCGCACTCGAGGCGCGTCCAGGGACGCATGTCGGCAAACCCCGTGTGGATGTAACCTAGCGCCGTCAAACGATCCATCGCGGGATAGACCCAACTGTCGAGCGGCACGTAGGGCGAACCCATGTTCTTAGGCTCGCGCGAGGTTTCTGCGTCGCCCTTGCTAAAAGTTCCCCACTTTGCGATTTCCGCGTCGCTGTATTGCGAGTGAGCGTGGAAAACTTGCCGACCCAAATACCACCCGAGAGCGCTGCCCACCATCACATCCGACGCGAAATGCTGGTGGCCGATAAGCCGCGCCGCACTAACACCTCCAGCCACGCCATACGCCAGGGCTTCGGTCGCGGGTCCGGGGTATTCATGCGCAAATACACTCGCAATCGCCCAACTGATGGAAGCGTGCTCCGAGGGAAACGAACTTCCACCTTGAAAAAAATGTCCCTTGCCGCTGCCGGTAAAAGGGCGTTCCCTGCCGAAGGCGTACTTGAGAAGCTCTGTGTCCAGCAACGCGTCAACGCCCGCTTCTCCGCTGAGGAGTCCAGTCTCGCGCTGCTGGTCGTTATCCGTGAGGTGTCCCCAAAGAAACATTCCCGCACCTGCGCCCGCCAGGGCGCCGAGGCCCGCATTCGAAGCGGTGACCGCATGCGAAACCGTGGACGGATTGGTGGGCACGTGCTTTTCAATTGCGGTGTCACTGGCCACCAGGGCAGCCCCAGCGAATGCCAACGGGATCGTCCAATTCCAAGCCGTGGGCGTCATGTGGAATGGGGTCGACCAAAGGTTTTTCTGATCCACAAAAAGATTGCGGGGCAGCGATTTCAGGTCCACTGGTGACGGCGAGGAGTCGGAGGATGGATCCGGCGGCGGTGGAATCTGCGCTTTTTCTTCTCCAGAGGTTTGCGCGCGTAAGAACATAGAACTGCCGATCACCACGGTGATCAGTAGTCCGAGTTTTACGACTTGGGTTTTGAAATGTAGGGTTCCCCGCGTCATTTCTTTCGTTGAAACCGGGAGATTATGTTTTCTGCATTGTGACAGGAATTGAATATTCCTTCAAAGAACGCCGAAACAAAAAGTTGCAATTCCAATCTTGCTCCTAAGCATCTTACGCGAGCGGTCCCTGATTTCTGCCAGGATGCGACCTCGGCAACAGGGGTGGGTTGGAATCGCGGTGGATGAGTGCCATAATATCGAGTTGCAAATATGAGGGTAAACGACATTCAACCCGAAGCGGTGGTCGACGGAGCCGAAGCCGACTCGCTGCCGCCTGATTCTACTCACCCTGAGAGCGAAATATCTATATTAGATCTGCTCGCAATTCTGCTTGAGCGCAGGCGCTTTATCGTGCGTTTCGTGGTGGGCGCCGCCCTTCTGGCAACCATTGTCGCGCTTGTTCTACCTGTCCGTTATGAGGGAAAAGTTGTTTTGCTTCCTCCCGCGCAAAGTTCATCCATCGGCTCGGGACTGTTGAGCCAACTCGGAGGCGTGGGGGCCATGGGATCGCTTGGTTCGCTGGCATCGTTGGCGGGCGGAGGTCTGAGCCTCAAGAATCCCGCAGACATGTATGTGGCGCTGCTGACCAGCCGCACCGTTGAGGATGCCATGATCAACGATTTCGGCTTAATGCAGGAATACAAAGAAAAACGCATCTCCGACGCGCGCAAAGAACTCGAGCGCCGTACCACGGCGGTCGCCGGAACCAAGGATGGCTTGATCCGCCTGACGGTGGAAGACCACGATCCCAAGCGAGCGGCCGAACTGGCCAACGGTTATGTGGATGAATTCCGCAAACTTTCGGCTTCGCTGGCCATCACCGAGGCAGCGCGCCGTCGCTTGTTTTTCGAACAGCAATTGCAAGAAGCCAAGGACAAATTATCCACAGCCGAGGACGCTCTCACCAAGACCCAGCAAACCACCGGCGTCTTGCAAATCGATAGTCAAGCCAAGGCCCTGATCGAATCGGCTGCCGTCCTGCGAGGGCAGGTTGAGGCCAAGCAGGTGCAGATCGAAGGTTTACGGTCCTTCGCGACGGAAGACAATCCCCGGCTGCTGCTGGCCAAACAGGAACTGGCCGCGCTCCAGTCGGAGCTTTCGCGAGTGGCCGGATCGAAGCAGGATGCCGGTTCCGACATCAATCTTTCCAAGGGCCGGGTTACGCAATCCGGCATGGAATATTTGCGCCGCTATCGCGATGTCAAGTACCAGGAAACTGTTTTTGAATTGTTGGCCAAAGAATTTGAAGTGGCGAAACTTGATGAGGCCCGCGAGGGTTCTATTGTTCAGGTGGTGGATGCCGCCGTGGTCCCGGATCGCAAAGCGTCTCCCCACCGCCTTTGGATTATTTCAGGAGCGACTGTGCTCGCGTTTTTCGTCGCTATAGTTTGGACTTGGTTGCGCAACCGGTTGAGTTATTCCCTCAACCTGCCCGAAAACCGGCAGCGCGTCCACATCATAAAATCGTTATGGCAGACGAAATCCACAGGGGTGTAACTCCTTTGCTATGTCACAATTCAAGCATTTGCGCGTACAATTTGCTTAACAACCCAGGGCCCCAGGTACAGCATCCGAAATCAGACTTCCATAGGAAAAATGAGAGTTTTATTTTTAAATCCACCTTTTCATCCTCGATTCTCTCGGGAACAACGGAGCCCCGCCGTCACCAAAAGCGGCACGCTCTATTACCCTAAATGGCTGGCTCACGCCGCCGGAGTGGCCATCAAGAACGGTCACGAGGTCGACTTTGTTGACGCCCCTGCGGCCGGGTTTTCTGTGCAGGCCGTCATCGACCGCATCGCCGCGAAAAATATACAGGCCGTGGTATGCGATACCTGCACCCCGAGCATTTTGAACGATGTGAGCGTCATCGACGCTCTCGTCCATGCGCAGCCAGCATTGCATGTGCTGCTGGTGGGGCGACACGTCTCGTCGCTGCCGAAAGAAACGCTGGCGCTCTCGTCTTCGCTGGAGGCTGTCGCCATCCGTGAATACGAATACACGGTGCGGGATTGGCTGGCCGCGAAAGCTTGCGGGGCAGACCTTTCCGGTGTCGAGGGTCTGGTGTTTCGCAGCGCTACGGGCGAAATCGTTACCAATCCGCAACGCGAATCGATTAAGAACCTTGATGAGTTGCCGTTCGTCTCGGAAGTCTACAAACGATTCCTGCACACGCCCGATTATTTTTATGGCCACTCGTTGTGGCCGCTGGTGGTCTTCGACACCAGCCGCGGCTGCCCTTACCACTGTTCGTTCTGCGTTTATCCGCAGGCCTTCAGCGGACACACCATGCGTTATCGTTCGGTGTCAAATGTCGCGGATGAATTCGAGTTTGTCTCCCGCGAAATGCCGGAAATCAAAACCGTGATGCTGGAGGACGATACCTTCATCATCAGCAAGCCGCGCACCATGCAGTTGGCCCAGGAGCTGATTCGCCGCGGAAACAAGCTGCCGTTTGATGCCAATTGCCGCGCCGATATCGGCGCTGAAGGCGAATTGCTTTCCACACTGCACCAAGCAGGGGCGCGCCTGTTCTGCGTGGGCTTTGAAAGTGGCGACGTTGAAGTGATCAACGGCATGAAGAAAAATAATGACGACCGCCGCGATGCCAAGTACCACGAAGAAGCCCATCGCTTTGTGAAGCGCTGCCGCGAATCAGGAATCATGGTTCACGGCTGTTTCATGGTCGGCAATCTGAACGAAACCCCGGCCAGCATGGAAAAGACCCTGGCCTTCGCCAAGAGGCTGCAGCCGGACACCGCGCAATTCTTCCCCATCATGGTTTATCCCGGCACAACTGCGTACGAAGAAGCGAAGAAGCGCAACTATATTCAGATTGAAAGCTGGGATGCGTGGCTGACCAAAGACGGTCTGCACAACAGCGTGGTGACCCTGCCAAACATTACTCACGAGCAACTGGTAACGTTTTGCGACCGCGCCCGGCGTAATTTTTACCTCAGTCCTTCCTATCTTCTGTACAAGATGAAGCAGTCGCTCAAAGATCGGCGGGAACTGCAGCGTAATTTGAAAGGCTTTGTCACGCTCTCGAAGTATTTGTTGCGCGGCAGCCAGCACGAGAAAACCGCTGGGGATACCCAACCCCCGGAGCGGCATGACCACGACGACATCGCGCCAGTAGCGACCACGGTTGGCAGTGCCAGAAGCTGAGCTTGCCCGCATCTAATCAAGGCGGGACCGGCGGCCGATGATGG
>Ga0302140_10011931_pt1 | contig 10673 bp, 7 predicted proteins | sample I_Bog_E1_1_FD_202095 | JGI IMG/M metagenome (GOLD analysis project Ga0302140, IMG submission 202095) | Peat permafrost microbial communities from Stordalen Mire near Abisko, Sweden - I_Bog_E1_1 | ecosystem: Environmental > Terrestrial > Soil > Wetlands > Peat | place: Sweden: Abisko, Stordalen...
CACCGATATGCTGGCGCGCTTCAAACAGGAGTTGATCCTCGCCCGCCAGATCACGCACCGCAACGTGATCCGTATCTTCGATCTCGGCGAAGATGCCGGCACAAGATTCATCACCATGGAATTTGCCGACGGCGCGACCTTGCGTTCGGTGCTGAGCGAGCAAGGCAAACTCCAGCCCGCCGAGGCCGTTGAGATCACCCGGCAGATTTGCCTCGGCCTGGAAGCCGCGCATGCCGAGGGCGTGATTCATCGCGACCTGAAGCCGCAGAACATCATGCGCAGCCAGCAGGGACGCGTCGTCATCATGGATTTCGGCCTCGCGCGCACCCTGACCTCCTCCATGACCGAGACCGGCGCGCTAGTGGGCACCATGGAATACATGTCCCCTGAGCAGGCGCTCGGAAAAGAGATTGACGCGCGCTCGGATGTTTTTGCCATCGGTCTCATCTTCTACGAATTGCTTACCGGCAAGACTCCCTACCAGGCTGAGACCGCGATTGCCAGTTTGATCAAACGCTCGCAGGAACGTGCGATTCCCGCCAGCGAGATCGATGCCAGCGTTCCGCGCGACCTCAGCCGCATCGTCTCGAAATGTCTGGAGCGTGAGTGCCCGCAGCGTTATCAGAGCGCGAGAGAGATTCTCACAGACCTGGATGCCTGGGCCGCAGGCAAAGTGGTTGCGGCGAAACCTTCGCACCCCGTCGTAAGCCGGAAAAATATCTATGCGCTTGCGGCAGCCGTGTTGCTGCTCGTTGTCGTCGCAGGTATAGGATTGCTGCGCCACCGCACTTCGACTTCGACTGCGCAAACTTCCAAGTCGCAAGCACCTTCCACTCCGGCAATCTCGCTTGCCATCCTTCCCTTCCGCAACGCCACCGAAGACTCCAGCTTGAACTGGATCGGCAGCAGCGTAGCTGAAATGTTGACCACCGAAATCGGAGAATCGCAACACCTGCGCACCATCGCTCCGTACCGCATGCACCAGGTACTCTCCGACCTGCGCATCGCCCCAGACAACATTCTGGATCCGGCGATGCTTCACCGCATCTCGGAATTCAGCAACGCTGACACCGTGATCTGGGGCCAGTACGTGCGGCTGGGCGAGCAGGTGCGCTTTGATTTAACGCTGCAGGACATAAAAGCCGACCACCAGGTTTCGCTCAAGATAGACGCTGCGAACCAGAACGACATTCCCGCTGCGGTGCATCGCATCGCTGACGCCGTACGCGGCAATCTCTCCATTTCCAGCGACGTGCTCAAGGAGTTGCAGGCCAGTTCCTTCTCGCCGCGCTCCAATTCCCCCGCGGCTCTCCGCGCCTACAACCAAGGCGAAGAGTTTCTGCATAGCGGAAGAAATCTTGACGCATTGAAAGGCTTCCAGGAAGCGACCAAAGAAGACGGATCGTTTGCCCTGGCATTTTCCGGACTCGCGCAATCCTACGCACAGTTGGGATTCGATCATGAGGCGGATCAGGCATCGCGCAAGGCCGTTGAACTCAGCCGCCACGCGCCGCTTGCGGAGAGGTATCTTATCGACGCGCAGCAGGACTTGATTCTGAAAGACAGCAGCAAGGCGCTTTCAGCCTATCAAAATCTGGCGATTACGCGCCCCAACAATCAAGACATTGAGTACGCGCTGGCCGGCCTCTACCTGGACCACGGTGAAATTGACAAGGCTCGCGAGCAGCTTGCGAAGATACTTCAGAACGATCCCAAGGATTTGCGCGCAATCTGGCGCATGGGTGTTGCTGAGATCATGGCCAACAATCCGCAGGCCGCGCTTGATCCGCTTACACGCGGTCTTACGCTTGCAGTACAACTTGATAATCAGGAGCAGAAGTCGCTGATGTTACAGGCCATCGGCATCTCTTATCGAATGCTCAACAAACTCGATGCGGCTTTGCGCAACTATCAGGACGCCATGGAGATCAATCGCCGTCTTGGACTCAAGCGCAACCTCGCCGCAAACCTGATTGAAATCGCGCAAGTCGATAACATGATGGGCAAGCCGGATGACGCCATGCGGAGTTACTCCGAAGCCTTGAAACTGCAGCGCGAGATTGGAATCAAGAAAGAGAGCGGAGACACTCTAATTGACATGGGTGTTCTGCTCGCCGACCGCGGCCAGTATGACAAGGCTTTGCAGGCTTACAAGGAAGCGTTGCAGATCCAGCGCGATGCGGGAGACGCCAAGTATGAGGCTCTATGCCTGAATAACATCGGCTTGGTTTTTCTCGCCAGGGGTAACACAGATGACGCACTGACTTACTTGCAACGCGCTCTGGAGTTACGCCGAAAGTTGAATCTTCCTGCCGACATTGCGGAAACCATGGGAAGCCTTGGCGAGGTGTACACCGCCCAGGGGCAATACGAACAGGCGCTCTCTTCCTTCATGGAGGCGCTCGGACTCTGGCGCAAGGCGGGCGATGTGCAGAACGCCGCCGCCGAGCATCATGAAATGGGATCAGTGTTCCTTTACCAGGGGCGAATGGGCGCGGCCATCGACGCGATGCAGGATTCAGTGAAGGGCCTGCGCGATGCCGGACAGCACAACCGCGACCTCGCAGAATTCATGGCTGATCTGGCCGATGCACTCGCTCAGGCCGGAAGAGGCAGCGAATCGGCGAAGTTACTCGACGAGGCAAGCGCACTCGCTCTCGAACTCAAGAACTCTGCCCTGGAGGCAACCGTGCTCAACGCCCAGGGTAACGTAAGCTTCTACGCCGGTGACCTGAAGGGTGCAAAGGCGTCGTACCAACAAGCCTTGCGTGCGGCATCGCAGGGCACGGAGAAAGATAAGATCGTGACCTCGAAGTTGAATCTCGCCAAGGTCGCCATTGCCGAGGGTCATGCTCAAATGGCGCTTCATGATCTGCCCGCGTTATCGCAGCAGGCGTCTGCCACCGGATTGAAGTATCTCGCGCTGCAAAGCTCCGTGTGCATGGCAGAGGCGCTGGTAGCCAGCAAGGATTACGCGCGCGCGAAGGATGAGTTGGAAAACATTCTCGGAACCAGCGAACGACTGGGCACTCGCCTGCCCACCGCAAGAATCAACTATTTGATCGCGAACTCGATGCGTGCTACCGGCAACTCCGAAGCCGCCGCGCGATACAACCATGCTCACTCTCTGCTCGATGAGTTGAAGAAAGAGCCCGGCTCTGAACATCTGTTGGAGCGCGCCGACCTCCGCAGCATCTATGACGACTCTGCGCGCTGGAGCCACTCCGACAACGCCGCCGCTGCACACCCCTAAAGAGCGCGGCAGTCTCCGCGCCTTTCTGCTACTCATTCTCTGCGCCTACTTGAACTGGAAGTTCGCCGCGTGCGTGGTCCCGTCGCTCAGTTGCAACGCCACCTGCCCGCAAGTGTTCTTCCACGCGGAGTTGGTCTTCCATGTATAGGTGTACACGCCCGAAGAGTAACTTAGGCTTCCGCTGGTTACTACTGGCGCGCCCGACGGCAGGGAGCCTCCAGGGCAAGCAACTGGCGTGAGAGTGGGCGACCCTGCGGCCAGTATTCTCAGTCCCGCGTTTCCGCCCAGGTTGAATTTCAGAGGAACTGTGCTTCCCGCCTGGACCGCGTTCCACGCGGTGTCGCTCACAGGTGTAAGGAATCCCGTGAAGTTATAGTTAACGTTGTAAGTCACTGACTCAGATGATCCACCGTTCCCAGCCAGATCCAGCACGTTTACCGTGAACGTATGTGGACCGATCGTGCTGGTATTGATTGCGGAACTCAGCGTGCCAGTGCTCGGCGTGGGAAGAACAAGCGACAAAGGGGTCGGCCCGCACAACACAACACCCGACGGAGTTACTCCAGCGCTCGCCGGATCGACGCAACTGTAACTCGCCTTTACCCCGCCCTGGTTCAATACGTACGGACCCGCCGGGCTCAGGGTTGGGCCGGTGGCGACTTGCGGTTTCGTCAGGTCCACATTCATCGTCAGTGTTTTGAACGTCGCCCAGTTTCCCAAGTTACCGGGATTATTGGTGAAAACCAATTCCTCGGTTCCTGCGCAATCGGTCGCAAACCAGTGAAGCGTGTGCTTACCTTCCGCAAGGTTTACCGTGGCGCTCTCTGAGAGCGGCAGGGCTGATCCCGCCGTCGGCACACTGGGGCATGGAGTCGCGCTTGTCAGCGTAACGTCGCCGGGAATTGGCAACGACGTATCGGGATACGGTGCCCCACTGTCGATTCCATAGGTCACGCTGGCAATGGGTGCCGCGATGAATCCATTGTTGTTCGCCGGTGGCACTGTGGGCGGAAACGTGGTGAACTTCAAACTTACCGTGCCGCTGTTACTCCAGCCGAATATATTCGGCAAGAAGATCGGCACGGTAAATGGCAACGGAACGCCGGTTACTGCGATAAACGTCGAGTTCGTTGTGCTTCCGCCGCTTCCACTGCGGAAGTCGCCGAGGAATGAGGTAATCGGATTCTGCGGGCACATAAAGCCTGTCTCAGGCCCCACGAATGTGCAATTAGAAGGCGACCAGCTATCGCTTCCCATCAGGAAGCCGATTCCCGTCCCCGGAGGAAACGCGACTGCGGTCGGCGCGGCGTCGAAGGTGTGGAACATCTGTACGTTCTTGGCCGTGGATTGCGGACAGTTATCTCCCATTGGAGTAGAGCCATTCGGCCCACTATTCGTACACAAGATGGTTGAAGTTGTGCAGAGTGGATTACCCGAAGGATCCAGCTCTCCGGTCTCAGGTATGCATTTGGTCGTCGCAAATGACGTACCTGCCACATACGCGGGCCAGACAGCCGGCTCAATCCCATTGTTCGTCACCGTAGGAATCGTGTTGTCGACGATCGTCAACGTATTCGCTCCCACGGCTGCCGTGTAGCTGGATTGGAACTGGACTCGCTGCCCGGTTGCGCTGTCAAAGGGGAAGTTCTGCGCTAACTGGCTTGTGGATGGACTTAGAGCGGGGATAGGGTTCCCGAGCTGGCTGCCGCCCGGCGCAATGCCGGACTGCGTGCAATTGGTGATCAGGTAAATGGAAGAGTTGCCCAGTGACACTCCAGAGTCCATCAGTTGAAACTGTGCCTGCACCGTCCCCGACGGCCCAGGTGTCAGATTCGAACCGATGTTCGGCGCAGACACTCCGTATTGCGCTACAAACGTATCGGGGTCATCACCCGTCAGTCCCTGGTAGTTGCCTGCATATTGCGTATTGAAGCAATCGGTTCCACCTTCGGTTGCATCACCGCTGTAACCACCCTGGCAGATATCAACCTGCGTGTTGCCGTTCACTGACAATCCAATGAAGTTGTCAGCAAACAAGTTTGCGTACGTAACACTGGGAGATGTGCTGGTTGGCGTGGGTGAGGAGGAGACAATAGCCGTCGGCGATGCTGGACAGCTCAACTGAATCGTTGTGGTTCCGAATGGCGTCAGCGAGGTGTTCGTCGAAGATCTGGTATCGCCTGGGCCAAACAGTTGATAGCTGGTCTGTGCAACTACTTCCGTGGCCGCAAACATCGCCGCAATCAGCAGCGCAGCGGTACTAAGCTGTTTCATGTGAGCTCTCCTGACCATGGATAGTGTTTGCGGACGAACGTGCTCACATTCCTTTTGCAGTTTCGTGGAATGCATTGTGCATGGATGGACGGGCTACGCTGGCGGGTTGCACAACTCAACAGATTGTTTTTCCAGAACGCCATTACCAACCCATCTGCCGCATCCGCCGGAGGATGACCTCGCTGTAGTTGTTCATGCGCTCGGGACGCCGCTTCAACGGAGCCGGCAGAATCGCGGCAAGCCGTGCCGCCTGTTCACGGCCAATATTCCGGGCTGCGGTTCTGTCGTGATAACGGCACGCCGACTCTGCACCATAGACACCGGGGCCCCACTCGACCACGTTGAGGTAGAGCTCCAGAATTCGCCGTTTGCCAAGGACGAGCTCTGCTACCGGTACCAATGTGGCCTCTGCACCCTTGCGAAGGAAAGAGCGGCCCGTTCCGAAGAACAGGTTCTTGACGAGTTGCTGCGTAAGGGTTGAGCCTCCGCGCGTGCGTCCGCCTTCCATGTCCTCCTGGGCGGCGAGTTCAATCGCGTGCCAGTCGAAGCCATGATGCTGGTAGAAGCGCGTATCCTCCGCGGCAATTACGGAGTGCTGGAGATCCGGTGAGATCTGGCTGAGCGGAATGAACTTGTAGCGTTCGTGATACGGCGTGTGGTGAATCCAGGCCTGCATGCGGCGCTGCATATGCACTGCTGTGGTCGGAGGATCGATCCACCGGTCGGCCACAAGGGTCAGCGCAGCAAACGTCCAGAGAAGGACTCCGCCGATGATCAGCCATCGAACCCATGATCGCGGAAAGCCAGATCGCGCAAAACCCTTCCGGCGCGGGGTCTTGGGAGGTGTGTTTGGACTTGGAGTCACACTTCAGAATAGCAGCCTGCGCTGGTTGCCGCTAACGGCTATCCTCGTGCGCGCGACCGCATGAATGTGAGTATCCCGATTGACTTGAGAGCTGAAAAACCGATACCATCGCGTATTCAACCTCCATTCATATTCTCCGACCGGCTTGAGATGTGGCGGAGGGGATGCGACACAGCGGGCCACAACCTCCCGCCGGGAGTATCTATACCCTGAGAACGTGATTGGCTGGCATTCCTCGACAGGAGATCAAAGCAATGAAGACCGCGGGTGGTTCCTACTCCAAGCTGTCAATCGTCATCCTGACCCTGGTAGCGCTGGTCGCGCTCAGCAATCCGATGTATGCACAGGAAGCCCCGGCCATCACCGTGGGAGACGTCCGAGTCACCGGCGTGGCTGACGATTGGACGCATCATCGGCTTATCTTCTCCAATCCTGGCACGGAAGAAGAGGCGATACGGAACGGCACCCACGAGAAGTGGCTCAGGATCACAAAAGATCCGCGTTACATCATGCAGCAGTTGAGGCGAGGAAGCCCCGCGCAAGGCCCGGCCGCCGGAGCGGTGGCCGCCCGGCAATCCCGCGAGGCAGCAACCGCCGCAACGCAGCCGACTTTCACGCCAGTCCGCAGGATGCCAACGATTCCGACGGGAATAGAAAAAGACTGGGCTGAGACCGTGGGGGCTGGCACGACGCTTCGGGGGAACACCTACCCGGCAAAGTGGTCATTCGGCACAAGCACTGCGAGTTGCGCCAACGATTTCGTCATCTATCCCACGGGCGTGGCGGGAAGTTCGACGGCGGCCAGCGTCATTGCCTACTACGAGCTTTATTCCGGTTGCACCGGCAGCCCTACAGTCGACTGGGCTTACAACACCGGCGGCACGGTCTCGCTCTCGCCCGTATTCTCCTCGAACGGCAATCAGGTGGCTTTCGTCCAAACGTCGAGTTCCGTTGCGAGTCTGGTTTTGCTGACGTTTGCCACGCCAGGTACGACCGGCCAGGGAACGCTCACCGCTCCTAAGGCTCCAACGAGCGAAATCACCGCAAATTATCCGGGTTGCAGTGCGCCCTGCATGACCTCGATTCCGTTCAGTGGCAGCAGCCCCAATGACACCTGGTCGAACCCGTTTTATGACTACACGAACGACGTGCTCTACGTTGGCGACAGCCTCGGCAAGCTTCACAAGTTTCAACCAGTCTTCAATGGAACGAGCACTACCCCTGCGGCTGAGGTGACGACCTCCTGGCCCGTCCAACTGAAAAACGCTGCCAACGACACCACCCAAACCACCGGACCTGTGTATGACTCGACGTCAGGGTATGTATTCGTTGGCACTGTTGGTGGTTACTTGTATTCCGTAGGGTCAGGGTACGCAGGGACAACGTCGGGCACGGTCCACGGCTACACAACACAGGTGGGGCCCAAGTGCTCCGGCATTAATGACGCACCGCTGGTTGATTCTGCCGCCGGGGATATTTACCTTTTTGTGCAAGATTTTCTCAACAGCAGCCATTATTACAATGCCGTCCTTGAATATCCTATCGCCACCTTCAGTGGCGGTTCCTTCGCTTATACCGCGGGCATCACAGCGGGTGAGGGAGACGACTACGGAGGCACTTGCGGCACCAATCGATATTTTTATGCGGGAGCCTTCGACAACACGTACTTCCAGTCAAGCGAACCCCCGACAGGATATCTTTACCTCGTGGGCGATACTTATGGCCCCTCATACTTGTACCAAGCCCCTATTACTGCCGGTGCCATTGGCGCGGGTACCGTGAGTGTTCAATTAACCACCGCCAACCCGAACGGGTACGGCTCCCCGGTTACCGAGTTCTACAACGCGACCTCCAACACGCCTTCAGCGGCCCATGCCACCGGCACGTTCTCAAGCACCGGCCCTACCGCAGGACAGACGATTTCCATCCAAAATAATTCAAATACGCTGACATTAACGGGAACTTCAGGAACGATCGGCACAGGCACGGTTACGGTAACAGGAACCGGCCCCAACAGTGGCGACATCCTTACCATAGGGAGTGTCACTTACCAATTCGAGAGCACGGGAGGAACGACGACTTGCACCGGCTACGCAACCGAGCCATGTGTGTGGTACGGGAGCACCGCTGACAACGCGGCCCAGGCTATATACGCAGCGATTACGAACAATAGTGCAAATTGTCCGACAGGCGTCACCGGAACCTGGACGAACACGTGCTTCTCGTATGGGAAGGCGAATTCCAGCGTCACGGCGGTGTATACGGGGAGCACCTCGGCGGTAGTGTCGTTGACGAACACGACCGGCAGTAGCCTTACTTTCTCAAGAACCAGCAGCGCCATCACACTGTCGCCGGCAACAGGGGGGATTCCCGCAACAACGGGCACCAACGGCTGCAGCAATGCGACCACCGGAACGTTTATCGTCAGCACCACACCGGCGACTGCGGCTGGGGACTTGAATGCTGCAATTAACGCCTGCGAAGCTTCCTATTCCGCCGTCGGAGTTACCTCAACTGTGGCTAGCGCAGTCGTCACGGTCACCGACACGACGACGGGGTCTGCTCCCACTCTTACGCTTGGGGGGACTGCGACCACCGGGCCTCCAAGTAACTTTGCCTGGAGCGCTGTGACACCGGGCTCCAACACTTCGCCAGAGGATCTAATTTTCTTCAGCGTATACGAGTCGAGTGTAACCGGATGCACCAACTCTGCTGGCAACGGCTGCGTCATAAGTTACAACGTCACTACGCCCTCGGCAATTGCGTTGGCCGGTGCTCCGCTGAACATAGCTGCCAACAGCACCACGCCGACCGCTCCTACCGGCGGGTTCATCATCGACAATTCAGTGGGATCAGGGACAGAGGCAGGGGCATCCCAGATCTACTTCTTGACCACGGACAGTGCCGCGACGACCTGCACCGGCACTGGCAGCCCCTCGGGTATTTGCGCCGTGCAGGCGTCACAGACTGCGCCATAAACCTCCGCTGCGTCAACCGTCAGCTCAATATCAAAGCTGACGGTTGACATCGCTGCGCCACCTTCGCGATTGCCGGCGGAGGAGCGGCTTGGATCTTTGCGCTTGATCACTACTGCGGGCTTGGTTTCCGCTTTGCGTTTATCGGGCGAGACCTTGAATTCACAATGCCGTGAAATTTGTCCACAACATGCCAGTTGCTGATTCCCGCACCACTGGCTCCGCGCATGCCGCATCCTCGTTCTTCACCTGATTCACCCGGCAGCTCACCTCATACCGCCGCATCAATGCCGGATCAATGGCTTCAGCAGGCCGCACACCGCGTCCGTCTTCTAAAAGCCGGGGTCAAGCCACAGGTCATAGGCTTCGGCGTCGGCCATGGTGAAGCAGAACGGGGTCTTCATCTTGCCGTCCTCCTTCCATTCATAAAACCCGTCCGCAGGAATCAGACAACGTCGCTTCTTGAGCGCCTCGCAGAACGACGACCTGGTGGCCGCAAGTCTCAGCTACAGCCAACCTCGGGTTCGGGCAATGCGGGCGGCGTCGATACGATTGGTGGCACCGAGTTTGGTGATGATCTCAGAGAGATAGTTGCGGACCGTGCCTTCTGAGAGGTGAAGTTCGGCAGCGATTTCGGTGGAAGAGCCGCCATCGCCGGCGCGCTTAAGGATCTGGCGCTCGCGGGCGGAAAGAGGATCTTCCTCGGCATTCCAAACTTCAGCGGCGAGCGCAGGATCGATGGCGCGGAGACCGGAGTGGACATGTCGAATAGCTTCCGCAAGTTCGCGCACCGGACGATCTTTGAGCAAATAGCCACGGGCTCCGGCGTCAAGCGCGCGGCGCAGGTAACCGGGACGCGCGAAAGTAGTGAGGATGATCACGTGAGATTTGGTCTCGGCGAGTTTGAGATCGGCTGCCAGTTCGAGGCCGGAACGTTCGGGCATTTCGATATCGGTAACGACCACATCCGGAGCATGCTCGCGGGCAAGACGGAGGGCCTCGCGGCCATTGCTGGCCTGGGCAATCACGAGGATGTCCGGCTCGAGGTCAAGAAGGGCAGCAAGGGCTCCGCGAAGCATGGTCTGATCTTCGGCGAGCAGAACGCGAATCGGCGTTGCCGACTTGGAAGGGATGCTCACGATGCTGCAACCTGACGGAGCGGGAGTTCGAGGATAAGGCGGGTTCCCCGTCCACGCTCTATGCCGAGTTCGAGTGAAAAGTGGCCGCCGAGTGATTCGATGCGCTCGCGCATGCCGCGCAGGCCATTGCCTTCACCGGCGTCGGCGTGCTGGCCGTTGTCTTCGAT
>Ga0302140_10011933_pt1 | contig 10671 bp, 8 predicted proteins | sample I_Bog_E1_1_FD_202095 | JGI IMG/M metagenome (GOLD analysis project Ga0302140, IMG submission 202095) | Peat permafrost microbial communities from Stordalen Mire near Abisko, Sweden - I_Bog_E1_1 | ecosystem: Environmental > Terrestrial > Soil > Wetlands > Peat | place: Sweden: Abisko, Stordalen...
TTAATTTATATTTTACGCCCTTAGGACTGTAAATATTTATTTATTGGTTGAGCAGGCTATTAATTCATTTTTGATATTTAACAAAACGAATATGTTAAAAAAATACATTATCCAGGCAGTTTTTTTTGCTCTTGCTATATTCTCGGTAACCGTCGCGAAAGCCCAGAGCGATCCGATTGAGGGTTTATGGTACAATGATATTAAGAGCGCGAAAGTCCTTATCACCAAATCTCAGGATGGGAAATTCTTCGGCAAAGTGGTATGGCTCAAAGAACCGTTAAAAAACGGCAAACCAAAGGTTGATGAACTGAATGCCGATGAAAAACTGCGAACAAGACCAAGATTGGGCTTGCCTGTTCTGTCAGATTTCGTAAAAGACGGGGATAACAGGTATACCGGTGGCACCATCTATGACCCACTAAACGGTAAAACATATTCCTGCAATATTACTTATAAGGGTAAGACCCTTGCCATACGTGGCTATATAGGAATTTCACTTTTTGGAAGGACTACTACCTGGTCGCGTGCAGAATAATCATTTTCAGTAATAAGATTTAAAAAAACCATTTATACTAATGGATACTAAACGAATTATAAAAAAAGTGGCCGTGCTTGGTTCGGGCGTGATGGGTAGCCGTATTGCCTGTCATTTTGCAAACATCGGCGTAGAGGTACTGTTGTTTGATATCGTACCCGAGAATGCGGCAGCGGGCGACAAAAAAGCAAGGAATAAAATAGTTAATGACGCGCTTGACTTTGCTGTAAAATCAAATCCATCACCGCTGTACCTCAAAACTTTTGCCAGGCGTATTACAACAGGGAACCTTACCGACGACATTTCAAAAATTGCAGCGTGCGACTGGATTATCGAAGTAGTGGTGGAACGTTTGGACATTAAGCAAAAAGTATTTGAAACGGTTGAAAAATACAGGAAACCGGGGACACTAATAACCTCCAACACATCGGGCATCCCTATACATTTAATGGCGGAAGGGCGAAGTGATGATTTTAGAAAGAACTTTTGCGGCAGCCATTTCTTTAACCCGCCGCGCTATTTAAAGCTGCTGGAAGTAATCCCGACGAAAGATACGTTACCGGCAGTTGTTGATTTTTTACTGGAATATGGCGACAAATATCTTGGTAAAACTACCGTGTTGGCAAAAGATACGCCCGCGTTTATCGGTAACCGTATTGGCGTGTTCAGTATCATGAGCCTGATGCACTACGTAAATAAAACAGGGATGACGGTGGAGGAAGTGGATAAGCTTACCGGCCCTGTGATTGGCCACCCTAAATCGGCGACATTCCGCACAAATGACGTGGTTGGTTTAGATACGATGGTGCATGTTGCGAATGGTTTATTCAAAAATGCCCCGGATGATGAAGCTAGCGAGCTATTTGAAATTCCTGATTTTGTGAACGGCATGCTTAAAAAAAATTGGCTGGGTAGTAAGACACGTCAAGGCTTTTACAAAAAAGAAAAAGTTGACGGTGTAAACCAGTTTTATGCGCTTGATTTGAAATCACTTGACTATAAGCCGTCCCAAAAAGTGAAGTTTGCTGCACTTGAAACCACAAAAACGGTTGAAAAACTAGAGGACCGGCTAAAGATTTTGTTTGCTGCAAAGGACAGAGCAGGTGATTTTTATCGGGCTACATTCTACCAGCTTTTTGCCTACTCCAGCAAGCGTATCCCCGAAATTTCGGATGAGCTCTATAAGATAGACGCCGCCATGAACGCTGGTTTTGGATGGGAGTTGGGCCCCTTTGAAAAATGGGACGCGCTGGGCGTTCAAAATACAGTAAAAGATATGGAGGCTGCGGGGAATAAACCTGCGAAGTGGGTTTATGACATGCTTGCGGGGGGTATTCAAAGCTTTTATAAATTGGAGGACGGCAAGCGTATGTACTACGATATCCCATCAAAAGAATATAAGGTTATCCCGGGAACGGAGAATTATATATTGCTGAAAAACATCGGTAAAGAAAAAATAGTATGGAAAAATAGCGGTACAACTATTACAGATATCGGCGATGGCATCCTCAACCTTGCATTCCATACCAAAATGAATACTATCGGAGGCGAGGTGATTGAAGGGATAAACAAAGCCATTACGTTAGCTGAAGTCAGCTACAAAGGCCTCGTAATATCCAACGAAGGGGCCAATTTTAGTGCCGGGGCCAATGTAGGAATGATCTTTATGATGGCCGTTGAGCAGGAGTTTGATGAACTTAACCTGGTGGTTAAGACTTTTCAAAACACGATAATGCGTTTGCGTTACTCTTCAATCCCTGTGGTGGCTGCCCCTCATCAAATGGCTTTGGGCGGCGGTTGCGAAATATGCCTGCATGCCGACAAAGTAGTGGCACATGCCGAATTGTATATGGGTTTGGTTGAGTTTGGTGTAGGATTGATCCCGGGTGGGGGCGGAACAAAGGAGTTTGCCCTTCGCCTGTCTGACGAATTACAGGATGGCGATATAGAAGTAAATAATTTCAGGGAAAGGTTTTTAACTATAGGCCAGGCAAAGGTTTCCACTTCCGCATATGAAGCTTTTGAATTTGGCTATCTTAAAAAGGGCCGCGATGTAGTGGTAGTATCTCAAAACAGGTTACTTGCCGAAGCAAAACGGCATTGTTTGCAGATGGCAGATGACGGCTATGTGCAACCGGTTCAGCGAACAGATATTAAAGTTTTGGGTAAACAGGCCCTGGGTTTAGCTTACGTGGGCGCCAATACCATGTTTAGTGGTAATTACATCAGCGAGCATGATGTAAAGATATCCCAAAAATTGGGCTTTGTACTTTCAGGCGGCGACTTATCGCAGCCGTCTTTGGTAAGCGAGGCATACCTGCTGGACTTAGAAAGAGAGGCTTTTCTTTCCCTTTGTGCCGAAAAGAAAACACTGGAACGCATACAGTCTATCTTAACCGGTGGCAAGGTTCTTAGAAACTAATTTTTAATCAAAAAAGTAAAGAAAAAAATGAACGCATTCATAGTTGCAGGTTGCCGAAGCGCAATAGGAAAAGCAGGCCGTGGTGGTTTCAGGTTTACCAGGCCCGACACGCTTGCCGCCGACGTGATAAAACAGCTTTTAACATTTGTGCCCAGTGTTGATAAAGAGCAAATTGACGATGTAATAGTGGGTAATGCCACCCCCGAAGCTGAACAAGGCTTGAATGTGGGCCGCCTCATCTCTTTAATGGCATTGGATACTGATAAGGTCCCCGGAATGACCGTAAACCGGTATTGCGCTTCAGGTTTAGAAACCATCGCTATTGCTTCGGCAAAAATACATAGCGGCATTGCCGATTGCATTATTGCCGGCGGCGTTGAAAGTATGAGCCTGCTGCCAATGGGCGGCTGGCGTATTGTTCCGAATGCTGATGTTGCACTGGCACACCCTGATTATTACTGGGGTATGGGCTTAACGGCTGAAGCTGTTGCAAAAGAATATAGTATTGGAAGGGAAGAGCAGGACCAGTTCGCTTTTGATTCGCACCAAAAAGCCATAAAGGCGATAAACGGCGGAAAGTTTAAAGAGGAGATAGTACCGGTAAACATTACCGAAATCTATATTGACGATACCGGAAAAAAAAAGAAAAGGGAATTTAAGATAGATACAGATGAAGGCCCACGGAGCGATACTTCGCTTGACGCTTTAGCAAAACTAAAACCGGTTTTTAATGCAAAAGGCGTAGTTACTGCCGGTAACTCCTCGCAAACAAGCGATGGCGCAGCTTTTGTAATGGTAGTGAGTGAAAAGTTTTTAAAACAAAACAACCTCAAACCAATTGCCAGACTGGTTAATTATGCGGTTGCAGGCGTACCGCCCCGCATTATGGGTATTGGCCCCTTGGTAGCTATCCCAAAAGTGTTGAAAGCCGCCGGATTAAAACAACAGGACATTGACTTAATTGAGTTAAATGAAGCCTTCGCGTCCCAGTCCCTTGCGATAATAAAAGGTCTGGATCTTGATCCGGATGTTGTTAATGTAAACGGAGGTGCAATTTCTTTGGGCCATCCGTTGGGATGTACCGGCGCAAAACTTTCTGTGAAGCTTTTTAATGAACTAAGACGAAGAGATAAAAAATATGGCATGGTAACCATGTGTGTTGGTACCGGCCAGGGCGCTGCCGGCGTGTTTGAATTATTATAACCCCGGCAATCCGGCATAATAAAATGATTGATAACTAAGTGTTTTAATAAGCAATGGCAACAACAGAAAAACCCTTAAGATTATTTGATTGCATAGCGGTACAGGCAAAAGACCCCAGGCCTGATCTTTTAAATGCCAAAGTTAATGGCGTTTGGCAATCATATAGCACGCAACAGGCGCATACGATGGTTTTGCAGTTAGCCGTTGCGTTGTTAAAATCAGGTATATCCGCAGGTGACGGCACCGTGGAGCATCGTGATAAAGTCGGGCTCATCAGCAGCGGGAGACCCGAGTGGATAATTACTGACCTTGCCGTCCAGCAAACCGGCGCAGTTTTGGTTCCCTTATATCCAAATACTAATGCAAAGGAAATTGAACAAATTCTGATTGAAGCGGACGTGAAGATTATGTTTATCAGCAATAAGGAGTTGTATGAAAAGGTAAACAGCATCAGTAAAAACATCCCGTCGTTAAAGGGAATTTATACTTTTGATCAATTTGATGAATGCAGTAACTGGACTGAATTGCTTAAACCTGTAACTGACGACGATCGCAGGATTTTATTGGAGACAAGTGACCGTATTACCGAAAATGATATTACTACCATCATTTACACTTCAGGTACAACAGGGCGGCCCAAAGGAGTGATGCTCACGCATAAAAATATTTTAAGCAACACGATGGCTTCTGGCGATGTGCTTGCGCAGATTCCTATAGAGGAAAAACGGGCATTTAGTTTTTTGCCTGTTAATCACATTTTCGAAAAAATGTGTTCTTATATCTACCTTTTCTTCGGTTTTTCGATCTATTATGCCGAGAGCATGGATACCATCGGCCCAAATATTAAAGAAGTAAAACCATATATTTTTACGGCCGTGCCGAGGGTACTTGAAAAAGTATTTGAAAAGATCATTATTGAAGGTAAAAAACTAACCGGGATAAAAAGCAGGATATTTTTGTGGTCGTTGAAAATCGCAGATCAATTTGAAATTGAAAACAAAAGTTTATGGTATAAGGTCAAATTGGCCATTGTTGATAAACTTGTTTTTAGTAAGTGGCGCGCTGCATTAGGAGGGAACCTAAAGGCCATAGTAGTTGGAAGTTCCGCATGTCCTATCAGGCTGGAGCGGATTTTTACCGCCGCAGGTGTTGTTATTTTAGAAGGATACGGTCTTACAGAAACTTCACCGGTTATTTCAGTCAACCAGTATACACCTGAAAAACGAAGATTTGGTTTTGTTGGACCAGTTTTGCCCGATGTTCAGGTAAGAATTGCCGAAGATGGTGAAATTCTCTGTAAAGGCCCCAATGTAATGCCCGGTTATTATAAAAACCCCGAACTGACAGCCGAGGTCCTGATAGACGGATGGTTCCATACGGGTGATATTGGCGAATTGGACAAAGATTCTTTCCTTAAAATAACTGACAGGAAAAAAGAAATTTTCAAAACTTCCGGGGGCAAATATGTTGCGCCTTTACCGATTGAAAATAAAATGAAGGAGAATTACTTTATTGAGCAGATGATTGTGGTTGGCGCCGGGAAGAAGTTCGCATCAGCGATGATTGTACCTTCGTTTGGCAACTTAAAGCCCTGGTGTAAGAAAAATCATATCGCAGATTTATCAAATGAAGAAATAATCAAAGACCACCGCGTAGTAGCCATGTATCAATCAATTATTTCAGGTTTTAACCCGGAATTTAATCATGTTGAACAAATAAAGAAATTTACCATTCTTCCAAAAGAATGGACAGTGGAAAGCGGCGAACTCACGCCTACCGGAAAAATGCGCCGGAAGATTATCACTGAAAAATATAATTCTGAATTAGAAGCGATGTACAGCGATCAGGGAGATTACGTTCCAAACACAGATAAGTAAACTAATGGAAACCATACAAGTCACCATAAATGAAAAAATTGCCGTAATTACCCTCAACAGGGGCCGGTCGAACCCGATTAATCATCAAATGGTTAAGGAACTGTCTGTCTGCATAAAAGACCTTGAAAATAATAATGAGGTTGGCGGAGTAATATTGACCGGCAAGCAAGGCTTTTTCTCATCCGGGGTTGACCTGATTGAAGCTTTCAATTATAACGAGGAGCAGGCCAGGAATTTTTGGACTGACTTTTTTAAACTCCAAACTATTCTCATATCTTTTAAAAAACCCTTAGTAGCGGCTATCAGCGGACATAGCCCGGCCGGCGGATGTGTTTTGGCCATTTGCTGCGATTACCGCTTGATGGCTGAAGGAGAATACATTATCGGCTTAAATGAGATCCCGGTTGGTATTATCGTACCTCAAAGTATATTCGAAGTTTATTCGTTCTGGATTGGGAGGCAAAAGGCCTATCAATATTTATTGGAAGGTAAGTTGATCATTGTGAATGAAGCGCTAAAAATAGGTTTAATAGACGAAGTTCATCCTGGTGAAAGCCTGACGGCCAGGGCGGAAAAAAAGGTAAAAACCTATATGCAATTTAATCCGGTAACATGGAGCCTTAGTAAGTTAAACATGCGAAATGAACTGATCCGCAATTTAAACGAAGACCAACGTGCTGAACTTAACCAAATGCTGGAGCAATGGTGGGCGCCTGAAACAAGGGCAAATGTTGAAATGATCATTCAGAATTTAAAATCCAGGTCCGGCTCCGTTAAAAACTAAAGCAAAAAGAGCTAACCCCGGTAAATAATTACACGATGGAAGAAAAAAACGAACAAGCCTCCGGCATGTTAAAGGATGACGCATTAAAGGGGAAAACGATCATCATTACCGGCGGTGGCACCGGCCTTGGTAAAGCAATGGGCACCTATTTTTTAAAACTTGGCGCCAATTTAGTTATTACCAGCCGCAAGCTTGAAGTACTAAAACAAACAGCTGCCGAAATGGAGGCAGCTACAGGCGGAAAAGTGATTGCAATAGCCTGCGATGTGAGAAAATATGAAGACGTTGAAAACATGCTGATGCAAGCTATTAACGCTTTCGGCAAAGTTGATGTTTTGTTAAATAATGCGGCAGGCAATTTTATTTCTCCAACAGAACGTTTATCGGCAAATGCTTTTTCGGCTATAATTGATATTGTATTAAAAGGTTCGGTTAATTGCTCCCTGGCTTTGGGTAAGTACTGGATAAAAGAAAAAATACCTGGCAATATTCTCAATATTGTAACCACTTATGGGTTTACCGGATCAGCTTATGTAGTTCCTTCGGCCTGCGCCAAAGGCGGGGTACTTGCCATGACCAGGTCGCTTGCCGTAGAATGGGGAAGACATGGTATACGCTGCAATGCAATTGCCCCCGGACCGTTCCCAACCAAAGGAGCCTGGGAACGTTTATTGCCTGGTAAGATGGCCGAAAAATTTGACTTTAAAAATCGTGTCCCGCTAAAAAGAGTAGGCGAACACCAGGAGTTAGCAAATCTTGCAGCTTTCCTTGTTTCAGATTTTTCGGGTTATATAAATGGTGATGTAATTACTATTGATGGGGGCGAATGGCTGCAGGGCGCAGGACAGTTCAATGCGTTGGAGATGGTGCCAGACGCGATGTGGGACAGTATTGAGGCGGCTACCAGAAGTGCCTCACAATAGTTATTATTAGATAGCTCAGTATTTATCTCTCAATGCCGGGTAACGTATATAAAGAAAATTCATTGATTGGTGTATTAGATTATTTTTTGGGTTTAGTGGAGGGAGCAACCTTCTCCATAATAACCCCTGAACCATAATCTATACCGATTCCGGATGTATTAATCAGCATTTCATTGACAAAACTATCTTTTGAACTTTCTGTAACCTTTACCGCAATTGAAAAGGCGCCCTTGTTATAATAATGCGATACCTTATTATTCGGCGCTCTATAATATCCATAAGACCTGGGTACAATAAAACATTTACCTGTCAGTTTGGTATTTTCTAATTTGGCATAGTATGACTTGTAATCTTTATAAGCACTGTCACGGGGCGCAATGTAATTAGTGTCGAGCGGAGCTTTTCTTAATGAATAATAAAATTTTCCAAGCTCAATGTCTTTGTTTAACTGACCATTCTCTCCAATAAATGAGGTGGTAAAAGTAATTTCGAAATCAACGTTTAAAAAATCTTTCCCTAGGGGCACTTTAGCTTTCGCGTAATGCAACTCAATATTCTTTAGACGCAACCGGAAAATACCGTCATTTATTATTTCATCATAGTTCGTAGTATCTAAAACAAAGTCTGCGCTCAAGGCAACAAGTGTGTCCTTTTTATTTTTTCCAGGGAGCGTACGTTTGATGTTAAATCCGCTAAACTGCATGCCTGCAGGGTCAAGTGGCCCAATGCTGGATGGTTGATCGTAAAAGTAAATATCATTTAAACCCTGGGTCCATGTATCCGTATATTTCTTTTTGTCATTAGCAATAAAGTTTTTTACCGCTGTTACCCCCATCGTAACCAATCCCCCTGTATAGGCATCTATTAACCCGGCACCCCTGGATGTACCCCTTTCATCCATTGTAACAGGCTTTTCCTGTTTCTTCACTAAAGCATAATTGATAACATTTGTTTTAAGGCGTGGAGCCATCAGCACTTTTTCTTTTTTCTTTGAGCCAAGTTTTGATCCCGCACAACCACCAATTATGATAAGGGCTGTTAGAAAAGTAATGTAATAATATTTATTCAGGTTCATAAAAATCGTGAGTAAGCGGTTTTGTAAATTTTGTTTTGCGGATCGAGTTTGTGTGCCAAAGCGTAATATTTGAACGCCCCGGTTAAAAAACAGTTGTTTTCTAAAACAAAGCCAGCCATATAAGCTGTTTCAGCCGGGCCAGTTTTAATAACAGTATTTAATAGTGAGTCAACAGCCTGGTGATACTCTTTGTCCCGCCATATTTTTAGGTAGAAGCCAGGTTTTGGTTGTAACTGAAGGCCTGTAACTGTCCAATAAAAAACACCGGTGGCTTTTATACGGGTTGCAAGGGAATCTAAATCAAAATCATTGGCCTTAATGCTCATCCTTGTTACAAGATGATCATGCAATTTAGTATCATAGCATTTTAATATCCGGGAATTGCCCGTATCGGCAAATTTGATTTTCAAATCACCATTTAAGTAATTTATTGTGTCTAAAAACAGCGTAGTTTGTTTTTCATCAGCACGGCCCCTGTTTCTTTTTACCGCCCCGATGTTGTGAAGGTAATCCTGTTCATCAGGTTGTTCACCAGTTAACTCGTCCCAGATGAAATGAAAGTAGGCCGATAATGTAGATGGCCTCCTTTCACTGCATTTGCTTTCAATATTCCTCAATCTAACCGTGTCCGGTTTGTCCAGCTTTATGTTATTAAATTTTTTGCATATTAAAATTACCTGCGCCCCCGATGCTATAGTGATCATGTCATTATCCATCAGCTTGCTCCCCTTTTTTAGCATAAAGGTATTTGGCTGGTTTATTTTTTTAACCTTTCCCTGCACATAAAAAACTTTAAAATCGGGTGTTCCCTGCTTCGTACCGATCATAAAAAAGCAGAAAATAAGCGCCAGTGCCGGCATCAAAATCTTAATTTGGTATTTCATGGTGAAATAAAGTTTTAAACCCTTTTTTTTGATGGAGCCAGATCACGCCGGCCTCGTAGAAATAAAGTACATCCACAGCTAAAATAATTGCGATAAGCGTATCGGTAAGATCAATTTGCGCGTTGAAATTATAAAATATAATCAGGCCCAAATAAATAAAAATTATCGCGGAAGCCAATTGTGCAATTTTTACAACCAGGTGGAACCAGATATGTTTCTCTATCCAGTACCTGATAAAAAGCGCCATATGCAACCAGCATAAAATAAAAGCTATGCCCCAATTTATTACAGAGTTGGTGTGATTAATATAATTATTATCTAACATCATCCTGATGATATTAGCATGGATCACTACGCCGCTCATATCCGGCAAACTTTTGCCGGTAAGCTTTCTATTGAGGGGTGTGAAGTGTTTGTCTTCGTAATGAGACCCCGAATCAACCGTGCCTAACAGCACAATTTTGTCCGTTAAACCCGAGTAATCAGTTGTAGTGTCACTGCCATCAATTATACTAAACTTTTCCTGGGAACGCGTGTAATTTATGCCTTCCACCTTGTGGCCCCTTGCTAATAACTTACGGAAACTTTCAGGGCTGTCTATTTTAACACAAGCGGCACTAAAGGATAACAACGTGTCTTTTTGTACAATATACGGGGTAATTTCCCGGACTACGTTCTGATACCCTACAGTAAAATTTACAAAGCCCGGTTTAATCGTGCTGTCATCGAAATAAGATGGTACCCGGTTACCGGCCGTATCAAGTTGGGCGGCTAAAACAACCCGGTTATTATTATGAAGAAAGTTTTTTAATAAGCCATCAGCTTCTTTATTTGCAGAACTGTCAAGCAGCACATCAATCCCGATTACTTTTGGTTTTGCCAGGTTTACCTTTTTTAATATGCCGGCAATAGCTTTCATATCAATGTCTTTAATATTCACAATAAATATGTCGAGATCTGTAGGTATA
>Ga0302140_10011937_pt1 | contig 10670 bp, 6 predicted proteins | sample I_Bog_E1_1_FD_202095 | JGI IMG/M metagenome (GOLD analysis project Ga0302140, IMG submission 202095) | Peat permafrost microbial communities from Stordalen Mire near Abisko, Sweden - I_Bog_E1_1 | ecosystem: Environmental > Terrestrial > Soil > Wetlands > Peat | place: Sweden: Abisko, Stordalen...
TGGTGCGATACCTCGCGCCCTACAAGCTGCAGGTCGCGGTGTCCGCCGTGGCCATTGTCCTCAAAGCTGCGAGCGATGTGCTCGGGCCGTTCTTCGTCAAAGTGGCTGTCGACAAATACTTTGCACCAACCAGCGAGAAGCATTCCTGGCTGGCGGGAAAACTTAGCCCAACCGCGGTCACTGGCGTGACTGAAATTGCCGCGTTGTACTTGGCATCGCTAGGACTAATCTTCGGACTCGAGTTTGTGCAGACCTACATGATGCAGTGGACTGGCCAAAAGATTATGTTCGATCTGCGTCGGCAGATCTTTCGCCACATCCAGCAGATGCACATTGGATTTTTCGACCGAAATCCAGTCGGCCGGCTCGTAACACGGTTGACCTCGGACGTCGACGCTCTGAACGATATGTTCACTTCCGGTGTGCTCGCGATCTTCGAAGATATCTTTGTTCTGGCGTTCATTGTCGCCATCATGGTGAAAATGAGCTGGCTGTTGGCATTGCTAACACTCTCGGTCATTCCGCTCATTCTCTATGCCACCCACCTGTTTCGACGCCATGTTCGGGAGAGCTATCGACGGCAACGCGCGGCGACGGCAAAGATCAACTCCTTCACGCAAGAATATGTCTCCGGCATGAGCGTTGTGCAGCTGTTCAATCGTGAGCCGCGAGCATTCCGTGATTTCTCGGCCGTCAACGACGAGAACAAACGTGCCTGGTCCGACGCGATCTTCGCCTACGCGTTGTACTATCCGGTCGTGGAGTTTCTAAGCTCGATCGCGATTGCGCTAGTTATCTGGCGCGGTGGCATCGCTGTACTGCATGCGAATCCTGCGCTCGGGGCTCATACTGGCTTCCTGCACCCCGTAGTCACTCTCGGCATCCTCATTGCATTCATCCAATATGCGCAGCGCTTTTTCCGTCCGATTCAGGACCTCAGCGACAAGTACAACATTCTTCAGGCAGCTATGGCCGCATCGGAACGTGTATTCAAGTTGCTAGACACGGAAACCGAAATTCAGGCGACCGCTCATCCCGTTCAAGGCGACGGCACCGGTCGTATCGAATTTCGCGATGTTTGGTTCACGTACCAAACTCTTACTTCGGACCAACTCGAGAGAGTGCAGACGCTCAGCGACGATGAACTCGATCGGGTCAATGACATCGAGTGGATTCTCCGCGGCGTGACCTTCACGGTCGAGCCTGATGCGACCGCCGCCATTGTTGGACACACGGGCGCGGGTAAGACCACCATTACCGCACTTATGATGCGCTTTTACGATGTGCAGCGCGGCGCCGTACTCATCGATGGTGTGGATGTGCGCGACCTTGACCTTCACCAGTTGCGGCGTCGGTTTGGTGTTGTTTTACAGGACCCCTTCTTATTTTCTGTGACCATCGCGCAGAATATTCGATTAGGCTCGAACTGGATCACTGACGACGAAGTAGCCAATGCCGCAGAAGAGGTGAATGTCGCCGACTTCATTCGGACCCTGCCCCAAGGATTTGCGGAGCCGGTATTAGAGCGTGGATCGACGTTATCGACCGGCCAGAAACAACTAATCAGCTTCGCGCGTGCATTGGCTCATCGGCCGGGCATTCTGATTCTGGACGAAGCCACCAGCTCAGTCGATACCGAGACAGAGTTTCGGGTGCGGCTGGCGCTGGAACGCATGATTACGGGCCGAACCTCCGTGCTGATCGCACATCGGCTGTCAACGATCCAGCGTGCCGACACGATCCTCGTCATGCATAAGGGCAAGCTACGCGAACAGGGAACGCATCAAGAACTTCTCGCCATGCATGGGCTCTACTTTAAGCTCTATCAACTGCAATACAAGGACCAGGAACTAAACGCCGGCGCTGCTGCAATATCAGCCTAAGAATTTTTCCTGCTAGCGTTTTCCAGCAACATGACGATAAGTTTCTCGACGCGTCGCTCGCGGGCTTCCGTTGTCTGATAGTAGAAGATGGCCAGGAGTTGCTGCCGGCGTTGCACTGGAGTTAGCGTTTCCCAAGCGACGCGGGCCCTCGGGTTGCGCCTCAACGCTGCAAAGATTATCGGGGGAAGCTCATCCTCGGCCTCCATCGTTGCGAGCAAGCGTTCGGCCATTTGCTCGGCCCGCTTCAGGCGCGAGGCGTCGGTCTTCACAGCATGGATCCACTTGCCAATTTCGCGGCGAGTGTATTCGGAGAGCGAATCGTGCCAGAGGCGCAGACCGGGTTCGTCCTCGAGCAGAACGGCAAGCTCGTCAGGAAGTTCTGCAGCGCGTTGCTCAAGATCAGGCTCGAGCCGGAATTCTGCGGTGTCGCCCAAATGGGCCCCAACCGCCTTCTGCATTACTCGATTGATTAGCAGATAAGAGCCGCCGCGTGGGTCGGGGAACAGCGATGTGCGAAAGGCAAAGCCGTTGATTTCCCCACGTACGCGCTGCCGAATCATCTTCGGCCACACCGCGGCTGGATCGAAAGGCACCCGAGCGATGACCCACCCCAGAGCAAGGCTGCCCTGCTCCAACGTCGCGCAAAAGATTTGCGATTGCGTCGACTTCTTGGTCATTGCTGCCCTCCGATGACCACATCCTAAATGCAGAGATAGACTTAGTACATCGCTACGATATCCAACCCGCGAATCTTTCTCTCCGCCGGCGAGTCGTCCGGTGACGTATACGGCGCGGCGCTAATTTCCGCCCTGCGGGAACGGTTGCCGGACGCCACTTTTACGGGCCTCGGTGGCAACCAGATGGCGGAGGCCGGCCAGCGGCGCGTGGTCAACGCGGAGGAGGTCGCCGTCATGGGACTGACTGAAATTCTGCGTCACATCCCCCACATCTACGCGAGCTATAGAAAGCTGGTCGCCAGCATCCGTCGCGAGCGACCGGATATTGCCGTTTTGATCGACTTTCCAGACGTCAATTTTCGCCTCGCCAAGCATCTTCGCAAGATGGGCGTGCCGGTTGTATGGTTCGTGAGCCCACAACTATGGGCGTGGAAACGTGGCCGCTTGCGTTGGGTCCAACAACGCGTGGACAAGATGCTGGTGATCTTTCCCTTCGAAGAACTTTTCTACCGGCAACGTGGCGTGGACGCCGAATTCGTGGGGCATCCCTTGGCACTCCAGCCGGTAAAAGTGACGTCGCGCGAAGCCTATGCCGAACAATTTCAACTTGATCCGGAAAAGACCTGGATTGCGCTTCTTCCAGGCAGTCGATGGAAGGAAATCCACGCAAATCTCCCAGCGCTGCACGAACTCGCGATGAGCGATCTAATCAGCAGCTCTGCGGCCTACACAACATTTGATGGTGATACAACTCGTCAGCCAAACGACCCCGCGGCGCATACGCGATACGAGTTCCTACTGCCAGTCGCCTCCACCATTGACCCTGCGGCGCTGCAACGGTCCATCGGCGTCTTGAATGCCCAGCACCTGAAATACTTTGGGCCAGAGGCATCGATGCTGCGATTGACGCTCGTTCCTGATGCGGCGGAGGCGCTGTCCCACGCGCGGGCATCCGTGGTTGCGAGCGGAACCGCAACAGTGTTGGCTGCAATCGTGGGGAATCCATTCGTCGTGGTCTATCGAGTCTCGTCGCTCACCTTCACGGTGGCGAAAAAGCTGGTCGAGTATCCGGAAGAGCTTAATGCTATGCCGGACCTCAACGGGAATTTACCTGTCTCGATGGTGAATTTAATTGCGAAAAAGCGGCTGATACCCGAACTGCTGCAAGGCAGTTTTACAGCTGCAAATGTCGCAACGGCACTGACCCCGCTGCTGGTCGATGGGCCAGAGCGAGAGCGGCAGATCCGAGGATTAACTGACGTGCGGCGACAGTTGATCCCTGAAAACGGAGCATCCACCGGTTCGCCGATTGCGCGGGTTGCGGACGCGGTCGTTCGCTTGCTACTAACGGTGCCGGATGCTTAGCTTGGGGTCTGCGCTCATGGTCAAGCGTTTCTGGAAGACTGTCCTAAGCCTCTCCTTAGGCGCATCAATGAATGTGCGGGCGGCCGTTCCACGGGAGCTGCAAATCAATGTCACGGGGTATGTGATCCATGTTGATCTCGATCCCACAACGGGAAAGCTTAGCGCGACCACCGCGGTGACGTTTACGGCTCTCAAGGATCTGAATGTTGTGGCCTTTGGGTTAAATAATGCGCTGCGGGTTGAAAGCGTAACCGATGACGCTCATGCAAGGCTGACCTGCGTGCGCAACGCGATGGAGTCGACCGCAATTGTCTCGCCGGCAGCGATGATCCCAAAGGGCACGAAGGTGACGTGGATGTTTACCTACACCGGCGTGCCAACGCTTGCAAGCAGCCCCGAGAGCGGCATGAATCTAGTGCAAGTGCATGACCCGGTGAGCGCACTACTCTATCCGGGGCGCTGGTTTCCCATCGCGCTACCGGGACTCTTCACAGATCGCTTCGCCGCCGAGATTCATGTGACCGTGCCCAAAGGCGAGATGGTCGTTGGCTCCAGCACCGCCCGCGGAAAGATGCACGATCTTGGCGATGGGCGAACGCAGTTCGACTTCGACTGGAGCAAGCCAGGGTTTCCCGGCACCATTGTTGCCGGGAAGTTTCTGCCTGCCATCAAGGCGCCGCGAGCGGAGAATGTTCGGGTTTACCTCACCGAGCAAAATCAGGCGCGTGGCCAGGAGTTCGCGGCCACGGTTGGTCAGGAACTCGTATCCATGAGCGGCACGTTCGACACCCTGGACACGCCTGACGTAAACGTGGTCGAGTTGCCTGACGATTCCGTGTCCGCTGCATGGGCGCCGGGAATCATTGCAATCAAACCCAGCCATGGGAGCGTGCGCCTACTCGCAAATACCGTGGCTCACCAGTGGTGGGGATCAGAGCTCTCACCCTCCACACTTGGGGATGCATGGATTACGAACGGCATGAGCCGCTATGCAGAGTTGATGTACCTGGAAGAAACGACTGGTAAACCGGCATTTGACCGTGCCATCACTGGCACCGAAGCCGGTGCGCTCGCGTATGACACGGAGCCACTCACCTCGCTAGGTCAAATCGATCCTTTGTCGCAGCAGTTCCAATCGATGACTCTTGAGAAAGGCGCGATGATCTTCCACATGCTCAGGTGGGAGATGGGCGATGCCGCCTTTCAACGATTTCTGCAAGTGCTAGTGGAGCAGTATAAGGATGGGAGCGTCACTACCGCCGACGTCGAAGCGCTGGCAGAAAGCATCTCGAAGCTGCCGTTGAAGTCTTTCTTTTCTCAGTGGCTGAATGGAACGGGAGCTCCCGAATATACCGACAGCTATAGCGTCTTTCGACTGGGCGGAGACAAGGGCTTTCGCACAGAGGGCTCGGTGTCGCAGGATATGGACCTGTTTTCGATGCCCGTACAGCTGCGTATCGAGACCGAAAGCAAGACTGAAGATCGGCGAGTGGATGTATCGGGCACCTCAGTTCCGTACGCGATCGAAACTATTGACCGGCCGACGAAGATGATCCTGGATCCAGACAACTGGCTACTGAAGAGTACGCCGCAGCTGAGGGTGCGAACCGAAATCCTTTTAGGGCAAGAGGCGCTCGCGAAAGGCGATCCGAGCAGCGCGATTGCCGCTTATCAAAAGGCGCTCGCCGTCAACCGTGGCAGCTCTCTAGCCAACTACCGGTTGGCGGAAGTCTATCTCTCTCAGAAAAATTATCAGGCAGCAGCAAACAGTCTCCGCGATTGCCTCCGCGGCGACGACGATCCCAAGTGGACCGAGGTGTGGAGCCACATTAACCTGGGAAAAATCTTCGATATCGCCGGCCAGCGCGAACGTGCGGTGAATGAATATCGAATGGCCCTCCAGACAAACGACAATACCCGAGGCGCCGTCAATGAAGCACACGCGCTGATCGAGAAGTCGTACAAGCCCGCGCCTGACAGTGCTCCCTAGCAGGCGCTCTGTACTCAGGCGGAAGGCGACTTGGCGGATACGGCCGTAAGGACCGACTCATAGCTCGGTTCTGCATGGCGAATATGCTCAGCAATCCGCTCGCGCTCTTCGGCTGTCAGCGCGGGAAGCACCGAAAGGATGCGGCGCAAGGTCACTGAAATATCGTCAACATAGTTCATGGTGCGTATAGCTTCACCGGAAAGTGGCACGAATGTCTCCTCGTTCTTTTTTTTAGTTTACTCGGTTGCCGTTGAACATGAAATGAGCAAAAGGAAAGTGCTTCGCCTCACGATTGCGAACCCTCGCGAACCCGCAGCGACGCCTCATCGGTTGGTCCACCAGCGGCCAACCCCTCGGTCGGCTCCTGAAAGCCGTCCCGATCCGTCATCTCCATAATCGCAGCCAGTTGCAGTGCCAATTCGGGATCCAACGCATCAAGGTTGAAACGCCATGCCCAATTCCCTGCCGCTGCTGCAGGCCGATTCATACGCGCCTCGCTGCCCAAGTGAAGGAGATCCTGCAAGGGAAAGATGCAGGTTGTAGCGACGGATCCTGCAGCCGCCTTGATCATCGCCCAGACAATTTCCTCGTCCTTCTCGATGCGGTGGAGATAGGTTTGTACATTCGCGCGCTCTGACTCCGTGGCATCATCTCGCCACCAGCCGAGTGTCGTGTTGTTATCATGCGTACCGGTATAGACAACGGTGTTGGGGACGTAGCGATGGGGCAAATACAAGTGCCCGCCGCGATCCGCGAATCCAAACTGCAGGATACGCATGCCGGGCATCCCAAAATACTCACGTAGTTCATCCACCTCTTTGGTGATCAGGCCAAGATCCTCCGCAATGAACGGCAGCTGGCCGAAGATCTCCTTCAATCGGTTGAAGAGCGCGTGTCCAGGAGCCTTGACCCACTGGCCGTTGACGGCCGTCAGCTCATCGGCGGGAATCGACCAGTAGGCTTCGAAGCCGCGGAAGTGGTCCAACCGAACTTCGTCGTAGAGCGTCAGCGCGCGGCGAATACGTGCTACCCACCAATCGAATCCGTTTTCCTGCAACAGCGACCACTTGTAGAGCGGATTACCCCAACGCTGCCCAGTCGCAGAAAAATAATCGGGCGGAACACCAGAGACGCGGATGGGGTGCCGGCTGTCGTCCAGTTCAAAGATCTCGGGATGCGTCCAAACATCCGCGCTGTCATAACTCACGAAGATCGCAACGTCCCCAAGGATCCCGATGTTGCGTTCCGCGCAGTATCCGCGAAGGGCGGCCCACTGCTCATTGAAGAAATACTGCACAACCTGTTCGATGGCCAACTCGCGCCCGTAGTCTGTCATCACCCGCGTCATAGCTTCCGCCTGACGCCCCGCGAACTCCTGCGGCCACTCATTCCAACTCATGTAGTTGAAGCGCCTGCGCAGTACCGTATAGATCGCATAGTCCGTCAACCACGAGATGTTGTCCTGGCAGAATCGCTGGAACCGTAGACGGTCTTCCTGCGAAGCACGGTCTAAGAAGTTGGCGGCCGCTTCCTCAATCAGCGGAACCTTCTTGGAGAAGGCTGTGTCGAAGTCGCATGCACCTTCATGCCCTGGCAGTCCGCCTTCCACGCTGTCTAGTCGATCGCCTCCCAGCCAACCGTCCCGCACTAAGAACTCGAGGCTGATCAGCAGCGGATTGCCCGCAAACGCCGAGAGGGCCGAGTAAGGCGAGCTGCCATAACCGGTAGGGCTTAGCGGCAGAACCTGCCACAAACGTTGTTTTGCTGCGGCTAGGAAGTCAACGAAACCGTAGGCCGCCGGTCCAAAGTCCCCCACCCCGCCAAACGAAGGTAATGACGTAACGTGCAGCAATACGCCGGAGATGCGCTCAGCGTTCATCTTCCACCCTTCCGCCTCTCACGCCGTCTAGCATCAAAACACTTTCCCGCTGACGCTGGCCTTATTTTCTTAGGACGTGCAATCGCACTGCTCGGGATGCCGCCGCAAACCGCAATACCCCATTCTTGTGCCAAGGATATGCACAGAAATGGGGTACACGAGGTTGAAGGTTGGCTCAAGCTAGTTGCCGAGCGGGGAAGGAGACGGCTTCTTGCTGTAAATGATGGCTCCCGCCTTCTCGTACCGGTTCATCAGCGTATCGACAAACACGCTGAAAGCTTCTTGCCGCTGCTGATTGAGCAGCGCCTGCTTGGTTGCATCAAAATGTGCCGCAATATCGGACGCATCGGGCTGCTGCTTGTCCGTAAGCTGCAGAACAGCCCCGTTAACTCCCTCATTGATAGGTCCTGAAATCCCACCCACCGGCATCGTGAACACCACTGACGCCGCACCGGTGAGCGAACCAATGTCGGTGATCTGAGCATCGCGCCCCACCAGGTCACTGGATTTGACCGTTAGGTTCATTTGCGCCGCCGCTTTATGGAGATCGCCCAGCTTTTTTGCCAGGTCAGAGAGCTTGATCAGCTGAGCATTCAGTAGCTCAGGCTCCTTCTGTGAGCGGTAGTCGTCGAGGATATGGGATTTGTAGCTTACAAAGTCCGGAGCATGGGCAGCCTTGATATCTTCCACCTGGAAGATCGCATAACCTTCCCCGCTGGACGCGCTTTGCGGAGCCGCACCCTTTGCAGCACCAAACGCGGCCGCCAACAAACCAGAGGAGTCAGCTAGGCTGGGGATGATGCCGTCTTTCGCAACATAATCCGTCGTCATAACGTGCAGGTTATGAGCTGCGGCCGTCTTCTCCAAGCCGTCCTTCTGCGCCTCGGCGGTAAGTTGCGCAGCGTAGCTCTGTGCCGCAGCAGCCGACTTCTGGCTCTGCAATTGCTCAACGATCGAAGCCTTGACCTCAGCAAACGGCTTTACCTGCGCCACCTGCTTCGATTCTGTCTGGATAATGTGATACCCGAAGGAAGACCGTACCAGCCCAGACGTCTGCCCCGGATTCAACGCCATGGCCGCCTTCGCGTACGCAGGATCAAGCGAGCTGGTGGCAATCATCGGCAGCTCTCCGCCCTGATCCTTGCTGCCTGGATCGTCCGAGTTCTTCTTTGCCAGATCAGCAAAGTTTCCGCCCGCCTTCACCTGTTTAAGGATGTCTTCCGCCTTGGCCTTCGCCGCAGCGTCCGTCTTCGCATCGGCACCCTTCGCCACAGCAATCAGAATGTGGCGCGTCTTCACCTGCTCGGGCGTCTTGTACTGGTCGAGATGAGATTGGTAATACGCCTGCGCATCCGCATCGCTCACAGAAGCAGCTCCACCCGGAAGATTGGCGGTCTCAAAACTAAAAAACTCGATCTTGCGTGTCTCGGGAATGGCGTTTGCGTAGTGCGCCGCGCCGCTTTTGAAGAATGCCTCGAGTTCCGCATCCGACGGGTTGATGCTGTTCTTGATGTCCGATCCGGAAATCACGGCGTAATCGAACTTCACTTTTGTACCCGTCTGCAGATACTGGGCACGCACGGCACTATCCGGCACGCTCACCCCGCCAGTCACCAGCGCCTGCAGCCGTTGCAACTCGATGTCCGACTTCAGTTCCGCCTCGAAATCCGCAACGGGAAGACGAAAGGCAGACTCTACGAAATTGATGTATTGGTCTTGCCCGATAAAGGTTCCACCGGGAAACAAATACTCCGCGTACGGACCATGTTGCAGAAAGTGGCGCAGATCGGCGTCCGAAACCTGTAGGCCTAGGTGGTCGGCCTCATGCTTCAGCACCGCCCTCTCAACCTTCACCTGGCCGGCACGCTGCATTACAAGCGGTAAATAAAAGTCCGGCAGCTGTTGCTGCTGCATCTGCTGCTCAGCGTCCCGCTGCACGTCCACGGTCTTGATGGAGGTCGTCTCGCCAGTAATTCGACCAATAATCCCAGGACTATGCACCGTCGCGAACACATTCGAATCGTTCGCGGCACCATTATCGAAGATGCCCGGAACGAGGGTAATGACCATGGTGACGATGGCGGCGCCGATGATGACCGCAAAAATAATTTTAGTGATACGGCTGTCTTGCTGCAGAATGCGGATCATGCTTGGCTAACGACCTTCACTTCAGGCGGGTCTCGTCGGAGACCGCGCTGCCCGGGATTTTTGCGCACGGCTGGGGCACCGTCTCCTGCGAGACGCACCACTCCTGCTCGCAGGGGCTCATCGCAAAGTATAAATCAGACGCACGTCCCTAGCAGCATTGGTTTCGCCACATCTCCGACCTTCGCCCAAAGCAAAGAGACTGCGAAAACCTTCGCAGCCTCTCAGCGTAGCCCGAAATCGCCTACCGCGGCGGTCCATAATAGTACCCGTAGTAGGGACTGTAATACCGCACCCGCGGAGGCCCAGCAGGCTGCACAGGTCCAGCCTGGTACGAAAGCCGCTGCATCTCTCGCTCCGACACAGTCTTCACGGTTGTTGGATCGGCGATCCGAAATGTGAGCACCGACTCTGGCGGGATGATGATCTGGCCGCCGGGCGAAGCTGCCGAGCCTGCTAGACCCACTCCGGCTCCAGCGCCGGCACCGATCGCAGCACCCCGTCCTCCGCCGACAACTGCGCCGAGCAAGGCTCCAAAAGCACTGGTCCCGATCGTATTGCCTACCGTTCTGCCCGTCTTATCGCGGCCATTTTCCGCCCAGACCTCTGTATTCAGCGGGTATTGCTGGCCACCTAGTGTGAGGCTGTTCACTTGCAGAGAAAGTTGGCCCTCGCCCTTGAACGCACCGGCCTTTTTGGCTCCAATCACTACTCCGCTTACGCTAGCGCCC
>Ga0302140_10011940_pt1 | contig 10669 bp, 10 predicted proteins | sample I_Bog_E1_1_FD_202095 | JGI IMG/M metagenome (GOLD analysis project Ga0302140, IMG submission 202095) | Peat permafrost microbial communities from Stordalen Mire near Abisko, Sweden - I_Bog_E1_1 | ecosystem: Environmental > Terrestrial > Soil > Wetlands > Peat | place: Sweden: Abisko, Stordalen...
ACCATGGGCTGATCCTGGTGGTGCTTCTGTGCCTGGCGGTGGCGGCGATATTTTTCCTGATTTTCAGCGCGCTGGGCGGGGCGCTGGGAGCGCTGCTGTTTGGCGGGGAGAGCGGGCGCACGGAATCGTAACGCGTCGTTGGCGAATCCTTGCGGCCAGCTTGTATGGTCTTGTATCATCGGGCAGTTATGAACGTCATATCACGGCCGCCTCACTTACGTGAAAAAGGGCAGATCATGTCTGCCTCCGAAATCGAGCGCACTTTAGTTCGACTGGCGCACGAAATTGTGGAAAAAAACAATGGAATCGCAACTCTTGGCCTGATCGGTATTCGCCGGCGGGGCATTCCGATTGCCGAGCGTCTGGCGCGTCACATCGAGCGTATTGAAAAAGCCGCGGTGCCGGTTGGCACGCTGGATATCACGCTCTATCGCGACGATCTCTCCACGGTCGGTCCCAAGCCAGTGGTGGAACCGCGCCCGATCGGATTCAACATCACCGATAAAGACGTTGTGCTCTGCGATGACGTGCTCTACACGGGACGCACGGTGCGTGCCGCGTTGGATGCACTCTTCGATCAGGGGCGTCCGCGCAGCGTAAAGCTGCTGACACTGATCGACCGCGGACATCGCGAGCTGCCGATCGAAGCTACCTTTGTGGGCCGACGCGTGCAGACCTCGGACCTGGAAATTATCGAAGTCAAACTCACCGAGACGGACCAGATGGAAAAGGTCCTGTTGGTTGAGCGCGTGCCGGAACCCGAAGTCTAAGCGAAGGACAACATGAAAGCCAAGCCCCGGTCGCTGCTCGGAATCGAGCCGCTGGATTCGCGGCAGATTCTCGAAATTCTTGCGCTGGCCAAGCGTATGAATCCGACCCGGCCCCGCACTACGCTTCGGGGCCGCCGCATCGCTCTTCTATTTTACGAAAACTCAACCCGCACTCGTACCAGCTTTGAGATTGCAGCCAAGTCACTGGGCGCATCTACAGTTGTCATCCACGCGACCACCGCCAGTATCGAAAAGGGTGAATCGCTGAAGGACACGGGGCGAACGCTGCAATCGATTGTGGACGCGATTGTCATCCGGCACCCCAGCTCGGGAGCCCCGGTGCTGCTATCGCGGCTGATCGACATTCCAATCGTTAATGCCGGCGATGGGATGCACGCGCATCCCTCACAGGCGCTGCTGGACGCATTCACCATCCTCAATCACAAGAAGAGTCTGAAGGGATTGAAGATCGTTACCATTGGAGACATCTTTCATAGCCGCGTGGCGCGCAGCGACGCCCACCTGTTCAGCAAATTGGGTGCGCGCGTGGTGTTCTGCGGTCCCGACGTTCTGCTCCCCGATTCAGCGCTCGAACTGGCTCCAGGAGTGGAGATTGTGCGCGATATGGACGAGGCAATCCATGGTGCCGACGTGGTGATGATGCTGCGCGTTCAACAGGAACGACTCTCTGGAATGCAGATCAACGTGGACGAGTACATTCGCCGCTATCAACTCACGGCTGCCAAGCTGAAGCTGGCGAAGAAGGACGCCATCGTCATGCATCCCGGTCCAATGATCCGGGGCATGGAGATGACCGACGAAGTTGCCGATTGTCCGCAGTCGGTGGTACTGGAACAGGTATTGAACGGCGTAAAAGTGCGCATGGCAATCCTGACGACCTTGTTGGGAGGAAAGCGATGAGCACGATACTGCTACAGGGTGGGCACCTGATTGATCCGGCAAAGGGCTTCGATCGACCGGCCGATGTGGTTCTGCGCGACGGATACGTCGAGGAAATCGCAGAGCCGGGCAAGGCCAAAGCCACCGCCGATGAGACGCTCGATGTAAGGGGACTAGTTGTAGCTCCGGGGTTCGTTGACCTGCACGTACATCTGCGCGAACCCGGACAAACACACAAAGAGAGCATTGCGACCGGAACCGCCGCGGCAGCAGCCGGAGGATTCGCATCGGTTTGCGCCATGCCGAATACGCGTCCCATCAATGATTCGCCTGCAGTGACGCGGTGGATGCGGGACGAGGAGCGCGGCGCGGTGGTAAACGTGTTTCCCGTGGCGGCCGCAACCGTGGGTAGCCTGGGAGAAAAGCTCAGCGATTATCGCGGGCTGAAAAGGGCCGGAGCGGTGGCCATTAGCGACGATGGCAGACCGATTCTGGATGACCACGTCATGCGCGAAGCCTTGGCGCTGGCGGCCAAAGTCGGCCTGCCGGTGATTCAGCACGCGGAAGACACAAAGCTTTCGCGTGGCAATCCGATGAATGAAGGAGCCACATCTTTCAAGCTGGGATTGCGCGGACAACCCTCGGCATCGGAGTGGCAGATGGTGGAGCGCGACATCCGTCTCGCAAGCCAGGAGGGCGGACGTCTGCATGTAGCTCACGTTTCTACCGCAAAGTCTCTGGAGATGGTGCGACTGGGGCGCGCCTCGCATGTCAATGTGACCGCCGAGGTCACACCTCATCACTTTTTGTTTACCGAAGAAAGCTGCTCAGACTACGACACGCGTTACAAGATGAATCCACCATTGCGCACGGCGGCGGACCGCGACGCGATGCTGGCCGGGCTGATCGACGGCACCATTGACGCCATTGCGACCGATCACGCTCCGCACGCGCTGTTTGAAAAAGAAGTGGAGTTCGACAAAGCCGCGTTTGGGATCACCGGCCTTGAGATTGCGCTGGCGGCGACGATTACCGCTCTGCATCACACTGGAAAAATTTCGCTGACACGCGTGGTGGAGCTGCTCTCGACAAACCCGGCAAAAATCGTTGGGCTTGCGGGCCGAGGCACGCTCGCCGAAGGCTCCGTTGCCGATGTCACCATCTTCGACCCTGAAAAGAGATGGACGTACGAAGTGGCGCAGACGCTCTCGCGCTCGCGCAATTGTCCGTATGGCGGAATGCAGTTCTACGGAAAAGTGCGCGCCACGATTGTCTCCGGCAAAATTGTGTTCACCGAGTTGTAGCTCGCGTGGGTCACGAGTTAAGAAGGCCTGCGTATTGCGGGCCTTTTGCTGTTAGAGTTGGATTTCCAGCCATGCGTGACGTCGATTCCATCCTGACCTCGATCTTCGGACTCAAACAGTTCCGTCTGCAGCAGCGCGAAATTGTGAACGATGTGCTGGCAGGCCGGGACACGCTAGTAGTGATGCCGACCGGCGCGGGCAAGAGCCTCTGCTTCCAACTTCCGGCGGTGTCACTGCGCGGACTTACGCTGATCATCTCACCGCTGATTTCATTGATGACTGACCAGGTAAGGCAACTGCGTGCGCTGCGGATTCCGGCAATGATGCTGTGCAGCGGGCAGAGCTACGATGAGCAGCGCCAGGTGCTGGGGCGGATGCGCGAAGGCTTCCGCGGACTGCTGTACGTTGCGCCGGAACGCTTCAACGCCCCGGGGTTCCTTTCGATCATCACCCAGCGCGAGCTTTCACTGCTGGCAATCGATGAGGCGCACTGCATCAGCCAGTGGGGACACGATTTCCGCCCGGAGTATCTCCGCCTCGGCGAGGTTCGCAAGCAACTCGGCAATCCGTTGACCATCGCGCTGACCGCAACCGCAACCCCGGAGGTTCGCGCCGACATTGTGAGGAATCTGGAACTGAAGAATCCGGCAATTCACGTGACCGGTTTCGACCGACCGAATCTCAGCTATCAGTCCATCGTTTTTGCCAAGGCAAAGAACAAGCAGGAAGAACTGGTCGACTATCTGTCGCACAATAAGTCGGGCGGAATTGTGTACTGTTCAACGCGCAAACATGTGGATGAAGTGACGTCCCTGGTTGCGAGCAGGCTGCGCGGCAGGGCAGTGGTGGCCTATCACGCGGGGATGGATCAGGACGCGCGGGGCAGCAATCAGAGCCGCTTCATCGATCTCGAAGACGCGATCATCGTGGCCACCAACGCCTTTGGCATGGGTATCAATAAGCCCAATCTGCGTTATGTGATTCACTACAACCTGCCGGGAAGCTTGGAAGCTTACTACCAGGAGGCAGGGCGGGCAGGGCGCGACGGATCGCTCGCAGAGTGCATTCTGTACTATGCCGCGGCCGACGTGATGACGCAGAAGTTTTTCATCGACAAAATTGGCGAGACGAATGGCCGGTTAAGCGACAAGCAAATCGCGGTGCTGCAAAAGAGAGGCACAAAGCAACTGAACGCGATGCAGAACTACGCCCGGTGGGAGCGTTGTCGGCGCAGGCAGATTCTGGAGTATTTCGGCGAAGATAAAATTCCCGACAACTGCCTGTGCGACGTGTGCAAGGCAAGTAAGCCCGCGCTGAAAATGAGTGGACGCGCGGCAGCCCTGGCCACCGAGAGCGCGAGCGTAAGCGCCAAGCGGGCGGTTCGCAGTGAAATCATCAAACGTACGCCGGTTCCAGTGGAGTCGCATTCCAGCGATGTGCAACTGGCGCGAATGAAAGAGCTTCGCAGAGATGTTGTCCGCGCGATGGGCACAATCTTCTTTCAGTACCTGCCCGACGATCTGCTGCGCCGCTTGATTGAGAATCCGCCAAAGACTGTTCTGGAATTGCGTGACGATTTCGAGGTTCACGCCAAGATCATCGAAAACTTTGGAACCCGGATCGTGCATCTGGCGAGTGCACCTCAGGCACGGAAAAACGAACATCCTATCCGCGATGGCAGGTACGAAAGAGCAGCCCCGGAGAGTCTCGAGGCTGCGAGCTGCAAATTCTCACAGCAAGCGCCACGCGCCAAGGTTGCGGCTGCCCGCGAAGTCGCAGGCGGCAAGGTGGGAGCGCTGCACGGACGGGCGGTGGAGGCGCGTTTCGAGAGGTTGCGCACCCTGAGGCTGGAGCTGGCGCGAAAGAATCGCTGGCCCGCATATTGTGTTCTGCAGGATGAGACCTTGCTTGAGATAGCACGGACGCGGCCGAAAACAATGCGCGAGCTGCTGGAGATCAAAGGCATGGGACCGAAACGAGCGGAACATTACGGTAAGGAACTGCTGGCAGAAGTCGCTCGCGAATAATTCATCCCGTGAATGAGAGTGCAACGATGAAGGGCAGCCGAGGCTGCCCTTCATCGCATACCAAACTTGTTCGCTAGCGGATCAGTCCCATGCGCTTGCCCACCTTGCCGAGCACTTCGAGTGCCTGGCTGAGTTCGGCTTCCGTATGAGTCGCGGTCACAATGGTGCGGACGCGCGCTTTACCCTCGGGGACGGTTGGAAAAGCGATGCCTGTGCCCATCACGCCTTCTTCGAAAATCACCTTGCTGAAATCCATCGTGGCGCGTCCGTCGCCGATGACGATGGGAGTGATTGGCGTCTCGCTCGCTGGCGTTGTGATGCCGCCAATGTTGAAGCCAAGCAGGCCAAGCTCCTTCTTGAAGAAGCGGGTGTTTGACCAGAGGCGCTCGATGAGTTCCGGCTCATTCTCCAACACCTCAAAAGCCGCAATGCAGGAGGCCGCGACCGCCGGCGGATGCGAGGTAGAAAAAAGGAACGGGCGTGCGCGATGGTAGAGATATTCAATGAAATCGCGGGTACCGCAGACATAGCCGCCCAGCGCACCGATGGCCTTGGAGAGCGTGCCCACCTGAATGTCCACGCGGCCATGTACGCCGAAGTGGTCGATGGTTCCGCGTCCGTTGCGTCCGAGCACGCCGGAAGAATGCGCGTCATCCACCATCATGATGGCTCCGTATTTCTCAGCGGCATCACACAGACCGGGAAGCGGTCCAATGTCGCCATCCATCGAGAAGACGCCGTCTGAGATCAATAGCTTCTTGCCCGGAAGATTGGCGACGCTGGCAAGCTGTTCCTCGGCATGTGCCACGTCCTTGTGCCGGAAGACCAGGATCTTCGCTCGTGAGAGCCGGCAACCGTCAATAATGGAAGCGTGGTTCAGCTCATCGCTGATGATGTAATCGTCTTTGCCGAGAAACGATGAGACGGTTCCCGCGTTGGCGGTAAAGCCAGACTGGAAGACCACGCAGGCTTCGACGCCTTTGAAGCGCGCAATGTTTTCTTCCAGTTCTACGTGAATCTTCATCGTACCGGCGATGGTTCGCACTGCGCCGGAGCCCACCCCATACTTGCGCGTCGCTGCCAGCGCGGCCTCGCGAAGCTTGGGGTGTGTGGTCAGTCCCAGGTAATTGTTGGAGGCGAGATTGATGACCTTGCGGCCATCAAAGTGACAGACCGCGGCCTGCTCATCTTCAAGCACGCGCAGCTTGAAATAAGTACCCTTCTGCTTCAGCGTATTCAGTTCATCGGATAGAAACGCGAGTGGATTGATGCGGGTGCCGGTCATGAAGAATTCCTTCTAAAATGCGTTGTCGATGCCGTCTGTGTACAGCAGGATCTTGGAGGCCTTGCCGGAGTTCAGCAGCTCCATGCCCTTGTTGAAATCAGAGATCGGCAAGCGGTTGGTGATGACCGGATGCAGGTCCAGCTTTCCGGCCTTGAGCAATGCGGTCATCTGGTACCACGTCTCAAACATTCTGCGTCCATTGATGCCGAGCACGGTGGCGCCTTTGAAGATGATGTCGCGCGCCAGGTCGAGCTCCATTGGGCGCGAGGGAATACCGAGCAGGCTCACGCGGCCCCCGGTGCGCAGAATGTCAAAGCCGAGCTTCACCGCGTCTTGGTGTCCGGCCATTTCCAGCAGTACGTCTACGCCATAGCCATCGGTGTGGTCACGCACAATGGTGCGCACGTCTTCGGTCGCAGGATCCAGCACGAGGTCGGCTTTCATCTGGCGCGCAATGTTGCGGCGGTACTCATTCACTTCGATGGCAATCACTTGTGCGGCTCCGCAAGCGCGCGCTACCGCGATGGCAAACAGGCCGATGGGGCCGCATCCTGTGATGGCGACGGTTTTGGCGGCCAGGTCGCCGGAGAGCGCAGTGTGAACCGCGTTGCCCAGCGGATCGAGAATCGATGCGTACTCGTGCGGAATGGCGGAATCGAGCTTCCAGATATTCGATTCGGGAATCACGACATAGTCGGCGAAGGCTCCGTTCCGGTCGATGCCGATAATCTTCACGTTCTGGCAGATGTGTCCCTGGCCGGTGCGGCATTGCAGACACTTGCCACATGCGACATGCATCTCGGCTGAGACCAGGTCGCCCTCTTTTACGCTGCTGACCTCATTGCCAATGGCAGCCACGTTTCCGCAGAACTCATGGCCGGGAATCAACGGAGGCACAATGCGCCCCTGCGCCCACGGATCCCAGTTGTAGATATGCAGATCAGTGCCGCAGATGGAGGCGACTTTCACTTTCACAAGGACTTCGGCGGGACCGATAGTTGGGACCGGAACCTCGCGGATCTCCACGCCCGCTTTCGGCTCGCCCTTCACAACCGCCGACATCAATTTCGACATGGTTCATCAACTTTCAAAACGGGTTGGTAGTCTCCCAGCCCCAAAAAATGAGTACAGAGAACCCCTGATTCTAACACCGCCCGCCTGTGATCGAATTGCTGCGTCCACCACGATATCGATTCTGGAAAACTCGCGCACTTGAAGGTCAGGCTGCTGGCAACAGCCGTTGAAGCTGGTAGAAAGAACCATCCCCGACTCCATGCAATGCGGGCGACGGGAGTGCGGGAAACGACCATTCCGCAATTCGTCAAGTGAAAAACTAAGAAAATTTATTGACAATCAGAGTAACCAGCCACAAAATATTGGACTAGCACGTGATGGTATTCAAGATATAGACATGTGCTGCAGATGTTTTGACTCCTTCAAGGGAGAACGTTCCAATCGGGTGCTGCGGTTCTGTTCGACAGTTCCGAACCTGCGAGGTGGCTAGACCTCGTTTCTGTTGTTCAGTCTCCGCGCTGGTCGCGGAGACTTTTTCATTGTTGCATTGATGCAGCTCTGCTGGCGTGTTACAAGAACAAGACGGAAGACGGTGGAAATGATGTCAACGGCAAAACGCAAACGCGCCAGGGTCCAATCCGATGTTGTGATTCCGGAGAAGATCTACTTCCGCATTGGCGAAGTGAGCGAACTGGCAGAGCTGCCGACTTATGTTTTGCGTTTCTGGGAGACGGAGTTCGCACAACTTAAGCCGACGAAGAGCAGCACCGGCCAGCGAATGTACCGCCGCAAAGATGTCGAGTACGTGATGCGTATCCGCAGGTTGCTGTACGAGGATGGTTTCACCATCGCCGGCGCGCGTGAAAAACTTAGGGAAGAAATTCGTTCCCATCATGCACCGGAGACGCTGGCTGCGGCGAAGCACCAATTGGTAAAGAAAGAGATTACAAACAGTGCCGGGAGCGCAAATCAGGCAACCCTGCCGTTTCTCGCTCCGGTAAACAATGCGCGCAGCAAAGAGGAGTTGCAGAGAGTGCGCAAGCAACTTCGCGCAGTTCTCGACATGCTTTCCTGATATCGCGAACCATTCCTGAAAGTATTACCACCACGCTCGCGAGTTTACCGGCGTTTGCTTACCGGGGCGTACCGGTAATGTAAGACTCAAGGTGTCGGATAGTCTCGCGCTGGTCTGAGAGAATCCAGTTCACTAGGTCGCCAATGGAGATCATACCGGCCAGGCGTTCTGCGTCCATGACCGGCAGATGCCGGATGCGGCGCTCGGTAATGATCTCCATGCATTCGCCGACCGAGTGCTGGGGCGAGACGAAGATCACCGGAGAGGTCATGATCTCAGAGACGGATGTGGTTTTCGAGGAGCGGCCCTGCAGGATTACCTTCCGCGCATAATCACGTTCGGAGACGATTCCAACAAGCTTGCCATCGAAGACTACGAGCAATGCGCCCACCTGTTTTTCCGCCATCATTGCGATGGCGTTGTAAACAGAATCCGATGGACTGATGGAACAGATCGTTCCGCTTTTCTGCTTCAGAATGGAAGCAATCGATTCGGACAGGTGCATAGCCGCCTCCTCAAAGAGCCAAGATCATACCTCTATTTCACAGATCGTGGAAGAAGTAGCGTGATTTAGCGAGGTTGCTCCAAGTCATAACGTACGCGCCGCGCATTCAGAGCACCTTCGGCAGTTTCCTCGTGCTTGAAAAACGCATACACATCGCCTTGCCGCATGCTCTGAGTGAGACGATTCTCAATCTCGTGCAATGCAGCTTCCGTGTAATCAGACTTCCTGAACCGGTAGTAGGCGAAGCTGGCGGTATTCACGTCCGGCACTTCAAGGTCATCGCTTTCGGCAACGCAGAGAGCGGCATCGTACTCGCGCAGTAGATTCAACACGCCGTCGGCAAACCAGCTCTCATTGCGGAATTCCATGGCGGCGCGCATACCTTTGGGAACGCACTGCAGGAACCTACGCAAGCGGTCGACATCGGCCTTCAGATGTGGTGGAAGCTGAAAGAGTATGGGGCCGAGTTTTCCCGCCTCCGATAAGGGACGGAGGGATTCACAGAATCCGGCTACGTCAGTCTCTACATCTTTCAATCGCTTTATATGCGTGATGCGCTGATGTGCCTTCACCACAAAAGTGAATGTCTCTGGAGTGGCTTCGCACCAGTTCTGCAACGTCCTGACCGCAGGACGCGCGCGGAACGTGTAATTCACCTCAACGCCATTGAGTTGGGTCGCATAGTAACTCAGAAATTTTGTGGATGGAGTTTTGGCAGGGTAGAACTCCGGCTTCCAAGTGGTATAAGCCCAACCAGAAGTGCCGATGCAGAGTTTCTTCGTGCTCATCATGGGTTACCCCCTCCAAGATCTTGAAAAGCGAAATAGTTTGGATGCGAGTCAACCAACTCTGTGTTTAATTCATCTCTGCGCTAAGACGTGAATTCTCCCCGGGTGTTCTGGTACTAAGGTTATACGTCCTTCCCACGTTCAAGCTAAAACAACTTTCATACGCTCCCATACTTAAGTGCGGAGAAGGAGAAAGAGAAAGATGAGAAAGCTGGGAATGTTGTGGGCGGCATCGCTGCTGCTAAGCTCGCTTGGCTGGGCGCAATCCGGACCAGACAGCGTGTGCGAGATCAACGTTAGCGTCCCAAAGCCGGGGGGAGCGAAACAATTTGAGGAAGCTCGCAAGAAACACAACGAGTTTCACAAGGCGGAGAAGGACAAGAACATGATCGCCGTCTGGCAGACCACGACGGGGCCTTTCACCGGAAGCTATATGACGTCCGTTTGTGGACTGGCCTGGAAGGATCTGGATGGTCACGACGAGTTCGATAAGCGCGACACGGAGGACATCGGGAAGTCGCTGGGTCCGACCATTGCCTCCAACAGAGCCTCGTACTACGTGCTCAGGCCTGATCTCAGCCTGACTCCGCCGTCGGCAACTGCGCCCAAGATGATCTCCGTTGTTCACTACTTTGTGAAGCCCAGCGGAATCACCGCATTCACCGATTCAATCAAGAGAATCAATGCTGCAATTGTGCAAACCAAGTATCCGGCAAAGCCATCCCGCTGGTACCAACTGGCGAATGGCGGCGAGGGGCCACATTATGTGGTTGTCGGTGATCGAAATTCCTGGGCTGACATGCAGGGGCCCGCGCAGTCAATGGCAGAGATGTTGAAACAGACATACGGAAATGACGACAAGACGATGCAGAATCTGCGCGACGCTGTAGACCACACTGTATCGGAGTTGCTGGAATTCCGCGCCGATCTGAGCTACATCCCCGCAAAGTAGAAGTGAGTTCAATTCCGCAGCCCGCGACGTTTCGCGGGCTGATTTCTCA
>Ga0302140_10011941_pt1 | contig 10669 bp, 12 predicted proteins | sample I_Bog_E1_1_FD_202095 | JGI IMG/M metagenome (GOLD analysis project Ga0302140, IMG submission 202095) | Peat permafrost microbial communities from Stordalen Mire near Abisko, Sweden - I_Bog_E1_1 | ecosystem: Environmental > Terrestrial > Soil > Wetlands > Peat | place: Sweden: Abisko, Stordalen...
GAAATTTTGCTGCGCGGCTGGAACCGTAGCCTTCAGGAAAGAAGACTCTCTTTTTGATAAGTGTTTCGGCAGATTGTCGAGTTTCATGAATGCATTCACGACGATCGGCCGTGATTACCAGGCGAGCAGTTCATCTCCGGATGTCGGCGAGAGGAAGGTGACGGGAGCGGGCAGAGGCTCGAGCGAGTCGCCGTAGCACTGGATGTTTTCAGGGCCGGCCTGGCGTGCGCGCTCGAGTGCCTGTTCGGCTTCGCGGAGAACTAAAACCGGCGAACGGCCGTGGCTGGAGGCGATGCCGAAACATGCCGAGAGCCGGATCGATTCCCCTTCCACCCGGAAGGGCGTACTGAAGACATCCGTGCGCAGCCGGTCGGCTAACATGACGGCATTCTCAGTTGCGCAGCCGGGGAGAATCATGAGGAATTCGTCCTTGCCGGGTCGGCCGAGCAGATCGTAACTGCGCAAAAGACGGGCTGTGCGGGCGACGACCATGCGTAGCAGCTCGTCGCAGGCATCGGCACCGAGGCGCGTGTTCCAGTGGCCGAAGTCGTCAATATCAAACAGGACGATGCAGAGCGGGCTGTTCATCCGGTGCACGCGATCGGTTTCGCGGAACATCATGGAAAGCAAGGCCTCGCGGTTATAGACGCCGGTGAGCCTGTCAAGTTGCGCGTTGGCGGCGGAGGCCTCGCGCAGGCTGTCGAGCTCAAACAGGTCGCGACGGGCGCGGAGTACCTGATCGACTCGGAGCTGCCAGTAGGCCGGAGCGCTGGTGCGAAGGATGAGATCGTCGACGATTCCTTCCGCAAGGCGATTGAGGGCCTCCTCGGTGACAGTGTCCGAAATCAGGACAATCGGAAAAGACCGCGCGGAGTGGTCGGCTCGCAGCGTAGCCAACAATTGCCCGGTGGGCATGCCGGGCAGGTCGAGATCGAGAAGTGCGATGTCTGGTGGATTGGCCGCTGACATTGAGTCAACAACAGCCTGCGCGGAAAGAACGACTTTGACGCGAGCGCCCGAAGAAAGAAGGGTGGGCTCGACGCGGGCGAGCAAAGCAGGATCGGGCGAAGCGAGCAGGAACGTAGGCGGGCTAGTGGCGAGCATCCGGGATTTTCTCCTTCTGGATGCATCGGCACAGATTAGAAAACTTTTAGAAAGCGGAAGAGAACTTTTGGGGGATGCGGAGGTTGACATGTACAGAATTCGAACGCGCTAAGCGACGATGGCTCGCTTGCCCTTCCGCGGTTGACGGCCGATTTGCGGCGATCGTACGCGGAAGGGCTGGAAAGCTAGTCAGTGAAGTCAACAAGTGGCGCGATGGGAATGATGCCGCGCTCGTGACCGAGGTCGAGGAGTTTGCGGATGGCCTGGCGTCCGTCGGGGCCGTAGTCGAGAGTGCGCTCGTTCACATACATGCTGACAAAGCGGCTGGCGGTTCTGGAGTCGAGTTCGCGGGCAAACTGCATGGCGTATTCGAGCGCCTGCTCGCGGTGATCGAGTGCGTGCTGGATACTGTCGCGCAGGGCCTTGGAGATGATTTTGTGCTTTTCAGCTCCAAGCGAGCGGCGGATGGCGTTGCCGCCGAGGGGCAGCACCAGGCCGGTGGTTTCCTGCCACCAGACGCCGAGATCGAGAATTTTATTGAGGCCGCTAATGTTGTAGGTGAGCTGTCCTTCGTGAATGATGAGTCCGGCGTCATAGGTTCCGGCAAGAATGGCGGGAATGATCTGGTCGAAAGGAACTGTCTCAGTCTGCAGATTGGTGTTGAAGATTTTGAGCGCGAGATAGGCGGTGGTGAGCGTGCCGGGGACGGCGATCTTGATCTTGTTGAGGTCTTCAAGCGAGAGCTTGCGATTGGCGACGATCATGGGCCCGTACCCCTCGCCGACGCTGCCGCCGCAACCCATCAGGGTGTAGTTGTTCTGAACGTAAGGATAGGCATGAAAGCTGATGGCGGTAACGTCGTAGAAGGCCTCATCGCGGGCGCGCAGGTTGAGGGTTTCAATGTCGCAAAGGGTGTGAGAAAAGCGATAACCGGGAACACGAATCTTGTTGGTGGCCAGGCCGTAAAACATGAATGCGTCATCAGAGTCAGGACTATGGGCGATGGAGATTTCGATCACGTCAGGCGGGGTGGCCGTTTCAGCTTTTTCAGTGCTCACTGGGGGTAGATCCTTTCACGGGTTTCAACTTTGATGAAAATTTAGATGCGGCAAACGATTGCGGCGGCGAAGGCGCTGGACGCCGACAGCCAAGGCGGCCGCAGCGGCGATCTTCAAGGCATCGCCGGGAAGGAAGGGATAGAAACCGAGAGCGAAAATGGGGCCCGGAGCAGCGTGGGAAAAGATTGACAGCCAAAGGGCACCGCTTAAAAGAACGACAAGATCGCCGACAGCAGCGCTTAGGGCGGCGGCGACAAAACCGCGGCTTGAGCTGCGCCACAAGACCGAGATGAGCGCGGCAGCGAGCGGATACACGAGCAGGTAGCCACCCGTGGGTCCGAGCAGATGGGCCAGACCGCCTGCGAAGACCGGAGTGGGTGCGAAGACGGGCAATCCCACAGCGCCTTCCACCAGGTAAGCGAGAAGCGTGTCAAAGGCGAGGCGTGGAGGCAGGAGGAGCCCGAGCGCGAGAACTGCAAAGTTTTGCAGAGTGAGCGGCACGGGGGTGAAATAAAGCGGCAGAGCGATGTGAGCGCAGGCGGCGACAAAGGCGCTTCCGGCCAGGATGATGACGGCCTTGCGCAGCAGAGTAGCCGCGGCGGAGGGGAGGGCCGCGGAGTGGATCTGTGCAGTGAGTTCCTTGTTCAAGAGATTACCTCCGGTGCCCCCGGGACTGATGGATATATCCGTGGGGCCTAAAATCAGGGCTCAACTTACAGGTCAGTTTCCTGGGCAGCTTCAACGGGCGCAGGCGGCTGTTGCCGCAGCTTCTTGCGCTGTAAATAGATATGACGCGCCACGCCTCCGGCCGCAAACAGCAGCGCTCCGAGCGAGACGAGGAAAGCAATGAACAGCCAGCGCAGCATAGGAGCGAACCAACCAAGAATATCAGACGGGTTCAGCTCAAGAGCCTGAATCGGGCCGCAGGCTGGCATGTAGCCATTCCAGATAGGGGTGGCTTGCGGACTCGACAGGGAGAACCAGAAACTCGGGAGTCTCATAGCTGTGGAGCTGGAGCAGTCGCGACTCGAGAGCCGCGAGCTGATCGGGACCGGACTTGATGAGCATGAGGACTTCAGTGGCCGACTCGACATTTCCCTGCCAGCGATAGATGGATTGGATGGCAGGGATGATGGAGACGCAAGCAGCCAGATGCTCTTCTACCAGGACGCGGGCGAGACTGTTTGCCTCATCGAGGGTGGAAGCCGTAGTGAGTACGATGCGCGGCATCGGATTGGAGTCGGGCACTGGTCGCTCCCCGGGTTAGAAATTCCGAATCACCTTCGCGCGGGCGAGCACGCACTCGGCCGGTGCTTAGGCGAGAATTATACGAGCGGCGGAACGCGGCTTGCCGAGCGTAGGCTGGTAGGGCAGTATGGACGTTGGACCACGATTGAAAGCGAACGCGGAGGAAGGGATGAGCACAGAAATCAAGACCGGGATCAAGTTTGGCACTTCAGGATGGCGGGCGATAGTCGCCGACGAGTTTACGGTGGCGAATATCCGGCTGGCAGTGGCGGGCATTGCGGCCTACGTAAAGACGCAGCCGGAACCGCATCGGGTGCTGGTGGGGCGCGATCCGCGGTTTCTGGGCGAGACGTTTGTGGCCGAGGCGGCGCGCGTGCTCGCCGGCGCGGGCGTAACACCGATCGTGATTCCCAAGGCCGCGCCCACACCGGCGATTGCCTATGCAGTGCGCACGCTCAAGACCTCAGGGGCGATCAACTTTACGGCGTCGCACAATCCGCCGGAGTACAACGGCATCAAGTTCTCAACGCACGATGGCGCTCCGGCGCTGCCCGAGGTAACCAGGCAGATTGAGGCGGCGATTGCCGGACTGCAGGCAGGCGGCAGCGTGGCCAGCCAGAATCCTCCTGCTGGAGGATTTGAAACCGCGGATGTGAAGCCGGCGTTCCTGAAGCGGCTTGCCGAGCTTGTGAACCTGAAGGCGATTGCCAAGTCGGGCATCAAGGTTGTTTACGATCCTTTCTGGGGCGCGGGGCGCGGATATCCGTGCCACCTGCTTCGCGAGGCCGGCGTGACAGTGGAGACTGTGCACGATTATCGCGATGTGCTGTTTGGAGGACATGCGCCGGAGCCGGACGACCACCTGCTGGGCGACTGCAAGGCAAAGATGAAGGAGATAGGCGCGGCCATCGGCATAGCCACCGACGGCGATGCGGATCGCTTTGGAATTGTGGACGGCGATGGGACCTTTATTCAGCCTAACTACATCATTGCGCTGCTGCTGGACTACCTTGTGGAGACACGCGGCTGGAAAAACGGCGTAGCGAAGAGTGTGGCGACGACAAACCTGATCAACGCAGTGGCGGAGCACCACAAGGTTCCTCTTTATGAGACGCCGGTGGGGTTCAAGTACATTGGCGAGTTGATTATTGCCGACAAGATCGCGATTGGCGGCGAGGAATCAGCGGGATTGACGATCCGCGGGCACGTTCCGGAGAAAGATGGCGTGATCGCCGGGTTGCTGGTGGCGGAGATGGTGGCCACGCGCGGCAAGAGCCTGGGCGTGCAGTTGAAGGAATTATTTGGCAAGGTAGGTTCCTTCTACCCGGTAAGAGAGAACTTCCGCTTGACCCCGGAGGTGAAAGCAAATTTCACTGAGAAGTTGAAGACCGATCCGACGGAGCTGAGTGGACGCAAGGTGACGCAGGTGGTGCGGACCGACGGACTGAAGCTGATTCTGGATGACGGGTCGTGGGTTTGCTATCGGCTTTCGGGCACGGAGCCGGTGGTGAGGGCTTATACGGAAGCGCGCGACGAGAAGGATATGGAAGCCCTGAGCGCGGCGGCGAAGAAATTTGTCCTCGCGTAAATACAGATTGAGGTTGACGTGGCGGACGAGAAGCTGGATAGCCAGAAGAAAAGCAAAGAGCCGACGGCCGTTCCGGTGCGCGAGCAGGCGCTGGAGTGGATGCGGCGCGGCTGGCGTCCGGCAGGAACCGTGCTGGCTGTGGGCTTGGCATTACTGCTGATGGGTCACGTGATCAACGGCAAGCATGGGTTGTCAGTTTGGCACCAGAAGCGCGCCGAAGACCGCGAGCTGCAGCGAGAGATCAAGGACGTTGAGCTCGAGAATGCGCAGTTGAAGCAATCGATCGACCGTCTGAAGAGCGATCCGGACGCGATTGAGCACGAGGCGCGGGAAAAGCTGCACTATGCTAAGCCGGGCGAAGTGATTTATACGCTGCCTGAACCGACGCAGACGCAGCCGGCGGCGGGCGGGAAATAGAGGAAGGCGCTGTTGGTGCTTAGCTTCTAGCACTTGGCTTTTGGCGCTCAGCTTTCAGCTTTTGCTTCCAGAAACGGGCCTCTTCCCTTCCCGCCCCTTCTCACCCTTGGCGTTCTCGCCAAATTAGAAATCGATGTGGGCCCTGACCGTGGGGATGTAGACCGGGCCGCGGTCGCGGTTGTAGCCGGGATGATCCACATAGGACCCGCCACCCATGGCAAACAGTCCGCGCCAGATATGGGCGTTGTAATACCACTCCACGATGTTCTCGCGGCCGTAATTCAGGTTGCCATCGCCGAGCAGGAAGCCGAGCCCACCGTAGCGAAGGTAGTTCTGGTGGTCGCGCTTGATGGCGTTGGAGACATAGGCAACGCCCACCTTGTCATTCGTTCGCTTCCAGCCCTGGCCGTTGTAGTCGCCGCCGAAGAGGATGGTCTGGCCGACCTCAGTGTAGGCGAAGGACTCGTGCTGATCCTCGTTCCAGCCGAAGCGGCCGAAGAGCCTGAGGCTGCCGGTGACTTCCTGCTCAGTGTTCAGGCCGAAGCCGTATTTGACTGCGCCGAAGCGCTCGCTTTGAGTGATATCGGGCGTGGCGATTTTGCCGGAGAGATATTGCTGCAAGGACTGCCGGTAGTCGCCCATGTGAGCGTGGTTCACAAAACTGAGCACGCGAATTGCTCCCTGGAGTTTTGGATCAAGCAACGGCGCGAAGAGACCTTTTCGCAGTTCAAACTCCCAGTTCTGGCCGTTAGCGCGGCGGAAGTCCCAGTCGAGATCGATGCCGTTGGCCACGGTGGGCATGGCTGCGATAGCGTAGCGAGCCGACCAGACGCGGTCGTCGTATTCGAGGATTCCGGCGACGGTGTAGCCGCGGGTATCGGCCGCGTAATCCCATGCGCCATTGTTGTCGATGGTCCAGTTGGTGAACTGGAGATGACTGTCAGTACCGACGGAGTTGATGTCGAGCACGTCAGGAAGGCTCATCTTGCCGGCTCGAAGTTCAAAGCGTCGCACAGGCACTTTTGTAGCCAGCATGATCGGACCGCGATCCTGGTCGGTCATCTCGCCGGTGAGTCCGACGGTCTGGTGAATCACGCCGCGCGATAGATAAGGCAATATGCTGAGCGTGGGGTTGCGCACCACGTCGAGGTTGGTTTCGCCGGCCAGGCCTAGGGCCTGCGAGAGACCACGGCCGCCGGCGTTTTCGATGTCAACGATCAAGTCAGTGTTGTAGCGCGAGTTGGGGCGTAACTGGTAACCGAAATAGAGAGTCCCCACCTCAGAAGCCTTGGTCTCAAAGGTGTCCCGCAGGCTGTTTGTGCCCTCGTAGGGGGAGTGAAAGTGGCCGTGCATCTGGAAGATGCTGTTGGCCTGTCCTGAGACCCAGTAGCGGGCGCCGTCAGGGTGCGGAGCCATGGTGAGTACGGGGCCGGGTTGTGCTTCAGGAGCCGATTCCTTGCCGTCTAGCTGTCCGCCGGACGTAGACCTGGCGAGATTGACCTGCGCGAGGAGGGCTGCGACCGCGGGCTGTGGGGCGGCGGGAAGGCCGACGGGATTTTGGGCCGCGGCGAGCGCCGGCAGGGTGACGGCGAGCGCAAAGGCGGCGAGGGTCGAAATGGGAGGAGGCGCGGGCATAGAATGAAAGGGGATCTATACCCCCACTGGGTTAATACTATACCGGGGGTGGGTATTGTCAAACAGAGGAGACGAGCGATGTCGCACAACGAGCGGGAAAAGCTGAAGCTGCTGCAAAGGCTGAGGAAACTGCGCGGGCAGCTGGATGCGGTGGAGCGTTCCCTGGCCGCCGACGAGGATTGCGGGGGCCAGCTTATGCAATTGGCAGCGGTGCGGGGCGGGGTGAATTCGCTGATGGGCGAGGTGCTTGAGACGCATATTCGCTTTCACCTGGTGGATGGGGCCAAGGAGCAGATTGCGCCCGAGCTTGCCGAGGACCTGATCGACCTGGTGCACGCGTATCTCAAGTGATTCTTCCAACCGATGCTCCCTGGTCCGGCTCCCCACCATCGTAGTTCGAGGGAGCCGCGTGCATTGTGAACGTACGGTTGATTTCGATGCCGCTAGCGAACATGGTTCAGGATTCCGGCCTGATTCAACGCGTGATAGCCAAGCATCAGCGTGATTCAGATCAGGTAGCTGCGCAGCACCCCCAGCAAGATCCGCACCGCAGGCGGTTCCGCTACGCGTACAGATGCACCCTCCCGGATTCGCGTTCGACTTCATCCTCATAGGATGCATGGTTGACCGCTTGCGGAGCCTTCGTTTCCACCCAAACGCAGGTGAGCGGCCGATTCGAATCGCCTGTAGGCACCCAGACACAGGTGAGGCGAACAGTATTCCGGATCAAAACCAGCTTGTTCTTCATGGTTCCTCCTCGCTCAGTCCAGACGTAGCTGCCGGTTCCAAACGCGCGGGTGCGCAGTTCGGTTGGCCTTGGCACGCTGGGCTGCAGGTTCGGGAGGGTGAGTCAGGCTTCTGGTACCAGCGGCTCACACGCTCAATTCACAGGTCATGCATCGTGAAGAGCGGTGTGGAATCGTCGATAGCCAGGCTAAGGGCGGTTGCCGTACCGCTCATCGCGGCACAGGAAAGAACTCCAGAGACTTGGGGGTTCTTGTGCGGATTCTTTGCTCATATAGTTGTTTTGCAACTCCTGCGCAGGTAGGAACCCTGCGACTCGTCCGTTGTACCATACCCCCGGTGGGTATTGTCAACAAGAAAAACCATACCCCGGCATACTTATCGAATCGGAATGAGGAGCCCCACGGTGAGGCTCGCCGATTGCTCGTGCCCGCTGGCGAAGCTGTATCCGTAACTTGGCTCCGCGTACCAGCCAAACTTTCTCTTCGGCCAGGGCCAGAACATGAAGTCCAGCGCGGCTTCTGCTGCGACGGAATTGGAACTGTGCCCGCCCGCAATCGTGTGCGCCCATTCCGGACCGGCTCCGAACATGAACTCGGCAGTCTTCGATAGGGTGTAGGGCTTCTTGAAGAGGAAGTCGGTGTCCCACTCCGTCTGTCCGCGACTGAAAAAGGGCGTCACGCCCGCTTCGACTTCCAGCTTTTCTTTGATAGGGGTGAATTCGACGGCGACGCTGGGGCCATAGCTGGGAGTGCCGTGCGTCAGCGCCCACTCTCCGGCGCCGCCAATCTCGACGATCGCCAGCGGCTCCTTTTCGTCGGCCTGGCCAAGGACTCTGGATGCAATCAGCAGGCTGGCGATCAAAGCTACCTTTGCGGTTCTCATGAATGAACAACTCCCAATCTTCACGAGGATCCAAGAAAACTGCCTGTCATTGAAACGGAAGCGCCGTATCGGGCCGCTACTGATAGTTGCCGATGAGGACGAAGGGCGCCCAGTAGAACGGATGGGCGTAGGTGGCTTGCGGCGCTGCGCTGGCCTGGGTTTCCACTTCAAATCCGCGCTGGCTGCGCCCACCAGGCGCGACCGACTGTCCCTTGAGGAGCGCCAACTGCGCCTGGCGCAAGGCTTCAGCTTTGCCGGCAGCCGGGTTCTTGAGCCAGCGGGAGTAGAAGTCGCTCATGAGGCGGCTGGTGCTGGCATCGTTTACATCCCAGAGCGTAGCCAGCACGGCTTCAGCATCTTTTTGCTGCGCGATCATGCCCAGGCTGTCCATTTCAGTGCCGTCACGGGTTTTGTAGTCCTTGGCAGTGCTGCAGGCCGAGAGAGTGAGCAGGCGCGTGCCTTGAAATGCAACCGGGGAGCTCTCCATTTCAGAGAGGCTCCACTGAAATCCATTGGGGTCGCCCTGGTCGCCGCCGCCGAGCATGAGAAAGGGCTCACTGCCGCCGCCGGTTTCCTCAACAAAATGGCTGGCGATGTGAACAACGGAAAAACTCTTGCCGCCGCCGAGCTGCGTCTTGAGGGCGGCCAGGGTGAATTGCTCATTGGGCAGCAGTTTTCCTTCCATGGGGCCGTGGGACTCAGGAGCGGAAGGGTCGTGGACGACCGAATCGAGCTCCGGCATGACGCCGGGCAGCGCGGGCAGGCCGCCGTAGCTTTTGGACAGACCCATGGCCAGAACGTCGGGAGCGGAGCCGTCTTTTAGCGGCGCATCGGCCATGTGACCGTAGCTCTCAGGGGTGAAAAGCACGTTGTTGAAGCGCTCGAGCATGTAGCGATGGCCGTCGTAGAGCGCAGCCATGGGCAGGTAGCGGAGGGCATCGTCGAGCGACCAGAGCAGGGTTGGAACGCCGGCCTGCGCGCTGGATTGCGACTCGACTGTTTTCAGTTCGCTCTCAAGCGGGGCCACGACCATCGTGTACAACTGGCCGAGAGCAGGCTTGGGATCGGCATTGCGGGCGGCCAGGGTCTCAAGGACCTCAAAGGATTTGGCGCGCAGCTGGGCCGGCGTGGCGTTCAGCTCGAATTTCTTGCGCGTTGTGGCCGTGACAACCAGCGCGTAGGCATGGTTCTGGCCGAGAAGAATTCGGATGCCGAGGACGCGGGGACCGAGCTTTGCCAGCGAACTCTGGAGGAAACTCGGGGGCGCGCCGTCAGCCGACTCCTGGGTCGCGTTGCCTGTGGCCGCCTTCTGTTCAAGATCGGCTGCGGCCTCGTTGTTGAAGTCCGTGAGGATCGCGACGATTCCCTTTTGAAGATTGTCTGCGAGGGACTTCATCTGGGCGTCTTCGGCCGCTGTACGCGCTGCTTTGGCCTGAAGCTCGGATAACTGCAGGCTGGTCTCAGTGAGAGCCGTGATTTTTTGCTGCTGCCCGTCCATCCACGCCTGGACCTTTAGCTGCGCGGAGCTGAGCTTGAGGGGCTGTATACGAGCCGCGGCATGAGGAGATGCGCCGCGCACGATGTCTTTCAGCTCCTGCTCCTTCAATAGATCGAGAACCTGTTCCGCCTCACCGAGCCTGCCGGCTTGAACGAGGAGCTCTGCGAGAATCCGGTAGGTCGACGCCCGTGACTGGGTGAATCCGGCTTGCAGATCCTTGTCGAGTTCGGCGATGTTCCGGCGAATCTGCTGATAGCTGTTGACGGCATCCAGACCGAAGAAGATGGCGACCTCGGGACGATTCGCCTTCTGGAGGCCGATCATCATTGCCGTGTCGATGGCGCCCTGCATGTCAGGATCGCCGGTGGACTTTGCGATGGCCAGCGTGGCGAGCATGTAGGGTAGCGCGGTTTGCGGCTGTCCAAGTTGCTCATAGGCGCGGCCGATGTTGGCCAGGGCCGAGGCCTCGCCCCGCGTCTCCTGCGCCTGGCG
>Ga0302140_10011943_pt1 | contig 10669 bp, 8 predicted proteins | sample I_Bog_E1_1_FD_202095 | JGI IMG/M metagenome (GOLD analysis project Ga0302140, IMG submission 202095) | Peat permafrost microbial communities from Stordalen Mire near Abisko, Sweden - I_Bog_E1_1 | ecosystem: Environmental > Terrestrial > Soil > Wetlands > Peat | place: Sweden: Abisko, Stordalen...
GAGGTGTTCCAAACCCAAGTCGTCTGGCCACCAATACTTCTACATCCGGAATTGTCTATTCTAGAAGATACTTGGACTGGAATCGCCTGACGTTTGAGTACCACGCTACCGACTCACAAGCAAGCACGTTCGATTATCATAGCGGGCTGCGAGTCACTGGCGAAATCACTGATGTACGAACAGAGCTCAACCTCGCGTCTCTTTATGGTTGCGCTCCTCAAACCTGGTGTGCATCCTGTGCACCTTTTGAGTCATCTGGAAATATTTTCAGTCTGGTATCCACGGCTCTTGCAGCTACCATCGTCAATGCCTCTCGGTCTACTATTCCTCGAATTGTGATCGTCAACACAGGAAGCATTCGCTTCGATCTCGTCAAGGGTCCTTTCACGTATGATGATTCATTCATCGTCAGCCCGTTCACGGATGCCTTCCAGTACATCAACGTGCCATATGCCTTGGCAAAGAACGTTCTCAACTCCCTCAACGACGCCCCTCTGAATGACAAGCGCAACTCTGCAGGCTCGGACTGGGAATATATGCCTCAAGTTAAAGACTCTTGCCTGGATCCTACCATCAGTCTCATAACTGGAGAGCACGGAGAACTGAAAGCCCGCGGCCACACCAGACGCCAAACTGTTGTGACCCCAGGCTACACAACGACCGACGATTTCGGTACCGATGGAGACGATACACCGCATTCCACGATTCCATCATATTCGCAACCTAATTATGCTGCAGGAAATGCCTTATTCCCGACTGATGGAACAACACCGGCAACCGTTGACGTGATCTTCTTGGATTATTTCGCGAACACGGTGGTCAGCGTCTTGAACACACTTGGTGGAAACAAAGCGTACACTACTTCCGATGTGCAATACTACCTGCCACATACCTTCACTACGCAGAGCTATCTGCCAGTGTACGCGAAACAATTTTGGCAGGCGAATGTTCCTAACTGCCCAGTTGGACAGGGAGTAGGATATCCGAACGGGAAATAATAAAGCTTGGAATAAAGGGATTGAAGAACTGGAAGCAGGCAAGCTCGAAGCGGAATTGTTTGAAATTCATTAGTGAAATGTTTCCAGGCCAATTGCTTAGAGGGTACCTCTTCTGGAAAGACGAGATGTTCAATTGAAGTTGTGAGAAGCTTAGCTCTAAGGCAGGACTAGTGAGCCTAGGGAGTACGCAGAAGGGCGGAAGTGCCACCGAGTAATAGGTTCACAAAACAGGAGCAAGGGACACAACTAGGAGAGTTCTTCTATTGCCTAAAAGTCCAGGGTAACATGAGAAGGAACTTCCATCCTAGAAGCCTTAGAGGCGATAAGATTACTCCGATCTACCCGAGAAGGAGAATACGGAAAAGTCTAGATTCATGACTGAGGGCGGGCGAGTCACATGATTTGGCCGTCAGGATCCATTTCTTACGGATAAGCCCCAACCCAACACCTCGGAACTGGAAGCTAGAAAGGTCAATAGTAGTAAGAAGTTCTTATATTGACTAACACGCTAGCAGCTTTTCTTGTCGTGGAATCTTTCTGTAAATGTACTGCCGTGCTGGCAGCCATTAGCTCCAGGTTAAGTTGCCTTGAACGATCAATGTCAAAGGGCATGAACTGCCTAATGAAATTATAGAAACCCCTTCGTACGGACTTTTCCCAGCTCTCAACCTTGAGAAGTTAGCGTATACTGACCAAAAACGTCATGTAAAGCTTTGTTAGGATCCCCCTGAGTCAGTCGCTTGATCTTCAGGGGCTCGCCTAAACACTCGCTAATGACTCGTATTACACATGCCCGCCGCGGGCAAATCACCGCCTCCAACCTCACCCAGAACCTTATCAAGTCAGCCTTATCGCCGCGGCGGATGCTTGTATCCACCAAAAACAAGAATCCTTGACCAAGAGCGTCTCCTCATAATAGTGGCACGCGCGCCCGCCATGTTTCTCCACGCAAAAGAAATTCCTGCATCGAGAGGCTCCCGCCGCGTGAACGACCATGGATGAGAATCCGCGACCCTCGAAACGAGCCAGGAAGTCCTGCGAGCGATGCAGAACGCGGAAACAGAAATGCCACGGCTTTCCTGTCTGCGCGAATTGCGCCAATGCCAAGGAGCAATGTATCCAGCCTCCGTCTGCAATCGAGGAATACAACAGGTAGACAAAAATCTCAGAAGTGTGGCTGCAGAGACTGATTGGAGACAGTGGCCCGAACCAAGCCCTCCTCGAACGTATATCATTCCTTGAAGGCCAGCTTTCAGCGTACACCAATGGTCCTATACCGGAGAAACGAGAATCTATACCAAATGTATTCGAACAGCAACCACTTTTGTCCCCACCGAGCTCCGAGGGTTCACAGCAGACGAGCAGCATCGCTGACATAGTTGGTTTCCTGAGCCTGGGAGGCGAGCCCGCATATGTTGGATCTTCATCTGGATTTTCTTTGGCCACACACTTGGGACAAATGGCGAATGCGACAGTATGGAACAAAGCCTTGATATCGACAGTCAATCAAACACAGCCAAAGGCTATGAGTATTGCAGATTTGAAGAAGAATAGTGCTGGACCACCGAACGATGATATGGGTGCCCGGATCGTGGATACATACTTCACCAGGGTTCACCTCAGATACCCGTTCTTGGACCGCTCGGATATCCTTGAGCGACATGCCAATCGATTTGTGCAGAATAATTCGAGTCCAAAAGATCAATATGGAACGTTCAAGATCTACATGATATATGCGATTGGTGCCACGATGTTGAAATTGACAGAGCCGTACGATTATACCCCACCGGAGAACTTCTTCATGACTGCTTTGCAGTATATTTCTGCTGCCAGGGAGTCTCACTCGGTGCATAACATCGAAGCCATGACCCTTTTAGTTCTGTATAATCTACGATCTCCATCAAATTCGGGAATCTGGTACATGATTGGACTTGCAATGCGCACGTGCGTGGATCTGGGTCTGCACCGGGAAGCGCATTATGGAAATGTTCCGCCATACGAGGGGCAATTGAGGCGCCGTTTATTTTGGACAGTTTACTTCCTGGAGCGAGTTATTGCTGTTTCGGTTGGACGCCCGTACAGTATCGCTGATCGTGATATCGACGTGGCGTTGCCGTTGGAGATTGATGACAGTGTCAAAGATGATGGATTGATTGCGCGCACAATGGCTGTGTCCCCATCCCCCTCATTTCAAGCATCGCGGCCGTCTTCGAACATTACTCTTGCAATTCAGTGCTTTCGAATGAAAAGACTGGAATCTCACATTCAAGGCGAGATCTACAGGGTTGACCGACCGATCTCCAGTCTGGTCTCGAAGATTGGCCCTTGTATGAAGCTGCTCGAGGACTGGCATCGTGCTTTACCGCCATCAACACCCTATGAGTCGGATTATCTGAATATGCATTACTACAAAGCAGTTCGCTTGCTGTTGCAACCATTCCTTATGATCCTGCCGCCGGCAGACCAACGAGTGGCTCTTTGCTTGCAAGCATCTGGTCAGATATGTCAGATTTTCAAACGACTCCATCAACGAGATTCTTACGGACACTCATTCATCGCGCTGCATTCTGTCTTCATTGCAGGTGTTACCATGTGCTACTGCCTTTTTATCTCTCCGATACTATGGACAGTCACAGTCTCAAATGACCTCAGAGCCTGCTCGTCCGCCCTCTTCGTCATGGCCGAACGAACACCTGTCGTCAAGAAGTATCGCGATGCTCTCGAAAACGTAATGAACGCAACGATGGAATTTCTAGCTCGCGCTCCAGTCAATCCGAATCAAGATCCTGCCCTCACCTCACCAATTCTTACACATGGAGGCATAGCTCGGACACCACAGCAATCGCATCGTGACTTGCCTGGTGTCCTGGCCGAATTCTCGCCAGGCTTCACTGGAGCGGCACAGGAGAGTTTTGTTCGCGGAACACCGAAAGCAGGCGCTACTCCAGATATTGGAGGTGATGGATACAGTTCCTCCTTTGTAGATGAAGGCACTGATGTGTATGGGTACATGCCGCAGGTGCAATCTCAAGCAAGTCCCGGGGCAGAAGGTCGTTGGGAAGGCAGACAGGGTGAACTGGGGCAGATGGATGCCGAGTGGATGTTGAGTCTTTGCGAGGGAGAGGGATTTAGTTTGCAAATGTTGAATGAGATGATGAGGTTTGAGCCAAGCTTGGGAGCTTGAAGGAGGTCTGAGAACAAGTGTCACGGCAATATATACCCATTATTTGATCATCATTACTCGATTCAAGTCACGTCTTCCGAGCAGCCGCCAGAAATTGATTCTTAACCAATTCCATTGAACTATATAATAATTTTCTATGCAGCTGGTGCCCCAATATGCGCCCTACACTTCATCAATGGCTGGATCTTCTCTCCAAACTTGTCCATCCCAATCAAGAAATCATCAAACGTCAACATGATCCCCTTTGTCCCCGGCACCTCAGCAATCTCATCCAACATCCCCGCAACCTTCACATACGACCCAACTAACGTTCCCATATTGAAGTTCACCGCGCCCTCAGGAAGGTTGATCGACTTGGCCGTCGCATTAGCATCAGCCTTGGTATCCTTGCTGCCCTGATCCGCCATCCACGCCAACGCATCAACATCAGCTCCATCCCTATACCCCTTCCACTTCGCCTCAGCCGCCTCATCCGTCTCCTCCGCAATAACCATAAACAGCACATACGCGCCACAATTCCTTCCCGCCTTCGCACTCGCCTCCACCAACTTCCCATTACTCTCCGCAATCTTCGTCGGCGTATTAATCCCACTGCCCATCGCAAAATTGAAATCCGCATACTGGCTCGCAAACTCCAATCCCCGACCACTCTGTCCCGCAGCCACGATCTTGATGTCGCCCGACGGCTTAGGCGACATCTTGCAGTCCGTCATCGTGAAGTGCTTTCCCTTGAAATTCGAGACGCCATTGGCCCACAGGTCTTTCATCACTTGCACATACTCGGTTGCATAGTCGTACCGGTATCCGAAGTACGCGTTTCCAGGCCAGATGTTCATTTGGCTGTACTCGGCTTCTTGCCAGCCGGTCACGATGTTCACACCGAATCGACCGGGGGCGATCGAGTCGATGGTTGTCGCCATTCTTGCTACTAGTGCCGGAGGAAGTGTCAGGATTGCAGAGGAAGCGAAGAGCTTGATTTTTGAGGTTACGGCTGCGAGACCAGCCATTAGGGTGAAGGATTCGAGGTTGTGGTCCCAGAACTCGGTTTTACCGCCGAACCCGCGGAGCTTTATCATGGAGAGGGCGAAGTCTATGTCGTAAGACTCAGCTTTTTGGATTAAAGCTTTGTTTAGAGCGAAGGAGGGTTTGTATTGAGGGGCGGTGGTGGAGATCAACCAGCCATTGTTACCCTAGATCGGAGAATGTCAAATCAGTATTCGATCAACAGGACAAAATTGGAAGCTCTGAGGAAATAACTCATCAGGTGTTCACTCTCATGTGAGTGATGGAAAGGATACAGTTCAGAGAGCAGAGCATGGAACTTGGAAAATCATGCTTTAAAATTCGAGACTTACAATGGGAATGAAGACGCCAATTTCCATTTTTGGAGTCATCTTGGATGGAAACCTGGCAAAAAGACAAGAACTTGGTGGGAGAATCGAGCAAAATATAGAGAGAATGTAAGATTTCTACAGAAGAAAAAAATTGGAGGGAGTGAGAAGCTCAACTTCAAAGCTTACTTTGGACCTCGCGATAGGTGACGCGCCAGCGGAGCTCCGATACGCCATGGCAGATACGAGTCAGGTCATCTTCTCGGATACTTGCCCGACGGCAGACGCTTGTCTCCGCTGATGACAGTATTCAATCGAGTACTTGACCGCGGGGAAGTGAAGAGTGGGATTGAGGCTGGGCGAGATAAGGAGATCTCCACAGGGTGATAAGCGAAAGCGGCACGTGATCAGCCCCCCTTTTCTGGTTGTGTTTGATTCGCGTAAGTATTGTGATCTTCTCCGGGTTATGATGTGCCTCCAGGTAAACTCCCTAGATGCTAAAACTGTCCATGTCTCCTTTTGAAAATGCTGAAGCATAAGACAATATCAATTAGTGACATGATGCAGCACCCCAACTGCTTTCCCGAATAGACTTGGGGATGAATCCACACGGTTAAGGAGCCAATATTCCACCTCAACATTGTACATCAAACTATCTTTGGCATTCTTAAATTACATCGGTCCATTGATCTAGCAGATTCTATTTGTCCAAACGCCACACGACGTCGACGGCGGGCGGTCCACGTCTGGTCATCGAAACCTCCTGTGAAAGTTAGCAAGAACAAACCTTGAAGCAAAAAGACTTTTCACCATATCTTTAAACAAATGCCAAAATGTTCGATATCGGTAGGTGAGCATAATTTCAAACTTTGTGGCATTGCTGTCATTTTGTGGCCGAAAACTGCGCTTAACTTCCTCCTTTCTCTCTCGAGTCCATCGACGCATTTCACAATGGCTACGACCTTCTGCCAAATTGCTGAGCTTTGGAATTGGCATTACAAGATATTTTAGATTCTTGAAGCCAAAATCAGTCAAGAACATAGGAAGAGAGGAGGAAGAGAAGTTGAGGAAGAGGTAGCGTACCTCGTCGAATAGGGTATTCAATTACGCATGCCAGGCGACCTCCGAGCTGGCTTGTGGAGGAAGAATCGCCGTAAGGTCTCCGAATTGTAGATTTTCCTCCAATTTGGCGAAGAGCAATAAACTCGCACGTTACGACCTGATACATCCCTTGGTTGTTATCTCATGATCAAGTCACCTTTTGCATGAATTAAGAGAATTTCGTAGTTCATCCGGGCCTTCCATTCGGCTGTTTAGAAACAGATCCAGTGTTGCTCACTCCTGGATCTTGTTGATACCATTCACAGTCTGTATATCAGTGGATTACCCGCCGTACATGACGCTTTGCCAAGAACAGCATCGTTTGTGTCCATAAGCGTGGACGCAGACCCAACAAGTCAGATTGTCTTTGGTCAACAGCAAAAGGGTGTGTAACACAACTCCTACCTTTAAAATTTTCACAAACCATGTGTCATTCATCTCTGCATCATGATCCTATCATAAGTAGATTCCCCTCTTCCCCTCTCCCCCACGCGAAGAACTTTTGGAAGTCTGACGCAGTCATGGCCCTTTTGAGCAGCACGAATGGTAGGGTTTCTACAGCTCACTTTCGTAATGCCCAATCGCTGAATACAACAAAAGTCTCGTCCTGCATCCTGATCTCATCGGTCAGCACAAGGTTCTGGACATGGTCAGCATAAAAATGCTTGATAGGCACAGGCGAAGTCTGTCCGTTCCCCATCACGAAGCAAGATTTACATAAAGATGAGCTCATCTACCACGGACGCCAACTCGGTGGAGCCCCTTTGGGCAATTCCTTACCTAGCCTCGTTGACGAGCAGTTGTGATGGTGAAGAACTTGAATGGGTAGGCTCAACTTCTATACCCGGATTTTCTGGATCACATAAGATAAAAGAAATGAACGCGAGACGACAGATGTATCCGAAGGAGTTCTGGGTTGCCTTGAAACCCGTCATTCAGCGCTCGTATATTGAAGAAGGACAGACTTTCACTAAAGTCGCGGAATACCTGGACCAACATCATGGTTTCAAACCTACGAAGAAGCAGTTTCTGAGAAGAATAAAGGAGTGGGGATTTGAGAAGAATGTTAAACGGGATGAGAGGCGAGCAATTCTTAAGAGCATTGGCGATGATGTGAAAGAGGGGGATTTCGAGGAAAGGAAACTTGGAGGGAGGAGGTTGGATAAAGCGAAGATCGAGAGATGGAAGAAAAGGGAGGGTTTGGATACACAAGCTAGATTGGTGCGCTCTTCAGGTAAACCTGCACCTTTGAAATCTTGAAGAGGTTGCTAACAAGAGTTAAAGGGACGTTGAATGAAATACCTATTGGCGGTAGGAGTTATTCCTTACCTGCAGCATCAATTCCGATGGAACCTTGCAACGATGAGAATGCCGTAGAAGAATAATATCGCGACAAATTTCAGCCAGCGTCGATAGCCTTGGACGAAAGTCAAACATCCAATCCATGGCTCGCAGTCGACACGATCAATTCCCCTCACCTAACTGGCTTGATTAGAGCGCTGACTTTGGTGGAACTGTGCGATGATATTCCAAACCTCGACTTGTCTACACCATACTCCGGAGGAGTCGAAATCGAACTGGAGTTGAACAATTCAGACGAAGGTAGCTGCATTGTTACGTCTCATGAAACCCATGCTCTGCAATCACCGGTTAACACGACCCATCCCAGTAGTTCCTTCGCCACTAACGACCTCACAATACAATATATAGCAAAGCGACATGCGCGTATGCTAGGCTCCCTTCATAAGCTTAGCCCCTTTCCCAGACCTGGACAGAGAGTGAAAGTTCTCATGTACCCGAGAACTGATCACCTAGTCCTTGAGTCATCCTTGAAAATGAAGGAACTCGAGTGCAACATGGAGCTGAAGACTCTGAACAGTATGGAGCGCTCAGGGATTGTTTGCTTGGTCAAAATCATGCGAAGCATAGCTCACAGGCATTTCGAGCTCGGGCATTTTCGATTGGCAGAAACCTGGTGGCGTTGTTTTATTTCGTGTTATTTAGCTATGCCAGGATGTCAGCCGATCCACATTTTGTATGCTTGCCTATGGCTTATCAGCAGCATTAAAGGCCAAGGAAGGCTCTCAAAAGCTCGCAGCCTTCATCGAGGCGTTCACCAAAAGATACTGAACCTTGTGGGGTCGGAGCACGAAATTGCGTTTTTTTCCAACACCATATTAGCAGCTTTTCACAACACCTCTTCAGAATTCCACTCAGAGCTGCGGATTTACCGAGAGCTTGTACAAATAGTTCTCCTTCATTTTGGGCCGAGGCATACTATCACGCTGAAATACCTGTCCATGCTAGGATGGGCGTTGGATAGATGTGGCCAGAGCGGAGATGCCGAGGAGATTTTTCGTATTCGATTGGGACTTGATTGTGGCCTCTCAAGTCATGCAGACTATTACACAGTGCAGGAGCGGGTCTCAGCAATGAGTGGATTGGTATCGTGCTTGATCAGGCAGCAAAAATACGTAGACAGCGCTACTCTGCTAGATACGTTAGATGTGACAAGACGGCAGTTCAATTTGATAGGAGGCGACGCAACTTGCATGAGATATCACCTCGAAAGGCGCGCTATTTCAGAGCTCAAGGAATGTTGGCTGAAAGCGAGGAGATCTTTCGGATCATGCTAAGGCATGCTCCTGATCATTCAAATTTTAGTATAACAACTGGATGGTTGTACTGAAATTGCGGGGAGACCGTAAGTCTATTCATTCAGTTTAAAGAATGAACGAGGAGAAGAGATAGCTAATCTAATTTATAGAGATTTTAGCTACTAGGGCTCCTTAACGTAAACTAGCATGAGTTGGCATTAGTTGATGAGGAAATGTGTTGCACTTACAAGTGCTTAGGGGGCCTGGGGGGCCTGGAAACCTCGATGCTTACCTAGTAATACAGGTACTTATTATAAGACCGAAGTAGGAACCAAGTAACAGCAACTTCTGGTTTTGATTTCTCAGTCGCCCGATCAGAACTAGTGAATACTTTTTGAGTGTTATTCCAACCGTAAAGCCTTCCCAGAATACACAATGCAAGCAATATTAGATAGGTGACATGTTTCTGGCGTCATGGAAATCATGGCTTCGCAGGTTCTTGCAACAAATCTACAGCACTTTTCGCCATTCCCCTGCATTGCTCTGGTCAGCTATCTTGATTTCACGTGCAAGTAAAGAGACTCACCATGAAGCCTGGTACCCTGCTCCACCAGCTCCATAATTGTGAATTATCACGGCATTCCCGATGACTTCTCTCTCGATGCGCGCACCTCCTTTCCGACTTGCTATCATAGACGTGAGCAACCTGAAAGCCTCTTTGGGATCCAAAACTTACGTCTCAGACCAACGCCATGCTGTATCACTTTCAAGTCCTCGGGTCGTCCCAACTCCTGTGCCAAAGCACAGCATCGCTTCTTGATGTCTTCCGCAAAATCCATATTGACCTCTCCGCTCCAGTCATTGTCGACTCTGCATCCACCGAGTATCACACCACCTCCAGGATTGCGAGGAAAGATATAAGTCGTATCCTTGTTTACTCGCTGAGGGGAACGAAAGTACATCCTCGTCATTGGGATCTTCGGGTTCTCTACTAACATCACTTGGCCCCGCGTTGGGTACAGAAGCTTATCTTCCACACCTTTCAGATAGTATGAACCAAGTCCAGTACAGTTGAAGACCGCTTTCACTCCTGAAAATCTTGTGGAGACCTATTCCCAGAAGATATCAATTTAGTACGCAGGTATAATGTCTGACTCACCTCTAGAATATCGTCGATATTGACGCGAAGGATATCAATCCCTTTCTTCAAGACCTCTCCCTGCAACCTTTTATCATCAGTCTTTTTATCCTTGAAACTAGGAATTCCTCCAACTCACCAAGGCAAATATCTCTGAACATCAACCACAAAACTCCCACATTCAAACCCAAACACACTCCCCTCCGGCCTCCCCTCCTCCACAAACTTTAATCTTGTTAATTCCTCATACCAAATCTTTCCTTTCCTCTCGCCTTCCACACTCAGCACACCCGCCTCCTCCTTTTCTCTATCAAACCAGG
>Ga0302140_10011945_pt1 | contig 10667 bp, 9 predicted proteins | sample I_Bog_E1_1_FD_202095 | JGI IMG/M metagenome (GOLD analysis project Ga0302140, IMG submission 202095) | Peat permafrost microbial communities from Stordalen Mire near Abisko, Sweden - I_Bog_E1_1 | ecosystem: Environmental > Terrestrial > Soil > Wetlands > Peat | place: Sweden: Abisko, Stordalen...
TTATATCTACCTAACGTGCGTTCGCTTGTACCTAAATATGCAGCAGCTTTTTTATTATTTGCAAAATATTTGATAGTATTTGTATCTTTATTAGTTATTTTGATAGGTAAAAGTTTTATTAAACGGTTCTTCAATGTATTACTTATTAATAATTTTGTTTTTTCAGATCGTTTATTACCTAAGCAAGAATTAGCTATTTTTAATATATTATACTCTGGTTTTAATAAATCTAAATAATATTGTTCTCTGGAAATTAATATATTTGGTTCACAATATTCAAGTATATCTAAACTAAAATTAGAATAACCATATTTTAATAGTGCTTTATATATCATACTAGAACTATTATTTAAACTATTCGTAAGATAATTAAAAGAATAATATTGGGTGAATCTTCTAGATAAAGATACAGATGATCCTATATAACTTCTTCCGGATATTAAATTATTTCATTTATAAATCCCTGATTTTTTTCTATTTTCCACATAAATTTTATATTTATTAATATCTGTATTAGTATAAGTAACCACTGGGATAACTCTGTCATTAATATTCATATTTAAATTTTAAATACTGTAAAAAGAGACTACTTCTCTAAAAGTTTATATTGTAACATTATCACAGAGAGTGGGGGATTCGAACCCTCGGGATTTATTAAACCCAGTAATACTCTACATTACCATCTTAAACCACTCAATCAACTCTCTTATTTTTATGTTTATTCATTCAGATAGTGTTGGATTCGAACCAACGTAGATAATTATTCTAAGAGAAAATCAAGTTCACCGTGTTAAGCCAGCTCCACCAACTATCTTTTTATAATAATACCTTTATACGGAAAAGGACAGAATTGAACTGCCAAGTGCATAACACAATCTTTAGCAAAAATCTCACCCTACCAGTGGCAACTTTTCCTTTATTATTTTTAGTAAATATTATAAGTTTATTATATATTAATACCTACCTAAATTCATTCTTGATTTAATACTTTTAATTTCTTCTAACCCTTCGATTGTAAGATGAGCTTTTTTATTTATTAATTCGGCTATTATACTAAAATCTTTATAATCCAACAACTTTGTTCCTTCAATTTTATATTCATTAAATAAAGGAATTATTTTATAGAATATGTCCTTAAAATTATTAACAGAATACATTGCAAAATTTTTTGTTGAATATTTTACACTACCACAACCTAACATGTTAATAAATTTATTCATAAGCAATTTATCTCTAATATGTTGACCAACATAAATACGTAAACCTACCGTATTAATAAGTCTAGGGGCTTTGGCCTTAGATATTTCTACAAAAAAACAGCCTTCACCACTAAAAAACCCCGCAAATCAATTATAATTAATATTTAAAGGCATAATTACTTTAGGTCTTTTTACTTTTTTTACATCTACTGTAAAAAAGGTTTTTAATTTAGTTGGAAGTCCTAAGTTTAAAGAAGCTCTTAAATGTATAATATCCATTAAACCCTCTTTACTAAGATGTTCATTTTTATCTATTATTTTCATAATACTTTCAAATAAGACAAAATCACTTTGTTTATTAGTAATTAAAGGATATTGGTGAAAGTGTGGTAAAATATATTTTATTATATCATCTTTATTAGATACATAATAAGTAGCCTGTTTATTATTAGTTCAAATACTACCTACTTTAAAAAATATTTTTATTCTTTCAAGTAAAATTTTATCTCTAATATGCAATTGTATTTTAAAGCTTGGTCTAATTTGTCAACCAGATTTACACCTTTTGTCTTCACTTATGGATGCTGTAAAACATCCTTCACCATCCACAAAACCCGTTATTCAATTCGGGTTTAATTCATATTTGTTCATGTTATTAGTATTTCATTAAAAAAAAGAGACAATATTCTCTAAACTTTATAGCCTTAAAAGTAATATCCAGCAATTATGGCTACCCTACCATTGACAACCTTTCCTTAAACTTATATAATAAATTATTTTTATTAAGGAACTTTTCCTTATAGTTTATATATATTTCAAAATTAATGTTTAAATTGATTCCTGAATGATTCGAACACTCAGCCATTTTCTTATCAAGAAAACGCTCTACCGTTGAGCTAAGGAATCTTATATATTATTATTTTATTATAAAATAATAATATATAAATAATACTTTTTAGACGAATTATATTATTTAGAGGAATTTCGCCTCTTTTTTTAATTTGTAAAAAAAATTATAGATAAAAAAAAATAAATTGTTATATTTACAAATTTGTAAATATAACAAGCAAGAGCATTCAGAGTCGAACTGAAGATAGGAAGTTTGAAGCTTCCGGTTTTGCCATTAAACTATGCTCTTTAACAAATTAAAGTATACTTTCTTTAAAACTTTTATAAATTATTTTTGTTTAAAATAATTCATTATAAAACACAGGTTAAACATATCTTATTAACCCTTTTTGACACTTAGTGTCAGAACAATCTAAAAATGGCTTAACTATATCACTAGAATACAAGGGAATTTTTTTAATAATTAAAGGTTTTAATTCAAGTGACTTAAAATATTTATTTGTATAAGATAAATATCTATCTTTACTTAAATCATTAAAAGCATTTAAATAGGCAAATAGTTTATAATTGCAATTAAACATAGCCATCATATAAGATGACAACCTTAGGTCCAAAGGGCTTAATATGTGAGCCTTTTGGCTACCACCTCTACCAACATTTATTTGATAACCATTAACATTAGCAAATAAGTTTTTAATATCTAAAAAATTACCATCTCTTAAAATATATAAACTATTTTTATTATATTCTAAGAAGTTACCCTCAGAATTTATAAACTTAATAAACTGAGCATAATTCATTTCAATATAAAGAAGTTTAGAACCTTTTTCACTTTTAATTGAATTGATTGTGTTAGATTCCATATTATTGTTTATAGAAAAAATATTTAATTTCTCTATCCCTATCGCAGCTAAGACAGTGCTATATATATCTAAACTAATGTAATTTAATTCTTTGATACAGACCATTTTACTTATTAAATTATTAATTCCTTCTTTGTAAGTACTATTGTTTCTAGTTAAAACAAATATAGTATCAGATAAACTTAAAGAAAATTCAAAATTATTTGATACATTTCTGTTTAATGCTACCTCTGGGACATTATTAATATCTAAGTTTTCGCCTTCTAAATTAGTATTTAATTTAGACCTGCTTCGATAATTCTGCTGTATTGTTTGCGTTTATTTTAGTGTTATTCATAGTAATCTGTTATTTATAATTTTTATTGAAAAAAGAGACAGCTTTCTCTAAAGCATTATTATTAGTAATAATATAAATTTGACGAACTAAAGGCTTATTATATAATAATGAAATATACATATCTTTTTTAAATGTGTATGATTCACCATTACTAATATACCTTAATTATCTTAAATAAGGTTAATAAAATTTTCTTTAACATTTTTAAAACAATAAATGTGTATTTTATAAATTTGATTTAGATTTTATAATATATATATCCTTTAAATCTTTATTTTTATTAATATAACGTCTTAAAGTAGTATGGCTAACACCGATACTTTTAGCTGCGACACGTATAGAATTATATATTTTTATTTTATTATTTTCCTTATTTATTATGCATGTAACATGACCTGTTCTTATCTCACGGTTTTTAAATTTTAATTTGGTTTTTTCGGAATGCTTAAATCCTAGCATTGAACCTGCTATTTTGCATATATTATATTCAGGTTTTAGTAAATTAATATAATATTGTTCTCTATCAATTAAACATTCTTTATTACAATACTCTAATATTTCTAAATTAAAGTTATAATAACCTTGGTCTAATATAGCTTTATATATATGACTATTGTATTTAATAATTTTATTATTCAAATAATTTATACTATAATATCTTCTCAATCTTTTAGTAATATTTTTAGAGCTACCAATATAACTTTTATTACTTATTGCAGAAACTCATTTATAAATACCACTTTTATTCTTATTTTCATTTAAAATATTAGATTTATGCAAATATGCATTAATATATACCGGAGGTTTATTGTAAGAAAAAGTGTAAGGATATTTTTTATTTATAAATAAAAAATTATTTTTAAAATAATTTTGTTTTATGTTTTTAATATACAGATAGTTATATAACATTTTATAATTAAAAATATAAAAAAGAGACTAACTCTCTAAAAAAAAGTAAGTAATAAATTACTTATTATTACGATTAAAATTATACATTTTTTCACGCCTTACGTAATCTCTTTGTGCTTCATTAGCACGTCTTGCTCATTTTGCTTCTCATACTTGTTTATCAAATAATTTTTTTTTGTTTATACTAGCTAAAGTATCAGACCGGCTTTTTGCCAAATCAGCTTTGATAATATCTCTTAAACGAATAGAAGTATTTCAACTTTTTTTATACTCATTATAAGAACTAGATATACCATTGTTTTTATCTACAAATCAAGATAGCCTACATTTAAAAGAATTATAAAGTCTAAATATTTTAGATACTTCATGTTCAGAAGGTACTTTATCAGTATCCTCAATAACAAAATCATGATGTGATGTACTATCACATAAACATTCAATAAATAAATTATCTAAATATAAAAAGACAATAACTGATATTAAAGCTAAATACACAAAAAAAAGAAACATTTTTAAATCCTGGGAAAAAATAATATTTTTTGTATACATTTTTGTTTTATTTAAATAGATTAAAAGAGACAATATTCTCTAAATTATTTACTTTTACTTAAGTTTTGAAACCCATAAAGACAAATCAATATAATGAAAATAATAAAATTGATTATTATTAATCAAATCTTCTAACTTTTCTAGCACATACAATTTTGTCAGAATATTCAAACTGTGCTCGTCGTTTTTCACAATATGAATGCCATTCTGCTGCACGTCTAGCTTGTTTTTGAGTAGCCATTTGAATATTAAGTATTCTATTACGTTCTAGCCTTTGTGCTGTTGGTTCATTATATTTAGCAAAACGGTTTTTAATTGTCATTTTAGCTTTGTTATATAACTTATCACTTAATGTAGTCTTATTAAAATCTAAGGGTGGTTTAGGTACACCTCCACCTTCATAATATCTACTGTTTATAACTTCACTAGGTATTGGTTGTATTTCACCTAATTGTGTAGAACATGTAGTTGTTGGATATGTATAACTATATAAAGAATTACCATTAGTATCTTGACCTATATATTCTAGAGGCACAGGATTACCAGCCATACTATAATTAGTAGCATTAATATTTATAATACCTGAACCACCACCTACTTCGTAACGATAACCTTGAGGTGTTACTTGTAAACCCTCGTTATATGCTTGATACAATGGCTGACCATCTCTAAATATTGGATATGTTTCTTGTCTTATTCTATTTTGATAGTTGTTTTCCCAACAACTAGTGTTGTAAGTTGCGCCAGTATTATAAGATTCATTAACTGGTATAAGTCCATCATAATAAGAGGAATCCACGGGTATAAGCCCATCATCACAATGTATTACATCTCCTGTTAAGTAATAGATTATACAGATTACTAAACCTAAAAGGAACAATATAAAAACCCTGTGTATATTATGTTTGTAATTTTTCATAAATATTTTTTTTTGTTTAATAAAAAAGAGCAAATATCTCTTAAATAAAAAGAGACTATTTCTCTAAAGGGTTTTTCTCTACTATTTTCATTAAGTCTGAAACAAGGTTTTCATACTCTAATATACGATTATTAAGTTGTCCAATATCTGTGAATAATACAGATATTGTCTCACTATTAGATAAATTATTTGGATAAACTAAAGGTTTTAACAAGTCAAGTTCAACTAAATTTTTATCTATAAATTTACTAGGAATAATAGTCCCATTAAATAAATCTATAAATGGACTAAAAAAGAATTGTTTAGTTGAACTGTATTCATAATCTATATAATTAGATTCTTTTAAACTTTCAAAAGCATTATTGATAATTTCTTTGTCAAAACTTTCGAAATTATATGTTGAATATATTCCTATAAACACTATTAATACCCAAAATAACAAAAGCAATATTAATACTATATATATATATGTATACATATCTATAATATGTAAATCTCTTTTATAGCTATCTCTAGGCTCTAAATAGTATTTAAATACTATTCTATTTAAAATATATCTATCATTAAATATATTTGTATAAAGTACTTGCTTAACAAGAATAAGTATATCTGTATAACCATTTATATAAAAAGGTAAGTTATTAATTAATGTATAAGCTTTATTATTGCTATTATAAACAAGAATTGTCAATCAAATTTTTGTATAAGATTTTTGGTAAATTACTTCAGTTATTCAAAACTTTGTAAATAACGATAAAATAGAATTAAAAGTTAATCTTAGATCAAGATTATTATATGTTTTATATTGCATGTTTTTAGTAATAATAAAAAAAAAAAAAAGAGGAACAAACCTCTAAGTTAAAAAAGACTAATTATCTTTAATAATAAGTGGATATTAATTTACCAAAACAATTAATACACAGTATATGTTTATGTTCATTTTTTACTTCATTTATAGTATTAGAATAAATTTCTTCTATAAACATATTTAAACCATTATGTATATACAACCATATATCATTTACATTAACACTATTATTTAATAAAGAAGATAAAGAATAACCTGTTATTTTAATACAACCAGATTTATACTCTACTCTTAAATATAATAAATAATGTGTATTAGTTTTTAGCAATTTTGTTACAAAATCAGATAAATTATCGAAATATTCTGATTTGTCATAGTAAATAATAAAATTTATTTTATAAAAAGTCATTTATGTAAATATTGTTAATATTAAAAAGAGACAATAATTCCTCTAAATTATAAATACTAGTTATTATACTCATTTAAAAACTCATATTTAAATGAATAAAACTCAGGAAAATTTATACAAGTTTTACTTATAAATAAAAAAAACTCTAGCTTTTCTATTTTATAGTCTTTAAATAAAGGATTATATTCCACATTTTGTCCCTCAAAAGATTTCAATAAAGAATTATATAAGGACAAAATATTATATTTATACATAGTATTATAATAATTATTAAATTTATCATTTTCTATATCTGTAGAAAACGTAATATCTTTATCACTAAAAAAATTAAAAAACGAGCTATTAAGATCCATTTTTTTTACTTGAAACCCTTTGACAGGATAAGGACTATGGAATAAACCATCTTTATTGAAAGCATGAGCATAATATATATCATTATTGAACCCTACATTAGTATAAAAAAGATCTAATTCTTCATAAAGTTTAGATAAATCAAAAGTATCTTTACTAAAAGTAAAACAATTTTGTGTTGAAATAGGAAAAGAATTAAAATTTTTCATCATTATATAATTGATTAAACAAAAAAAAGAGACTTTTTTCTCTAATTAAACAAGTTTTAGCTTATTTTTACGGCCAGTCGAACTCGAATCGACATTTTCTGCTTGGAAGGCAGTAGCTTTACCATTAAACTATGGCCGTTTTATATTAATTTTAATATAAAGTACTTCTTTAGCATTACGGTACAATACACCATTACTAATCCACCTTAAATTACATTAATTAAGATCTATCGGATTCGAACCGACATAACAAAGATTAAAAGTCTCGTATTTTACCATTAAACTAAGATCTCTATATATAAATAGCCTTGCCAAGCAAGACTAAAACAATAACTCAACCTAAACACTGATCATACTAAACAGTAAAATTAAACTTCAACATAATAATAGGGATTATTTATTTAAAATGTACTAGGTGATATACCATTAACTAAACAATATAATATATTTGATTGATAATTTAATAATTCTGTTGTTCTAACTCTAGTGCTCATAATATTATTATTCACTATAATAGTATTTCTATTATAATTTATACCCTGTATACCTAAAGAATTAGCATTGTCACTAACATTATTAGTGCTTGCTATAGCATTAGAAAAAATATAGTTGATATTAACTCTTTCTATTATAGGAGAAGAATAAGAAGAGTTAATACCAGAAAAAGTACCGGAACCTTGAATATTAAAATCTAAATTAATCTCATTGTTTATAGATTGATAAATACTAATACCATCATTAGTATTATAAATAATAATTCATTTAAATATATAAATATCTTCATATCTTAATAATTTAATATCATTAAAACTAGCTTTTGTAAAGAGATTATCCGTATTACTTAATACTCCGTTTAATAATACTTTATGTTCTCATACACATTTATTATAATGTGCTTTACCTACCTGTAAAGCAAATATATATTGATCAAAGACATCTTTAATTATTATAATTAAAAATAGTACAATAATACAAATAGAAAATAAAATTAAAATAAATAAAAATTTACGGTAAAAATAAGTTTTATAAGATTTTACAATGTAAAGTACTTTATAATAAAATTTTAAAAACTTATTATAAAATAAAAACAAAAATTCTGCTACCCCTAATTCTTTGTTTCTTTTTTCGGTTATCTGGTAACGGTTTAAGTATAGTTTATTAAAGTAAACAACTCGTCAAATTGTTTTAGGATGAGTGTTAAAAAATCTTGCTGCTTCAGCTATAGATATATATTCGAAAGACTGTTTAGTTTTTAAATCCACAACTAGAACTGGTATACCCAATTTAGTTTTCTTAGTACCTATTTCTCTCGGTAACACCGGAAAAAAATTAGCTTTTAATTTATTAAAATAGAATCTTAAATTCATTATTAGTATATTATTTTTAATTATATATAATTATGCTTAATCATTAAGATCCTCAGTAATAAATAGAAATAAACAAGAATAACCAGACGACGTCTACGAAATGTCAATACAATATGGACGACTCCAAACCTAAGTGGTGGTTTTCCGTGGAGTGGTAAGCTAAAACACGTCATAAACCAACAGCAATGAAAGCTGTTCCTATCATTACATGTACAAAAAACTCAATAATTCACATTATTGTTTAGACTATGTCTTCATATTAGTCTTTGTTAAACAAAATATATTTGTTTAACCTTTAATATGTAGAGTATGTTGCCATTCTTTTATTTAAATATTTTACTTATTTAAATAACATAATATTTATTGGCTAGTCGTTGAACCCTTATACATGTCAGTAACAATGTATAATCGGCAGCAAATTATCTTCTTTAAGACGTTCTTGCTATTAACTCTATTTGCAATTTATAAATATAAATTAACTTAAAACGAAAGTATAACCTTTGTATGTCTCACCTTTATTTAAACATTGTTTAATTTTAAGTCTACCTATTTGTAGACTTTTAGCACAATCGGTAAAACTGTCATATGTAGTTTTAATATTGTTAGCATCTATAACTATAATACTAGTAGCTTCACTGACTAATTTAGAAGTATTTCTATAATACCTCAAACCTTCTCTAACTTCATAAGGACTATCTAATTTAGATATTTTTAATAATAACCTATCTATTTCAAATAAAGAAATATAATTTTTACCCTTAAGTAAATCCGTATTAGTAGTTAATCTATATTTATTCATATGAAGTTTAATTGCATCAAATAGATATTTACCTTCTATAATAGTATGATAACCTTTATAATAAATATATACTAAATTTAACCATAATAAAAAATCTTGATGTTTTAAAGAATTTAATAAAAGAGAGTTATCTTTAAACATTAATGGTATTAATATTTCTCTAAGTTCCTTTATTTTATTGATTTCTAACACTACCATAGGATTACTATTAGTTAAAGATGTTCTAGGTGAAGTTACTAAAATATTACCCACAGAAATAAATTCCCTTATTTTTCTATATAACTCTGTTTCTTTATAGTGATTTTCTAATTTAAATCTAGGTACATGTTTATTTGTTGAAAAAGATCCTTCTGCATCTATAAATCCTGCTAATCAACATTTAGTAATATTAATATTGCTATTTATAGAATTAGGTATTCATTTACCTGATAGTTTTTGCATTTTTTTTTGTAAATTAATTATTTCAATTTTTCCAAGCTTTAATAAGTGACTTTTATCTTTTGTTAAAAAAACTGCTTTCTTAAATAAATCAAAACTATAGTATTTTGAACTATTAAGATTAAAATGCTCGAATATAGGTATTATTACATTAAGTAAAGAATTAATATCATTTACAAAAAAATTAATTCTATCTTTCGACTTAGAAATATGTCCACATTTTAAAGTACTCATAATATAAATTAGTAGTTCTTCTTCGTCTTTATGAAGACCAATTTGAAATGTAAATTGTACATTTTTAAATGTATTTTCTTTTAGGTCGGTAATTTTAATATTAAAATTACCTTCTCCATCAGTAAATCCTACAAATCATTCTATGAAATCGTTATTTAGAAAATAAGATACAGATTCTTTATTACTGTATTGAGGTATGCAAATTAATAATGCATTATTGTCATTGCTTTCTGAATTATTATCTAATTCAGATTTATTTGTTTTAAGTTGTTTAATATTTATAAATGGGGCCACACATAATGTAGTTAACCCGTGAAAACCAGTTCCAAAATAAAAACATGTACCAAATGCTCCGTCACTTATAGTAAATGATGACACATTGTATTCTACACCTTGGAAAGCTGTAAATATAACGGCTAGTATAACT
>Ga0302140_10011946_pt1 | contig 10667 bp, 12 predicted proteins | sample I_Bog_E1_1_FD_202095 | JGI IMG/M metagenome (GOLD analysis project Ga0302140, IMG submission 202095) | Peat permafrost microbial communities from Stordalen Mire near Abisko, Sweden - I_Bog_E1_1 | ecosystem: Environmental > Terrestrial > Soil > Wetlands > Peat | place: Sweden: Abisko, Stordalen...
ACTTCTCAAGTGCTGGAAAGGGGTTCTTGAAGTCCTCAAATTGAACGACAATACTTCAAACCATTAGCTCGAACCTAGAGGATTTGTAGTGGTGACTGACCCAGGCCATACTGTGTTTAGTGCAACCATCAATTCATCTAAGAATTCGATCTCCTCCTTTTCTGAGACCTTTCTCATCTTAGCGCCCATGTAGAGAGGGTCTTTTAACAACAATTCATTGTTCGTTCCAAGATCTAAGGTCAAAGGCAAGGTATGTTCAGGTCGAATACCAGCACAGCCTGTGTACAAAGCTAATTTGCCTACCGGAATTCCCATACCATTGATACCAAGGTCACCGAGTCCAAGGATGCGAGAGCCGTCTGTGACAACCGTGATCTCGACATTTTGTTGAGGCCAATTCCGCAACACATCAATGATCGAACCTCGGTCTTTGTATGAGACGTAAAGTCCTATCGGAATCAGCTTTACATTTCGAGAACAGGTTTTGATTGATTCAAAAAAGGGGAGGGGCTTGCTGCAGAGATGGGATCAACCCGCAAGGCTCCGACATACCTTCTGGCCGTTGATAAATCTCAGACCACTTCAAGCATGCTTCACCAACAACTGGGGTATAGATCAAAGGGGCAATGGTCTGTTATGAAGCTGTTAGCTGTGATCACGTGCTCAACAAAGAAAATTTCAATACCGTGAAGTGTTCAAGCACAAGACGGTAAAAGAGGTGGGTACTGGTATTCCTCAAGTTTGACAAATATATGTACTTCTCAATCGGGGTAGTCTTGGATGCCAATTGCTTCATGCATCTTTGGGATTGAAGAGCATGATTCTCAACATTTGGAGGCGTGAGACCGTAGATCCCGAGCTTCTTTCTGACCTCGACGGGATAGGAGGTGTCCGGGATTTTGCTGCTGAAGTGTCAGGGGTAAGGGTGAAGCCTCGAGCAGGGGTGACTCACGGAGGCAGATTCGGAGGGCTTTGGGGAACTGCGGGAGGCAGTGGTTCTGGAATTGGAGCCATCTTGACAGCGAGCGCAGAGGAGAATCGATGGGATTTAGGCAAGCCTGTCGATTTCCATGAGGGTCTGAGGAGCTGGCGGCGGGTCAGAGGTGATAACTTCCCCATTGGTTTGTTGAGGGTTGTTGATTTTTTTAAGGAAGCCTCGGCTTGTCGACAAGGACATGCCCAATTACGAAGCGAGGTTAAGAAGGTGCTCGTGTGACAAGCCAAATGAAGGCGGAAATCTGGACCTAAAGGATGTATGACTTTCAAGATGCCTCGGAACCCGCGTGCGGGTTCCTCTAGTTTATAATCAACGCATTTGGTTGAGGAGCTTCAGGGGCCAGGTTTGTGGCTGTTGAGTTATCGTGGACGGTCAGCGATCCTGTCTCACAGCGAATTGAGTTCCGATTTAGCAAATATGGGTAGCCAATCACTTGATTCAATTATACATCCGGTGCTTTGACCCGTTGGAGCACCCGAATACTTCTCGCCTCGGATTGACTTTAATATGCAACAGATCGACATTTCTGGTGGAGCTCAGGGAAGCTCCCTTCCGAATGAAAACTTCACGTGACTCGAGACCCAATGTAGCTATTCGAGGTTCTACGAGGTTTGTATAGCACTGAGGTATGTCTGGTGCTAAACGATGCCCCATGCAATTAACCCCTATCTTGGAGCTTCTGCTGAAACCGTGGCCACAGGCTGGGCTGCTTCAACCCTCTCAGTTGTCTCTGATTGCTTTCGATTCAACGCAAGCTTTATCCTCCAGTTGATGAACTCGTCAGAGAGAATATCTCCATGCCCTGTTTCCTCAACCCTAAACACCTCAATAGCCGAAGACCGCTCTTTTCTTCGAATCCTCCAGACGCCGTCGCCTGTTATCGCAGTTTTTAAGACTGCTTCAATTAGCTTAAGCTCTGCACTGTGAAAATAGGCTCACAATCAAGTAACGCCGATGCAAAATTGATGCACATATTCCCGTCCCAAGTTCCCTTGCCACGCCTTTTCACTGTTCCTGGTATTGAGGCAGTGTCCATCTCCTCGACCCTTTTCAAGATACCATCTGGCGTTCGAAACCCAACAATGATTTTGGGAACACCAAGGAGAAACGACTGTATCCAGAATTTCATGAGTTTACGCTCGAATGTGACCATGTCCCTGTCATTTCGAATGTCTGCACTCGTCTTCAGTTCCACCCAAGTGGTGGGACTGCCATCCGTTGGTTTAGAATCCCACACTTGTAGTTGTTAGTATCATGCTAGAGTAGAGAGGAAAACATGCCTGCATCAACCTCGCCGCCGAGTACCATCACCGTATTGCCAATGCCAGTTTTCACGACAGAGCAATACTGAGCGTGATTGTTGACAATCTCGTTCTCTCGATTTTCGATGTAATCCCGTGACGTCTCAGCCCAAGTGGATGGTAGCAAGCACAATGTTTCGAATTTGTATCCTTCCTCAGTTAGCATACTCGCTGTTTAATGTTATCGGGAGAAACTCGCCCCAGAACGACATCATATCCTGAGATGGTCTTCCGGGCTGGGAAACCTGCTGGGATTGTTTTGCTTGAGAATCCAGCTTGTATGAGTGATTCTCTTCGAGGAAGCTATCTAGTTTAGTAGGTACACTTGAAGTGAATCGTTGAAGCATACATGATGTCCTTCACGAAACATTTGTCAGCTAAGCTTCAAGAGTTACATTAAAGGCATGCCCACTTGGAAAAGCGTGGCGTTCATCTCGAAACTTTGAATCCCGGTCAGCGGTTGCGCTTCTGTCGAAATCGGAAGGCCTTACCCATCTCTATCCGAGAAAATTGCCGCCATGAACTATGCAGTGTTAGTTCCTAAGATGAGATTGAGGATACCACAACTTGCTGAAGCTCACCTTGGTCATCATGCCTCTCCAAGTAATGAGATCGGCCTCAATGGGCCCTCCTAGCTCCTGCTCATGAGCAATAATTGTCTTCAGCAAGCTATCAAGATGATCATCCGCTGCATCATTAAGTTTCTCAAAGGTATCAAATCCTTGAGACAGATTAGCTCCTAATGTTGGAGGCCAGTAATATCTGATCGACGAGTCATCCAGTCGAAACTGGTGTTTGTCGTCATATGAGAAGCATGCTATTTCCTGTAATTGTGTTAATAAAGGCATACCTTTCTTCTTCTTCCTAAGAACTTCTCAGACGTTCCGATGATGATAAATTGGCAAGCTTGAAGTAATTCATAATGAGAGCAACCTTGACACTGGTCAAGCAAGCTGCATGAACGGAATGTATGAGAGAAGGGGCTCTGTGCTTACCTTGGGCCTTTTTATGGCAGCGCTCTGGCCAACAAATCGGCCAATAGGCTGAATATTAAAAGCGCTACTCATCTTGCAATTTCTTCATTCTCATCTCGAAGGATAAAATTGAGAAAAAGTTGAAGGAGGAAGGCGACGTCGAGAGGCATTTATTTGGCTACCCCACAATTTGCGCAAGCGAGGCTCATCCCAAGCCTCGTCAACAAACAACACCCTCCCTCTCTCCACCACAATCCAGCATTGTTTCCCCTTCAAACCGACACTCTTTCAAACACAAACGAAAATGCCAGAACGACGACATCAAGCTACAGCAAGCTCCTCCAGCAACCGCTCGACAAATAATGTGCGCCGCAACCTCTTCCACCAGCACCTCAGCCGCCGCCCCACTACGAGCTCGACCTCCACATCTGCAGAGACGCTGCGACTAGACGTCGACCCTGAGTCCGATTCCTCTGATATTGTTATACGGGATAAGAATGGGGAGTTCGAGATTGGGGATCCGCCGATGCAGTCCTTTGATGAGCAGGAGGAGGGAGGCAATGGGGATGCGCACGAGGATGAGAGTATGTTTTACTACGTTGAAGACGGGGTTATGCTGATTGTGGATAGAGGAGAGACAGAGGTTGGCAGATGCGGTGAAGCATCATCAGAGGGATAGAAATCGAGCTCCTAGTGAGCCTGCTGGTAGACACTTCACGTCTACAAGTGACAATTGAATGCTGATTCTGGTAGAACTACTCGAAGCTGTACGAGCCAGCCTGCGAGCGAAAGTAGCGGCATTAGCAGAAGACAACTGGATATACGAAGCAGAAGAGGAGCAGATCGTCCGATAGCACTCCCATACTCTGATTTTGCTGCATAAGATACCCGAGGCGTTCAGGAACAGGTTGCTTGGAAAGCGTAGCATGAAATTGAGTCTAGTCTAGTCCTTCAGCAACTGGAGCTGAAGTGCCCACACGTTTTGGTTGTTGCTTTGCAGGGGCACCACCCATTCCGCCTCCAAACATGCTGCCCATCATATCAAACAGCGGGTTTCCTTGTCTTGGCCGCTGAATCCCAAAGTACATCTCACCAACGGACGTCAATGCCTCATCCCATATTCCCACTTCCTTGATATGCTCCGCATACTTCTTGTTTAGCTGCCTGAACAAGTCTGCAGTCCCCTTTTGCACAGCTAGCAGTAGCAAGCCCAAGAAATTGAGCAAGGGCAAGCTGGGGTAGATCTTGATATCCGAACTCGTGCTGCTCACATCCTGCACCACCAGACTCTTATTCGCCTCCGTCAACCGACTCGTAAACAAACGCAATGACTTCCTCGCATCTCTTACATTGCCCACAAGCAAATACGGGAACACGGCTCTCGCAGCATACAGCGCAGCGGTATGGGAGTCGTCCTGCGTGTACCATTCGTATTCCAGCTTCGCGAATATTTCTGGAGAGTCCTTCGTTCCGAGAGTGAGGTGTCGTTCTGCTTCATACGCATCGTGCTCTTCTGCATACAGTGAACCAGCTACATGATGCAACTCTGGCTCACCAGCAGGATAATCGCCGAACTTGGAGGACCATCTACTCTCTCGTCAGCCCCAGTCGTCCCTTTATACCCTTAAGTGTACATACCCAATCATCTCCCCAATAAACTTCTTCCTCGTCGGCTCCTCAGGATCGAAAAGTCTCAGCAGCACCAACAGCTTCCCCTTGTTCCCCGCATCAGGCTTCAGCTCCGCTTGTCGGTACACATCGATCAGGAAGACACCCAGATCACCACCACTTCCACCCTGTCCGGCCTTGAGCAGTGACTGCGAGACTGAGAACAGGATATCGATCGCAGCATCCCATGTCTTTGACTTGATGTAGCGGGCAGCAACGACGCGGGTCTGCTGCTGCGCTTCGTAGAATTGGCCTTCTGTGATTCTAACTGGTGTTAGGATGCACAATGGAGAGTGGGGGGAGGGAAGAGAATAGTACTTTTCTTGCAGGCGCACTATGATCTTCTCTATTTTGGCGGACATCTTGAGGTGGTCAACCTGGTGGGGTTGGTGGAGGAAAGAGGAACAAGAGGCTGGCTGGTGAGATCAAGGTCTTGGCTTTGGCGAGGCTGCAGGTGGTGATGCGGACCAGAAATGAAAGGAAATGCGAGATTGTACAGATCTGCAACTTGAAGTCCTTCCTACTGGATAGAAAAGGATTATATTCCTTCATTCATTATAGAATATACTCATATTTTGAATTATGATTTACTTTTCTCTCTATCCCCCGCCCTCACCGGAGAAAGTCTAGTAAATCTGATTACAGTAGTGGGTGGTGGGGGCCCGGCCCCCTCTTAGCCCCCCATGCATTCAAGTCAAAAGATTTTATCTACATCTTTTACGGGCTCGAGAGAGTTCAATTTAGAATGGTTGAAGGCAGCTTGGGCAGAGCTTGCCATGTACGCTCTATATAGCTGTCAGGGCTAAGAATAGAAGGATCACCCGACAATTGGCGCGTAAACTGAAACACGGAAGCTATTTGAATGTCTTATAGCCTCGTTCTTTATCCTCTTCGAATTAAGAAGCTTATAACAAGACTCTAGATAATAGAGGCTACGTGACTACACTTACTGTGCTTACGACGGGCTGCCAGATCTCTCGCCGCATTGTGCGTCACTCTGAATTGTTTCCTCATGTCTAAGTTCCCGGAGTTTGAGGTCGACGATACCTTCCTCAAAAGGGTGCTCTGGTATCGTTATCGCGCAGACGTGATCTTGGGCTGTTATATTTCGAGATTTCACCGAATAGGGGGTGTTCCTGGTGTTGGGTCTGGTGGGCGACTTATGAAGAAGTTGCGAGGCCGGAATTTCTGGATAGCGACCAGGTAAAGATTCATTGCATAAATGTGCACCAAATTTCTATCTAACAAATCTTAAGGACGGAACCACATTTTATGAAGTCGTACACTAGAACTGCCTTGGAATTGACCGATGCAAAGCAGCCATTGGAAACGATGAAACTCTCAACTCACAAGTGTGAGCCACAACCGGATCTAACTATGTAATCAATCGTTACGACTTTGGATGTAAGGTTAACTCACTGACAGCTTCAGGTACTCAGGAAAATACTCATATTCTCCCGTACCAGATGGACACATCAGGTTACTCTACCTTACTCCTGGAATGCATGCAGAGCCCGTAACTATTTCACTCGCCGCGCTACCAATTGACAATCTACGGGCGTTTAAAGCTCTTTCATATACCTGGGGAAATCCTACAACGAAACACTTTATCCTGTGTGAGTCAAAGGCCATTGGTGTTACTTGTAATTTGTGGTCCGCGTTGAGGCGGCTACGCCACGAAACCGAAGAGCGAGTTCTCTGGATTGATGCGCTCTGTATAAACCAAGAAGATGACGCTGAGCGAAGCTCCCAGGTAGCATTGATGAATCGCATCTATAGAGATGTTCAGGTACTCATCTGGCTGGGAGATGAAGATACGCACACATGGGAAGCCCTTACATTGGCCCATCAACTCGCGAAGCTCGCCGATGGGGAGTGGAATTTGCATCAAGCAACTCCAAGCAAACAGGCACATCTTGACGAAATGCTGTCGACTCATCGACTACCCCCTGCAAAACATCCCTCCTGGAAATATCTGGAAGAAATCTTGTGGAATCCGTGGTTCTTTCGGGCCTGGATCATTCAAGAGATCGTCTTTGCAAAGACTCTTACGATTATGATCGGATCATTCAGCGTTCCCTGGCAGACATTTGAGCTGGCTACTGAGTTTATTGGAAATATTACCCAGCGCCAGAACCAGAAAATATACATTGGGACTGGGCTGGACATCGACACCTCGCCCTTCACAAATCTGAACGAGCTACGAGCCAGCCTCCTGCAAAGCCGTGGAGCCTCTCTAGAAAATCTGTTGGTGTTGACGAATGCCAGTCGTGCATCCTTACCAGTCGACAAAGTATACGCTCTACAAGGCCTCGTCCCAGAAGCCGACCCTGTCACTATTATGCCAGACTACTCTTCGACGGTCGAGCAAGTTTTCATGATGGTCGCACAATCTTTACTGCACGACTCACTAGATGTGCTAAGCCAAGTGGGTGGACCTTGGTTAAGACAACACACAAGCCTTCCAACCTGGGTTCCAGATTGGTCCACACCATTCCGAGCGAAACCATTCCTATATTGTGGAGTACCAAGAACTTCATTCCGAGCTTGTGGAAACACGACCCACAACATATCCTTTTCATCGAACGGACACAAGCTAGGGACCAAGGGCATTTTAATCGACAAAATCAAAATAGTAGGATCTCCATTCTTGGCCAATAAGAAAGGAAACAAGACTAGTTTCCTCAACTATGCCACAAAACCCCTAGATCATCTATCGCCAAGGCACACTCTGCTTCATAAGCTCTTCTTCCTAGGCCATTTCCGTAAATGGGAAACCCTTGTTCAATCCTTGAGGTCCTATCCCACAAATGAAGGTGTCAATAGCGCCTTTGCGCGCACACTGATTGCAGATGCGGATATAAGTACAGAAAATCACAGCCTAAGTTCGACAGTCAATGTGGAAGAGGTCTACAATCACTTCAGATATCTGCAGCTGAAATTCATAGCCGAGATTTATAACATAAAAATGAAGTGGCCGAAATGGGATGATGCGGTTGTAAGGGCCACAGGGCGTTATATAACTGCCTTAGAAGAAGCCGCTTGGGGCAGAGCCTTATTTATTACTGAACGTGGGTACATAGGTCTTGGGCCGTTATCAACGTTCAAAGGGGATGACGTGGCTGTTCTGTATGGTGCCAAGACTCCCTATATACTCCTTAGTCAAGGTCGGGAAAGCGACGGTTTTCACTTGTTAGGCGAGACTTACATTCATGGTCTCATGGAAGGCGAGGCATTCCAGGAAAATCTGCCGGCAAAGGTAATTGAACTTGTATAGCTTTCCTCAACTCAATCTCAAGGCATCTTATTTGCAGGAGCTGGTTTAAACACATTCAGTCAAGTCGCAATATGACGAGCTTTATAGCCTCAGTGGAAAATGAGTCTTATCAGGCGCGGGGATCTGCCTAGTGCACGACTTGCTGACTTCTCTTATCCATGATGATACTATCTCGTATCAATCAAGCCAACCTTCAGGAAGGCGAGCAACAGGTGAACATTATGCGTGAGGTGTATTCCAACACCGCCAGGAATCTCGTCTGGCTTGGCCCAAAGTCAAGAAAGCAGTGTAGCCGCCGTCGAGGCCATGGATGCAATCTGGCATGATATGCTACTCGAGACCGACAAACTGGGAAAATTCTCTAGACTCCAGGTTGATTTCAAACCACGAGTTCATCCGCTATTCGGAGTCGCACATGAACTGCCCGCACGACATTCAGCTGGGTGGAATGACGGGCGACGAAAAGAAACGCAGATAGCCAGACGAAGGAAAGGTGTACTTGGGTACACTGTAAATTGAGGGAGTACTGCAGGGAGGAAACTCGAAGAATAAACGTAGGAGAAAAGGGGGGAAGATCATGAGCGGAACGGAGGGTGAAGGGCAGAGGTGAGCCTGCCATCTTGGAAGGCTCAGCTGCGCCACTCTCTGGGCATATTATCAATTGGTGGAGCGTAGCGAGCAAGGTAACAATATAGTTATTTTGAGACTAAGGAAAGAAGGTTTTAGAGAGTTTGAGAGAGGCTTTCATGTATAGGAAAATGGGTAAAAGCTAGGCCCAATCGGGACCAGGGAACACGTGCTCTTGAACTGGCATATATCAATTTGTAGGCGTCAATTTCTGATACTGCAGTACCACAACTAGGAAACTGCAATCGTTTGGTCAGATGTCAAAGGTTGGATTCTGGGTTCGGGGGTCTGTTGATGAGGTACTGTATCGATTAGACTGGCGCTGTTCGCGATACGAGTACAGGGTTCCGAGATACGGAAGAGAAACGAGCTAGCGGGAGGAGAAATAAGCGGCCGATTTTTGGGTGGCCTCGCTAACAAAAATCGGCCACTTAATTCTCCTACGAAGAGACGAGTTTAGCGAAAAGAGATATGAGTATTATGGATTTGAATAAGCCACTTTTGAGAATGCGCAACCTCTGCGTAAGCACATCGCACTCTTGGTTTAGTGGTAAAATCAGCGCTTCCCATGCGCTGGCCCCGGGTTCGGTCAGTACTTCCCTAAAGTTCTTTATATTTGTCTCCTAACATTTATAAAGATTCCCGGAGGGTGCAATGCCAAATCTTTTTTTGCTTCGAATTAAGGCGAGGAATTATTTTTATTAAGGACAAATGGATTCATGTAACAGGAGAAGAAGACCCCTTAAGGTCATAAAGGAAGTTGTAGTTGGATCAAATTTTGTGAGGAAGCTTTTTTTTGGGTGGGTTTTTCTTACCATGGTAGCGCACCATACTTCTGAAGCGAAAGCCCAGAATATATTTTATTATAACAGAAATAATGACTGGAGAAGAAGATATAGATGTATATCTTCAAATTAGGAGTGATGAGGTCTTTTGTACATTCTTTATTTTTACACACCTTTGTTCCCAATCACCTTCGCCCATTTTACAACATGATACAATGCCCATTATGTCCCCCATTTACGACGCCACCCAATGCAAGTACAAAGAAAAGCGCCTGCGCATTTATTTTTCCTTCCCTTGACCCCAAAGACCCTTATCCTTCGCACTCATCATCTTCCCCTCATTAACCTCCAACCTCTTCACAGGAAGTTTCTTCTCGATCTTATCCTGCTTCTCTCTCCACACTCTGCCCTTCTCGCTCATCTTCTTGATATTCTCAATAAAAGTATTGTTCCACGCATTCTGCGCGCTGAGATCTATACTTCTGTTCAACGATCGGAATCGCCTCAGCTTCGTCGCCGCATACAGCTTATGCGCGCTCTCCAGCTTCGGCACCTCGGAGAGCGCATATTCAACCTCCCATTTGTCATGGCCTTCGAGCTTGTTTGGTCGCTCGACGTATTCGCCGTTGACTTTATTACGAATCACGAGCGTCATGGCGAGGAGCGGTTTTAGCTCGGCTTCAGGCTCGCTGGTTTTGGCGGCTTTGGTCGTTGCTGCGGCTTTCGTCCCTTTCATTTGCTGCCTTTTCGGCCGCGGGGTCCCCTTGGCTCGCGCAATAGCTTCACGTTTGCTTGCCTCTCCAACCACGGCTTCCTTAATGGTAGGGCCGCTCAAGATTCCTTCAGACGTAAGCCGTGCAATAACCCTTTTCATATCCGGTCGGCTTTCATCCAAGGGAGTTTCTTCATTAGCTTCCTCCTTAGTAACAGTCTCTTCTTTGTCGACAGAATTTTCGACCCTGTTGGCTTCTTCGAAAGGAATATCTTCGGCTACGAGTTGCTGACCGGGATCCCGTTCTTGAAGGCTCTCTGACTCTT
>Ga0302140_10011947_pt1 | contig 10667 bp, 7 predicted proteins | sample I_Bog_E1_1_FD_202095 | JGI IMG/M metagenome (GOLD analysis project Ga0302140, IMG submission 202095) | Peat permafrost microbial communities from Stordalen Mire near Abisko, Sweden - I_Bog_E1_1 | ecosystem: Environmental > Terrestrial > Soil > Wetlands > Peat | place: Sweden: Abisko, Stordalen...
TGTACAATTATATGATGGTTGAGCGTTTTTTCTTCCGATTTGGCTTAACCACCAATGTTGCTTTAAATCACTGCTATTATAAATGCCAACACCGACTGGGATAGCGTGAGGAAGCCCAGCCCCATTATCTGTTGGGATTTGCTTTATAGCGTAGGTTATGCCATTTCTGGTTTGTGTGATCGTTTGGAAATTTGTGCTTTGAAGGGTGAAAGTCCATTGTTGGGAAGCCAAGTCAAGAGTATCTAAAGTGTATAAACCATAACTGTTACCAGAATTCGCCGCCAAACCCAAGAACTTCTGAAGCACTGTGCTCCAAATATAACCATTTGGGGTCACACACCAAGTATGATAATTGTAATTGTTTTGGAAAGCTTCACAAGAGTTGCCAGTAAATGTTTGATTTGCAATTTCGAAATAATATCTACTCTGGTAGTTGATAATCACAGTTCCAAAAGTACAATTCGTGTAATATGAAATGTCTGTGAGGATTCTAGGAGCAGCAAAAGAAAGCAGGATTGGAATGAAAAAAATTAAAATCTTAGAAATCATAATATATATATATTAATTATAATAATTTACATAGATTTATAAAAACTACTGCAGGACATGGATTTATAAAAGCTACTGCAGGACATGGATTTATAAAAGCTACTGCAGGAAACAATATTGAAAAAAAATATATTTAGATAAATACTCTGAAAAAATTGTTTTCATTTATCAGAAAAACTCATTCTTCTATTATCTAGTCATTAAACTTAAGATAATTTATAATTTAATAATGAATTCCAAACTTTTTTTTCTTCTTTTAATCAATATCATTTCAGGGGAACCCAGATTTCTCTCTTCCTCTCCTGACCCAGATCTGTCTTATTACACGAATTGTGATTTAGGCTCTGTCATCATGAATTACCAAAGTAATTTTTATTTGGATATTGGAAATCAACCGTTCGATGGGAGCTCTTGCGATGCCTTCCAAAACAATGATAATTATCATACTTGGTGTATAACCCCAGATAGTTTCATTTGGAGTACAATACGTGAAAAGTTCTTGGGTTTGAAGGAATTGGGCAACACATATGTTTTATATACTTCAAGTACTCTTGACACAGCTTCTCAACAATGGACATTCACCCTTCAAAGCACAAATTTCCAGACTATCACTCAAACCATAAATGGTGTAACCTACGCTTTAATGCAAATCTCAACAGATTATGGCGATAATGACGATGCTCCACTGAACCCTATTGTTGTAGGTGTTGACATATATGATAGCACTGAACTAAAGCAACATTGGTGGATTAGTCAAATCGGAAGAAGAGAAGCCCAAACATCACCAATTTGTGCAGTTAACATTGAATCAGCCCAATTTCCTAACGTATTTCTGAGCTCACAGCCATGTTTAGTCCTTTTGCAATATGGAGCATATGATTCTGAGTCATGGTTTCTTGAATTAAGTGGGAAACAACTTTACTGCGTGAGAAGTGATAAATGGGGCCATTATTTAAGCTTTGATGGGACCGGTTGCACTATAAAAACTGATTCTGGATGCGGATCTACTACAACATCACCCACATGTGGTCCAAATGAAATGTTCGCTATCAATTCAAATAATGATCTTTCTAATGAAGGAACAGTTGCCTTGATTTCAAATGCTTTCCCCAATGTAGCCTTGAGATTGGACGGAAATGGAATTAATTCATTTCAAGGTCCTGGCGGAGGGATGGTAAATGGCCAAGTTATCGATGATTTCAATGACACAGATGGAAATGAAATAGTCTTCATAACAAATGGCACCGCGAATTCACTTCCAGTTGGAGATAACCTAGTAATTGTTAGAGGGTACATTACCAATGGAGATACCAATGCTCTGCTTTCATCTGATGACTTGACCAATTTTCCCATGAGTATTAGCTTCTGGGGTAATGGACTAATGGTGTATGCGACAATTTCTCCAGAAACAGGAATATATGACACCATGCTTCCCCCAGGAATTTATCAAAGAATGGCTGTAATCCCGAGCAACATCAATGAAATCACCTTATCTGTTTTTGTCAATGTTTCGGCTGATTCGCCTGAAACAGATTCCGATAACACGATTTTTGTGTATGCACAAAACACCACTGCGATTCCTATTGAAGGTTGTGTCTGGCTCCAGACTTGTATCTTTTCCATTTTTGAAATCTGCAACGATATTCCTGACTTCAGAGCACTCTATGCAGATAAAATAATCATCGCAGTCACAGTTGGTCCGAACACCAAAGTCACTCTTTTTGATAATTATGTGTACACAGGAAATTCACAGATCATCATGACCTCTGGCACCACCATCTTGACCGACTTCTATGGCCAGGCATCATCTGTCTCGGTTGTTCCCATGTTCACTGTTCAAGGATATCTCATGAATGCACAAACCAACTATTTGATCTCCTCCGATATATTGACAAGTCAAAATCCTGTTGTGATCTTTATTGATACTGACAATGACCAATCTTACAGTGCAACGATCATCTCTGACAGTGGAATGTATTCAGTGGTCTTGTATCCTGGAACGTTTGTTCGAGCTGCAACTATGAATCTTTTCTTGTCCACAACAATGACTATGATTTATGCATCAGATTCAGATTGTGATGAAAGCAACGATGACAACACTGTTTTGTTTGTCCCGATCAACATTACCATTGAAGGATATCTCCAGAATGAAGAAACGAACAATTTAATATCCTCCGAGAACCTCTCTAGTTCAAATTCCATTGTGACCTTCATCGGCAATGGCCAAATCTTTTCTGCAACAATCCTCCCTGACAGCGGGATGTATTCAGTGGTGTTAACTCCTGGTAACTATGTAAGAAGTGTAACTATAGATCAGTTCGTGCCCACGTCTACGAATATGAGCTATGCATCCGATTCTGACGAAACTAACATTGACAACACTGTTTTACTGGTCCCTGTTTTTGATGGATGGAGAGCTGTGTTGACTTGGAATGAAAATATATATCCAAATTTTCACACCTATATTCAGCTCCCTACTGATGAATTTGTTGGGTATGGTCACAATCTTTCCATTAACGGAGAGGTGATTTTAACAATCGATAATCAAGATGAAACTACCAAATTCGCTTTTAGCTCAACCTCCCAAGGACTTTATGACTATTATGTGGTGAGTTATACCGATCAGACGGTTTTTACTCAAAGCCAGGTGAACGTTGTTGTATATTATGGAACATCTCAAGTTGCGGAAATAGTTGTTGCAAGTTCTGGAAATCAGACCAATTATTGGCATGTGTTCTCGATCACTGTTAATGGAAATGATCAAATATATCAGGAAATCAATGCTTTCGAATCAGGCACAAATTAAATATGTTAACAAAACAACAAAACAAAAATTTGAAATATTTTTTTTTGTTAAAAAGGAGCTTCAATTTTTTTAGTTTTTTAATTACAACAAACGCACTTCAAAAATTGAAATTTTAATTCAAATTTGAAATGTATAAAAGCATCTCTAAAATAAAAATAAATAATTAATATTGTTAATCGGAGTTATAAATTTTCATTATTTCATTTGTAAAAACAAAAATTTGAATTTCGGATTATTCTTCTTCAAATGTCCTACAGAGAACTTCGTAATTTTTGTGAGATCATGCGTGCTCTCGGTTATTCTCGTCTCATTTCCATGGAGAATTTTCGCAAGCCCAACTTTGAGCTGGTAGCTGAAATCCTATTTTGGCTTGCGACAAGATATGACCCCCATGCAGATATTAGTGATAATATTGAAGATGAAGCAAATCGAGTGGAATTTATCAAATCCATAGCTTCTCTTTTCGCGTCCAAAGCCAGAATCAAGCTTAACACAAAGAAGCTTTACCAGGCTGATGGGTATGCGGTTCAGGAGTTGTTAAAAATCGCAACGATTCTTTATAAGGCTTATTTTTCGAAGGGGATGGATGAAGATGAAAGTTTTTTAATCTTTTTATTGAAATTATATATGTTTTTTTATTATAGCCACTGAGTTTTCGTTACCAAGCAAGCTGAGCAATATCAAGGATACCAGACAATTGGCGACGAAGATCACAGAAAGTGGTGCGAAACTGTTTGATTTGCTGAATAAGGAGAACGATTTGAGAGAACATCGGGAGAAGGCCATCGCCTTTCTGGAGAACATCTCGCGGAATTTAGAATCGAATAATGAACAACAATACATTGAAAAGTAACAGATGAATTAAATTGTTATCATTTTTCTGATTTTTGTTAGATGTGTGAGGGACATTATACAACAACAAACAGACAGCATCACTGAGATGAAGAAATACTTACAAAACGCGGAAAAAGATGAGAAAACACTCGAGGAGAAGATCAAGAAAAAGAAATTGGATATGGATCGAGCGGATTCTCGCTTAAAAACGCTAACCAATGTTAAACCTGCGTTTATGGAAGAATATGAGAGACAGGAACGTGAATTGGAAAAGCTTTACAATGAATATTTGGAGAAATTCAGGAATTTGGATTATTTGGAACATGAATTGGACATTTTTAACAAGCAAGAGGAAGAAAAGTTGATAGAATCTCAGAAGGTTTTGGAGAAAATCAAAAAGACATTAAAAGAGGAGGAAATGAGGATGATAAGAGGAGAGGGGGAGGTATTTTATAAATTATTTAAGAAGTTTAATGAAAAATTATGAGTTTAGATTGATGAAGAGTTGCTTGAGAAGCAAATTAGAGAAGATGGGTTAAAAAGCAGAGGACAATCAAGAGGAGATTCAAAGAGCCCGTAAGATGTTATTAAATTCACCATAATTTTAAAATAAATTCAGAAATGATCAATTCAACAAGCCGAAAAGCTCCAATATGTTTAAAAAGCCAGAGGCTGGACAGGCGAAAGGCAAAAAGGAAGATGATAAAAAAGTATTGCCTTTAATTAAAAATTTCAAATTTTTATGGTTTTTTCTAAACTAATTATAGGCATATGGCAGTTTAGCAGGACCTAATGAATCAGATGATGAACTTCAACAAGACGAAGGAGGGGAAGGCGATGAGGTAGAATTGAATAAATTATAAAATTTCTAGGATTTTTTGTCTAAAGCAAGATGATGGGAACGAAGAACTAGATGATGGAGAAGAAGATGGGGAAGAGGTAATCTTTTCATTTGACAAAAATTTTCATTTAGCCTAAATATCAAATGTTGATTAATCAGCAATCAGAAGAAGAAGATGATCATCAACAAGCTGGGAAAAATGCAGAGTCAGATGATGGATTTTAAGTTAATTAGTGATCAGGAAAAAAAAAACGAAAATTATTTTTTTTTATTTTGAAAAAAACAAAAAATCATACGATTTTCAAAAAAAATAACATTTATTTTATTCATTGTCCTCTTTAGGGTCAGTTCTAGGTCCCTGAATCACTATCAAAATAAATTCCTTATCTATCATAAAATTTCTTATATTTCTTTAAATTTCATCTAAAACATACCTGGAGCTACCATAATCTCATTATTTTGAGATCTGACTCTTAAAAATTTCAATTCGTCCTAGAAAAATGAAAATTCAGCTGAAATAATTGTTAGATTTGAGATTTTTTACATCTTTATTTAAGTCTCGTATAGTAGCCTTGGCTTTTACGGTTAATTGATGAATTGCTTTGGCTATGGCTTCCCCCTCTTCTTTTCGATCCCCAGTATAAGTTGTTCTGATAATTGCTGCTTCTTTATTAATAATGATGATGCCTTGGACTGATTTATGTGTTTTTATCCTATTCAGAATGTCTTCAACTTCGCTCTGAATTATTGAAATTTAGCAAGAAATTAAAAAAATGTCGGATTTACCATTTTTCAAAGAAATTTTTTGATTTTTTTAAAACTTTTTCAAATTTTGTTATAAAATAATTGAGACTTTTATTTTAATTTATTATGCTAAAAACCAAAAAAATCGAGTCAGGCTTTAATAAAACGTAATATTTCTTGAAAGCCAATACAAATAGCAAGAAGCGAAAAAAAAAAAACTAAATTAATTTCAAAAAATTTTTTAAACTAAATGATGTCCCATCAAAAAAAAATCGGAAATTACTACCTTCTCAAGCCAATTGGTGTGGGTTCCTTCGCCAAGGTTTACAAAGGTCTCGATGAAAAAACCAATGATATCGTTGCGATCAAAATGATCAATAAGCTTCAATTCCCAAGTGAGAAGAATGATCTCATCGATAAGGAGATCATGATTTTAAAATCGTTGAATCATCCAAACATCATCCGTATCATCGATATCAAAAAAACGCAAAACAACATATATCTCATTTTTGAATACTGCCAAATGGGTGATTTGGAAAGCTACATCAAAAAATGCTATTATAATCCAGCAACCAAAAAGGCGAGAGTCCCTGAAAACGTGGCCCAAAAGATCATTATCCAGCTTTCGGAAGCCTTTAAGTTGATGTCTGAGAAGAATATAGTCCATAGAGATCTGAAGCTTGCGAATATTTTGGTGTCAAAGGATTTTATCATAAAGTTAGCTGATTTCGGGTTTGCAAAATTCGTGGAAAACAACCTCCTCTTGCAATCATATTGTGGCACTCCTATAACGATGGCTCCAGAGATTTTGAAGCGGAAGCAATATAATCAAAAATGCGACATTTGGTCTTTGGGGATCATCATCTATCGCATGTTATTCGGAGAATACCCTTTTTTCCCGGCTTCAGGAGGCAGTTTAGAAGATTTAATCGATGTTATTAATAATAAAGACATCATTTTTCCAGAAAGTGTAGTTGTTAGTGAAGAAGTCAAGAAATTAATGAGGAATATGCTTGTTATTGATCCAAGTAAAAGAATGGGGTTTGATGAGTTTTTCGAAAACTCATGGGTCAAAGGAGGGAAGAATATTAATAATGTCGTTTTGAATGATAGCGAATTGCAAGAAGCCTTGAAAAGCGTCTTTGTTGATAAAAATTCTCAGGGATTAGAAAAAAAAAGCGATATTTTTGAAGAATTTAATATCCAAAAAATGCAAAATGTTCAAAATCTGGCAAATGTTCAAAATATCAAAAATGTTCAAAATGTTCAAAATATGCAAAATGTTCAAAATGTTCAAAATGTTCAAAATATTCAAAATATGGAAAATATGGAAAATATAGAAAATATTCAAAATGTTCAAAATATGCAGAAAAATACAGTCAAAACGAAAATAGAGGAGAATTTAGAAATTTTGAAGATAAATGAAAATGAGAAAACGGAAAATTCCGAAAACATCAGTGAAATTAAACATGAAAAAAATAGCAAAGAAAGTCGTTTGGTTTTCATGCATTTGAAGTTGCGTAATTTGCTACGGTCTAAAATCTATGATCTCTTCAAGGATATTAACGATTCAAACCAAATTTCCGAATATTTTCTTAGACATAAACAGCATAAATGCGCTTTTTTGATTCTGATGTTCATGTTGAATAAATTGAAGGCAATGCTTTCGCATAAGATAGAGTTGAAGCTTTCAGAAAGCATGATAATTTATCAATTTCATGAAATTTATGGGTCTATCACCAAAGAATTGAAGAACCTATTCAAGGAATATTATAATAAGACTGAAAAGCTGTTTAAAGATATTGATTGGACTGGAACTGAGACCTTGAATTGGAATCAATTGATTTTCCATGATTTCTTGGAATTATGTAAAACTATATATGTTTTTTATCAATATTTTAAAAATTTTTATCAATTTTATTCATTTTATTAAATTTTTATCAGTTTATTCATTTTTATCAGTTTTATTCATTTTTATCAATTTTATAAATTTTTATCAATTTTTATCAATTTTTATCAATTTTTATCAATTTTTATCAATTTTTATCATTAGTCCAAAAGTCAGTTTCCGATGAGGGACTTCATGAAAAAGGCAAGATCAAGTATCAATATAAGATATTTATAAAATTATGCGAATTGTTCAAAAAAACCGAATATCTCACTGTTTTGGAATTGACTTTGAAAAGCCAAGAAAACTTAAACGCGGAAGAAATTCGGAAAATCCAGGAAATGTTGGCAGAATCTGGAAAATCGTCAGAAATCATCTCATCGTTTTCCTTATTCTATGAGAAAGATGATGATTTTCAGGTTGTGGAGAAAAATGAGGAGTTTTTCCAGCCTTTTATTTGTAAGGATTTGGAATCATTACAAACGTTATTTGTTACGAGATTGAATGAGCTTGAGGCTTGAAAAAAACGAATTTATAATACTTTGTTGATTTTTAATGTTAAGTAATTTTAATTATTAGTCTGTGAGCTAATGCTTTTTAATTATAACGTTTTGATTTTCATCTTGAAACTTTGAAATATTTGAATTTTGGGGTTAATAAGAAAAATAAGTTTTTCCTCGAGAAATTCATTAGTATTTAATTCTTTTCTCCAATAATTTGATAAAATTTTATTAATTCCTTAATTTAAGCTTCATTTTTCTAACATCCTTCATTCATATGGACCCAAATCCCATTATTTCAGTCCAAAATAAATCCATTGCCCCCCCTGAGGAAGAATCTAAAAAAATTATCATGGAATTCCCTTTGAATATGCCAGCTAGACTCAGTCTCAACTGTGGCAGACCTGAAGAAGATGATGACAATATTGAGAAAAATTTCAGTCCATCGAAATATTTCGGTAAACGACCTTCCTTCGAATACAAGAATCTCAAAACAATCGAAAGGACATCTCATCGAGCAAATTCTGCCATCCATAAAACCCGAGTAGGCAGTGTCAGCGAAAAGAGTCCTTCAAATAAAACGAACGATGATGATGCTTCACAGGATTGTGACAGTCAGATGGATAACAGCAAAGTACATTTTTCAGAGAAGATCATTGAAGATAAGACAGAAGGGGTCATTTCACCAACGATTAATATGACTCCTGTGGTGGTCAAGCCGATCAAAAAACCCAAGAAATCGATTTTAAAGAAAACACATTTCAATGAAGAAATAAAGTTAGAACATATCTTCAACTTGGATATCAACAAAGAGTTTATAGAGAAGCTCAATTTGGAAAGTGCCAAGGAAGGGAAACATTTCTCAGAGAAATTGGGCAAAACCTTTGTAGATTATTGGAAAACATTAGGTCAGGATAAAGAAGCAATAAGTTTCCTACAGGTTTTTATTATAATGGGAAAAAAAAATGGATAAAAATTGGTTTTTATTAAGGGTGTTTATGCGGAAAATTTGCAATATATATTCAAAGATGGAATTGAATTCAATGTGCTTTTGGGGATGATTGAGACGTTGAAAAATGCGTTTGAAAGGTGAGAGTGTGAAATTTTTAATATTCGTGTGAAAGTTTTTAGTAATATGCAATTGACATTTGAGTTTTTGCGTTATTTCCCAACGATTAAGAAATTTGATATTGTGGCCTCTTGTCTATTGCCAAAGGAAAAAGGAGGTATTTTCTTCGAATTAAAGTGGTTTTTCTTAGAAAATATAATAGAAATTTGCAATCTCATAGAGAAATTGGTTGCGAATAAGATAATAGACCTCAAGACAAAGGAAGAATTGAAGAAAGTCTATTTTTTATAATAAGAAACTCAAGAAAAATGAGCCAAACCCTGAAAATAATCTATTTTCCATTTAATAAACATGTCTTTTAACATTAAAAACACTCAAATTCGTCATTTTCTTCATTATAACTAAACAATTCTGGGTCCATGTTCATCATTTTCATAAGGTTTTTTAATGGAATCTTCTCATAAGTCCGAGAATCCATAAGCTTTTGAAGCTCTATTATAGCCTCCTGACCAACAGTTTTCCATTTCTTGATAAGAGTTTGAAGTTCCTGCATTTTTTTTAGGTCTTTTTCGTTGATTTTTTTTTCCTGATCTTTTTCCAGAAAAACCAGCTTTTCTTCCTTTTTCTTTATGGAATTCTCAAGTTTCTCGATTTCCGATTTAATTTTATCAGTTTTTAACTCATGAGTTTTCTGAAGTTTAGCTTTTGGAAGAAAAGATTGTATATTTTCCTTTTTTTTCAGGTTGGAGGACTCCAAAACTTTGGAGGTTTTGGCCTTATCTATCTTAGCTATATTAAGGAATTCTATCGCATTAGGAAAAACCACGATATCTGCTGTTTTTATCAGGATATTCTTCGAAAAAACGTTTTGTTGATTCATGAGTTTTCCGCGAAAATTTGAATATTTTTTTTAAAAAACCAAAATTTATGTTTTTTTTGTATCATATTTCAAAAAAATATATAATAGAAAAATATTTTATTTTTTCAATAATTATTTCTCATGTATGTTTTATATATAATGCCTTCTTCGTTATGGAATTGAATCTCCCTATCAAAAATTTTTGTTAATAAAAAAAAAATAATAAAATTTCTTTAAAAGGCTACAGATTTAATTTAAGAAGATCATTTTTTTAATTTTATATTATTACATTTCCAAAAAAGGATTTTAAATTTTTTAAGAAATTTAATTTTTATTAAGAATTTAATATTTTTATTTTTTCAAAAAATTGCTAAAAAAAACAAATTTAAATTTTTAAAAATTTTCAATTAAAATAGTCTAATAAATATGAAATTAAAAAACCGTGAAAGACATGGACAAAAACTTTTAATTTTTTTTTTAATTAAGTAATATCCGTCCAGATTAAAAATTTTTGATAAAATCTATATAATTTTTAAAAGCTCTCATTAATTAAAAACTTCACTTTAAACTTAAATAT
>Ga0302140_10011950_pt1 | contig 10664 bp, 9 predicted proteins | sample I_Bog_E1_1_FD_202095 | JGI IMG/M metagenome (GOLD analysis project Ga0302140, IMG submission 202095) | Peat permafrost microbial communities from Stordalen Mire near Abisko, Sweden - I_Bog_E1_1 | ecosystem: Environmental > Terrestrial > Soil > Wetlands > Peat | place: Sweden: Abisko, Stordalen...
CTTATACGGACATCAATTGTCGAATAGATCTTATGATCCATGGACACGGAACATATCCATCGGCAGGAATTATGCAACAACAAATGTTGCAGAACTTTTGAATAGATCTATACTCGAGAAATTCACCGGGTTTCTGAATTCCCCAAAATCCATCGCTGAATACGCGCGGCTGGAAGGTACACATAACGGCAAGCTCCTGAATGTGGATATCGCCCGTCAGCTGTGCCCTGAATTCAGGGCCAGCGTCGAGGGGGCGAATCGTTATAGTGGCCTGACCCATAAGCTGGCCAGCCAGTGGATAAAGAAGCGATTCCAAGAGCGTCTCGAGCGTGATCCAACGGGCAGTGTCGTGCTCTTGGCCGGAGGAGGAGGCAGTGGCAAAAGCACCATTGCTAGGCAGGCTTTATCTCGAGCGATTTCCGAGGCAGAGTTGGTCGTGGATGGGGTCATGGCAGAATACGACAGCACAGCGCGGCGCATTGAGGATATCCTTTTCACTGAGCGCCGGTTGCTCTATGTCTATGTTTTCGTTCCTTTTCCTGAAGCCGTGCGTCGCGTTGTAAGTCGCTCCGCAGAAATTGGTCGGATTGTCGAGAAAGACGTGCTAGCGACCGCTCACGCAGGTGCACAAGCCACCTTTTTTCGAGTGTGGAAGGAATACGTTAATCATCGATTGATAAAGCTTTGCGCCTATGACAACTCGGGCGAAAAGCCTCGTGAAATGTCGATTGCCGAGGTAGCGGCAGTGAGGTATGCTCAACATGACGAGGACATAGGCGCTACAGCAGAACGGCTGCTCGCCTCCCTCTGAAAGGAGTGCCGAAAATGCCCAATATTCAGCATCAATTGGATGATTTCGAATACTCAAAGGCAGATTCCGCGGAATTCAGGAAGCGTGTTCAGGCAAAACGTAAGCAGGCCTCGGCAGCAAAAAGCGCTGCCCCTGCTCTCAAAGCTCTCAAGGTCGCGAGAAAAGCTGCGACGCATCACCATTCAACGGGTCGATAAAATAGGGCTTTCATCGACAAACAGGAAGAACCTGGCCCTCGTGAAAATGGCTGCGGGCCGCGTGTACTCGGGATAGACGGTACCCCCAAATTTTACCGCGACATGAAAATCCGATAGAGGATGTGGCCTATGAGCGCGCGCTTCGTCGCTTCAGGTTCTGCGAAGAGCGTCTCCGAATCCAAGGCGACCTCAAAGACTGTATTTGCAGTAGGGGAGCTCACTAACTCCATGCTGGCTGGCATGCGTGAGATACGCGCCAAAGCCCTCAGTGTGGAAGACATCAACCGCAGGTGCCTCGAGGCCATGAAGGGCCGCGGGAAATATCGCTGACGGCTAAGAAATAGAACTCTGCAAGTAAAGCCCGATCAATCGATCGGGCTTTACTATTTCTAGGCGATCATGCTCAGCATCCACAGATCGGATACATCAATGCTGATAATCGGCCTATAGCCGATTGAGGAAGAAGGCGAAATCCGGTCTCTCCACCGGTAGCTTGGCAGCTTCCAGCGCAGATTTCAGATCCTGCCAAATGTGATCCTTCAGCTCAACGAGAGCCCGATCACGGTCAATTGGCGGCACATGCAAATTATAGGGTTCCAGCACCCACTCTTCTGTAGAACCATCTGGGTTGCCGCTGAGAAGGACTCCCCAGGAGGCGAGGAAGGCGGCAATGTCTGCAACGCGCATTCCTGGAGGGGGCTTTGGCGGCAGCAATGCCGCTCCAGCTTTACCGCTCGCAAGAGCACCGTCGCGGGTTCCGCGATAATGGCTGTCGAGTTCATGCATCATTCCATCCGGTGCAAGCCGGGTGTCGTCGAGCAGCGCATATGCCAGAGTGAGGGGTAGGACGCGGGTTCGCCAATAGGCGGCCACGTTGTCCCGAATCACCTTATTCCCATGCACATATACGTTGGGAAGGAGGCGCATGGGCGCATCGCCCCATTGGATGCCAACCACCCAGTCGCGGATGGCACAACCACGTGGCTCATTGAGCGGTCCGGCAAGAAGATCCAGGCATCGGTCGATCAGACCTCCGACTGGTAGACGGCTTGCCACCGGCAGGAGGTCAGCCAAGGGAACAGGGGCCTTCTTCCCCGATGGATCTGACAGGGCAGCCTCGAGCAATGTCCCAAAGGGCTTCGTGTTCCCCTCGCGAAGGGCCAATACGGCGATGGCGCAACGTCCTTCTTGGTGCAATGACCAGTTCGTGAGCACCGCCACCAGGTCGGAATCGTTCCCGGCGAGCGCCAGGAGGTACTGGATGGTCATGCTATCCACCGGACCGGTCGGCCCCTTCTTCCAGGCATGAGTGAGCAAGGGAAAACAACGCAGACGCTGCGTCTCCTCCATCCGGGTGAGCATGGAGAGTGCAGGCACGGGTGCCAGGGTCACGATGACCTCAGCCTGGATCTCGGGTATCCCCTTCTGCCGGTTGTCTTCCCACCAGGACGCCAGTGCGACGGCTGTTGCGTGCCGTTCCTCCGCGGTCCAGGGCGCTGCGATGTCGCGATCGAGGACAGCGCGAGGATCGAAACCGAGGAGGCACGCAACCGCCCGCAGTGCATTGTCGCCAAGGGTGCGGGGTGTCTTTCCATCAAGCCAGCGACAGGGACGTGGATCGTCCAGGAGATGAACCAGGGCGTCCATCTCCGTGCCGGCGAACATCGCTGGGCGCTGGACGCGACGGGCCTCGAATCTACTGCGTTCCAGCGCAGCAAGTTGCGGCAGGACCATCGGCGGATCCCAGTTGTCACCATGCCAAAGCCCATCGAACTCCCAGGATGCCAAACGCTCGACCAGTGGCGCACCAGGAGCGGCTGTCAGTGGAACGTGCTGACGTGCATCCAGCAGGGTCAGTTCCTGCTCCTGAAGCGACTCACCTGGGGTGAGAAAGGACGTGGCGGCAGCCACAGCCGTTCCGGCTGGCAGTGTGGCCTCTTCCACTCGAATGGAATTGAGGGTTCCATCAAGGCGCACGCCGCTACCGAGGAGGAACTCCCGGAAATACTCATGCAGAAACCGCCGTAATGCCGTCGCAGGTGGGACTGCATGCAGTATGCCGTCGATCGGCAGGCTGCGACCGCCCAGGCCGGTCAGCGGGCTATATCCGGATGCTGGCAGGAGCACGAGCGGACGCGGACTGCCGTGCCACCAGGGATCCTGGGCCTCGATGATCGCCTGGTTCACGCCGCACGAGCGTGCCGCCACTTCCCATTCTGGTTCTCCCCGGCGCTGGAGATGGATGGTCATGGGGTTGTACCAGAGCCATTTGCCATCCAGGCGTCTGGCCAGACGCGAGATGGCGCGCAACCGGTCAGCATCCTCATCAGGGAAATGCGTGAGTCGCCAGGTCAGTTCCGCGTCATCCGGAACATCGGGTAGCGGACAATCGAGAAGGTCATGGCGCAGATCAAAGGGGCGTTGCCCGGTATCGATGGTCTTAGATACATCGCTGCGCAGGAATGCACACAGACCTGGGACAACGACTCGGCGATCGGGAAGTCTCGCCGATATGCCACTTGATGAGCATTCCGTTTCTGGAATCTTGACTACCAGATTCCCGTCATAGAAACGTGCCTCCCGAAGGTCGGGAAATCCCATGGCGATGGCCTGGACAATCACCGCTTCACATGCAGCGCGTTCCTCTTTGGAGAGGAGCACTGAGGCGACTGGCTCCTGGGCTCCAAGTGCCGTTGCAGTCAAGAGCATCAGCAATCGGAGGGACATGGTAGAAAGATCACTCATGGGGCGCTGATGGCAACGGAGAGCAGGCAGTAGAGGCGTGCCCGGTGTCACTGGAATCCCTGTGCCAGTACCGCGCTGAAACCTGGGATGGCTCGGCAGTCAGGGGTTGGAATGTGTAAAATCGCGTAATACTCGATGGCAGGGGACCGGAGTACATGAGGCAAAGCCCATCACGATCCCGCCCACAGCGGACTCCAGGTATCGTCCTGGCAATGATCGCGTTATTGTCATTGCTGCTGTCCCCACTTGGATCCGCTGCCGATCCGGCGGATAAGCCGGCCTCGACCGCACCGATCCTAACGTTCCGACTGACCAATGATGACGAATTCAGGAAGGCATTCGATCAGACCTGGAATCGACGGCCGACCACGCCGGTCTATGATAAACACATGCTCATGTGGATGTCGGCTGCGTCCGATAAGGCGAATTTCCTGCGCGCGAATCCACTGGCAGAAGCGATAACCAGGGAGATGACCATGCGCTGGCCGCATGATTGGGTCTCATGGGCCAACCTGTCGTCCTACTTGGCCAAGCGGGGGCAATTCGAGGAAGCCACGGAAGCCATACAGCGCGCCATGGCGCTGCCTGGTCACGATGAAAACATCGTACGGTTTATCATGGCCGATCTGCTTTGGCTGTCCGGAAAGAAGGAGGCGTCCGGAGCGCTCCTGGGAGAGATTCAGCAACCCCACGATAAGCCGCAAGCAGAGCTGGCCTGGCATAGCTGCCGGGCATTCTATCACGCCCTCACTGACGACGATCGGGATGTCATCCGCCAGTCGATAGCAGCGGTACAGCACATGCCCGGAAGCCAACGTTGGATGGATGTATTCCGCCGCGACCCGATCTTCGATCGCTACCGGATGGAACCCTGGTTCATCGATCTGGTGGGGCGGACAGCAGAGGGAACGCCACCAGCATCCGCCATCCATGCGGTTGCTGGCGAGCATGTCTGTGACGATCTCGTACCCCTCATTCCACATGATGACGATATGAAGTCGGCACGAGCGGTCCTTGTGGACATAGTCGCACAATGTCATCAGCAGAAATGGGACAAGGTGCCCGGCCTCATCGCCTCAGGGAGGTCACATGGCATCGAACTCCCGGAATACATCTTCATCGAGGCGCTGGAACGGTCGATACGCGGTGACATCACGGGGGCAATGGATGCCATCAGGAGGATAAGCCATGAAGGATTCGAGCTGGCAGATCGAACCTGTGACATCCTGAGCCTGTACTACATTACCGAAGCGACCGTGAAGGCATTGGCCCAAAGCGCGGCCATAGAGCCGGCCAAGCGGAGCAATGTCGCTGCTGGTTTGATCATCATGTCGCATGTGCTCCTCTCCGTGCGCCATTTCGACGATGCCATCAAGTCCATGGACTCGGCTGCGCATTGGGACCCGACTCTCGCTGAAGTATACAATACCCGGGGAATTGCCCGTTTTTGCAAGTCCGATCTCACCGGTGCGGAGGCTGATTACCGGAAAGCCCTGGCCCTGAGAGCCGATTTCGGCGACCCCCAGCTGAACCTGTCGGAAATCTTTGCCAGGCGCGGACAATTGGTGGAGGCCAGCTCCTCAGTCGATCTCGCCATTGCTATGGGATCGGACTACCCATTCGCCCGAGCGCAGCGCGCAAAATACCTGGCGGCGAGAGGAGATGCCGCTGGAGCGCTTGCTCAAATAGAGGAGCTGGCCAACCACATCCCCATGCCGCCACGCAGTCTATCCTGGAGATGCTGGGAAATCTCATCGCGTTGCACCTGGACTCGTCATTTCAAGGAGGCAGAGCAGCTGACTCGACTGGCCATCACGTTGAGCCCGGATTTCCCCAACATCTGGACCAAGCTCTCCGGAGACCTCGCTCGGCAGGGGAAATACACCGAAGCGCTCGAGGCTGTAGACCAGGCGCTGTCCATGGGACCACCCGATGCGATAGACGCCAATATCGGGAAGGCGACGTGGCTCTGGAAATCCGGTAAGCAGGCTGAGGCGAAGCTGATACTCGAACAGCTTCGAAAACCAGAAGGTGAATGGGAAAGCGCGCTTTTCTCGAGCAGCATGGCAGTGTATGCTGCACAATCTGGGAATGAGGATCTGCTCAGATCGGAATTGGCCAAGGTATTCGCCTTCCCTCCTGGCATACAGGAAGACCCCAGGGAATGGATACGTGGCGAGATCTTCTTCGATGCATATCGTGACAAGGACTGGTTCAAGGAGCTGGCCACAGGCGCTCTCCCGTCTGGCCGCAGCGATCCAAGGAAATTGTGATGCCATGCTGCCCAACGCATGGAAGTGGATCGATGCAGAGGTTCTGCGGCTATAAGGATTTGGCTTTGTCGCGGTTCCAACTCACCATTCCAGATCACCTTCAGGTAGTCGCTCGCTATCGTCGCGAGGGTGCACCCGGGGCAGGCTTTCCCCGATATCAAACCCAAGAAGACAGCCGGATCAGGTGATCGGGCTGTCGGGGAGTCGGGCACAGGTCGACGCTCAGTTATAAAAGCAGTAACCCTCGCGTGAGGCCCCTATCAACGACGTTTTGCGATATAGAGCAAAGTCGACTAAAATGAGAGAATATCGGTAAAATAAACTGTTCCGCGCGCCCGCTGCCCGCGAATTCTTAGTCAGCTACCACTCCGCGAAAATCGGTGCTGAGCGACCGTGACGCGCTGCTGGAACGCCCTGCCGGGATCCTTGTCCGTGTGGACTACGCGAGGACTCGGCCCCCAGGCGATGAAAGTGCGTCTGCTCGCATCGAGGACCTGGTCCATGTCGATGTCGACCTGGATGATTGACAGAATCAGGCCTCGGTCACAATGATGGGCGACCCTGGGGGCAAGCGTCACGCCACATATGTAATAGTAGTGGGGAAAATTGTAAACGTGAATTAAGCTCCAGGATCGGCAAGCCAGTCCTCGATGATTAGATTGGGAACGCGCTTGAATTCCCGGACATTGTGAGTGACTAACGTCCAGCCGAGAGCGGCAGCGTGTGCGGCAATCAAGGTGTCCAGTGGTCCGATCGGAGATCCACGGTGCTCGAGCGCGGCCCGGATGGGGCCGTATGCTTGAGCGGCAGCTTCATCAAACGGCACAACCACAAGTGTCTTGAGTATGTGGCGTATATTCGCCGCTGCGATGTCGGGGTGCTTGCTCTTGGTGGCACCGAAGTGAAGTTCACCCATAGTGATGCTGCTGGCACGTACTCGGGACGGGGGGTGTTCCCGGAGCCGTCCAATCAGTGCGTCAGACTTCTTTACCAAAGCAATGCAATGGTCGGTGTCGAGCAGGTATTTCATGGCGCGGAACGTTTCTCGGCTGGATCTGTCGGCCACCGATGGAAGCTATTATCGAGTGGTTGGAGGTTCTCCCAAAGGTCGTCCCACGAATCAGCTTCTTTGGCCGGCGTGATGATCAAGGCGTCACCACGGCGTCGAACCGTAGCGCGGTTAGTTGAGAGACGGAATTCTCTCGGGATCGTGACTGCCTGGCTCCCACCATTGGTGAAGACGCGCACGGTGACAGCTGGTTTGCTCAAGGAGATTTTTACACGCATAGCTACTAGGATAGCTATATTGGACTAAATGGAAGCCTCAATCATCCAAGTTGAAGTCGGGGTGGACGGGAATTCGGAAAATCCCTAGCGTACGATGTATTCCGTTTCGTGACCTGACCCCAGGCTGCTTCACAACGACAACTCGAATGGGGTATGTTCAGCGGTGGCCGCCACCGCCCCTGGCTCCGCCTCCACCTCGGGCTCCGCCTCCACCTCGGGCTCCGCCTCCACTCCTGGCTCCACCTCCCCTGAAGGCCCCTCCTGCTGAGGAGCGCAGGGAGCCGGATGCACCTGAGCGATACTGCTGGTACTGCTGTGCCCGATCGACACCGCGGTCCTCGACGTGCATCTGCCGATTGAGCTGTTCAGCGCGAAAGGAAGCGTCCGGACGTGGAGCCTCCTGGAGCTGGTGCATGGACGCGTCACGTCGCTCATCTGATGGAACCGGCCTCCACCCATCACGCTGCCACTGCTGCCATGACGCGCCGTTCTGCCGGTAGACCTCGCCTTCATGGTTGGTCATGTACCGTCCAGTATCGGACAGCGATTCTGTCGCGGTGGCTCGACTAACGGGTGACGAGCGGCTGGCAGTGCGGCTGATGGACTGCGGCAGCACCCGGTCGCGATTTGCGCTCGTGCGGTAGAGATTGTCAGCATGCTGCTGATCCGAGAATTGGGCATCCGAACGCATGGTCGAGGCTCGTGCGCGAGTCCCGTGGCTGTCGGTGGCCTCGCGAAATGCGCTGGCCGGCCGGTACCCGCCTGGACCCCACCACCCGCCGCGCCCGCGGCCGATGTCAAAGCCCCCATTCCGGCCCCCGTGCTCGCTGCGCTCACCCACACCCCAATGACCCGACCAGGGATTATAGCACATGCCAAATCCCCAGGTGCACGGACGAGCGATATACCCACCACCCCACCAGCCATCATACGTGAAGCCGGTCCCCCAGACCAGGCAGCCATCATCCTCATAGCTTCCGAGGTAGCCTTGGGTGTACCCGACATCCACATAGTCTGGCGTCGAATCATAGATGGCGACGTAGCTATCATTGAACAGCGGATTGCTCGGGGGGATGCTGGTGATGTCGGCCGGTCGGCTGGTGGAGACGGCCCATGGCCCAGTCGGCGATGAGGCACGATACCAGACGCCGAGATAGCAGCAGTAATAGTCGTCATCGGCGACCTCGATGACATCCATCGGGGAATTCACCGCATAGGAGAGTGATGTAGTGGCAATCGGTTGAAACCGAGGATCGCCCTCGTAGGGGACCTGGATGGTCGCATCACGTCTCACCTCAGCGGTTTGCGGCACCTGGGCATCGAGAACGGCTTCTGCCGCTGCGGGGGTGCCGGGCACGTGGGCCAGGATATCGGCATAGGGTGAATCGGGTGGGATGTTGGCGAAATCGACGGGGGTTGCGGCCTGGCAAGGTCGCGTTCATCAAGGAGGTGCGACTCCTCCCCGGGGAAAACGCTAGCCACGACCCCGGTATCCAGCCTTGCAGGCATTGCCAGTAAAAGGGGTGCTTGATGCGTAGGCAGTGAAAGCAGACGAGGTCCAAGAGTAACGGGTAAAGCCGACTCTAAGATTGAAGCCCCGAAAAGATTAACGTTGGGAACGGCCGATGGATTCCCTGATCCAGCAGGCAACAGATTCCCTGGCGACTTGGCGAGCCAGGAAGACACCCCGGGGTCTCAGGTCGGGTCGAGTTTGACAAGGTGAGAACGCGGCAACCAGGGAGATCCACATGTGGCACATGGCACTCAGCTCGCAGAGGATGTGCAGCCAAGCAGCAAGCGTAACAACCGAGTTGCTCGGTATCATATGTCGGAAGTCTGAGTCGCGCATAGGAGCTGTGAAGTCCGGTAATGCGGATGGAGCAAAGGCTGCGACGGTTTCAGGACAGCAAGACGAGAAGCAAGGACCGGACACCGAGCCGGAGCAACCATGACAATTTCTCTGTCGAGCTTCACACAGATGGCGCGGGACAATCCGAAGATGCGGTTCACGTCCCTCATGGGAATGGTGCTCAACGTCGACGGATTGCTCGCCAGCTTCGAGCGCCTCCCTGCAAAGAAGGCGGCCGGAGTCGACGGGGTGCAGAAGGACGTCTATGCAGTGGGCAAGGAGGGACGAATTGCGGACCTCAGTGCCCGCTTGCGGCGGATGGGATACCGTCCGAAGCCATCGCTTCGGGTGTACATCCCAAAGGCCAATGGGGGCGTCCGACCGCTTGGGATACCGAGCTTCGAAGACAAGATCGTCCAGGATCGGCTCAGCCAAATCCTGCAAGCGATCTGGGAACCGGAATTCAGGACGTGTTCATATGGCTATCGCCCCAATCTCGGAGCGCACGATGCGCTCAGACGAGTGGCGGAGATCATAACGAACGAGAACACGCAGTGGGTGGTCGAGGCGGACATCAAGGGATTCTTCACCAATGTCTGCCATGAGCACTTGATGAAATTCCTGGAACATCGGATCAGCGACCCGTGCTTCCTACGCACGATTAGGCGCTTCTTGATAGCTGGCGTCATGGAGGATGGACAGTTCAGTGTCAGCGACGAGGGGACCCCACAGGGCGGCCTCATATCACCGGTACTGGCAAACATCTACCTCCACTACGTGCTGGATTGGTGGTTCGAGGGGGCCTTCGCACAGACCTGCCGCGGCCGAGCCTCCATGGTGAGGTACGCGGACGACTTTGTGTGTTGCTTCCAGGACGAGGCTGATGCGAAGCGGTTCATGTCGACGATGACGGAACGCCTAGCTCAGTTCGGCCTGGAAGTCGAGCCCAGCAAGACGAAGCTGATACGCTTTGGCAGCCACGCCCAGCGTGACTGCGGAAAAGATGGACGGCGACGTCCTGCGACTTTCTCCTTCCTGGGACTGACCCATTACGCGGGCACCAGTCGCACTGGGCGATTTGTCGTCGGTCGCAAGACCGAAGGCAAACGCATGATCAAGAAGCTGAAAGAACTCGGGCTAAAGCTCCAGCGACTCAGGCAGGAAGGGGGTAAGGCAATGGTCACGTACGTCAGGCAACATCTGCAAGGGCACTTCAACTATTACGGGGTGAGTGGTAACTCGCGCAGCATCAATGCGTATGGGCACCACGTCGCCACACGGTTATTCAAGTGGCTAAACAGGCGAAGCCAACGTCCCTCAGTGAAATGGAGGCGATTCTGTCAACTCCTACGGGAAGGGCTCCTGCCCAAACCGCGCATTATCCACAACATCTACCCCAAACCGCTGTGAAGGACCTGAAGCTGGGAGCCGGATGGTTGCAATATCCACGTCCGGTTCTGCGAGGGCCCCTGGAGAGTAATCCCAGGGGCTACTCACAAAGG
>Ga0302140_10011952_pt1 | contig 10664 bp, 9 predicted proteins | sample I_Bog_E1_1_FD_202095 | JGI IMG/M metagenome (GOLD analysis project Ga0302140, IMG submission 202095) | Peat permafrost microbial communities from Stordalen Mire near Abisko, Sweden - I_Bog_E1_1 | ecosystem: Environmental > Terrestrial > Soil > Wetlands > Peat | place: Sweden: Abisko, Stordalen...
TTCCGCCTCTGTTTTTTTGCCCTCGGCAAGGTAGAGTCCGGCCAAAGCCTTGCGGGGTGCAATCGTGTTCGAATCGATCGCCAGCACTTCGCGGTATTGCTTCTCCGCTTCATCGAACCGCTTTTGGGATTGATAGAAATTGCCCAGCATCAGCCGCGCAGGATCGGCTTTTGGATTCAGTTCGATAACCTTCTTGAAGCTTGCTTCCGCATCAGGCAGGTCGCTAATCCGGTTTTGTAGGATGGCCAGGTTCAGGTAAGGTTCCCAGCGGCCCGGAGCGAGGGCGATTGATTTCTGTAGCTCTGCGATTGCGTCAGGGAATTTCCCTTGCGCCGCCAGCAGATTCGAAGCCATTGAATGGATGCCCGGGTCGTCGGGGCGCTGCTTTAGCAATATATCTGTCTGCTCGTGGGCCTGCGGAAAGTTGCGAACCTGGATCAGCAGATTGGTCAGCTCTATTCGAGCCGGAAAGTCCAGCGGGCGCAATTCAACGGCGCGCGTAAGTTCCTGATAGGCACGGTCACGCTGCTGCAGGCGCAGGTACGTCTCCGCAAGTTGGAGGTGGGCGTCGGCATACTCCGGATCGGTTTGGATGGCGTCAATGAACTCAAGCGCAGCTTCCTGGTATTTGCCTTGCTCGAAGTAACGCTGGCCACTCTGAAAATATTTCTGCTTTCGCGCATTGGGGTCGAGTAAACAGCCCGGAAGAAGAAGAGCACCGGTCAGGGCTGCGACCAAGGCAGTTCGCCAATTGAGCGATAGTTTCATCTCGAAGCCTCCAGTTGCTGACTGCTTCGCAAGCACCGCGCGAACACTCTGGATTCTATCGCGGCCAGTGCCGCCTGGCGCGCAGCAAGGTAAGCGCTTGCGGCTGACGTGTCAAACCTGCCAACACATGGGAGGCAATTGCGAATCAGGGTGAATTTGAGGGCGCCGCCGTGTGTGGTTTCGGACTCGCTTGATTTGGCCGGCTGATTACACTATTGCAAAAGTTTGCGACTATCCGCTCCGGATGGCCGGAGTAAGGCTGAACTTAGCCGAGATTGCGGGGGGGGCGGAAAATGGTCAAGCTGGAAGAAAGGTCACGGGATATTCGCTTGTGGCGTAAGCTATCGGTAACTCCTCTGAGTAACTCTCAAGGGTAATGTTTGCAACAGGTTGCAAAAAGATTCACTCTTGACAATGTTGGAGGCCCAGTTAGAATGGTGCAACTGTCAAAGAAATGCGCAGGTGTGCCCCAATTGCGTTAAGAGTTGATGAGTGTCAGAAGTGAAAAGGATGGTAAGTATGAGAATAAAAACTGAAGGATTGGCAGCAGCCGTTGTTGCTGCGGTTCTCTATTTGGGAGTCTCGGCATCGGGGCAGGGGACGCCGGTCACGATCAACCTGACAAACGTCAATGGTGACCCGATCGTGAACGTCGGCGGAGAGGAAGTCTACGCCGGAGTCTATGGCGGAACCTCCAACCTTGCTGGAGCCAACACCGGTATTATTTGCGACGACTTCTACGACGAAGTTGGAGTTCCGCAAACCTGGTCTGCCACGGCGTATCAGGCGTCAAGCTTGACCAGTTCCAATCTCTCCGAAGTCCTCTTCGGTGGCAACAACGCCTCTGGCTATCAGGGGATCGGGATTGCCGGCTACGCCGAGATTGCCTATCTGGTCGAACTCTCCTTTAAGAGCTCCGGCAATCCGACTCTGCAGGGCGATATCTCCGAGGCGATCTGGTCCATCTCCGATCCTGCGATCTCCAGCACGCTTGATGCAGCTGCGAATGCCCTGGTTGCGCAGGCAATCGCCAACGCCGCGGCAACAGGCGACAGCATGAGTCAGTACGCGAACTTGTGGATATACACGCCCAGCCCGCTCATTGGTGCAGGCGAGCCACAGGAGATGTGGGGAACCGTGCCGGAAGGTGGAGCGACGTTGCTTTACCTGCTTCTGGCTGCAGCTGTTTGCTTTGGTGCGATGCGCCTGCGCTCGCGCAATTTCGATCGAAGCAGCGGCATCGCCTGATTTCTATCCCCTCGTGGTGGAGCAATACGATCCGGATTAGGTGCACCGAACGCGCCCAATCCGGATTGGCGCCTCCGAGGGGGTTGTCTACCCCGACTTCTTCTGTATCCGACCTATATTGCTTCCCACGATCGAGTCTCCAGATCCCCGCCTGATGCTGCGCTTGACTGATCCAGCCCCTTACGCCGCACTGCTGCCAGCGGCGCTGAAGGGCCTTTTCACACCGGCCCGATGTTTCCCCCCCCATCCGATGCTATGCAGGGAATAGCTTATTAGAGCAGTTCTCCCATTCATGTGCTCTATTGAGTTCCGTGCAAGGTGGCTTTTTCTCAAGGAAAAAGCCACTTATCATGGTGCTTTCGGTGTACAGCAATTGGAGAACAGCTAGAGGGCTGAAAGCGTGCCGCGACGTTACCCGCGCACGCCAGCATTTCACATTGCATCGCTCGGAATGGGACAAGCTCGCGGCCCGCCGCTTGTGGAGCACTCACCTTTTCACCCCTGGAGCAATCGAGGAATATGGTCAATATAATTCGCGCTGCGTGGCTTCGGTTTGAAGACCCATTGGTGCTTCTCATGCGAGCCAGAACAAAGCTTTACAGCGTTTGGTTGAGTGCGACCTATCCATTTGTGGCAACGGGACGCAAGCTGTCCATACATTACCCGTGCGCATTGCGCAGACCGTCGGCGCGACATATCCGGATCGGCAACAGGGTGATCATTGGAAAGGACACCAACCTGTTTGTCATTCACGACGAAGTTGCAGGTGTGAAGGTCGCCATCGACGACAACTGCAGCATCGGTGCGCGGAGTGTAATCTCGGCAAGGAACTTTATTCACATTGAGCGCGATGTAATCACCGGTACCTCGGTGCTGATTCAGGACCACCAGCATACGCATGAGTCCTCTGAACTGCCGATTCGCGATCAAGGGATCACGGCGGGTGGAAGAATCAGAATTGAGCGAGGGTGCTGGATTGGCCAAGGCGCCGTCATTGTATGCAATGAGGGTGAGGTTGTGATCGGCCGCAACAGCGTGGTGGGGGCCAATTCCGTCGTTGCCAGAAGTGTTCCTCCGTATTCCGTGATTGTGGGAAATCCGGGCATAGTTTTGAAGCAATTTGACAAAGCAAAGGCTCGCACCGCGGTACCGCTCCCCGCTCCAATGGACGAACGTGATGCGACGATGCCCCAGCCTTCGGGATTCAATCACAGGCGCAGCGAGCCGCGACCTTCCATTGTTGTTGAACGTTCTTGATGAGAGACAACTGATGAACAAGATCGCAACTAAGGTGGCCAGACTCCTCGTGCTGAGCTGCGACTCAGCGATTATCGGCCCGCTTCGGTCAATCGGGGAATCGAATGGCTGGCGGATTGAAGTGACTACTGACTCCTGGAAGGCAATTGAGAGGACTCAGTCGGGCGAACCGCTCACGGTGGTCATATTGGACCTGCCGCGAGGAAGCGCGGAGGATTTACTGTGCCTGGGACGGTTGCGCCGGATGCGTCCCGAACTGCCAATTATTCTGATTGGCTATGCGGAGGATGACGCGAGGCGACAGGAGGGCCTTCGCATAGGCGCGCGCGATTTCCTGGTCAGGCCAGTTCGCGAATGGCAGATCGAAACGGCGATCCGCGAAAGTCTGTCCACGCCTGGCGAGGGCTATGGTCTAGACATTGCGAGCGAAGATGTTGAGCCCGTCGGAGAGGGCAATTTCTTTATCGGGGTCAGCCCGACGACGCGGAGGCTTCGTGCGCAAGCGGCTTTGCTGGCGGAAACGAATGTCCCTGTAATGATTGTTGGCGAAGCAGGCACCGGCAGAGAGACTGTTGCTCGATTGATTCATAAATTGTCGGTGCGCTCCGGATTCCCATTCGGGCGAGTGAATTGCGCGGCCCTGCCTGAGGAACTACTTGAACGGGAACTGTTCGGCCGCGATATTGGGGGCATAAATGGTTCCCTGCGCAATGCGGCCGGCAAGCTGGAGCTGAGCACCGACGGCACAATTTTCCTCGATGAGATTACTGCGATGCCGATGAGCTTGCAGTCTGGTCTGATGAAGGTGATCGAGAATCGGCGATTCACCAGGCCGGGGTCCTCGGACGTCGTCGATGCTGATGTTCGCATTGTGGCGGCAAGCTGTAATAGTGTGGACCGCGCGATCACCGAGGGCTGGCTCAGTGAACAGCTATCCGGCCGGTTGGGTGCCTACACAATTTACGTTCCTCCTTTGCGGGATCGGAAGGACGAACTATCACTTCTTGCGTGTCATTTCATGCACCGGATCGCAAAACGCTATGGCCTTGCTCCACGCGGATTTTCGCCTGCGATTGTCGGAGCGTGGCAGTCGTATAATTGGCCAGGTAATTTGCAAGAGCTGGAACACCGCGTGAAACGTTACCTGATCGTGGGTGACGACGAATTGGCGATGGCAATGCCTCCGTCAATTCCCGATGTGAAGCCGGCACACAATGACATGGGCACAACATGCAGGGAAGAGCCGAGGAGGTCGTTGCCAAATCGCATCGAGGAGAGCGCGGCCGGCTCAAAATCGCTCCGGTCTTTGATCCAGAGCGTAAGGGCCGAGGCTGAAAGAAACGCGATCGCCGCTGCCCTGGAGAAGACGGGATGGAACCGAAAGGCGGCTGCGCGGCTGCTTGACATCAGCTATCGGAATGTTCTCTATAAGATCGAGCAGTATAGCCTGAGTTCGTCAAACTCTTGAGGACATCCCATCCCACGAGGGTGAAATGAAAGCACACAGGAGGCAGCTAGGTTGGTTCTCCAATTCATGTGCTCTATTCAGCTCCGTGCAAGGTGGTTTTTTAAGGAAAAAGCCACTTATCATCGTGCATTCGGTGTACAGCAATTGGAGAACAGCTATAACCTCAATGATGACTCCAACGAAGAGCAGGCTTGTGGAGCGCCGACTTGCAAAGGGTATGACGCTACCCTCATCGCTCGGGTACGAACGGCTGAAATAGGCCGGTGACACGCGGTAGCACGAATCCTGGCAGTTCACCCCGATGCAGACTTTCACCTTAGATCCGATGCTCGACACCCGATGGGACGATCTAGTTGCTTCTCACCCCAAGGCGTCCGTGTTTCATCACCGTGGCTGGCTGGCTGCGCTCGCCACGACCTATGGCTATCGTCCGATCGTGTTGACGACTACCCCGCCGGGGCAGCCGTTGTCGGACGGGATTGCATTTTGCGAGGTGGAGAGCTGGATCACCGGAAACAGGCTGGTTTCTTTGCCTTTTGCCGACCACTCAGCGCCGTTGCTGGGTGAGTCCGGCAATTGTTCCGAGCTGGCCGGCTGGATGCGGGACCAGCTACGCGATCGGAGCTGGAGATACATTGAGCTTCGGCCGCTGGTCTGGGAGGCGCAGACAGGTTGGCCATTGGCGGCATCCAAATCCTTCTGGTTTCATACTCTGGACCTGACTGCCCCGCTCGATCACATCTTTCGCAAAATGGACAAGAGCAGTATTCAACGTCGTGTGCAGCGGGCTGAACGGGCGGGGTTAGAGTACGTGAAAGGCTGTGGCGAGGAGATTCTGAGTGATTTTTATCGGCTACTGATGATCACCCGGCGGCGTCACCTGCTTGTGCCCCAGCCGCTCGGCTGGTTCAGGAATCTGATTGCCTGCATGGACGGCGGCGTAGAGATTCGTGTGGCGCGTAAAGACGGAATTCCAGTCGCAGCGTTGTTCACGCTGCGTCACCGCGACGTGGTGGTATATAAGTATGGCTGTTCGGACGAACGCTGCCATCACCTAGGGGGAATGCCGTTCTTATTTTGGAAGCTGATCGAGGAGAGCAAAGCAGGTGGCGCGCAGCAGATCGATTTTGGGCGCACCGATTTGGACAACGATGGATTAATCCGGTTCAAAGATCAGTTTGGAACTGTACGTAGGCAGATCACCTACCTTCGCTACCCGGAGAGCACGCCGGGAAAGGTGCTTTCCGTTTTAGCCAGGTCGGCTCCGCGCCGTCTGTTCTCGGTTTTGCCCGCCGCGCTCTCGTCCCGAGCGGGCAAGCTTTGGTATCGGCATCTCGGTTAGGGGCCAGATGATGGCCAAGAGCAGCACAGATGACGCAAATGGGGGATGGTGAAAGGTGAGGAGTGGGCGTAGACTTCGGGCGAATGTCGATAATGCCTGCGAAGAAACAGGTTTCGCTCGCGCAAGCCGTGCGCGATCACTACCGTTGTCCGGACGGGTTTCTCGACTTTCGCCTCAACGACGGGATATTTACGGAGCCGGGATACTTCCGATTTGGTTCCAACGCGGAATACTACGGTCGCATATTGGCGGGTATTGCGGAATCGCAATCGGGTTCGTTCACTCGCGACGCGCTCCATATGGTCGTTCGCGACGGAAACCAACTCGTGCTCCCCTTCGACCCGAACGAGGTCGTCGACACCTTGCGGCTTGAGCGCTATCCAGGCAGCCAATCGCGCAATGTTGAAAGAGCGTTGAAGAGAATCTACTACTGGCTTCGTCCCTTAACGAACCTTGCGCTGCGCAAAACCATTCAAAAGCTGAGAGCCGCGCATGGCCAGAAAGAGCAGTTTCCGCGATGGCCAGTCGATACGTCTGTGGAGAACATTTGCGAGAAGCTTTTGTTGCTCTCGATCCAAGCTCGCGGCGTCGACCGCATTCCGTTCATTTGGTTCTGGCCGGACGGCACCCGGGGCTGCGTAACAATCACGCATGATGTCGAGTCCGCTGCCGGCCGCGACTTCTGCGCGCAACTGCTCGACATTGACAGCGCGTTCGGCATCAAGGCGTCCTATCAGATTGTTCCCGAGGGGCGTTACAGTGTCACGCCAGAGTTCTTGAACCTGCTGCGGGTGCACGGAAGCGAAATCTGTGTGCAGGACCTCAACCACGACGGTCGGTTGTTCGATGAGCGCAATCAGTTCCGGCGGCGCGCACTCTCCATCAATCGCTATGGACGGGAGTACGGTGCGAGGGGCTTTCGATCTGCGGTCCTCTATCGCAATCCGGATTGGTACAGCGACCTCGACTTTGCCTTTGACATGTCGATTCCCAACGTTGCCAGTCTTGATCCGCAGCGCGGCGGATGCTGCACGGTCTTTCCCTACTTCATCGGAGACATGCTCGAGCTGCCAGTGACGGCCATCCAGGATTATTCCTTGTTTCATCTCCTCGGCGCCTATTCAATTGACCTTTGGAGGCTGCAACTGGAGATGATCCTCGCCCGAAACGGTCTTGCGAGTTTCATTATTCATCCCGACTACGTCATTGAGTCCAATGCGCAGAAGGTCTACAAAGATCTACTCGCCATGCTGGTCGAAACGAGCAAGGAGGATGCCGTCTGGGTCGCTCTTCCATCTCAGATCGACTGCTGGTGGCGGCAACGGAGTCGCATGTCGATCATCGACGACAATGGTGTGTGGCGCATTGTGGGCGAGGGAGCCGATCGTGCTGTTTTGGCGTTCGCGCGGGTGGTCGACGGGCGACTGGTTTACGAAAAGGTAAATACATCGCAGAGAGAGCCTGCGCTCTCTGGGGCGAAGTGACAAACCCCGCTTGCTGTACGCATGGCGCAACGTTGTGTAGAATCCGTCTGTCGCCGGTTCGCGAGAGCAAGCAGCCATGACCAAGGTGGCACAACATCAAGCAGGCTTTGCCCTGCTGTGGACGGTCACCCTCCTGCTGGGGTGGCGTCCCCTCGTAGATACAATCGCACTGTCTCTTCGTGACGATGAATATACCTATATTCTCCTGATTCTCCCTATCAGCGCGGCCCTGATCTTTATGGAGCGGCGACCTCTGCGGACCATGGTCACATGGGATCTCCGCATGGGCGCCGCTCTTTTTGCGTTTGCGGCTTTGTTTGCCTGTCTGGGACTGATCCGGCGGGCCGCGCTCACCCCGGATGCGATGCTCTCGATTACGATGCTCGCGGTGCTCTCATCCTGGGCCGCGGGGTTCGTGCTTTGCTTTGGGCGGCGTGCCGCGCGATCGGTGCTATTCCCGCTGATTTTCCTGTTGGGCCTGGTGCCGATTCCACGAGCCGCCTTGAACCTGATCGTGGTTCTGTTGCAGGAAGGGTCCGCCAACTCGGCCCATTGGCTCTTCTCCGCATGGGGAGTTCCAGTAGCACAACGGGGGGTTCTGCTCTCCATTCCCGGCCTGACCGTCCAGGTTGCTCAGGAGTGCAGCAGCATCCGGTCCAGTTCCATGCTGTTGCTCATGACCATCGTTGTGGCGCAACTCCTGTTGCGCGCGCCTTGGCGGAGAGCTTTGCTAATCGCTTTCGTGATTCCATTGTCGGTTGCGAAGAATGGCTTGCGCATTTTTACAATCGCAATGCTCGTCACACGCGTTGATCCGAGCTACTTTACCGGCAAGCTCCATCGGGAGGGCGGATTCATCTTTCTCACGGTCGCCCTCCTCGCAGTGCTTGCAGCACTTTGGATTCTCCGCCGGCAAGAGCGCTCAGAGATCCATATCGATCCGAAACCGGAGCAGGTTGCGGCGAGAGGGGATTGACAGTGTGGTTCGTTGGCCGTTCCGCTGTTACGCCTGTAGCCGATGGTTAGAGCAGTTCTCCAATTCATGTGCTCTGTTTAGTGCCGTGCAAGGTGGCTTTATCTTAAGGAAAAAGCCACTTATCATCGTGCTTTCGGTGCACAGCAATTGGAGAACAGCTATAGCCCGGCGACGGGACCACCTCAGTAGCGATGTGGCAAGGTGCAAGGCTGCTGACATGGATCAAGGAACGGCTACGAGGATGGGGCTTGTCGGGGCGCTCGCGACTCCGGAAGTGTCGACGCTTTCAATCATGTAGTCGTAGCTCATGCCTGTCTGCACCGCGCTGTCGACATAGTTGGTTTGGGTATCGAGTGCAGTGTTCAGAAGGGCATAGGACGAACTGCCGCTCACCGCTCTGTAGACGTTATAACCTGCGATCGGAACGGCTGAGTCTACAGGTGCATCCCAGCCGAGGTCAACCGAGTAGGAGGCCGCCGTTCCCGTTCCGGTGAGGGCAATCGCCGCCGTGCTGTTGGTTGTCGAGTTGCTCTTGATGGTGAGTTGCCCCGTGGCTGCGCCGGTGCTGGTTGGTTCAAACTGCACCCCCAGCGTAGCTGTCTGTCCCGGAGCCAAGGTCGCCGAGTAGGTGGACCCCGCAAGTGTGAAGCCAGTTCCGGTAACCGACGCGGAACTGACCGTGACAGCTGCGGAGCCATTGGAGGTCAACGTCACAGTTTGTGTTGCCATGGTGTTCACCGTTACGCTGCCGAATGGAATGCTGGTCGCGTTGATGCTGAGCGACGGCCCCGCCCCTGCAATGGTAATCGTCAGCGTGGCGCTCCCAGTCCCCGCACTGTTGGTTGCACTCACCGTTGCTGTCGACGTTCCCGCAGCGGTCGGTGTTCCGGAGATCAAGCCGGTAGCCGCATTTACTGAGAGTCCGGCTGGCAAGCCGGAAGCGCCAAAACTGGCAGGCGTATTGCTGGCGCTGATCTGATAGGAAAATGCGCTTCCCACGGTTCCACTCGCGGTGGTTGCGCTGGTGATCGCTGGCGCCGGTGCTGCGGTTCCGGAAGCAGCCGGTTTGAGAGCCACCATCTGCATCGTCCAACCGCTGGTCGCGGTACCAGTTGCAGCGTGGCTGGCGGGGCTGCCGGCTGTCAGATCCTCGGCAACGTTGCTGTCAAAGGTAGATCGCGCCGCAAAGCCTGAACCGGCCGCGCAGGCCCCGTCACCCCAGCAGTAACCATAGATCACGTCGCCGGAATAAGTTGTCGTGACGGCGCCGCTGGAGGCGGTTCCGCTGCTGCCCGTCGCTCCAGCCTGGACATCGATCGGGTTGGTCTGGTCAACCCCCGTGTATTCGGCCATGTAAGACAGAATGTAACCGGAGGTCGCCGAAAGAGCGATCGTCACTGTATCGGCGCCGCCCTTGATATTGTTCGCGTAGTAGACCGCACTGAATGCTCCGCCTGGCGAAGTCAACTGGCTTCCAACCCGCGTAAAGATGTTGCCCTGGGAATCCGTAACGGACGACACGGCGCCAGAGTTGAAATCAAATCCCACCAGAATCAAGTTGCCCGCGGCCGTGTTCGTGGTAAACGAATGCGAGAAAGTGCTTGCGCTTCCTGTGCTTGCGCCTGCCGCTGCCTGCACAAATGAAGCGGTTGCGCTCACCGCCAAGGTTACACTCTTGGTTGCCGTGGTGTAGTCAACGGTGTCTGTCGGTGTGAATGTGACAGACAGGGTCTGCGACCCTATGGCCAGAACCACGCCGGCAGCTGGGGTATACACAAACGTGCCGGCTACCGGCGAGGTTGCGTCAAGCTGCGTGATGCTCAGCGCTGTTCCCGATGCGATGGCTACGGGAGTTGCCCAGCTGATGGCGGGCACTGCTTGATTGACGGCGATCGAAACGGAGCTCGTTGCCGTCGAGTAGTCGGCGGTGTCAGTCGGAGTGAAGGTGACTGACAGCGATTGAGCCCCTGCGTTCAGCACGGTTCCGGATGCCGGCGAGTAGGCGAATGTTCCCGCCACATTAGACGTGGAGTTTAGCTGCGTAGCGCTTAGCGCCGTACCATAGGAGATGGAGGCCGGCGCGGTCCACGTGAGGGTGGGCTAAGCCTTGTTCACGACCTG
>Ga0302140_10011954_pt1 | contig 10664 bp, 9 predicted proteins | sample I_Bog_E1_1_FD_202095 | JGI IMG/M metagenome (GOLD analysis project Ga0302140, IMG submission 202095) | Peat permafrost microbial communities from Stordalen Mire near Abisko, Sweden - I_Bog_E1_1 | ecosystem: Environmental > Terrestrial > Soil > Wetlands > Peat | place: Sweden: Abisko, Stordalen...
AAAGACAACCAATTTTCGTGACTGATGTCGCAATGGCCACCTTGAACGCTTTGAAGATGCATGAAACTTGCGGCAAGACCTACGAATTGGGTATTTTAATATATTTTATAAGGCTTTTATAAGAAAAGGCGGACCGAACGTTTATTCGATGTTGGAGATCTATGAGATTTATCATAATATCGTGATGAGGCCTCCGAAACTCGCTTATTTTAGGCATGATTGGGCGTTGAAATTAGCGAAACTCCTGCCGAATTTCAGGGACTTTAATTTAGATATGATAGTGAAAAATACTATGGATATTGTTGTGGATGAAAAAGCCAAGAAAATCAATGATTTATATGTCCAACCAGTGGGATTCACTGAAGGAATCAGTCGATTCCTTCATGACAGTAAAGCGGCATATTTCGGCAAACAGGATGATGAAGAACAATAGAAAAAACTTGGTTTTTTTATTGAGAAATGTTTGATTTTTAACACGAAAAAAAATTTAAATTTAAACAACAACAATTAAAAATACAGGATATTATATTGAGAAAACTTCCAAAAGACTCAATAATAGTTCTCGAATAAGGAGGAGTTATTGTTGTTGCTTTTCTCTATTACTGATGGAGGTATTGAAGGGGATTTTTCTATTTAAAAAAAAGGAATTTTATTAAAAAAAATCCATTTTTTCACCTGTCATTTCCTCTGAAATCCCTTCTGATAAGTCCTCGCTTTCGAAATTTTCCTCTATTTTATTAATAGTGCCAGTAGCGAATTTCTTATCTAATTTCGCCTTCGAATGAATATTGATTTTTGCTTGTAAATAATAGACTAAATTCGCTTTTCCTGTCGGGTTATTGAAGGAATAATTCGCGCTTTTCTGTGTTTTTTTCCCTTCCTCAGGAAATTGGATGTCCTTATAAAATTCCTTGATATCAGGAGATTCGAAGCTATAATTCTTATGACTCAAAAAGTTTTTATTATTCGGATTAAAGGTAGAAAGGCTTTTTTCTAATAATTTCAAAGGGTTGCGAGTCTTTTCAGCTTGCAAGGAAATGCTCTTTTTAGGCAAAACACAGTTTTTCTTATGAGTTTTTGGCGGTTGATGTTCGGATTCAATGAAATAGGTGAAATTATGGTTTTTAACCTTATTGGTTTCTGAGGAATTTCTGAGAAATGGCAAAATCGCATTTTGGCTTTTGAAATTATGATGAACGATTTTTTTCTTCTCAGGAAAAGTCAATGGGTCTTTCAAAAGCGTTCTTTTAATTTCATCTTTTTTCTTAGGAGTCACAAGAGAATTTTCACAATTTAATTGTAAAGGAAAAGCCAATGATTTGTTCTTAGTTCGGATGTTATTAATGAGGGGATTAATAACAAAGCCTTCAAATTTCTCCGCTATATAATCAGAATCTTCTGTGGCATTTTCACGTAGAATCTCACTTGAGGGATTTTGAAGATTCACTTTGATTTCCAGGACTTTTTCCTTAGGGTTTTCTATCAAGAGAAGAAAATGGTGGGATGAGTTTATAAAGACTTAAGATACCTCGGGAAATAGAGAGGTCGTGAATAGCTAGGGGTAACATTTGCATAGTAGTAGTTTCTTTAGTTTTTTTTAATTTTAATGGGCAATTTCTTTTTTTTTCTTTATTAATTTTAATTGAAAATAATATGAAATTATCATTGTTTTCAGAAAGACATCTTCAAATTTGTGTTGTTTTCGATGATTTCCTTAGAAAGATCGAACCAAATTGGCAGAGCCTTTAAATTATTGAATCGAAGATCGAGCAATTTCAGGGTTTTATTCAGAAGAAACGATTTTCCTAGAAAGTCGAAATTTTCAGCTTCCATAAGCTTGTTTTTCTTTAGGTTTATCATTAAAAGTCCTTGATTTTCCCTCAGAAATTCCCCTAAGTACTTAATATTTGTGGGACTATAACCTAGATTATTGTTTTCTAATGAAATCCGTGAAATAGTCAGGTTTTTCTTCAAAGCTTCTGATAAAAAACGCATGTTTTCAGCATCATAACAGAAGAAATTTTCTGATAAATCCAAGGAATTTAAAGAAGTATTGACTTTTATCGCTTCTGATAATTCTTTCAGGTTTTTGTTATTTTTCCCTAATTGATTTTCACTTAGATCCAATTCTTTTAATGTAATATTGGCTTTCAAAGCCTCACAAAAATCAATGAAAAGCTTCAAATTTAAACCGAATTTATTCTTCCTTAAATCCAGAATTAAAAGTGTTTTATTCATTTTTAGGCTTTCATTGATTTCCCGCATTCCATCAAAGGATTTATAGAGGCAATTGCCTGCTAGATTGAGTTTTTGTATAGAATAATTGGATTTTAAGCATTTCGCTAAATTCTTTAAATTATCAGTCTTGGAATTTAGCTTATTTTTTGATAAATCAAGACTTTCTAATGAATTGTTCAAAATTAAAGCTTCTGATAAATTCCGCATATTCTCGGATTTCGTTCCTAATATGTTATTTCCCAGGTCTAATTCCTTCAATGTCTTATTAACTTTCAAAGCTTCACTCAAAACCACAAGATTTTCATTAGAACCACCGAGATAATTCCTGCTGATATTCAAAGAAATCAAAGCTTTGGTCTTTTTAATAGCCTCACAAATCTCCGAAATCATGCATTTTTTCGAACCAAATGTGATAGGGTTTTTACTGAGATCCAAATGACTGATTTCCAGGCTTTCTCTTATTATAAGACTCAATTTGCCCAGAAGTCCATTTCCCTCCTGTTGTTCGTTATTAAAAAAAGACTTTATTGATTTTATGGGATTCGTGAGGAATGTCTCGAGACTTTCCAAAGTAATAGTCTCATGAAAATCCAAGCCTTTGATTTCATTAATCAAGAAATATTCTTCTAATTGTTGGAAACTTGTAAAGCCTCCCCGAATGAAATCAATGAACTTTTCATCCTTTAAAGCGTTTAAAAAACGCATTTTTTTCTCTGTATTGATTGTCGAATCAAAGGAAAGTCTCGATTTCAATGATTTCTCTTCATTTTCCTGTGAATTATTATTATTTTTCTCAATATTAATTTTGGAGTTTTCTAAAAGTTCTTCAGATTTCTTGATTTGACTCCCTTGATTCCTCAAAATGTCAAATATATAATGCAGGTTCTCCAAACTTGTTTCCTGAATAAATATATGATATCTTAATCTTTCTTTTTGTGAAACATCCAGTTCCACGAAATCCGGTCTTTTCTTCGGGTCCATTTCCAAACATCCTTTCACATTTTCCAAAATCCCTAAAAATTCAATTTTCTCTTCTTCATCCATTAAAATTCCCATATAATAAGCTTCGAAAAACATTAAGGCTTCATCTATTTTCTTTTTTAATTTATTCAAATCATTCCCATATTTAATTTGTGAGAAAGTCCCCAATTCCAATATTATCAATCCGAATGAAAATACGTCGCTTTTATAAGGATTCACAGTCACATAATCATCATCATTCAAAAGACCTGCTAACATCTCAGGAGACATATAACTCTGAGTTCCTGCTATTGTCAAATCCACTTTCGTATCGTTTTTTTTCGTTTTCATGTCTTGGATATTATCTTTCGTCGTCCCGAAATCTACTATAGTCACATTCTGAGATTCATCTAAAAGTAGATTTTCAGGCTTTAAATCTCTATGTGTGAGGTTCATCGATTGAAGATAGGATAGGCCATTTATTAGAGAATTATATGTCTTTTTTAAGAGCAAGAAATCCAGAAATTTGAAGTTCTGATCTTTTTGGGTTTTCATGAATGAACGGAGGGAAAATGGTAGATAATCGAAAAATATATAGTAATTTGTCTGACGGATAGCTGTGGTTTCTTTGGAATAGCCGTAATAATTAGGGAAAGACTTGGGTTTTGTTGTGAGATTGGAGATTTTCTCAAGGATGGAAATTTCATGCAGAACATCAGGTTCATTGGATTGAAGTTCTGAAGGACGGAGAGTGAGGATTTTGGCTGCAAAAAGCTTGGATTTTAGGGATTTGTTAGAAACTTTGATCACATCGCCGAAGGAACCGGAAGCAATTGGCTCAAAAAATTCGAAATCTTGATGTTGGAGTCCAAGTTTGAGATAGGATTCGATTTGGGACATTTTTATATTTTATTAATAATTTTTAGGAATTTGTCTTTTGAAAGTTTAATGTTTTTAATTAAAACTTTTAAACAATTGGAAATTATTAATTCATTTTTTATTAATAAAAAAAAATAATTTTTTGTATTATCAGAATTCTCTTTAAGTAATTATATTGTATTTTAATCCCGTAGATAATTACTTTAAAAATTTCTAATATACTTTACTTTAATAAATTTAATTGTCAGATCCAATAAAATATTTCTTAATCATCAATTGTAAAACTGCGATGGCAAAACTCACAGCAATCCCTAGAATACTAGTTAAAATAGGTGAAGTAGCCGGGATTCCCATGATTTTAAACGGTTCATCTTTGCTTTGAAATTCCAGATTCGCATACATGTTTTTGGTGACTTTCCTGAGAGTATTGATGAGGTTTAATCTGATTTTCTTCAAATTCTTGAAAAAATGTTCTTCTGTTAAATTCATTCCGTTTTTTATGCAATGATCATAAGAAAAATTCTTTATTCTTTGAGTTCCTTCCTGATAAAGTTCATTTTCGAACTTTCCTTCCTCCTGATCGAAATAAAGCGAATAATGATTACTAAAATCACTATAAACTTTCAAATTATTCCTTATTATCCGCTTATGAACTTCATAATGACCATTAATAATTATCCCATATTTAATAAGTCCACAACCTATTAAGAACGCAAAGATCACATTGAGATAAATTGAATAAACATAAAATCCTTTGAAATAATCCTCATTATTTGTGAGAATTAAAATCACGAGTATAGCTCCTGCGAGATTTAATATAACTGCCATTGAAATGAAGCAATCGATGCGAAATCTAAGCTTTTTATCGAAATTCCTAAGGATTTTATGCATAATATCCCAGCTTTCAAGGATAATCGGGTTGAAAATGTCAAATGTCGGGAAAATTTTATTTTTACTATATAAAAGCACAGCTTTTGGTGATAAGAGTTGAGACAGATAAGATAGAAAAACTGCCAATTTCCTATATTCATAAAGAATGTTCAACCCGAAATCCATATTTTTATAATAGAACCTCGCATTTGTCATTAATAAAAACAACGAAATCATCACATTTCCACCATTCATAATATAGATTTTCCCATCATAGAATTTATAAAAAAGCGGGATTGAGGAAATAATTAATGCTAAAATAACTGATAAAATTTCGAAAATCTTTGTATCGAAATTCTCTTCAAAACCTAACGTTATTATTTTCTTGACTAAAGAAATCCCTGAATATTTCTTCTCACTTTCTGAATAGAAAGTCTTCCCATTAATTTCCTTATCATTTTCAAGGAGTTGTTTCTGAACATTTCCTTCTAGATCTCTAATGAATTTCACTTGAAAAAGACTCACATCAATGTCATTTCGTGATATCACAGCCAAAAGTTCTTTCATGATATGTTTCTTTAGGTCGTTTTTATCGGTCTTATATAAAACTATGGATTCGGAAATGATATCATTCGTAGTTAAATATTTTTCATGAAGAAACTTGATTTTCTCATCGCTCATTGTCGCATATTTTATCGATAAAGTCCCTATCCAAAATATCACACTGATATATATAGTATATAGTTCGCAACCATAAAGAAAACCATTAGGTAAATAGACTATATATAATATAAAACTCAAAAGTATCATCAAATATTCAAGAGTTTGAGTTAAAAAGAAGTAATTCCAAGCGAAAAAACTAAGATTCGATAAAATTGGCATTCCCCTCCAATAATAAAGTATGGGGAATATGGCTGGACCCAAAAACAGATAATAAAGAAAATGATAGAAAAAAAAGAGAAAGAACTTTTTAAAGGAAAATCCGAATTCGCATTCAATGATGTCCTCGAATTTCTCCTGTATAGGCTTCTTTATTTCCGAAAAATAGGTCATTTTCGGTAGGTTTTGATAGGACGAAAGCATGATGTCCTCAGGTTTCATAAAGAAAGTGACCTTTTTATGATCTTTATCTGAATTCCTTGGAAGATGATCCTTTGAGGAAATGTTTTTGAAGGTATTGTCCAATGTTTCTTTTGATAAATTGGCGAATGTTGACTCTAATTTTAACAAAGTTGGCTTGGAATCAAGTTTTGGTTGTTGATTGTTGTCTTTTGGTATATTTAAAACAACATCTTCTTCTGCAGTGCTTTTTTCAAAACCATGGGGAGGCTTATTTGGAATTGACATTATTGATTTCTGAAAGGTTTGATTTTTAAAAATCGAATATTTTCCCTTAAATCAAAGAACATTCATTCAAAAACTATTGAATTTAAAAAAACTATATAAAAATTCAAAAATTCCCATTATGTTGCAGGAAATCTATTATAACGAGTTGCCTGAGCTAAAAAATCCTTTAAAAGGTAAATTTTCGATCCAAACAAAGGAATGGCGTGAAAAACGACGAAAAGACCTTGAACAGAAGCTTTCTTCAAATCTTACGCATTACGACACAGTTGCGACCAAGAAAAACGATTACCTCTGTTTATTTGCTTTAATAGGCATAATACTCCAAATAACCCTGCTTCTAATTGATTATGATTCCGATGCCCGTGTTTATGTCCATACAGAACAATGCTATTATATCAAATATATGATTTCCGGCTCAACTCTCATATTGATTCTCCTCCAAATCAATTATTATCATGTCTTAGCCATAATTGAGGATACTAAATGGGGCTTTCCAACTATTTGGTCTGGCTTTTTTAATAGTAGCTTGATTTATAAGGCAGCAGGAGAGATCATAATATGTGTAATTCATCCTTTACCAGGTTTCGGGCCAGAATATGATGTAATAGGCTTATTGATGATATTCAGAGGGTTTTTGTTCTTCAGGTTCTTGAAATATCATAGTCGGATTTTTAGACAAAGAAATCGGATTTTGAAGGATAACATCTTTTTAAGGAGGAAAAGACCCATTTATGGTTGGAAATTAGTGATGAAGATGTATTTTTATACACATTCTTTGACCACGGTGGTAATAGTTTATACTGCAATTTTGTTGATAGGAGCCTTTTTCATTCATATTGCTGAGAGGGCCAAAAATGATCAATTGAATTCCTATGGAAATTCGTTATATTTTACCATAGTTTCAACAGCGAGTATCGGTTATGGAGATATTGCCCCCAAAACGAATTTAGGTAAAGTCATAGATTGTTCTTTTGCTATTATTGGCATAGTTACATTATCTTTCATTGTTTCAATGGGAGATAAAGCTTTAAAAATGAGATCGGTGGAGCTTTTCTCAGTGGAATCGATGGGGGTTATGATCTTGGATTCAAAAAGGTCGAATATCTCTGCTGTTTATATTCAAAGTTTCTGGAACTTAAGGAAAATCATGAAGAAATATGGGAAATGGCCTTATAATTCAGAAGAAGCAGCGACTCTTAATATTTTTCAACAGAGAATTGTGGCTGTTTTGATTGGAAGAATTAAGGATTCATCGAGGTCCATGCATCGATATAGAATCAGACAGATGGCATTAAGCACTTTTTATAAGAAAGACAAGGAAGAGAAGAAGGATAAAGGGAAAAATGAGAATAAGGATGAAAAGGATGAGGAAAAGAATAGCATAAAGAAACGGGATTCGACAAAATTGAGAGATGATAATACTAAGGAAATTGAAAGGAAAATCAGAGAAAGGAAAAATATTAGTCTGATAAAACAGGGATTTAACTTAAAATGATGAATTTAATGAGGAAAAATATCATTTTTATTCTTTTTTAGACCAACATAACTCATGAAAAATCTGGTAAATTTATAAATTTACATTAATACATTTAGGTCATTTTTTAATCAGAAAGTTAAAAACTTATTAACGACTTAATATATTGGGTATTTATAGGGAAACTTACCAACAAGCTGCTTTAAAATTGTATCAAATCCAACAAAGAGGAAAGAAAAATTTTTAACAATGGAATTTCTTTTAAGAAGTTGCATGATAAACCCGATTTTTTAAATTTCTTAGTTTTGTAATCATCCAATATTCTCCATTCCATTCTTTTTGTTCTCCTAATCCAATGATAAAACCAAAATTTCTTTTATTTTTTGATAATAAATATCAACCAATTTCTCCATTTTCATCATAAAAGGATCTCCACCACCAATCTGGATGCCTTGAAGTGTCCCTTCTTAATTTATCCATTTCGACCAAAAACCTTGATATTATTGAATAATGCCCAAAAAAATCAAAGCAATTTTACTCATGATTGAAACACTGCGACATCGTTTCATATTCCTCTTGACAATTAAAACTAGTCCAAAACAATCCGTTTTCTTTTATTATAAAACAAATACTAAACCATTTCAAATAATATGAATTCACTTTTTTCACATTCTTGAAATACATCGACATCCTTATGACATTTCCTCCTGGCAATTGGATAAGCATCATTTCTAAGGTCATCTTCTCTCTTGCCTCTTAAAATGTTTAATTGCCAAATTGTCGGTTTGGGAGAACGTGTTTTAATGACATATTCTGGTTCTGGATCTAGTTTATCCTCGGGATCGATTTTCGGCATTTTTGATTTATGAGCCCCCATTGATAAAACTCGAAAATAAGAATATCCAAAGAAAAAAAACTAAACTTGATATAATTTTTAATTCAGGTTTTAAAAACACAAATTTAATCATCAATAAACATTCTGAAAAAATTCAAATAATTTTTTAATTTTTCCTCCCGTTTCTGATTTTTTCATTGAGATCCTTTATCGAATAATTCATCCAGAAAATCTCCTCCTGTTCAACAGATAAATTGGCGTCAGTTTCTTTATAATTGGGTAGTTCGTGGATCTCTTCATTTTCACTATATTCTGTAATTGGGAACTCTTCTGCCACCACCAATTTACTCATTGTATCAGTTGTTAGACCAGATTCCATTAGGACATTCCTTTCACGAATGTTTGATTTTACATTGGCATTGGTGTTGTTTTTGCTTGTTAAATTAAAATCACTTTCTGTGAGAACGTTTTCATTCATGCATTTACTAAAAATTAAAAAAAAAAATATTTTTTGAAAAAAAAATAGTTATTTTTACGATATTTTTGAAAGCAGATTTTCTATGTTTTTCTCATTTTGACTAAAATAAAAAATAATGTTAACAAATAAAAATATTTGGCTGTTACTTTTTTCTGAGGCTTTTTTGAGGTTGCCTGTTTTCTGGGGAAATGTTTTCTTTATTTTCAGGCATAAGGTTAGCAAATAACTCAAAATATTTCAATTTATTGATTTCCTTTTGTTTTTCTTCTAAAATTTTTTCCACGATGTTTTTTTCTTCGATCAATTGATTTATTTGTTTTTGATGTTCTTTTTTCGATCTAAAAATCTCATTTTGGAAATCATTCTTCAGTAGATTTATCATATTTTCATAATTTTGAATAAGGAATTTTTCCTTTATTATAAAAATGGAAAAAATTACATAAAAATTGTATTACATTCACTTTGTTTTGCGGGTTGTTTTGGTTTTTGTTAATAACCAAAGAGTTCAACATTTCAATTTCTTGTTCCTTTGCCTCTAATTCCTTTTGAAAAGCATCTTTTAAAGTTCTCACTTCTGATTCGTAAAACTTTCATATCATTATTTGTTATTTATCTGAAATATAAAAAAGTCAATACGTTTATTTTTTCTTCATATTCTTGTTGGTGGTATTTTTGAAAATTTGCGATAGTTTTTTGATTTTCCTATATTTTTTATAATAAAGGTGATGATTATATTTTGGAAAGGAAAGTGAAACCTTGATCAAGCTGGAAATAGTTCCATGCAATCTCTTGTTTTCTTCTTTTAGAATTTCGTTTTCCTTTTTAAACAAATCAGTTAAAACAAAACATTTAAATTTACATGTTTCAAACTGTCCAAATATTGGGAATTTCCTTTATTTTCGCTGTTATAATTTTCGATGGGGCAATCCATATCTTCTAAATTACTTTGTGTGTTTTTTGAGCTGTAATCCTCATTAGAGCAGGTTTTTCTTGAACAATGGTTCGATTTGTTTTCTTCAAATAGATTATTTTCCAAAACATTGGCCTCTTTATCAATAAGATTAGTTCCTTTATTTTGATTTGGATTTTGAGTCAAATCCTTTCTGAACTCATCTACATGGGAAATTTGAGAGGCATTGAGTTCTTTGTGGGAGATCATGGAAGAATTGGAGCTGAATTTCGTCGAATTTTGGCTTTTTTGCAATAGAGAACTGATTTCGTTCTCGTTTTTTGATCCTCTCATCTTTTTCTTCAGGTTTCTTATTGAACTCCAAACATCAATTGCACCATTATCGGATTTGTCTCGTGAAGACATTTTTTCTAGGTTTTTTTAAAAATTTAAAAAGTTATCTAACTATTAATTTTTAGCTTGTTTAACAGAAACTCAATAAATCAAAAAATTACATCAAAATATTAATTAATTCAAATATTTTATTTCTTTTGGCTGTTGAGGCTTAAAAAGTTGGTTTTATTGATAAGTCCTTGCAGGATCCCTTGATCAATAATGAACACTGTGGAAATTCCCAAATTTATAAAGAGAAAATGAAGCTTGCATAAATTCATCATGGGATTTATTGTCAACG
>Ga0302140_10011960_pt1 | contig 10660 bp, 13 predicted proteins | sample I_Bog_E1_1_FD_202095 | JGI IMG/M metagenome (GOLD analysis project Ga0302140, IMG submission 202095) | Peat permafrost microbial communities from Stordalen Mire near Abisko, Sweden - I_Bog_E1_1 | ecosystem: Environmental > Terrestrial > Soil > Wetlands > Peat | place: Sweden: Abisko, Stordalen...
AACATAAAAAAAAAAACATTATTTTTGGAAAAATAAATAATGTATATAACTTATTTATTTACAATTGAATAATACATTAACATATAAAAACCAAAACAATATTTTTAAAACAAATTTTTCACTAAAAAATTTTCCTTAAAAAAAGCAATAAACTAAAAACATTTGAAACTTGCACATCGGTCAATGAGCAGTGTGGATGTCACTTTAACAAATAAACAAAAAAGAATAAGTGTTCAAAATAGCAAAACAAAAAATGAAATCGAACTTCCAATAAATATGAATGATGAAGTTGAAAAGAAACAATTATCCCAGCAAATAGGGATCGATTACGATTTTGAGAAGGAAAAATATAATTGGTTTTTATCCCAAGTATTGAGAAAAAATATTAAATAAATTGACTTGTTTTTAACAGATTTCTACTCTTGAATTACCTTTCGGATGGTCCAAAAAAGAAAAAAATGAAACCATTTACTATTATAATAAGCAATTGAAAATGAAATCAGACAAACATCCAAATTTGGGAAGATTTCGACTAATTTTCCAAGAAATTCTAGAGTAAAACTTTGTCTCTTTAATAAGTATTGATGACCCACCCAATTTCTAAAGCGATGAGCAAAAAATGGCTTCTAACGATCCCGATATGCCAAATATCTTTCCTTCTGCGGCAATAAAACTAGACGATAAGAATTTAAAGAATAGACCCAAAGCAGCAACCGCTTCCAAAAGCATAAATATTCAAATAATTTTCATGATTTTTTATCTAGATATTAAAGATGTAAAATTGGGATCGATTCTTCCTGTTGAACTTTTCGAACCAGGGAGAAATAAAGACAGATATCAAACTTTAAAAAAGGAGTTGGAAAACAAGAAACAAATTGTTGGGTTTAAGGAAGCGAGATTCATTTCTTTGGAGGAATGTGAAAATATTCTGGAAGCAACTCTGTGCTATTATCAAGACCTTTATGGAAAATATATTACCAGTGTTCCAAGAGAATTAGAATTCTTATACGACCATAACCAAGTCTTTAAAAATTAAAATCGGAAAAGATTTTATTAATCATTATAGATCTCCCCGGCCGAAATATTCAATTCCATTAAAATTCTCAATATGAGCACCACAAAAGATCATCATTTATTTTGGTTTGATTCACATATACATTAGCATATAATTAAAAAATATTATAGGCTGGCAAAATTGTTTACGATCATTCCTTTGCCAAATTATTGGAAAAAAAACTTTAATTATAATTATAATCAGGAAACATACATCAATTTAGAGGAGAATATAGAAATCCCTGTCCATCCAAGTTGTAAATACATTACAGATCAAATATTGTATCACAAAACCCAAAACATCAAAAATACCAACAACATTTTCGACCTCAAAAGAATGAAATTCCATGATAAGTTGAATAGACCATATGAAATGGATATGGTGGCGTTTATAAACGAATGCAATAATGAAAATAAAGAAGACAAGAGAAATATTTATAAGGTCATTAATCTCGCATTTAATGAAGATGCCAATAGAGATGAAGTCACAGAAGCAAATTTAAGAAATTCAATGTTCGATTTAAATAACAGTAAATAATAATTGCATCAACTATGTATTTTTATTTATTTATGTTTAAGATCTTAAAGATCGCATTTTGATCACAATTACAAGGCAATGTGGGCTAGAACTCAAAAGCAATCTCCATTTATTATGTAAACTTTTTTTTGTTATCATTATAATTATTTATTTTTTGGAAAAAAAAAGCCTTGATTGAAGATTTTGTGAAATCCAAAGAAAAAAATGATACATGGTTTTTTCGAGGAACTCCCACTGGTAATTTGAACTTAAAAAAAAAAATTTTTAAATTGAATAAGGTGATTTTTATTGGATAAGTCATCAACTAAAAAAAGCATCAAAGGTTTATCCTCATGTTGAAGAATTAAAATCGTATGTTTTAGCTTATAAACAAGAGTTTGAAAGGCTAACAAAAAACACCCATAAATTTTTGAAAAATGACAAAATGTTAAAAACAATTTTTTTGAATTCTAAGGAGGATGATTTTAAGGAAATTTTGAAAAAAGAAATGATTCGTTTTACAGAATGGTATATGAGCACCCTTATTCAGAAAAGAGAACCTGAGATTCAAAAATCCATGAAATCTTCGATGCAACTGAGTCAAGGTGAAGCGAAGTTAAATGAATTAAAATCCCAAACAAAAATTGGATCTCGACAATTTCTTGACAGAGTTATCGATAATGCAGGCATTTATGATGCGACCACATTTGCAAGTTTATTGGGACTTCCAAAAGAAGAGTTAATCAGTGATGACATATTAAATTTGATAATGTATTGCTCATTTGATCTTGAAATAAATTGCAAGTACTTAAATAAAATATTAAAATTAAATCTTTATTTATTTATTTTAAACCATAGTCACAAAAGTGAATTAAAGATTTTCAAATCTTCAGGTTTAATCCTATATTAATGAAATTTTTAAATAATTTGTTTAGAAAGAATTATTTACAAAAAAATAAAGGAGAAACTCAAAAAACAAGTGAAAGATGTTGGTCATTTTCGGAAAATAAGCTCAAATGAAGATGATTTTGATTTAAAGTATGATAGTGACTCAATCAAAAGTACTGAATCGATTCATGAGGCCAGAAGAAAAATCGAAAACCCTCGGAAAATAATCAGTTTATTAAATAGTCTTAACCAGATAAATTTAAACGATCCCATTGAGAAAGCTGAATTCTTGAAAAACATGATAGATTTTGAAGAAAAATATGGCAAATTGGACGAAGAGGAAATTATTGAAGAAGGGCACACTTCAAAAAGATCTAAAGATAGTAATTTAAACACAGATAGACAAAAAAATCAGGATAAAAAATCTGAATTGCCGGAAGAAAAAAAAAATGGAGAAGAAATTAAAAAAGCTGTGATTCCAGAAGTCTCTACTAATAAACAGGAAGAGATTGTTTTAAAACAAGATCTGAATATTTTAGAAAAGTTGGATAATTTAAAGAAAAATTATGACGAATTTATGAATATTGAAAATGTGGCACTTGAAACGATTTCTCTAGAGCAGAATCAACATGAATTAGAAATTAATAGGAATATTTTGCAGGAAAATATAGAGAAAGATTTGCTTTTCTTGACGAACCCTGCTGATCTATTAAAAACAGATTCCTCAAAACGGACAGGACACACTAATAGTACACCGAAAGAAGAGGCTCAAACACAAAAAACATTAAAATCATGGGAAACTCAAGGAAATAAAGAGAATTCTATTCACGAAAAAGAACCAAAAGCAAAAAATGAAAAAATTGAGAAAATAATTGAAAATTCTGAAAAACAGAAGGAAAGTGTGCCTTCGCATAAAAAAGATAAATCAATTTCAAGAATTCAGGAACAGGATTCAAAAAAGACGAAGGAATCTTTCCATTCAAAAGCTTCCAAAATCTCGAAAAACTCAAAAGATTCAAAAGTAAATTTAAACAAGGAAGAAAATAAAGATTTTCCTGATGAGACGGATAAAAGTGAAGACCAGAGTCAGAAAAATGAGAAGACCGGTAAATCTGAGCAAAAAAATGTAAGGAAAAGCTTAATGGGCACCAAACCAGCAATGACAAAGGTTGCAACCAAAACTGAAATTCATTCCCCGGGACAAAAAATAAAATCAGCCGGATTGAAAAAGAAAGAGGAAGGAAAAGCTGAAGAATTAGAAGTGAAGGAAAATTCGACAGGAAAAGAAGAGATTTTCCAAAAAACGGAAGAAAATGAAGAAAATGAAGAAAAGGATGAAAAAAAAGAACACAAGAAAAATAAAAGCAAGGACATAACTTCAAAGAGTAGGAAAAAAATGCCGACTCTTGACTTAGATAGTATTATAAAGAAAGAGAAGTCAGAAAGGGAAATTAAAATTGATGGTGAAACTGAAGAAAACGAGCAAAATGTTTCAAAACTTGAAGGAAGCTATGATAATTTGTCAAAAACATCAGAAGAAGAAATGAACAAATTGAATGACGTAAAGGAAAAAAGACAGACAATTTCAGAAGAGACTGAAAGAAAGGCACCCATGGGAACTATTTACTCTTCAAGAAATGAATTTGATTCTTCAAAAAATCTGGAGGATGACTATGAAATGATCGAAGAGGATATTTTAGATGAAGATTTGGAAGTTCTAATCAAGACATCTGAAAAAAATGAAGTTCTGAATGAATTTAAGACTGAGGAAGCGAAGGAAGAAATGAAAAATGTAAGACAAAAACTCATCAAAAAGCTTGAGAAAAAATTTGGTAAAAAAAATCTTCAAAAAAAACTCAAAAAAATTGAAAAAAACATTGAACAGGCTTCAAAGATAGAAAAAGTTAAAATTGTTTTAATTTTTTTAAATTTTCTTGATCTTGATTTTTAGAAAAAAACGGAACAAGGGGTGGAGCAACCAGATGTTCAATTTTCTCAACTTGACCTTTTAGAAAATAACCTTTTTGACAATTTTTATAAATCTAAAGATGGGAATCTCGTCCCCACTGTCCCAAAAGATATGAATACTTTTGGTGAGATTTTTAAAAGAAAATTATTTGAAAAATTGGGAATCAATGAAAATGAAAAAAGCTTCGTTTTGACAGAATTTGGAAATAAAATGTGGGAGATTAAAAAAAGGTTAAATAATCATATGAGCTATTTGAAAAAGAAAATGTTTTTCGAGAAAATTGACGACTTATTTATGCAAGTTATTATTGAAAATAAATTGACGGACCTAAAAATTAATTCCAAATCGGATAAAAAGAAGCTGATGAATGCTTTGGTTTTTCTAAAACCCTTTATTTTTACAAATATTTCAAATAACAATATGATTTTCGATGGCATAAAAATACTATATGTATCAAAAAACACTAGAAATCCGGGGTCAATGAAAAAATTGAGAAGTTTGATGAAAAAAATAAAAAAAGGACTTTCTCAAATAATCATTGACAGCATCAAAAACATTTATAATAAACAAAGATATAATTTCCAAATAATTGATGCTTTTCCTGCGGATAGATTGAACCTAAATTCTAAAATTGCTTATAACAATGACATAAATGATTCTTTTTTAAAAACACGGAACAATTTAAATCAGGTCAAAGAAGAACATCAATTCTCAGATCTTAATATGAGAAATACAAAAGAAGACAAATTTAAAAGTGTAGATTTTGATATACCCAACAAAAAGTTAATAGAGTTGCCGAAGACAAATATAAAATTTCCTATTCAGATGAATAAAAACATCAAAACTTCAACAGAATTGAATTTCCACAAGCAGAGTGAAAAACAAAAAAGTTGCATAAATTTAGATAAAATTTGCTATTTTTATTTGGACCGATTGAATCTTTCAGGTAAGAGATAATTTTACATTTATCCCAAAAATTTATAGCAAAACAAAAGGAATATTTTTTATATTATTTGTCACATCTTTCGGATCCTTTCATGTTTGACCACACTATTACAGATAACATTCTTCACATAAACGATAGTATTCTTTTTTTAAAAAAACAATTTAACTTTTTAATTATAATTATAAGATGTCACTCCTCATCATGTCTATAAAATGAGCAAGAGAATCGGTATTAATTTGATAGAAAATTATGAGATTGATTTGGTGTGGATTGCTTATATCATGTTAATTTATCCCCTTCCCGGTGATTCCATTATAAAACGATCTTTTTCAGGTGATTTCTAAAAAAAATAATTTTCATATTAAGAGAGTTTTGATTTTAGACAAAAGCCCAGAATATTATGAGTTCGTTTGCAATCTTCCATTAAATGACCACCCTGGAGATGTTTATTTCGCGAAGGTTTTAGAGTTACATAGAAGAAAAAGAACTGCTTTCATGAATAATCACAGTGGTGGGCAGAAATTTCAAATAGCGATGTCTTGGCTCAAATTCTACCAAAAAAACTTTTACTTTTACAATTTCTACTCTGATAAATCTGAGCCTCACATTCCTAAATTATATGAAGAATACATTAAGTTTATTAGAAAAGTCTTCAAGAAAAAGTAACCAATACGAAAAAAAAGGGAAATTTAAAAATTTTAATAGATTGAATGATCAAACGAGAATGCAAAAAGAAGCATTTACTATCACATCAATTTTAGAGGTAAATTAATTCAGAAAAAACTGGTTAATTTTTATAATTGTTTTAGTTGGATAGATTTACAACTTTATGAACATAGGCAAGAAACATAAAAAAAATTAACTTATTATTGCGACTTTTAAAAATATGATTCAAACTTCGTGAAATTTAATTTTCTTCTCAAAACAAAATCTGCATGATGGAATTTGTATCTAAATGAGTTATTTTTAGTTCGAGATTTTGGATTAATAAAAATAAATAAAATTTAATACTTTCTTTTTTTTGTGTTTTTTGATTCTTCAGAACAGTTCTCACTTGAATTTGAACTGATTTCGATTTTCGCCTTATCTTCAAATCTTTCTTGAAAATATAGAAGTTCTATTTCGTTGACTGATTCAGAGACTTGTTTAATCATTTTTTTTCTAAATATTTGTTTTTTGATGGTTGCTAAATAAATAATATTTACATGTTAGTCAAACTTTCATTTTGATCTTTCGAACCATTTTTGAAATAAGAATTTATGAGATTTTTTTGAGGTTGGAACTTTGGGAAAGAGTTTGCAGGAAGTTGTTTGAAATATGATTGAATACTCATTTCAACAGTTTATCTAAATGTTTCGGTGATTTATTTTGAAATTCTTTTTTAAATATTTGTTTGAGCGGCAGAAAAAATAAATAAGAATTTTTTTTAATATTTTATAGAAAATTTCTGAATTTATTAATGACGCTGTATATTTTGAACATTATTTTTCGCATAATATGTATCTAAAAATTGTGCTACAAGTCCCTGATCTGGAAGATATTGCTCGAAAAGTTTTTTGGTCTTTAAGTGCAAAAAATTGTTAATATTAAAAAATATGAAAGAATAAAATATAATTTACTTTTGAAGGTATTAAATTATCTCTCATATAAATCTCTTTAAGTTCCTTTCTGAAATAAGGAGATCCCTTTATAAATTTGATAAATTCTTCAAGTTTATCATTTTTGATTTTGTTATTTATCCAAAATAAGTATTGAAAGCTTGCGTTAAAAGAATTGATTTTTTCGACATCCCTAAATAATATTCATTTTAATAAACTTAATCTCTGTATTTATAATACTGATAATATAATGCGATCAAATGGCTTTGTTGTATTATAGTTTCAATGATAAAATTGATATGATCGTAGGTTTCTCGGGTTTCTTGAAGATAAACAAACTGGGTAGCTGCTGATTTTTCTTGGTCAAAAGATCTGGGGAACAACTTTACTAATTTGGCTAATTCTATTTCGTGTCTTTCTTTCTCGACGTTTTTTTTCACAATTTCTTTTTCCACAGAGATTTTTATTTCAAAACAGAACTTTTTCCTAAAAAATATATTGATTCTTCATGAAAACTATAAGCTCTGAAACTTTACAAATTTTTCTCGAGATTTTCTTCCTTGGATTTTGTTTTCCCTGATGCACATACTCCCATTATATTCTTTTTTGGTCCGAAATCAAAAGACAAAATAATTGAAAAAAAAAATTTAATTTTGATTTTTGTTAAAAAGCTTTGAATGAAAAAAAAATTTTGAAAAATTTAAATTTATAACATTTTTTTATTTAAATTAGATATTATAAAAAAAATCAGATACTAAATTTGAAAATAATCACTCCTTGCAGAATTCCAATGACCGCCTTGAAGTTTTTCCTTTTAAGTTTATTCGTTCTCTCATGCCTTACTGATGATCGTGTGAGAATTGAGATGTATACTGAATCGCTCTGTCCTGATTGTATTCAATTCTTGTCAACCAGCGCGGTCACTGCATTCAATACCAAGGACTTTGCTTTAATCGCCGACATCTACTTATATCCTTATGGCAATGCTCGTGAATCACAATCTGGCTCCAAATGGGTTTTCACCTGCCAACATGGAGATAATGAATGTGTGGGAAATTTAATGGAAAGTTGTGCTCTTAATTTGACTGGAAAACAAAACGGTTTGGCTTTCGTTTTGTGCGTAGAAGCAAATTTGGATAATTATTCTCAAGATTTCACTCAAGCTGGAACCTATTGCGCTGGACTTTTTGGAGTGAATATGAATGATGTCAATGACTGCATGCAAGGAGATTTGGGTAATCAAATTCAACATGATATTGCTGTCCAAACTGAAAATTTGCAACCATCTCATCAATATGTTCCATGGGTTGTTGTTAATGGTGCTCATGACACCAATGTTGAGAATCAAGTCCTTAGTGATATGCTGACCTACGTTTGCCAAAGCTATCAAGGAAGCGTCAAAATTGATGCATGCTCCCAAAAATTTTTGCCTCTATAATTATTTAAAGAATAGAAAGAATAATTAAAATGCCTTTCAAATTTCTGAAAAATTTAAGGAACTAATTAAAAAAATAAAAACGGATAAATTAATATTTCATATATAAAAAGTTCGTAAATATTATGAAATATAAAAATGTCCAAATATTTAATTTTTTTCATTAATCTTCTTTTATTTTCGAGGTGCTATGCTGATAAGTTGAAAATTGAAATGTTTACAGAATCTCTCTGTCCTGATTGTATGGGCTTTTTAACAAAGAGCTTCAAGACTGCGATAAATACAAAAAATATCGACCTTTTAGCTGACTTTTCTCTTTATCCTTATGGTAATGCTCATCAGTCACTTGCAAAGAAAAAATGGGAATTTAAATGTCAACATGGAGCTGAAGAATGCTCTGGAAATTTGATGCAAAATTGTGCATTGAATCAAACAAATTTTAAAAATGGAATCAATTTTATAGTTTGTTTTGAAGAAAACATTCTATCCTTTAATAAAGATCTTGATCAAACTGGGCAACATTGTGCTGATGACTTTAATCTAGATTTCTCTGAGATCAAACGCTGTATGGGTAGTGATTTGGGAAACATGGTCCAACATGAAGTCGCTGTAAAAACAGAAAGTTTACAACCACCAAGAGATTATGTTCCTTGGATTGTTGTTAATGGTCAGCATGATACTAATATTGAAGATCAAATTCTTCAAAATATGGTGGGATACATTTGCAAAAATTATCAAGGGGATGTTAAGATTGATGCTTGCCAAAATAAAAAGAATTTCTTAAAGAACATCTAATATTCGCATAACTTAAAAAACTTATTAAATTAAATAAAAAAAAAAATAAAAAAAAAATCGTTTGTGAAAAATTATACAAAGCTGCAACAATTTAAAAAATTGGAAACAATAAATTGGTAAGTTTTGTCTTTATTGAAACAAATTACAAATGAAATTATTAAAAAATATTTAAAAAACCAAAGCAAACTTTAAGTTTAATGATTATTTTTCAAAAGCTTTAAATCCAAATTTTTTATATTTTTTAAGACTAATATAAGATTCCTTGCACTTTTTTATTTTCCCAAAGCAACATTTTTTCAAATGATCTCAACTGGTTTATAAAACCACTATTTGGGTAAATCTGTCTTCTCCTTTCCCTGACTAAACTTAAAGCCTTCTTGAAGCTCATTCCATAGAATTTCATCAAATAAGCAATTGTTATCGTCACGCTTCTCGAGACCCCAGCATAACAATGTATCAAAATGTTAGTTGTTCCTTGGTATTTGTTAATAAATTCAAAGCATTTTTGAAAGTGCTTGCTCAAATCAAAGTTTTCTATATCCGAAGCCATTATTTTGAGATGTGCAACTTTCACATCTTTGCTTTTGTAAGGGAGTTCCAATTCTTCTGCAACTGTTAGAACTGCAGAAATGTTGAGATTTTGTAAAAGTTGTAAGTCTTTAGCAGCGTTGAAATTGCCGAGGTAAATGCCTGCAACGTTGTTTTCGTTGGGTTGAATTATGCAGTTGATGTCTTCAAATTTTAATTCAGGCTCCAAATTTTTCCTATAACTTTCAATGGAATGCGCCTTTGTGAACACCATTTTGTTGTTTTTGGTTTTCGGGGTTGAAAAAATTTGTTCGTCGATATTCTCTTTCTTGTTTAAATTAATGTTTTCAGTCCTATTTATCATATTTGTTAAATCTTTTAACACATTGCTTTCTGTTTTAAGAGAGTTCATCGGTTGTGAATTCAAAGCATTTGGAAATAACTGTGACAATATTGAACCGATCGTTTTTTTATCCAATATTGGTCGATTGAGTGCAAAGGCATCATAAGCTTTCACAAAATCGTAGTTAAAATTCTTCATCAGGAATGCAATCAAAATTATGGGACTTAGAGTCTTTCCATCAGAACAAAAGACCAAAAGGTTCGTTTTGCGTTGGTTTTTCTCCAAAAACTTCAAGCAAATCTCCAAATAATTGGACATGATGGAGGACTCTTCCTTCTCCAAAGGAATCATCAGATTAAACTGGAAATCTTCAAATGGAAATTTCGTATTTAGGGTTTTGGAGAAACTGAGAAATCCATTGATTTTTCGTTCTTTCACAGCGGAAATATCTAAAGACTCAAAATTGCCGATGAAAATATTGCCGTAGTTCTGATCGGAATTTTGGATTACAAGGGTGATGTGCTCATTTTCTATTAAAGCTTTAAATATAAAGTTCAAAAAAATTGGAAATTACGTTTAGTTTTCTCT
>Ga0302140_10011961_pt1 | contig 10659 bp, 6 predicted proteins | sample I_Bog_E1_1_FD_202095 | JGI IMG/M metagenome (GOLD analysis project Ga0302140, IMG submission 202095) | Peat permafrost microbial communities from Stordalen Mire near Abisko, Sweden - I_Bog_E1_1 | ecosystem: Environmental > Terrestrial > Soil > Wetlands > Peat | place: Sweden: Abisko, Stordalen...
AAAACGCTCTATCTATCCATAAAAAAAAAGAATATTTTTTTTGCTTACTATGAAAAATAAGGCCTTAGCGACAGTACTTTTGGATTGCCCTAAGTAGATTTATCCCAACGGGAAATTAGATGGTAAATTTTTTTTAAATAAAAAATGAATTCTTTCTCTTTTTCTGTTTAGATTTATTTCATTTAACGATCGAAATGGTAAGTCCTTATTTAAATAAACAATTAATTTTTTTTGGTTTTCTATTGAGGCTTATCTTTACTAACAATTGCACGATAAGTTAAAATTAAATTGAAAATATTTTCTTTTCTTGTTTCTATTTAGTTTTATTTCAATTAATAACCGAACAGTGAGCTTTCGTTTAAGTAAAAAACGGAATTCTTTTTGTTTTTATATTTAGATCTATCTCAATCAACGATTACCTGATAAGTTTGTTAAAATACAAAATAAATTCTTCTTCCTTTTATATTTAGGTTCGTCCTAATAAGCAGTTGTACGGTAAATTTCTATTTAACCCCTTACGACCGGATGCATAAACCACTTAGTTACAACATCTTCTTCTGTGCATCTTCCATTTCTGTTGGCTGAAAAAAATTCTTAGATAAGAATATTCCTCCTTTTATATCTATTGTTTTTGCTGTGACAAGAATCGACCAAGTGTATTCTTTTAGAATGAAAGTCCGTCCACATTTAGAAGATCGATGTTGCCAAATGGCAACATCTGGCCGTAAAGGGTTAAATAAAAGATAATAAACTTTTTTTATTTTTTTTATTCAAGTTCATTCCAACCAACAATCGAATGGTGAGTTTATATTTGAAAATATAAAATAACTTCTTTTTTATATTGAGATTTATCTCGATTAGCAATAGAATGGTGAGTTTTCACTTAAATAGAAAATAAATTCTTCTTTTTGTCTATTTAAGATCGTGTCAAAAGCAAATGGCGGTGTGTGTTGGAAGTCAATGAAATGGTTGATGTTTCAAAAGTAGAAAGCAGTCTGAAGGACTGTAATTGTAAATGTGGCTTTGTAGATTGATTTGAAGCTATCGCAGCAGTCAATCTCGTTTGCCACAGATTAACTGCATAATTTTGTCTATCGATGTTTTCAAAAAACCAATGGAACTCCACTTATTATAACGAATGGACTGATTTTTCTCCGGACAGAACCATTTTTTGGAGGAGAAAGTAAAGGTTCCAGGACGAACCAGATTTTGCTTGAACCTAGAAAGGTTCTGAAAATGGTACCCAAATCTAGAACCCTAAAAGGTTCAAGGTGACACAGATTTTTCTTACAGAGTACGTTTGAACTCACGTTCTTCTGAAGATTGAGATATTGTATCTGAGAGTTAATTATGTTAAACTAGCAGGCATAGAATTTTTAGAAAATAGATCTTGGACTAAGAACTCCATAAACTGTGCGTAAAGTTTTTGAAAATCCTTTTATTGGAAAGAAGTTCTCGCATATTCGCTAGTCATCGTCTTCTTCATCGTACCAAAAATGTTCAAAACTATAAACCAATCTATTCGGTTACTGATTACGGTCTATGATATTGATTCCATGGCATATATTTCGCTGTTAGAAGTTCCAAGCCAAGATCCAAATCAGAGTTATACCAATTACTTTCCTCATGTACAATACCATTAACAAACATACGTTCCTGGGTACTTAACAAAACCCGGCCGCTATTGTCGTCCATTTGACGAAGTTGATTAGCATAGCCACGTTGCATTACACTTGGCATATTATAAGAAATGAAGTACTTATCAGTTTTTATGGGTGTGTTTGATTAAAAACCTGGAACTGCTATGTTTTGCAAAGTACTTGTTTTCGACTAAAAAGAAGTAAGAAACTTGCGCGATTTAAAGATAAAGACAACCCAAAAATCGCAAGTGCTTTATTGACGTTATACGTACTGCACTAAAAAAAACATTGGGCACTCTACCAAACCTTTAAGGGTCCGCGCTCTTCATCAGAACTATTTTAGGTCCGGAGTAGCGTAAATGGATTTGCTGACACCTTTCAAAACTTATTTAAGCTCAGCAGATCACGTGGAATTTCGTTGTTATGATACGAAACTTGTGGAAGGTACTATAAACCATTTATTTTTGTTTCGTATATCATGTACTGATCCTCCGAAGGTTTGGCAATACGCCAAATAGTTCAACAAATTTTGTGCGAAACCTCTGGGAGTTCGTTAAGGGTCATAAACATTTAGTAGACCACATACAAAGCCCGAAGAGGCACTAAAACATGTTCCTCGGGTTGGTGGAAGTCCCACTAAACCATGAAGACCCAAATAAATGATGAAATGTTTTTGTAAGCATGATACGATGCCATTGATAGTTTTGCCAACTCTCTATTGGTTTGGCAGCTTTCATGCACATCCGTTGTAAGTTCTGTACTACTTTCTGGGGTTTGGTAGATTTTGTACGAAACTATGAAGGGTATGAGAGAGTGTAAAAAAGTTCCGTAACTCCGGCACAAAACCTTCGTGCAGTCTTTAAAGTGCATGATGATTCTATAGATTCAATGCAGAACCATAAACACTACTCTAGAGAGACCTAGGATGAGGTAGATTTTCTACGCGAAGGATAATAGTTTCGTAAGTAAGGCACTAAGCCCATGGCATTTACAGAAATATCTAAACTGTTCTATACATTTGATGCAGAACCATGATCAGTTTGATTAAGCATCTGTCGGTTTGGTAGCTTTTTTTGCAGAATCATCAGTAATTCTAGAAGCTATCCAATGGTTTTGTGTCTTTCATCGAGCACTAGCAATAGTTTTATCAACTACCATGCGGTATGGAAGATTTGCAACGAAACCACTGATAATTTCTCAAAGTATAAATAAGTTTAGTATGCTGCAAAAAATACCGATAGTTGTGTCAAACAACCCGTTGGCTTTCTTGGTGAAGTGCAGTTCGGCAGCTCCTTCAATCATTACTTGAAAGTTTTAACATATTTTCGACACAGCCATAGGTATCTGCTTCAATGAGCGGATAATATAAAATGTTTTGCACAAGACTCTAGATAATTTCAGAAGTGGTTGAAAAGTTTTGTAGCCTTCTTATAAAATCTTGTAGTTTTGATTGAATTCGAGTACGTCTCTCGCAATACGCAGTAAATCGTATATAGCTCAGAAAATAGATGACACTTTCTTTGTATCCTTTCTCACTCCGATTTCAATATCAACTAAAGTATTTGACTTTTCTATGAATATCTATTCCGGCAACAATATAGAAAAAGGTAGTAAATGGTCAGCTAACGATTTTCGTAGAAAAAACTTTAAAATACTTTGTTTCTAAACTTTTTGCCGCCACCTTACATATCTTTAACCGCACAAGACAAGGTGAGGGTGAGAAGGAAGTCCGTCTCACCTTCACCTTGTCTTGTTCGGTTAAAAATATATATCTGCAATAAGCGAGCAATTCCCGAACGGAATTTCGGAATCAGATCGAAGTGGCATCGGACGGAATCAGACGGAATTCCTAGCAATTCCCACGAATTCCATTCAATTCCAGAATCGGATGCTATTCTAGAATTGTTAGTAATTTCGTAATTAGAAGGAAGTCGATCGTTATCGCATTAGCCGAGTCACTTCGAGGATGCAGGAATTCCGGAATTGGATGGAATTGGTTCCGGGGCGGAACTGATTCCTGCAATGTGCAACATCGTGGAATAGGATGTATTCTCAATATGTTTGCAACTGATCGACACATTGAGTGTATCCACAAAACTTGAATTTGTTTATGTCAAAAAAAAGAAATTTGGATAACACATACCGAACAGTAAATGGAAATCGAACATGACTGATTTTTAATTTGATAGATAAATGATCAGTCACAATCATATAACCCATTTTCATCAAAAATAGGGAATTTAAAGAGTTTAGGAGAGGTATGATGTGGAATACTCATGAATTCTTTCACTTCCAAAATAATTTGTGAAAAGGAACATGTCTAAAGTGTACATCCTTCGATGGTACGTCAGACATTTACTTTATACATGTTGTATCATCATGAAAAACAGACATCAAATTCGAGTTCCTTATCCTCGAGTAAGTCTGATCAAGTTTATTACAGGTGTCTTGTTATATTCTGATATTTGGGATGTTATATTTTCTAATCCTGAACTCTAACTTGTTTGAACAAAACGAACAGATAAACATTGATGACTTTTAGAGTGCGATATTTATCCCTAAAGGAGTCCCTCTTTAACACATTCGCGACGGTATAAATATTGTTTTTTTCATAATTGGTGAGAAGTTCCATTTCTTTATTCATGACAGTTGTAATACTTCAGAACAACTTTTGTTAGTGTTTCTCTTGTCGATATGATCTGTAAACATTCCTTTATCAGTGGTAAAAGAACTAACTCCTTTGATCAAAATATGGCAGAGATATTCGACTTTTTCTGCACTAAAGGAACTTTTAGGCCATCTTGAGGGTGAGACTGACTGGTGGGTCTCATCGCCGTGAATGTGTTAAGAAAACGGAATTCGATGTCGTTCAGAAGTTTCGATTTTCTAAGCAAATTTAGTAGCGTGACCAGGTTGGGATATAGTTGAGATCACCCAAAACCATCATTATTTCAAAAAAAAAGTTTTTTTTCCAAACTCTATAATTTTAAACAGCTTCTTAAAATTTTTAGGGTCGTGTAACTACATATCTATTTCTACTTACGCTACTATTAGCAAATAATAGCATGTTAAATAAGCATTCACAAGTCCTCTACCGAGTATGAATAGATTCTATTACGTGAAATGTCTAAGAAACAATTATTTTCACTCAAGGATTGAATCAATTGATAATTTCTCAAAAACCATAACTCTCACTTATTACACTTACGATAAATAAACCAAATCAACGTGTAGTCGTTCGTCGGCCTCTCTCCGGTCGGTCACCTACGACTAGTCGTTTCCCTATGTGGTTTATTTTTCTGTCTACCATCTGTCACAATAGGTTTCTGACGAACACAACAACTAATTAACTCTAACATATTGATACGCAATCGAGAAACTTTCGACATTTATATAACATTTTGTAGTTTTCATCATGGATGTCAATTTCATTTTTTATTTTAACAAAACGATATGCTGCCAGACTCGTTCTCGAACGGGGACTAATTAAGTTCTTTGGGAAAACCATTAAAATCAGTTGAGACTCATTTCAAAACCATATCTTAGAACAACGTTTTAAATCAATGTCTAGTCGTTTCTATATTTAACTCCACTATATCGTTTACTACTACTTCAGCTCCGAAGCGAACAGATACATTTCATGTGAATTCCTCTCGAAAAGTTACTGAACATTTGTTAATACGATCACTAAAAAGAAACTAAAAAAGGAGAACTATTTAGTAAATTGCTACAAACGGAGTACATTACATTGCAGCCTACAAAAGATCTTCTTCTTCTATATTGAATGTTATCTTACGATTGATGTTTACAAAGATTCAACAACAGAATTTCAAGCGAACAGTTCGCTTTCTTTTTACAGATTCTATGTAGATGTTACCGAAACATCTGATGTGTAGTAATCAACAAGGAAAAATGTTTATCTGAGAACCAATCTCGAACACACATTCATCAAATTCGGCCATCCTTAACTCAAGCTTCACATAAGAACAGGTTCATGAAAAAAAAGTTAAGGATCAAAAAAGTATTTATTGACTTCGAATTTCCATTTTCCACACTTGATAAAGACCAGTAGTCAAGTTTTATAAGAAACTATGACTTATTCATTTACCATTAACTAATAATTAGCAATAGTGAGAAATTAACCTCAGATTTTAATTCCTACATAGCCAATTATCTGTGGCAGAGTTTTACTCGAAACAATTAATATTATTTATTAATTATTTGGTAAGACAAACTGAGTTTTGACTTACCGATGTCTAATTACCTTGGGCCAAACTTTATAAGAAAAATGATAAAACTCATTATAAATAGTTTATTAACTTATTATTAACCTCAAACTTGACCTCAGGTTCTAATTGTCTACACTCGATTACCCTTTCATAGAATTTTGTTTTAATAGAATATCACAAGTTTCTCATATTACTCTAGCCGACATCGTTTTCCAAATGGCTGTACTAGACAAACTTTAGAAACTGCCATTCGTATAAAAGTAGAAACTTATTTTATGTTATATGATTTTTTCTTCATTCTAGAAAACAAGTCGTTAGTTTGTTACAAAAGTCTGTTACCAGTAAAACCCCATTATTTTTAAAAAACTTTCGAAAACTAATGATACCAATTGATTTTTTGATCTTGAAAACCTTTGGCCAAACTAGATAAAACATCCTTTTCTCCATAAAAAGCCTTTCATTTGTGTAAAAAATGAAGAATATAAAAAAACCTGCTAGCGCAATCTCTGACGGGATTAAAAATGTGAAACACAATCTGTGACCTGTTGTAAGCTGTCAGTCATGGTCTGTGACATTGTAAATCGACTTGTGCTCTGTGACCTTTGATCTCTGCCAATAACGGTCTGTGGGGGGAGGACGGTTGGTGCGAATTTCTACGCCCATACGTCAACACTCAAAAGCTGCGGGGTGCAGGAAGCAGGTTGCAGGGTGCATGTTATGTATTCTATGTACCCTACAGCTAATTGGGAAAAGTTTCTTGTCTATACGAAGCTCCGGGGTGCAGGGTGTAGGGTGCAATCTATTCAGTATGTACCGTACAGTTATTCAGCTAAAGTTTCTTGTCTATGAGGCATTGCACGTAAGCCACGCCCAATATATGCATACCTTGCTCAATGACCATCTCCGATTTGGCTGATATTTTTACAGTAGATAGGTTATGTTAAGTTAGGACGAAACTGAAAATTTTAGCTCGAATGGATGAGCCAATCTTGAGATATCGTCGGTACAAGTTTGGTGACTCGTTATTTTTTTAGACAATTTTTTAGCGCTTTTTTTAACTAAATTTGCATTTTCTCAAGAACGATATGAGATAGGACCGAGATTTTTTACCATAGATACATTTTGTTATGGACTATCTTTTGATATAATCAAAAGTATTTTGTCATTAGAAAATATTTTCGCTGTATTCGATGGGGCTAATATCCCGTACATGGGGCAAGTTAGTAGAATCAGTGCAATAGACCAGACCGAGAGTAGTCTCATTTGAAAGAGCATGTCGAACTGCATCGAATGACGTGTTCAAAAGTTTGTGGAAATAAATTTTGGTATACAAAATATTTTGAACAATATATGGTGTTTTTCTCACAAACACTGAATAGTTATCATCAGTATTTTATACGTATCGTCACTATAAATTTCATGCGGACAAAAATAACTGTATATCCTGATAGTCCAGAAAATTCTCTACAAACTTCTATAAAGGCATCATGAACTGCGTTTGTGTTTTAAAGGACTTTTCACCGTTAGATTCTTCTGAGTGCTCTTTCCTGTTGTTTTCCCGCCTAGTTTTCTTGTATAATTGTAATTGAAAAAGTCACTTAACGAAACGAAAGTTATATATTCTAATAGCCCATGAAACTCCGTATCTCTTGATATGGTACTCGAAAGCATAGGCGGCAGTTTCTGGTAGGAATCTATTGACAGTATTGTTAACACTATGTTTCTTAGTTTCATGATCAACAGAGTTTTTGCAAGTATCGTGTTAAATCGGATAATTGAAATGATTATCGGTTCTTGGTGATCTTTCAATGTACAATACGATTGTGTCAGCCATGAGACAGCTGGCGAGGAAACGTTTCTAACTGTCCAATATCCTTTGACTTTGTGCAAAACATAGATCTCAATGAAATATGAATAATCCTCAAATATTAAATCCCTTTAGCTTTTCTATGTAGAGGTTTAGACATATTACCAAGATTTTAAACTATGCTATGGTATACATCAATAAACCGATTGACGATATTTGGACTTGAGATTTTGTTCAGAAACTGATCCATTTATGAATAGTATGTCTTGAAAGTGTCAGCTGAGAGCCATATTCCCATTGCGAGATAGTTAAGTCCTATTTACGACTAATGCATGACAAAAGATACTGAAAACTTTCTGTTTTTGGAGACTTCACTATATAGGGAGGAAAGTGGTTTTTTTGACTGCAATTTTCAAGGTATCCATAGTCGACTCTCTCCAGCGAAATCCCTGGGGAATCTCTGTCGTGACTCCCTGGTGGAGTTAAGAGGGGAGTTTGAGACTCCCTTAGAATTTAGTAGGGACTCACCAAGGACTACACAGGGATTTCCTAGGGACTCCCCGGGGAGTTGATGAGCGTAGGCAGGGACGTCTAGGAAATCGCCATTGGAACTCTCTAAACAAAATAAATTTTTGAAAATTTTTATAGAGTTCCTACCCATTGGGGAGTCCCTACGAAATCTTAGGGGAGTCCCTACGAAATCTTAGGGGAGTCCCTACGAAGTCCTAGGGGAGTGATGACTCCCCTCTTAACTAACCAGGGAATCACGACAGGGATTCCCCATTTTTCAGGGGAGTCCCTAGGGATTTCGCTGGGGAAAGTCGACTAGGGATACTGTTCATAAATAGATGTGTCTATAAACAAGTTCTCAAGAAGAAATATCGTCATTCGATTTATTGGTGCACACTATAGCATAAATTGGTCTAAAATTCTGGTAAAATGCCTATAATTCTGGATAGAAAATATAAAAGGATTTAATATTTTGGAGTTTCTCATATCTCATTGTCGTCTATGTTTTGCACTAAGGCTAAAGTCAAAAGAGACTAGACAGTCGAAAAACTTCCCTCATATGAGTTGCTCGAACGAAATTTTGGTATTATACTGTGGCATAGCCCGGGGGCAGGTTAGGGCTCACGAGGGAACCTTTCCAACTGTCAAATCGCTTTTTAAATAAAATCCATTGAGTTCTAGGTTATCGGCTATGCTGATTCCGAATATGGGCATGAGAAATGCTGCTAGGCCTTCCGTCCAGAGTTATAGTCATTTTACTGGCTTTTTAGCCTATGGCATGGTATATGGCAACAAATCGAGTGAACATTTTTTATCTGAAATTTTGTCAACAGAAAGGTCTATGTATAAGTAGAATGTCCTGAAAATTTCAGGTCAAAAGAATGTTTCCTTCCCGAGATACTAAAGCCCTAAAAAATGTCTCATATACATAAAAAACGCCAAAATTGCCTATTTTGTTTAGGACTTTAATATCTCGGGAAGGAAACATTCTTTTGAGCTGAAATTTTCAGGACGTTCTACTTATACATAGACCTTTCTGATGACAAAATTTCAGATCAAAATATCTTTATTCGATTTGTTGCTATATACCATGCCATAGGCTAAAAAGCCAATAAAATGACTATAACTCTGGACAGAAGGCCTAGCAGCATTTCTCATGCCCATATTCGGAATCAGCATAGCCGATAACCTAGAACTCAATGGATTTTATTTAAAAAGCGATTTGACAGTTGGAAAGGTTCCCTCGTCAGTCCTACCACGTAACAAAATTTTTCCAGTTAAATCATACTATGAGTCCTCTCACCGAGAGGAATTTTGGTAGTTGAGCTCTACCACCGTCCTACCACCGTGAAAATCCTGGCTATGTCGCTAATATTATATACAGTAAACTGGCAAGTTGTGGGCCATAATGTTTAATGAAAAATTATGTGTCAACAAGCCTGAAGGAAGATTTCTTATCCTACTTGGTATTGTAACGCTACGAAACTGTATAATGCTCGACAGAAATTATTCAGTCGTACATACAACAAAGAGTGGACGGTTTTCATCAAAGCTATGCATTTTCTGAAGGGTAAAAATATTTTTCTTGACTGAAAGGTAAACCGATCAGAATGAAAGCGTCTGAATTTGTTTATCTTCGAAGAAACTTTTTATACTATGGTAAAATGAGTGCTTCTACGCCATGTAGTATTTTACTTTTTTCTTTCTTTTCTGCCTGATTAGGCAAAAGTAAAAATCACTGAATTTTATTCGTTTACTCATACTTCGTGGCGTTGTCCGAAGGAGCTGTGGTGTAATTTACGCTCTCTAATGGCGATAACCGCTGAAACTAGCTAAATTTTGAATTTTTCTGAAAAAAAATTTAGTCAGTTCCTAACGACGTTTTTGAAGCTCTCTCGAAAATATAGACGATTTTCAGCCTCCCCAAGCCTTCGCTCTTTCAAATCAGGGGAGCCTCGAGCCTCCCCAAGTCTAACGGCTCCGCCGCCTGTGCTCGAAAGGCGAGAAGACGCGCATAAGTTATGTAATTGGATCAAATTCGCTGTGCCAGGTGCCTATATGCCGAAAATATTGATTGAATACTGGTCTTTTTCGCAACATAACCCAATTCGACAAAGATATAAACTAGCTATTCGTAATCAGTGGAAAAAACTGCATTAGACGATATGGTTCGGAGTGAAAAAGACTTTTCGTCAAAACTCGGCCTGTGGAGGACGACATCGATATTTACCCAGAAATAAATGCGGAACCTCGGATTTAAATCCGAGCGTTATGTGTACTTCAAAAAGCAAAAATAGAAATTCACTTTGTTTTTGTGTATTTTAAGACCCTTTTTAGACAACTTTTGGTTACAAAAAGTACGATTTGGTTTAAAACTAATATCATATTCTGAACCAGCGTTCAAAACTGAGTCGATTCATGTGTTTTAAATAATTCTGAGAAAGATTTATTTTTTTTGAAAAAATCCCTGTAC